>VTLG01009353.1_pt1 | contig 39503 bp, 40 predicted proteins | sample 4694571 | NCBI WGS metagenome assembly VTLG01 (sample SAMN12604809, study PRJNA352737) | marine metagenome | biome: ENVO:00000447; feature: ENVO:00000209|ENVO:00000569|ENVO:01000036; material: ENVO:00002151; isolation source: viral sequences binned using virsorter ... | reverse complement strand
TTATTGATATGCCTGGGTGTGTAGTTAGTAGGAAAAGTAATAGGGAAAATAGCGCATTAATTAATAATGATCCCGATGGTAATGTTGTTTTATGTCAAGCGGAGTATCCAAGTTATGACGCAATGGACTACACGCCAGAGGAACTTTTATATACACAGGAGGCTGAGCCACAAAGATACCCACAGCCACCCATCCCAGCAGCAGACCCACCTCCCCCCAAGAAAATCGAGGATTGCCCACCTCCAGGCGCAGCTGAAGTCGGAACTAAAATCGAGGATGGCCGGAAGGAAATAACAGGGTATCAACTAATAGGCAATCGTTGTGTTACGCAATATAAGAAACTAACAGTACAGCAGCAAATTATAAATGCCATACCTACTGCTCCTCAGGTTGTTAGTACTACTGGTATTACTCTTATTGCCACTTCTGCCGCTCTCGCCACTCCTCTCCTCTTACGTGTGGTTAAGCCAATAGTTAAGCAAATTATAAATAGAATTAAAAAGAAATTAGGTAAACCAGTTAGAGCTTTAACCCCTGCAGAAAAGCGTGCTAATTCTTATCGCGAGAAGAGGGGTTTACCACCTCTAAAGGTTTAAGTGTATGCCTATGCGGTAAAACCTGCCCAGGCTTTGCTCTTACAATTACATCCTTACATATATCTCTATAAGGACTATTAGGAGCAAATTCTATGCCACGTAGTTTTAGATCCCCACAATTTTTCAAACGAGTAAGCTCAAAATCTAAACGTTTGAAATTATTGACTTCTTCCATTAACTTAAGCTGTCTATCTACTGCTGCTTTGCATCTAGCTTGAAGGCCACCATCTAATGGAATTGAGAAGTTAGCAGAGACTCCTAGATTCAAAGCAAAGTTATCTTTTTGCCCTGTACGTGTAGCAACATAGTGACTCAAAGATCCATCATCGTTATACGATGGCGCATTATACCAATACTCCCTTGGTGTACTATAAGTATGCGAATCTGTAAGGAATGGAGATATAGTTAACATCGGCCCTTGACATATAATATTCCCTCCATAATGGTTGGTAACACTGTTACCTGGAAGGTTCTGAATTCCCATATTGGTTACCGAACCAGAGGAATTCGCCACCGGAGCGGCAGTCGAACTGGTCTGAGAATACGCAGGTAAAGTTATAAATAGTGACGCAATTACTGGGAGAAGACTGACGTTGTTTCTGTGACGCTTTCTATATTTGTTGTTCGTTGAATGTTCGTTACATTCTGTAGCGAAGGTCCACGATAAGTTTCTACAAACTGGAACGGCTGTCCTGGATTTGTAATCGTGACGTTCCCTCTTGAGTTGATGTCTAAACCAGTCCATGTTTGTGCTTGGCCTCCAACGGTCCCTGTGACGGTTGAAGGGTCAGGTGCAATAGAATTACCATCAACAGAGATATTAGAGCCATTCAGGGAATACTGGTAGCCCGAATAATCGTGGGACACAATCGATTCTGTTACCACAGATGTAGTCCTTGTGGTGGATTGCATTGTGCCTGACGCGAAGTTAGGTACGACGGGAACACTATAAGCAGGAGAACTTATAAGTAATAATAGTGGCAGAAGCCGCTTCATTACTTAACAGTAATTGCACTTTCAATACTCGATATGGCCGAAGTACCTGCACCTCCGGCTGTAATGCTGTTCACTGACGCACTCGTGACCGACCCAGCCAGTGACCCAGCCACACCGGCAGCTGTCGAAGTTACGTTAGAAAAATTGCCCACTGCACCGACTGCTGGGGCAGAACTAGGGACAGCATCCGCCTGAATAAACGACTGAGAGAAGGAAAAAGATTCCCCAGAGGTGGCATTCTGAGTCGCTGCAATGGTTCCTGGCGAATACACTCCACTGCTAATAGTGCCAGCAGATAGTGTCCCTGCTGTCGTACCGTCAGTTACGTCCACCCCACTCCCACTGACTGAGAACGTTGAGCCGATCCTTTGTGCCTGTGTGGCTGCGGCGTTCACATTAAGCTGAACGCTGGAAGTGATTGCGTGCTGAATATCTGCCTTGGCTGGTGATGCTGCTATTAGCAACAATAAGGGTAAGTATTTTCTCATACTTTAGTCACCTTTTTGTTATCCACTCCTTCAATCTTAATTGGAGTTTCTATAATTATGTGTTGAGTAGCACCACTAACTTTATCTTTATGTTCCTTTTTCTTAGCTGTATCAATCCCAAAGGTAGCAAGAGCTGAAGTAAAAACGAAAGTTATGAAAGTTATATCATTATTCTGCTTATTATCCATCCCTGGTAAGGGTAAATAATTTAGACTAATGATAAATCCAGACCACACAACAACTCCAAGGCGTACAAACGTACCAAGAACTTGAAGCTGCTCCTCCTTATCTGCAGCTACTTCTTTAATTTTCCCTATTACACCTTTCTCCTCAGTCATGCCTTTTAAATCTGATAAACAGAAAAAATACCTATATGCTAATAAGCCTAGCGTAGCTCAAAAGTTTCAAAAAGACTCTAAGCCAAAAAAGAGTACAATTAAGGGATATAAGACAAAGTAATCATGGGTTGGACAAAGAATATAGTAGGTGGCTATACCAGAAAGCGTGGAGCTAAGAACCCTATTGGTGTTAGAGATGGTGTTTATCTTCCTAAAGGTGAAATAGGTGACATCATAGAACAAGGAGTAAAAAGGGGAGATCGTGGCGTTAAGCACCACACAGGAAAACTAACTTGGTAGGATAAAGCTTATTAACTAATTTAAAAATGTCAGATAGAGGAATAACTTGGGTTGGAGGTAAATCCCCTCAAGTAGCTATGGGAGAAGGACCAGCACTTCCAAAAGAAACTAGTGGTGGTGCAAGAAAGGGTAGTGGTAAAAAACCAGGTAAAGGAGGTCCAGAACTTCCAAAAGAAACTAGTGGAAAGCAACGCTGGTCTGTTTAAGCGTTAAACTACGTCCATGAAAGAAATCAATTTCAGGGACGTTGCTCGCTTTTACTGTGGTCAGATCCATCAGGATGAAGCGTTGGATTTCCTTCAGCATCAAACTTCTCCTGGGATAATGGATGGGTTTGTGACCCGTTGGATTTCGGGTAGGAAGAATGAAACTCCGTCTCACGTCTCTTGGCACGAGCGACTAACTCAGCTTCTTGGGCCTGACGGAGAGCTTCCAGAGCATCTGGATGTAGAGGGTGTTTATCTTCTATTTGCGGAACTCCTAATTCAACAGAGTAGTAGTGCCAATCCTGAATATGCGAAAAGACTAGTAGAACTTCTAAAACCTAATAAAACCAAGAAATCTTACAATTGGATGGATTAGTAGTATTCTTACTATGAAACGGTTTTCCTATTATGGTACTTCTTGTTAAGCCTATTCTTTTCGCTTTTCTAAAGTCTGATTCAGTTAAGCAGTTAATTGTAGACCTGCTTTCAAAGCTTGTTGAGTCTACTGACAATACTATAGACGATGCAGCGGTAGAGTTAATAAGAAAGAACCTCTTTCCAAAGAAATAAAATGGCTAGAAGAAAAAGTCAAGGTATGGCCTCTGAAGAAGAACTTCAAGGTCTACACAGGTTAGTAGCTACTAAACTTGTTGATCAGCTTAATTCTGACAACGTTAAAGCTTCTGACTTAGCTAACGCTATTAAGTTCCTTAAAGATCAAGGAATTACTCTGGATAAGAACGGAGATACTTCCGCTATTGGTGAGATGATTAAATCTCTTCCAGAGATCGATATGTCCAAAGTTAAGTCTTATATAAGTGCCTAATGATAATCAAACACAAATTATTAAGGAAGCGCTCAGTAGCTTTCCAGTTTTTGCTACTCATCTCTGGCACTTTCTAAGACTTCCTAGTCCAACCCCTGTCCAGTACCAGTTAGCTGATTACCTTCAGAATGGTCCTAACCGCAGAATTATCATGGCCTACCGAGGTTGTGGTAAGAGCTTCCTCACAGCTGGCTACGTGCTCTGGAGACTGCGGAAAAACCCAGACACGAAGGTTTTGGTCATATCGGCAGCTCAGGACCGTGCAGACGCTTTTAGCGTGTTCTGCCACGACCTACTTAGGAACTGGTTTATGGTCCAGGATCTATTTCCTAGCGATACTCAGAGGTTCTCTAAGGTCGCGTTCGATGTCTTTGGATCAAAGCCCGATCAAAGCCCTTCAGTGAGATCAAGTGGTATTTTTGGACAGATCACTGGAAGCCGTGCAGATCTGATCGTAGCTGACGACGTAGAGACCCCTCAGAGCTGTGAAACACAACTCATACGTGACAAGCTCAGGGAATCTATTAAAGAATTTGACTCTGTTATCAAACCAGGCGGAGAGATCGTCTTTCTAGGGACCCCTCACACCCAGGACAGTATCTACGCCAAGCTAGAACTAGCTGGCTACTCACCTCGAATCTGGCCTGCCCTATATCCTACTGCTAAAAAACTTAAAGATTATTACGGTAATAGATTAGCTCCAAAAATACAGAAAGATTTTGAAACCGATGCCTCCCTAGCTGGCCACCCTACAGATCCAGGACGGTTTGGTTGGGAGGAGCTGGAGGCCCGTAAGGAATCGATTGGAAGGTCAACATTCAACCTCCAGTTCCTTCTTGATATTAGCCTATCTGATGAAGAGAGATACCCTCTAAAACTCCAGGATCTATGCGTATTTAGACTCAATCGTGAACAAGGTCCAGATAAGGTTGTTTGGAGTGCTAATGGTGATAAAGCTTTAGATTTGCCCAGCGTTGGACTTCACGGAGATCTCTTTTACAAACCGGGACAAATCGGGTCTGAATTTATTGAGTACACAGGGGTTGTTCTTGCGATTGATCCTGCTGGTAAAGGAAGCGATGAGCTTGGCTATGCCGTAGTCGCGTACCTTAACGGAAATCTGTTTCTCCTCGCCTCCGGCGGCCTTAGAGGTGGTTACAGTGAGACCAACCTTAAAAAACTCACACTCATTGCGAAGGAGTATAAGGTCAAGGAAATACTCGTAGAAAGTAACCTTGGACTTGGTATGTTTACGGAGCTCCTTAAGCGTTACCTTGGAACCATCTACCCATGCAGTATCGAAGAGGTCCGACACACAAAACAAAAGGAACTCAGAATTATTGATACTCTTGAACCAGTCATGAACCAGCACAGGCTCATGGTAGATACCGACATAATCGCTAGAGATATTTCTACCACGGAGTGTTATCCAAGCGAAACCAGATCGCAATATCAACTCTTCTGGCAAATGACCCGCATTTCCAAAGAGAGAAACTCGATAAGGCACGACGATAGGTTAGATGCTCTTGCGATGGCTGTTCAGTACTTTACCGAAAATATGGCCCTTACTGAGAAAAACGCAATAAAACGTAGAGAGATGGAACAGTGGGAACTAGAACGAAAGTTTATTCAAGGAGAAGGAGGTCTAAACGTGGGTGTACTTGGCTATGCAAGGACCCTAGAAGACCTTCAGATGGCTGCTAGTGCTTCTTCAGGTGGCTGTAACTGGTTGGACTCTTAGAGGGCCCTTAAAGGCGATCCTGAGAGGAGAACAAAAATCTTTAAGATTGGTAACACCTATCTCTATATACCGTTATAATTAACGTATAAGTTTTAAAGGTATAAATTTCTACTACTACCTTTTAACAGCTTTTTAAGTTATGAGGAACTATAAAAAGGAATACGCTAATTACCAAGGTAAGCCTGATCAAATTGCTAATAGAAGTAGTAGGAATAAAGCTAGAAGAAAGCTTAAAGCAGCTGGGTATAGCCTTAAAGGTAAGGATGTAGATCATAAGAACGGTAATCCTAGAGATAATAGAAGAAGTAATCTCTCTGTTAAGTCCGAAAGTGCTAATAGATCCAAAAAGTAAAGAGTGAATAAGGCTGAAAAGAAGCTGATTAAGTTAAATAAGAAGGCTGAGAGGTGTTTGACAAGAGAAAAGGCTCAAAAAGTGCTTAAAAAAGCTGATAAGGTCCGTCGAAATAATTTTGTTGCTAATTTTTGAGCACCTTACGAGTAGGTAAGCGGGAAAAATCCCCCCTCGGCTATGTGCCGATTTTTATAGTGGCATAGGGGTGTAAAAATACCTACTAGCACGTCGTGGACAATTGAAAGACTGTCCAATTGGAACGTTGTTGGGTGCGTGTGTGTTTTAAAATTTGTCTATTTATTTTTTTTTATACACACGGACACACACTCAACCTAATTGAGAATCATTTGCATTGAGTTGTAATACTTAACTAACAGAATGTAAACACATACTTACCTTATACAGCCCTATCGATAGCTTTGGTGTGTCCTTTCTTATCTGATCTAATGACTTCAGTTAAGCCTGACCTACTAAAGCATTACAAGGTCAAGACAGCTTCAAGCAGCCCAACACAGTACGTAGAAAGCTCGGTACGTCATCAGCTACCAGTTGATGCACTAAGCCAAGAAGCTTTCACAGTACAACTCAAGGGAGTAAGAACAAAGGACAGGTATTCAACTGTCTTTGTCACTAGCTCACAAGCTGCCGGTGAAATCTTTCTAACAATCTTCCCAAACTTGCCAGGCTTTACCCTGAGACTTGTTGACTGCGAGGGTTATGTAGTAAGACAGCGCACCATTAAAGCTCAAAGCTCAACACATCCTGAGGGTTCTTGTTCCTGGTGGAGTGATCAGACTAACGAGACTTGGAGCATCTTGAGAAAGGGTGTTCTATACAATGCAGCTCCACTGCTTAAGGCCTCAACAAAGAAGCCAAGGGTTGAACTGTTTCTAGAAGGACAACTAAATAGAAACAATGGCTCATTAGCTAAGAACATCACTCACTTACTTACTTGACCTATGGAGTGGACTACTAAACAAAACCTAAGACTCGGTGAACTATCACCGGCGCATCAGGTAGCAATGATTAACTTTATCAATGCTGTTGCTTCAATGAACAGCGAACAGCGCTGCCAACTATTCAAGAGGTTGAAGCTGTTATGACTACTGCTGAAAGAACCATTATAGAAATGATTGAAACAGAATTAATCTGTTCAATGTTCATAGCAATGGTTAAACAAGACTGTCCAGACTCAACGCCTATGCACGGCTTTGACATAACACTCGGAGAGTTTAAGAAAATCATCAAAGTAAAACCACACGAACTAGAGGCTATCAAACGTGACACAATCAACCTTTAATCCAGATGCCTATTTTGATCGGCTTCTCTGGGAATATGAAAAGAATCTTGAGCGATTAGCACAAGAAGAGCGAGAAGCTGAAGCAGCTGAACGCATTGCTAATCATGAAGAAACTCAAGAGGATTTAATTCAATGCGATTGGATCGCTAAACTATTAGACCCACTTTATCAAGAGGTCTTCAACAATGAATAAGAGCCAAGACCTTATCTCTGGCATAGAAATGATTTACGCACTAGCCAAAGAAAAGAAATGGTCAAGCGAGCAACTCAATGGTCAAGTCCAGTCATTTATTAATGATTGGAAAGACCGACGAACATCTGACCTATTAAAGAGGCATCATCCCAATGCAACATCATCTAACTAAGAAAACCTCTAACAAAAAACTTGGATCCAATGTGGCTGCTTCTACTACCTCCTCTGATTCTTGTCCTCCAGCTTGTCCAATGGCGACAGTCTGCTATGGAAAGAAGGGACCGGCATCTTGGCACTGGCGAAAGCTAGACAAGAAAGAGCGAGGCACTAACTACACTCAGTTTCTCAAAGATGTTGAGGGTCTAGCTAATGGTTCACTCTTTCGCATAAATGTCACGGGTGATCTTCCGTCCTTTGGCGGAATCATCGACAGCTTTAAACTGTCTCAACTTGACAAGATATGCAAAAGCAAAAACCTAATAGCTTGGACCTATACACATCACCATGTGACACAAGACAAGCGCCTAGTCAATCTTCAAATAATTAAAGAGGCGTCAAGGTCTGGCTTTTGCATCAACCTCTCAACTGAAGATATAGACGAGGCTCTTGATTTATATAATCAAGGTCATTCTGTATCAATAGCTAACACAGAACTATTCAACTACTTAACCATTAATAAGGGAGTAGTTAAACAGTATGGGGACAAGCTTAAACGCTTTGTACCTTGTCCAGAACAGCGCACAGACCTACCGGAAGGGGTAAAGGTTACTTGTTCTAACTGTAGGTTGTGTACTAACCACAATCCCAACAAGAGGGACATTGTAGTCTTCAAGGTTCATTAGGTGTATATACTTATACACGTTCTAGCTGTTCTAGTCTTCTTTCTAGTTATTCTCTATAGATAGTGGCAGTGTAGGAGCATACCTTCGGGCGGACTCCGAATAGCACGTAAGCCCACTTTTTTTTTATGCGTGTGGATTATAGAATCTTATGATGCTATAGATAATGAGAATCATTAGCAATAAGAGTAGGATAGATCCCAACATAAATTTTCCAATCAATTCGGGAAAATACTATCACGGGACACACCACCCATAATAAGATCATGCCTTAAATTAGATGAAGAGGCATAGTCCAAGATATGACAACACCGGCTAAAGAGAAGTTCTATGGTCCACTCAAGCAGGTAGCTCAGCAGTATCTTCCAATGCTCATGGCAAGGATGAAGATATTAGAACAAAGATCTCTTAATGCTATGGAGTACTTGGACGCAGAAGCTGATACACAGCACGAGTTGGTGTGGGAGTTTGATGACGCTGAACGTATTGCCTCAGTAGCGGCAGCACAGACAGACCTGCACAAAGCAGTATTAGAGGCAGGAACTTGTCAACAGCTCGTCGGTGCATTTATTGAATTACTTCAAGAGGATTATAGAAAGATAAAAGACAACAGTTGTTTCTTTGTAGATCCTAAAGGAAACGTAGTGTCTTTGTATGAGGGTCAAGTACCCGATGATTCCACGTAAGAAACTTTCTTCATATAAACCGCGTCAAGAGCATCCAGATAGCCTTCCCAATAGTCTCTGTCTCGGTCACCTATAGCTGTTTTGTACTGCTCTTTGGCGCTTGAATATGTATCAGTTAAATACTCAAGATCAAAGGTAATGTACTCATTCGTCATTGGCTTTAGAAAGTAGAAAGGCTCCTGGTTAAAGGAGCCCTTCAAGTTTAGTGTGCCTTCCTGTAATAGACGACGCCACGGTAGACGAGTTTGGTCATTGGATTGAGCCTCCGAACTACCTAACGCCCGTTCCATCGTTAGGCTGCCTGCGTCCCGCTATGGGATGAACGTACGCTGGAGGCTATCAGATCTGGTAGCCATTGCTACTATCATCCTACCACTTCGTAAAGTGTCACTAGAACTTATACTTAGCCCCTAGCTTTGATGAATAAGTATTATCTACATCACCATCGTTGGTTTGTAGAGCTAACTCACCATAGAGATCAAGCTTCTCAGTAGCAGCTACGTTAATGCCAGCTTTACCACTGAATTGAGTATCGTTGTCAGTAGCACCATCATCGTTAACGAAAGCTGGTCCTGCCTGGATATAGTACCCAAAGTTATCTGTTCCAAGATCTCCTTCGTATCCGAGATGAAGGTCTGTTGTGGAGCCTGTAAAATTAGAGCCTGTGTTTGAGCCATTGAATTCAACGTTTGTATAAAAATCACCAGCAAGGGCAGGAGCTGTGCCTACACCTAGCAGGGCAGCTAGTGCGATTGCGTACTTCATTAGTAGAAAGTATAGTTACCTTTAAAGTTTAAAGCCTTTTAAAAGTAGAAGTAGTAGTATTTACCCTTATTAAAGCTTTTAAAGGGACAGTTTATAAAGTGTCCTCATACAGCTTGAAAATTTTTTGTTCTCTCTTCAAACTTCTGCTTGTCCTTAAAAACTGATTCAAATGCAATTCGCTGGAAAATTCACTGGATGGGTATCACACCACACCAAGGAACCAACTTATCAGAACCAACCTTGTGATTGGAGTGCCAGTATTAACGTCACAGAAGACACTGAGGAGTTAGTAGCTGAGCTCGAAAAGAGATGGGGTGAAGCTTGTAGTTGGTGGGCTAACCAATCAGGACGTGGACCTAAAGCTCGCTTCTTTCCTAAGCCTTGGATTGAAGAAACGGATGGGTCTGTAACTGTAAGAATCAAAGCTAGACCTGGTAAAAAAGAGTTTCCTTTTCCTTTTGTTGATGGGAACCTCGAACCATTAGCAGAAGATATTAATCTTCGTGAAGGAACTTATGCTCTTATTGAAAGTAAGTGCAGGTTCTACTCACCTCAAGCCAAGCAAGGTGGTATGAGGGTGCAACCTTTAGGTATTCAAATACTTAAAGCTGTTACTGCAGTAGCTCAGGACAGCGGTGGTGAGAAGGATGTTACTCCTGAGGGTATGTTTGAGAAGCGAAAAGGATACAAGCAAGCTTCGCCAAAGGTTGAGAAACCTGATAACGTAGCCGACGAGGATCCTGATTTCTAACTAGATGGCCCGACGATTTCACAAGTATGGTAAACGTACCAGAGATGGATTTAGGTCGGGCTTTGAATCAGAGGTAGCTAAAGACTTAACGGTTAATGGGGTTGCTTGGACTTACGAAAAGGAAAAGTTTGATCTAGTAATCCCTCGCCGTTACACCCCTGACTTCCAATTAGCAAACGGAACTATTTTGGAAGTGAAGGGTATGTTCGATAGCGAGGATCGCCGACTCATCCGCATAATGAAGGAGCAGCACCCTGACGTTGATATAAGGATGGTCTTTCAAAGACCTCATCAACGACTATCACGGACTGCCAAGATGACTTATGCCCAGTGGTGCGATAAACACAATATACCTTGGTGTTGTGGCCCTTCCTTACCTAGACGCTGGACTAATCTGTAATTTATGGTACAGTCTTTGCGTTGAGGGATTAGTTAGAGCAACCTCCAAGGTTTTCAGTCACCCTTGGAGGTTTTTTATGTCTGCAATTCATACTTACTGTCCTGAGTGTGGCTCTAAGAACAACAGAGTAATTTTTGAAAACGGCAGTGAGTGGTGTTATACACCTGATTGTAATTATCGAGTATCTTCTAACGGATCTACCCCAATGTCTTCTACTGAAACAGTTAAAGAATTCTCACCTGTAGTAGGTGAATATGTAGATATACCAAGTCGAGGTATAACTGCTGAAACTTGTAAGAAGCCTGGGTACATCAAAGGTAAACACGGAGGTGAGGATGCTTACTTCTGGCCTATCTACGATAAAGATAGGAGACTCACTGGCTACAAGATACGAAAGAAGAATAAGCAGTTCTTAATGCAGGGCAGCAACCCTGATAAAAGATTTCTTGGTCAAGAGAAGTGTCCTAATGGAGGAAAACTTCTTGTAATTTTTGAAGGAGAGTATGACGCTTTAGCCTATATGGAGGTTAGAAAGACATGGCCTTGTGTTTCTTTACCATCAGGAGCTGAATCAGCTACTCCAACAATTAAGGCTCAGCTACCTTGGCTGCTTCTTTGGGAAACAGTAATCCTTTGCTGTGATCACGATGATGCTGGCCAGAAGGCTGCTAAAAGAGCTATCCAGTTACTTCCCCCAAGAGTTGGAAAGATAGGGGTTGTAGAGGGTCACAAGGATGCTAGTGAAGCTCTTGTAGCTAGGGACCATCAAGCAATTTTGCGTATGGTTTGGGATGCTAAGGAGTATGAACCTGATGGAATTATTAACGCTAATAAATTACTTAATGATGTACTTAAAGATCCTCAGGTAGATAGTGCTAGCTATGGCTACTCATTCTTAGATGAGCACCTTAAGGGTCTGAGAAAACGGGAGCTTGTCTGTGTCACTGCAGGAACTGGCCAGGGCAAGAGTACTTTGGTAAGACATTTTGTGTATAACCTTGTAGTTTCACAAGGTTTAAGAGTTGCTCAATTTAACCTTGAAGAAAGCAACATCCGTAGCGCTAGAGCTTTTGTAGGTATTCACCTCAACCATCCACTACACATTGACAAAGGAGACTTAACTGATGAACAAATCGAAACAGCATTCAACGAGACCTTGGGAACTGGGAGACTCTACCTCTACGATCATTTTGGCTCCCTTGACCCTGATGTACTTCTTAATAGGATCAGGTATTGTATTACCTCTTTGGATTGCGATTACGTCGTACTCGATCACTTATCGATTTTGGTATCGGGTATGGAACAAGCACAGGATGAGCGTAGGGCTATAGATTACACAATGACAAAATTGAGGTCTCTTGTTGAGGAGACTGGCTGTGGAATGATATTAGTCAGCCACCTTAGAAGACCACAAGGAACTAAGGGGTATGAAGACGGACAGCAGACCAGTCTCTCAGGACTTAGAGGCTCGGCAAGTATTAGCCAACTAGCAGACATTTGCCTTGGATTGGAAAGGGATCAACAGGCGTCCGATAACAGTGTGTGCCAGATCAGAGTATTGAAAAACCGATTCACCGGATGGCTCGGATTGTGTGGAAGTGTTAAATATCATTCAAAAACTGGCAGAATGTTGGAGCTGAGTGATAATACTCCTGAACTATTCGCCAATGTTATTGAACCCGATTTTTGATGTACACCTTCGAAAGATAAACCGCTTAAAGGTTTCAGCTTTTGCTGCTCACCCAAAAGCTAAAAGAATACTTTCTGAATTTTTTAAGTCCAATGACTTCGTGTACACCTTCAACGAACCACAACTCCAAGAGATCGTTGACTTCTGTTCTAAAAACAACCTCACAATCCACATCGCAGATAATCTTCGATCTAGAGACGAACGCTTTGAAGCCGACTGACGTTACAGTAATACACTGTGTAGCGGCTAATGACGGTAAAGAGACTGTCCTTTATAAGGACCCTAAAGAGTGGCTACCTCTTTTAGAGGAGGCAGATACTATCATCGGTCACAACATTATTCAATACGATATTGCTTGTATTAAAGAGCTGTATCCAAACTTCAAACCTAAAGGAAAGGTTATAGATACACTCATTCTTAGTCGAATGGTATGGCCTGACATATTAGATATAGATTTTAAAAAGAAATGGGCTTCTATGCCTATGCAGCTGTATGGACGACACAGCTTAGAGGCTTATGGTCATCGATTGAATCTGCATAAGAAACACGCAGATCTTGATGATTTTTCTAAATTATCTAAAGAACTTGCAGATAGATGTGTATGTGATGTTGACGTTACGTGTAAACTCTGGGCAAGGCTGCAGCCTAAGGTCAAATCGTTTCCCTTAGCGGTTGACCTTGAGATGAAATTCGCAAATCTCATCTCAAAACAAGAGAGGTCAGGCTTTCACTTTGACGTTAAAGGGGCGCTCGAATTGGAAGCCTGTATCGCTCAAAAATTGAATACTCTTGACGAACGATTGAGACAAAGGTTCCCGTTCGTTGACGGAGGGGTCTTTACTCCTAAGCGTGATAACCAAACCCGTGGTTACATAGCCTCATCACCTATGTGTCGGTTAACTCCCATTAATCCAAACTCACGAGATCACATTGCTTGGGTATTGACTAATCATCTGGGATGGAAACCAGAAGCTTTCACCAATACAGGGAAACCTAAGATTGATGAAACTGTATTATCAAAGATTCCTGGAGCTGAAGATTTCGTTGAATCTTTAACGCTCCAAAAAAGACTTGGACAACTAAGTACTGGGAGTAATGCTTGGTTGAAACTAGTCGGTGCAGACAGCCGTATTCATGGCAGCGTGATTACGGTTGGATGTGCCACCATGAGATGTGCCCACGTCAACCCGAACGTAGCTCAAGCTGTTGCTGTTAGGTCAACGCTTGGTAAAGAGATGCGTTCATTGTTTGGACCTAACGTTTTGTCCACCTTATCTAAAACAAAAGTTCCCAAAGGGGCTGTAAGTAAGAGCAGCAGATTCTGTCCCAAACAGGTTGGTGTGGATCTCTCTGGAATCGAGGCGAGAGCCTTGGCTCACATATTGTGGCCTTTTGATGGCGGTAAATTTGCACGTGAGGTCATAGAGGGCGACGTTCACACTGCCAACCAAAAGGCCGCAAACCTTCCCACCCGTGATGATGCAAAAACTTTTTTCTATGCCCTTATCTATGGGGCAGGTTCAGAAAAGTTAGGCAAGATTACCGGTCAAGATGGGAAGAAACTAAAGAAAACCTATTACAAAAATATGCCTGCTTTAGCTGAGCTTACTAAAAGAATAACAGCAAAAGCTGAAGCTGAAGGTCAAATTAGAGGGTTGGACGGAAGACCAATTAAGATTCGTTCTCCTCATTCAGCATTGAATTTTTGCTTACAGTCAATTGGAGCAATAATATCTAAAGCTTGGTATATCATTTGCTATGAAGAGTTGGTTAAAGCAGGGTATGTTTATGGTGAAGATTGGAGTTTCTTAGCACATATCCATGACGAAATTCAGTTCGCGGTTAGAGAACCTATTGCAGAAGAAGTGGCAAGAATTGCATCCAGAGCTTCCGAACTTGCAGGAAAAAGATTTAAAATACGAGTACCCATTGAAAGCGAATATAAAATTGGAAACAACTGGGCCGAGTGCCACTAAAATTTGTAAAATTTGTCATGAAGAGAAACCTATAACAGAGTTTCACAAGAATGGTTCATGGCTAAGACCTGAGTGTGCTGATTGTTGTAATGCTATGCAAAGGAGCTACCTTAAATTAAGGCAAGCTCAAAAGACTCCTGACTTTGGTACACCTTGTGAGTGCTGTGGTAGGACTGATGAAAAGCTTTGTTGGGATCATTGTCACGAAACTAAAGAGCATAGGGGATGGCTTTGTAACAACTGCAATACAGGCATAGGCAAACTGGGTGACAATTTAGAAGGTGTCCAACGAGCTATGGAGTACCTATGCTCGGCTGATACACTTTGTGAGCCATATGCAGATGAGGTAAATGACATGGCTTCTGGTTGATGCAGATATGCTGCTTTACAAAGCAGTAATACCTTGTGAAGTTGAGATTGAATGGGGTGATCCAGACCTCATTACTACGCATCTACCTTTGAGACAGGTACGTATGTTGTTTGACGATTTGCTAAGCATTATGCGTCAACAAACTAAATGTGAAAAATTCTCGCTTTGCTGGACTAGCCCAGACAACTTCCGCAATAAGGTTGATCCGAGCTATAAAGGAACTAGAAGAACAACTAATCACAGAATCAAACCTGTAGGCTTTAAGGAAGCTCGACGATGGGCTGAAAATACTTATCCTTCAGAGTGTTGGTGGAGATTAGAAGCCGACGATGTGCTAGGAATTCTAAGTACACGTCATATTGACTCCACTCCTATTATCTGGTCAGGTGACAAGGATCTTAATCAGATTCCAGGTTTTCACCTTAATAGTGAGGGTGACATTGATTTAATTACGGAGGATCAAGCCGATGCCTTTTTCTATCGCCAGTGTCTCATCGGGGACAGTGTTGACTCTTATCCTGGCTGCCCTGGCGTGGGGCCGAAAACCGCCGAAAAACTCATTCCGTTGGAACGATTCAACCCTACCTCCGCATGGAGAACTGTAGTTGAAGCCTACAAAAAGAAAGGGTTGAGTGAGGACTACGCTTTGACTCAAGCTCGGTTAGCTCGTATTCTTCGAGACACTGAGTACACTTATGACGACATTCAACTATGGACCCCACCAACCCGTCCTACTACGGACACGATCAAGCTGTAATTGAGTGCATTGAGTACATCCAAAGCCACTCTTTTGATTTTTTAGAGGGAAACATTATTAAATATGTGACTCGCTATGAACAAAAAAATGGTCTTGAGGATCTCAGGAAGGCAAGATGGTATCTTGACCGTCTTATAAAGCGTGAAGAGGGTAAGGTAAAGCCTTATGATTCTTCTTTATATAAAGCTGTACTCCAGAGCAAAGATGTCTCAAACGACCTCAATCACCTCAAATGCGGATCTAGTGAAGAGCTGGATGCGTCTAGCTGGGCAACTTGCGACCACTGATAATGAAGACACTAAAGATCTTCAAATGCTTTTCATCGAAGAGGAGTTCTATGAACTTCTACATTCTTACAATAATAGCGAACGTAAGAATGTCATTAAAGAAGCCACAGACCTAATCTGGACTGTTTACGGTCTATTACATCTAATGGGTGTAGATACAGATGAGGCTTTTGATAGACTTCACGCTTCTAATATGACCAAACTACCCTTCACCTTTAAAAAAGGAAAGGTACAGAAGGGAAAAAACTATGTTCCTCCCTATCTTGGTGACTTATGAAACTCAGAGAACCTAAACTCAATCCAGCAGTAGCCCTAACTGGAAGAGTAGAAAGCTGGTTGGATGATCCAACTAGACGCTATCCAGTATCGTGTACTGTGATGAACGTTTTAGATACTATGGACGAGGATCCAGATGGTATCGAGGGCTCATTCTTATTCGCATCTAAGGCACTTCGTTATGGCGCAGGAGTTTCTCTCCACCTCTCAGAACTCAGAGCAGCAGGAACTGAAAACGAACACGGGATGGTGGCTTCAGGTCCTTGTGGATTCATGGAAATCTACAGCAAGTTCAACGAGATTCTTAGAAGAGGCGGACAGTACCGTAACGGTGCGATTGTTTGTCATCTCGATTGGGATCATAGCGACATCATTGAGTTCATTAATTATGATCGGGCTCGTATCCCGTGGGCTAAGCGCTGTGTCAATGTTGACCCAGATGTAATCAACAAACCTTCTGTTTTAAATGCAATTATGGAGGGAGCTCGTAAGGGTGATATCTGGATTGTTAAGAAACAATATGATAGTAAAGGTGAGCGCATATTCCACAACGTTTGCCAAGAAATTCTGATCAAGAGTCGCAACACTTGTCTTCTTTCTCATGTGAATTTAGGGATTGTAGACAGTGTTAGTGAAATAGCTGAAGCTTTTGTTGTTGGTATGCGTTTCCTTTGTGATTTGTATGACAGAACAGGAGTTAATGAGTCTGGTATTTACAAAAGAACAGATGATCAAGTAGGTCTTGGTGTTCTAGGTTTATCTAATCTTTTAGCTATTGAGGGTGTTACTTACAAAGAATTTGTATACTCTCTAAGGCAGAGGAACTTAGGTATTCGAGAGTTCAACAATACTGCTGACGCTATTGTTTGTGCTATTGATGTAGGAATGCAAGAAGCAGCAAAAGTTGCTAAAGAGGCAGGAATGGCTAGAGCTTTTACAGTAGCTCCTACTGCTACTTGCGCCTATCGTTATGTAGATAGGGAAGGCTATACCACATCACCGGAAATTGCTCCTCCAATTTCACGTGAGGTAGATCGTGATAGTTCTACTCTTGGGGTTCAATCTTATAAGTACAATCCAAAGTGTGAAACTGCTGAAGAAGTAGGTTGGGAAACTTTCTTTGAGTTGAATTGTGAATGGCAAAGAATGATGGACAGAACAGGTCTGGCACACGCAATTTCTATGAATTGGTGGTCGGATTTAATAAAATTTGACAGACAATTTATGTCTAGATGGTTAAATTCTCCGCTAAAGAGCTTATATTATTCTTTACAGGTCATGCCATCCACCCAAGATAAATCAAACGTCTACACGGCAATTAGTGAGACAGATGTTGATGAGTATCTAAGTGAGTTACTGACAGAAGATAACCAAATCACTTGCGATTGTGCAGAATGAGAAAGCATCCATACCAACAACTTCTAGAAAAGAAGCGCGTTTGGACCCCAGTTAAAACTAGTAAGGGAAAGTTTAAAGATGGAGCAGAAGAGACCATCTACCGTGCTCTTGCAGTACGTGTTATGGAGTTACCAGTTGGGGATTTTATCCAAGAAGCTCTATCGGAAATTCCAAAATCATCTAGAGAACTTCTACAGTCAAATGTAAAGGACGAAGAAAGACATGACCTTGCTCTTCATTATGTCACTGAGGCTCATGGTGTTGATGAAAAAGCTGAGGCCGAAGCGCTCCGCTTACGTGATGCCTGGACCAGCCACCCAGATCACACTGTCCTTAAAGCATTGGTAGCTGAGCGTGCAATATTTTTCGTTATTCTTCCCTTCTTTCGTTATTGTGGGGATACTGGTCTTAGGACTGTCAGCGCCGACATTTCGAGAGACGAAACCATTCACGTATCCGCTAATAGCCTTGTATGTCGTGAGTTGGGCCTACGCCCTAGTCAATCTTTGGATAAACTTAGGAAGGCCACCATTAACTGGATTTTTCAACCCCTACGCAGTAATGCTGAGGACCGCTATTTGAATAAGCAGTTCTGGTTGGATCAGTCGGATAACCTGATGTACAGTGGAAAGACAGAGGGTTTAGCAGATACCAGGAGAGCCAGGGTCCCTGCCTTCTTTGAGACAAGTAATTCTGATTTACCGAGTTATGCCTGATTTAAACAATTGGAGAAATTGGTGGACTAATTTATTAATACGTTTTGGCGTATCTAATAATTATTCATATGGTTTTTCTGAATCTCTTCCTGATTTTGAAGTAGAAGAAGAAGAGGTAAATCTAACCCCTACTGTATTCCAAATTACTTGGAAACAATTTTTCCGTAATCCTACAAGAATCGTTACTAATACTGTTAAAGATGTAACAGGTGCTTCTCATCAGGAAAATAGGGCTAGAAAAGCAGCAAGTGCGGCAACGAAAGAGGCTGAAAGAGCTAAAGCTGAGTACGACAGAGTAACTAAAGAAACAAACGAAGCTGTTGCTAAACAGAGGGAAGCCTATGGAGCTGAAAAAGCTGAACAGGAAAGAGTTGTTGCTGAAACTCTAGCTCAACAAAAAGTAACTGCTGCCAAGGCTTTAGCTACTAAAAAACACGCCACTGCAGCAGCAGGTCATTCAAAGGTTCTTGAACAAAGGAGAATATTAAGTTCTCAAATAGCTACTCAAGAAGCTCTAAGGAGAGCAAAAACACCACCGGAGAAGACAAAAGTTAAAGGACCTGGAATAGCTTTTACTACTGTTAAGTCTGGATCTGTAGCAGAGCTAGCTTTAGGAGGTAGTGGAGCTGTTAGTAAACCACCTAAGGTTAAACCTAAATTAAACATATGATTCCTACTATTGAAGAGGAGCTTATAAAATATTTAGAGGAACTCTATCCAGATAGGGCTCCTGATCTTACTATGGAAGAGAAGCTTATTTGGTTTACTGCAGGTCAAGTTGCAGTTGTACGTCATTTAAAAGATCAGTACAACCTCCAAGAGGAAACTAAATACAACTAAATGAGGATGTTTTAAATGGCTGGAGGTGTTATTACCGCTGCTTGGATTCTTGCAGCAGGAACTGCTTACGCAGGTTATAAACAAGCAGAAGCTGCCAGAAAACAAGCTGATGCTTCAAGAAGAGCTACAGCCGCTGCTCGTGAATCAGCTCTGAATCAAATTAAGCAGATGCAGACTGAGGCTGCTCAAAGACAAAGAAACTTTGAAACTCAGATTGCTCAAACTAGGGCTCAAACGCAACAAACTGCAGAAAATGCTCGTATAGCTCAGATGCAAGCCAATCAGCAGATGGCTCAGCAGAGATCTCAATCTTCTCTTATGATTCATCAACAGCAGTTGCAAGCACAGATTGCTAACCAACAAAATGTTTCTAATGTTGGACGTACTAGCACACGAAGACGTGTTGGTACACCGGAAGCCCTTAGAACTAAATTGGAAATTGAATCTCCAATTGCTGGAGGTGTTCCTACTGATACAGCTACACCTACTGGTGGATTAAATGTCTAAAAAACTTACTGCAGAAGCTCGCTATACTGCACTTGAACCAGAAAAAACAATATATTTAGATCGCGCTATTGAGTGTGCTAAATATACTTTACCTACTCTTATTACTGATCAAGATAGAAGTACAGGTAAAAATTCGTACACAAAAGTTAACACTACTTATCAAGGGCTGGGCGCTAGGGGTGTTAATAACTTAGCGGCCAAACTTTTGATCGCACTTCTACCTCCAAACCAAGCATTTTTTAGATTATCTGTAGACGATATAAAGTTACAGAATGAGTTAGAAAACTATAAAGAATTACAATCTGAATTTGACCAACAACTCTCTTTAATGGAGAGAGCAGTGATGAGAGATATAGAGGAGTCTGGAGATAGGACTGCTTTATTTGAAGCCCTTAAGCATCTCATCATTGGCGGTAACGCTCTTCTTTATATATCTGAAAATGGGACGAGAGTTTACCCACTAAAATCTTTTGTATTAAATAGAGATCCTGAGGGAAATATTCTTGAAGTTGTAGTTAGAGAGGAAGTAAATCCTGATGTTCTACCTGAAGGTATAGCACCTAAGAATAGCGATGGACAGAATATAGATAAAACTGTATTTCTTTTCACTCATATAACTTGGGATCATAAAAAAGATAGATGTAAATGGCATCAAGAAGTTTATGGAAAGCAGGTAGGTAAAGAAGGTTCAGTACCTATTGAGAAATGCCCGTGGCTTCCTTTAAGGATGTACCGAGTAGCTCATGAAAGTTATGGAAGAGGATTTACAGAAGAGCTACTAGGGGATTTGAAATCTTTAGAGTATCTATCAAAAGCAATTGTTGAAGGTAGTGCAGCAGCAGCTAAAATAATTTTCCTTTGTAATCCGAATGGGACAACTAGACCCGATTCTCTGGCCCGCGCTGCTAATGGCAGTATTGTGGCTGGTAATCCTAATGACGTAGCACCTCTGCAAATGCAGAAGCAGGCCGACCTAACAGTTGCCCTGAATACTATTGCTCGTATAGAAACTAGACTTAGTTTTGCTTTCCTACTTAACAGTGCAATCCAAGCTGGCACTCAAGGACGGGACCGAGTTACCGCAGAAGAAATCAGAATGGTCGCCCAGGAGCTCGAAGCTGGGTTGGGTGGCATATACTCCATACTCAGTGTGGAGCTTCAGCTACCACTAGTAAATAGAAAAATGGCGTTAATGGAACGCAAGGGTAGCCTTCCCAAGCTTCCAAAAAATATTGTTACTCCTCGTATTACTACAGGTTTAGATGCCTTGGGAAGAGGTAACGATAAAGCTAAGTTGATTGAATTCATAACAACTCTGGCTCAAACTATGGGACCAGAAGCTATGTCTAGGTTTGTTAATAACAGAGAATTGATTATTAGGTTAGCTGCTTCCGATGGATTAGATACCTACAAGCTTATTAAATCTGAAGAGCAACTACTTGAAGAAGAGCAGCAACAGGCTATGATGATGCAACAACAGGCTCAGGCTCAGGATCCTAATCAAGATCCAGCCAAACAAGCAGCCCTTATTCAAGCAGAAAATGACTCAATCAGGACGCAACAAGAAGTCGCCTCAGCCGAAGGTGGTAATTACTGAACCAACTATTAAAGATCCAGAACCTACTCCTCCTAAATCTGACTACCAACTTCTTATAGAAAGACTTAAAGAAGAAAAGCCTCATATCTATGAGCAGTACGATCAGGCTATAAAAAATCAAAAAAGGGCTTATATTGGTCCTGATTTATCGCTCCGTATTGGATAAAAATGGAAGTCACAGTTCAAGACGAAAGAACTCAAGAAACTGGTCCTTATTCTGAAGAGGACCAGCAAATTCTTGAAGGACAAGAACCTCAAGAGGAACAAGTTAATGAGGAACTTATTGGGGGTAAATTCAAAACCACCGATGACCTTCTGGAGGCTTATAAAAACCTTGAAAGGAAACTTGGAGAACGTTCTAGTGGCTATGAAACAACGGAGGAGGAAGTCACTGTTACGGAGGAGGAGCCGATTGATGAAGAGGCACGATTACCAGAGTCTGAAGAGAACGCAATATTAGAAAGCATTGGTGGGGAAGAAAGCTTTAAACAAGTACAGCAGTGGGCTAAAGACAATTTAGATGAAAAAGAAATAGAAGCCTATAATAAGGCCGTCAATAGTGGTGACTACTACTCAGCTAGGAACGCTCTTCAATCAATGACCTTTGCTTATCAAAACGCAATGGGTACTGAACCAGATCTTATTGGCGGAAAATTATCCGCTAATACAACTGATGTATTTAGGTCTGCTCAAGAAGTAGAAGTAGCTATGAACGATCCTAGGTACTTAGTAGACCCTGCCTATACCAATGATGTGCAAGAAAAAGTGTACCGTAGTGACGTATTATCACCTAGATAAGCTAATATTAGAGTAGCTTATGTAATAATTGTTGCCTCCGAGGAGATAACGGCAGTGAAGGCGTGAGCGTTTTTTAACATTTAACTAATAAAATCGATGCCAGATTTTTCTAGCATCTCCAGGTTAGGTGGCATTAATGGCGTTCAGTATAACGCTGGTAGTGCTGCCGGTAACTATGAAAAGGAGAATGCGAATTTTATGAAATTGTTCTCTGGAGAGGTTTTAACCGTCTTCAATAGAGAAACAATTTTCAAGGATTTAACCCAGAAAAGAACAATTAGTTCGGGCAAATCCGCAGAATTTCCAATCACGGGTCGCTTCAGCAGCCGCTATCATCGGCCAGGCGATTGGATAACCGGTCAGGGTAACAAAGGAATGACCGGAAGCAAGATCATCACTATTGATGACCTGCTAATTGCTGATGCTTCTATCTATGATCTTGATGAGGCTAAGTTACATTGGGACGTTAGATCTATCTACTCGAAAGAATTAGGTAGGGCTCTTTCCAGAGCTTATGACCAGCGTCTAGTCCGCACACTTCTAACAGCTTCCGAGTCTGATGGACGTGTTAAGGACTGGGATTCCAAGCGATTCCAAAACGCAGGTGGTACTTTCGTATCTCAGAACTCAGGTACAGGTGTTGTAACTGTAAGCCAAAACTTCGCAACTGCTGAGCTTGCTAGCTGGGCTGTTGGTGAGGTTGTTTACGGTGAAGACTCAGGTGCTTACGGTGTTATTACTGCAGCTCCTACTAACGGTAATGCTGTTCTAACCATCAGTCCTGCAGGTGCAGTTGGTACTGGTTCTGATGCAGCTTACAAAGTTGGTGAGAGACTGTTCGTTCTGAATGCCCTCCCAGGTGGAACTGCACTAACAACAAGTACTCTTAGCGCAACTCGTGCTACTCGTGGTGACGAGATTGTTGAGTACTTCTACCAAGCTTGCCAAGCACTTGACGAAAAAGATGCTCCTCGTGATGGACGTGTGGCCGTTGTTGGACCAGGCGCCTATTATGATTTGATCTCTTCTGCAAGAGCAATCAACACTGACTGGAACTCCGGTGGTGGTGAGAACGGTTCCTTCAAAGGGAACAAAGTTCTTAGCGTTGCTGGTTTTGATATCAAGGTATCTAATCACCTTGGTGACAACGCTTACAACTCAGCTCGTCAGGGCTATGTTGGACAAGCTAACCAGGCTGCTACAACTCGTGGTGAGCGTCCTAACTACATCAATGGTAAGGATGGTTCCGACGGATCTGCAGCATCAGGTACTAATGACTACTGGCAGGATGAGCAAGGCAACACTTCAAGTATTGCTAACTTGTTCGCCCTTTGCTTCACAAAAGAAGCAGTCGGTACAGTGGCTCTTAAGGATCTGAATATGCAGATGACTGGTTCTGAGTACAAAGCAATGACTCAGAGCACCATGATGGTTGCTTCCTATGCTGTTGGACACGGTATTCTCCGTCCCGACTGCTGCGTAAGTATCAAGCATGACGGTACAAACCGCTGGTAATTTACTAATTACGAATACAATAAGGGGAGGCGTAAGTTTCCCCTTTTTGTTTATATAATGGCAACCACAAAACTAAGTGCAGTAAACACGCTTCTTTCTATTATTGGGGAAGCACCTGTAAATGATTTAACACCACCTCTAACTGGGGATACTAGTTTAGCGGAAAGTGTTATAGACGAAACCAGCAGAGAGGTGCAAGGTGAGGGATGGTCTTGGAATACAATGCTTTATGACACCATTCCTTTGGACGCTAATACAGGTCAATCCCAGCTTCCTAACAACACCCTTGCTGTCAGATTTAATCCTCTTTCGTACCCATCTCAGCGTTTTGTTTTACGGGGCCTTAAGCTTTTTGATCGTGTTAAAAACTCATACGATTTAAGAACTAGTCTTGGTGTAGCTTTAACAGGTTCTACCCAAAGTGATTTAGTTGCAGAAATTATTGAGGAACTTGTTTGGGATGATATACCTGAGACTGGTAAGCGTTATATATTAATTAGAGCTGGACGTATATTTGCTAATAGAGCTGTAGGTTCATCTACTATTGAAAGTTACACATCAGAAGATGAGCAGAATGCTAGGCAGATATTAAAGCGTACTGAGGACATGGCTCAAAACCATAACTTCATTAGTGGTCCTGATGATATGTATGGTGGTCGTGTATTAACAACCTTTGGTCCTGATATTCTTGATCGCTAATGTCTAGAGAACTTTATAACCAAACCATAGCTCCTCTTAATAAGGGAGTTAACCAACAAGCTAATAGTTTACTTTTACCTGGGTTTGCGAAGACTCTAGAGAATGGTAATTGTGATCTGGTAGAAGGTCTTAAGAAAAGGTTGGGTAGCGTACCTGTTAAAAGGATTGATACTCTTACTAAAAATGCTGGAGGTCAAACTTTAGTAGGTACTATTAAATGGGATGAGGCTTGGGTCTACGTTTACAACAGGAGTAGTGATGAAAGGTTCATACTTATTATTGCTGATGACAGCAGGACTGTTACTAAAACTGTTACTACTGTCAATAACTCTGCGGTGGTTACTGTAACCTCTGGAGGTATTACTGATCTATACGTTGGTGCAGAAGTTAGTGGAACAAACATTCCTAGTGGATCAAAGATTGTGGAGATTGGTACTACAACCTTTACTCTGGATAAAAACGCAACAGGGGCAGGTTCTGGTATTACTGCCACTATTGAATCTAATTACACATTTGTAACAGGAGTCTCAAATGTAGCGCCTATAGCAGGTATTCTTCCAAGTGTTGTACCTGTAGAACAGGATTTTGCAAATATTACTTCTGGTAATCTTGCTTATTTCAGGGGATCAGGAAGGGCTAGAGATAGGTTCAGAGCTACTTCCTTTCAAGATTATGTATTTGTTACAAACATACAAAAGAAGACTGGGTATGATGCAGCAGAAGCTTTAACTAGATATAACATAGCAAAAATTGGTAATGATTATTTACCAACTAAAGCCCAAGTATGGGTCAAATTAGTTGACTACGATACAAGATATGATATTGATATTGAACTAGATAATGGAGATACTATATCTGCTAACTACACAACACCATCCTTAACAGGAGCTGGTGGTTCTCCAAACGTTGTTAGTACAGCAGCTATTGCTACTTCACTAGAAGGTGCTCTTAATACAGCAGATACTAGTAACCACCTTACATTTAGTACAGTAGACTCTCAGATTTTAATAGGGTTAGCTAATGCTTCTAGATCTTTTAAAAGCTTTGTAGCTTCTGATGCTAGAGGTAATACTCTAATGTCTGGCTTTTCTAGTCAAATTACTAACATTACAGAATTACCCCAAACGGCTTGGGAAGGTTACACAGTACTCATAGCACCTGATGGATCAGCAGATAAGAGTTCTTACTACTTAACATTTAATGCTGAAAACACTTCAGTAGCTGGTACTTTTGCTAGAGGTACTTGGGAAGAGAAAAGTGGTTGGGGTACTAGAGGACAGCTAGATGACAACTATATGCCCCACGCTTTTATCTACTACAGGAACGATAGTGGTCTAGTTAAGTTTACTCTTCAGCCTTTTAGCGGTTCAAACTATACAGATGGGTCAACTGTTATTGAAGTACCTGGATGGGTTCAAAGACTCTCAGGTGATGAAGATGAACTTCCAGGTCCATCATTTGCTGGTCACGAAATAAATGATATTGTCTTCTTTAAGAACCGTCTAGGTTTTATAAGTGGAGAGAATGTAATACTAAGTGAAGCCGGTGACTACTATAATTTCTGGCAACAATCAGCTCTACAGGTTATAGATAATGATCCTATAGACCTGACTGCTGTAAGTAATGATGTAGCTGTACTTAACTACGCTTTACAGCAACAGGATGAATTAGTCCTATTCTCCAACGAAAACCAGTTCAGACTTTACTCAGGTGATAACGTAACGTTCAGTCCTGAAACAGCTTCTGTTGGTAGGATCAGCTCCATTACTATGGAGGCTAAGGTTAAACCACAACAAGTTGGACCTCAAGTAATATTCCCAGTTAGAGAAGGAGACTTTACCGGTGTACATACCTTCATTACTACAGACAGAACTGTAGGTATTAACCTTGGACAAACTGCAGTTATTACAGAAACAGTACCTAAATATATTCCTAAAAATATAGATTCTTTAGCTGTTAGTCGTACTGATCAATATTTAATAGCTCTTAGTAGTGATGAGCCTACGTCTTTATATATTTATCAGTTCTTCTGGGAAGCTTCTGGAGGCTCTTTAACAAACAAACAGAATGCTTGGTCTAAGTGGACATTCCCTAACAAGAGCCTAAGTTGGTGTGACTTTGTTGAGGGTACTCTTTATACAATGGTGAAGTACACCGAGAACGGTACTGTTAAATATTATCTGGAAGGTCTTAATGCTTCTAGACCACCCCAATCAAGTACTGATTTGTTCCTACTAGATAGGCAATTATCTAGTTCTATTACTACTGATATTGGTACTGTTACTAGAACTTATGACTCACAATCGAACAAAACTACTATTGGTCTCCCATACTACACAGTAAATCCTAGTCAATTTGTCATCATCAAAGAAGACTCCACTGATAATTCAGAGGCTGCGAAACGTTGGATCGTGGCTGCTTCTGTTCCTGCGGGGGTTAATTCTTTTGTGTTGGATAGTTTGGGCGATTACTCTACGACGACTAAGCCAAACCTTAAATGGGCTTTTGGTGAAAAGGTTGCGTTCAAGTTTACTCCACCTAATTTCCTACCCTATACACGTACTGCGACTGATAACACTTTCCTTGGTAATCGTACTGGCAGGGTCCAGCTACGGTATGTGGATGTTTACTACAACGATGCCAGGTACTTCACAGTAGACGTAACCCCCTACTACAGAGATACCAAGACATATGAGTTTGACAGACGAGACCCTCTAAATGCCAACATAGTTCTTAGTGAGGAAGAGCCTTTTGAAGAAGCTAAATTTCGTGCCTATATTCAAAGTAAGAATGATCAAGTTACAGTAGAGGTAGTAAACGACAGTATTGATCAGGCTAAATTCGTGGCTTTAGAATGGACTGGTCTGTATTTCAACGTCTCTCGTAAGTACACATAATGCTAAATGCTCAATTAAGTGGTGGAATGGCTACAGGTCTCAACAATCTTATGGGGACTTGGTACACCAAATCTACTAATAAGATAGCTGCTTATCAGAAATGGGAAGCTGAGACCTTGAAAGCGATTCGAGCTGGTTTAAATCAAGACAAAGCTAATTTTAGAGCCCATGAAGTTGATATGAAAAACTGGAAAAGCCAAAGTACCTATACAGAAGAATTAAAGAAATATGAAAATAAGCTCTCAGCAGACGCTTCAAGGCTTAAAACAGAAACATCTCAGAATGCTATGGAAGCACTGGGACGTAGGTATGCAGATCTTGATGCAAGATTCTATGAAGAAGAAGCTACGGCTCAAGTGCAGTTAGAGACAATTAGATTAAAATCAATATCTGATTCAGTAAAAGTAATATCAGGTGGGCAGGTAGGTAGGAGTGTAGAGCGTATCCACAACACTTATCATCAACAGTATTTAGATAACGCTAGCAATAAACAAATTACGTCCAGATTTAGAATAGGAGATAAGCTAGCTGCTCATAGAGCTGGTATTATTGAAGCTCAGAATAAAGCTAATTCTGTTTCCTTCTATAACCCAAGACCGTACAAAGATCCTATCCAACCTGAAGCTCCCATACCAACTGATGTTTATACAGCTCCAGAGCCAAAAGCTAGCAGTGCTCTTACTCTTATGGACTTCATGGGAGCAGCTGGAGCAGGTTTAAACAACTATGTAGCAAACTCTCCAAGATCAAGCAGACAAATGCAATCAGACGTTTCTGTGAAATCTACTCCTACATATGGTAATAATCCAGTAGATCCTAACGAAGCTGCAGCTTGGGCTGAAGATCATGGACGTTCTATAGAGGACGCCAATGCCATACTAAGTGATGGTCAAGTTGAAACTGTAATCGGTTAAATTAATGGCACAAATTTTTCCTGAACCACAACGGCAGTTAAGGGATACCTTTGAAACTCCTACACCGGCAGATCAAGGTGGACAGCCTACCCAACCTCCTATGCAACAGCAGCGAAGAGGAGGAGGTTTAATAGATCTTTCTGATCGTCAAATCGATAACGAGACTAGTCAGAAAATTCAAGCTATAGGTAACGTAGTCAATCAAAGCAATACCCTGATTGACAAGATTGTTAAAAGAGAAAACAAAGCTAGCGAAGAGTTAGGTAAAAGGTTATTCGATAAGATTGCTCAATATCAGATAGATACTACAACTATTGGTGGTGCAGCTAGAGATGCAAGAAAGAAAGGTTACCCAGTATTAGCTGACCAGCTAGTTGGTAGTAACCCTTGGTTGTGGTTTGGGCTTAAAACAGCAGAAGCTGGTTATGCAGGTGAAGCGGCTTTAATGCACGCGAATAACTACGCTAATGCAAATATGGGTACTCTTCAAATGATTGAAGACCCCAGTGAAAGAGCAAAGATTATTCAAGATAAGATCCAAAGTTATCTATCTGAAAATTACCCATCAATATCAAACCAGCATTGGGCTGGAATGGTTGAGCCAGCTCTAGCAAAGGGTACACCTTTAATTATTAAATCTATTAATAATAAGGCTGCAGAATGGAAAGCTAATGTTGCTGGTTTTACAGTTACAACTAACTTAACTAATGCTAAGAATAGATGGTATCAGGTTGTTAAAGATGGGAGAAGTAATAATAAGGTACGTTTTGCTGCTAAAACGCAACTAGCAGCATCAATATTAGGATCTAGGCAGCAAGCTTTAGCCTCAGGGATGGGCTATTTTGATTGGCAAGAGAGAGCCGCTGCCTGGGTAAAAGGTTTGTATTTTGATGAAGATAAAGATGGAGTTAATGATTTAGCAGATAGCGGTCTTTTAGATGATTTAAGAGAAGATTTAGACTTCAAAATTCCTGGACATCCTGAAGGGAAAAGCTTTTTACAGTTAATAGACCCTGAAAGTAATCAAACATTTGATCAGATTTTAAATAAAGTTGGCTTAGATTCCATCATTATGGATGGTAAGCTTGCTGAAGCTTTAGATAGGGCTGGAAGAAGAGAGACAGTAAAGTTTGAGCAAGGCTTCTTAAATCTTCTTGGTCAAGAAACTTTAGGTAAAACAGGTGTAGAAAAGCAATTAGTTGTAGATCAGTTAAGGAAACGTCTCCTGAATGCAGAGAGAACTAATGGGTCAGTAGTTTTAAGGGTTTGGGATAGAGAGAATAGGGTATGGAAAGATGAAGAATTTAGCCTACCGCCAGGTTTAAACACTACCAAACTGATTAATAAGATGGAAGATGAGGGGCCAGAGATGCCTCCTTGGGAGTTCCAACAATTACAATTACAGGTAAATAAACGCTTATGGGATAACCCTGAAGATGACTTAAGTGATGTTTATGACAAACTACAACCAGGTGGAGATAACTGGACCTGGGTTAACAGACAACAGGTAAATGCTTTAAAGAAGCTAACAGAAACAGATTATTCTCCAAAGATAAAAACTTCCTTTGCAGAAGTATCTGCAGCAATAACTGAATTAAATATTCAAGCTAGAGAAAAAGCTTACCGTAATGATGCTTCCTATAATCGAAAAGATATTACAAGTGACTATAAGGCTTTATTAGATAGAAACAAAGTATCAGCAGAGATACTCTTCAACGACTTCATGAGAGCGCAGTTACTAGATGAAGAAACAACTATAGAAGATATTAAAAACCCAGATTGGTGGAAGGCTAAGAATCTTGAGTTTATAGAAGCTATAAAATCTGATCCAGATTATAACGATCCACAACGTTCAGATTTAAGACAGAGCGCTTTTGATGCTTCTCAAGTAAGACCTTTAATGCTTTATACCAGAGGTGAAGATGGTAGAGGTGACGTAGAAAGAAGTCCAGTAACAAGACTTAGAAGTAATAAAGATTTCTTAATGCTTAACCAAGCTTTAAAAGGAACAGGAATACTGAGAGATTACTATAAAAATGAACCCTTAATGTCTGATACAACTTTCGATAAACTCTATTCGTTCTTATATAGCGGTACAGCTTTATCTGGAGATGATATTAATGACCTAAGAAGTGGTTACTACTTAGCTAAAGAACTAAGTGGTAAGGGTGATGAATTTACACTTGTAGACTTTTTACAAGGTCAAGGAAGTAAAAAAGTCTTTGATGCTAGAAGTCCTCTAGACCGTGAAAAATCTTTTGTTCCAGATAATGAGCAGCGTCTGAATGAACTTAAGAGGCGTTTAGCTAATCAGGTATCAGGAACAACGAGCACTATTAAGTGGTCTGAAGATGGTCAAGGAAAGAATGGTGCTATTGACTTTTGGATGGAAGATAACGGAAACGGTTCTCAAAACACAGCTTTTGCTATACCGGTGAAAATGACGATTAAAGCACAAGGGGAGAACAAAGGCTCTGATGGTAATTATTCAGAAGGAATTGTAGAAGAAACCAAAGGGTTACTTAAAAAGGGCTATATTATAAGGATAAAACACGCTCGTTCTTTTGGAGCCTTAAAAGTAGGTCGTACCTATTATGCTGGTCAACACTGGGGATTACAGCACACTAAAAGAACATGGAGACCTGGTATAGACCAAGCAGTGGAACCAGGTGCTGGTCCTCATCTACATTTAGAAATTTATGATTCAAACGGAAGGAGACTTCCACAAGAACTTGTTAGTAGAATCTTTAAAGAAGTGCTGTCCATTCATCTTGCGATCTAATGCCTAGAATTATTACCCCTCAGGGAGAGGTTAAATATTACGAAACAGAAGCTGAACTAGAAGAAGCTTGGGGCGGCTTTAATATTCAAACTCCAGATGTAGAAGAGACAGATTCTAGTACTCAACAAGAAGGTGATACGACTAGTACTACTACTACTACCATTGAGGAACCAAAAGACGAAAAATTTGTAAGCGGTAGGGAGAAGTTCACTGAGGCTGATTCTTGGGGACCAGAAGAATGGAAGGAGGGAACTGTTAATAATGTAAAAACTGTACTAAGTGCAGCAGCACGAATACCCGATATGGTTACAAGGGGTGTTCAATTAGACGCTCAAACTAAGTCTACGCTTCAGTTGGCATCAGGCCTGGGGGTTGATACACAAGCTCTAGCTCTTTCTAGGCTGTTTATGAAGCCAGAAACCAGAGATCAACTTGATAAAGCATATGGTATAGGTAAGTATGCTGAGCAGGAGCAGGAAAGACTCAGAATAGGTAAAGCTTATGCTCTTGAAGGTCTCCAAGTACCAGGTAAAGACGGAAAGTTAAAACCTCTAGGTATTGACCCAGAAACTCCTGTTGTCGGGATGTTTGGTAGAGGTGGTGCTCTTTATGAAGCTGTTAAACCAGAGGGTGAGATTAATAATTTAATTTCTGATGTAGGCGCAGTCATGCTTATGACTATGGGTACTACTGGTTGGCTTGGTTTTAAAAGACCACCTAATGTTACGTCTATTCAGGGCTTAAACAAGCTTAGAAAGTTTAAATACTTTAAAGGTGGGGTAGTACAACCTTGGAGGATGAGAGCTGGTCTTAGAAAGGGCAGCATATTTGGAGAAGCTTTTAAGACATCTAATAAAGTAGCTTGGCAGAACTTTATAGAATCTACAAAGCGTATTGCTCCTGATTTAGCAATAGATTTCTTAGAAGACGCTACTCTTTACGCTAAACCTGATATAGGTGAAGCCAGATCTGAACAGTTAAGAGAATATTTAGCCAATGCTAGTGAAGAAGAAATAAGAGCATTTAGGGGAATTATAGAAGCTAATGATGACGCCACAGCCCAATACTGGAATGAGTATCTAATACGCTTGGGTTCTGGAACAGCAATGCAAGGTATTCTCAGGCTTCAGTTTGCTGCAGCTAATAGAGGTATAAGACTATATAAATTAAGAAAAGCAAAAAGCCCAAATCTAAAGTTCGATAAATTCGTTGAGTCTAAAGAGTATCAAACTGCTGTAAAGCCTTATTTAGAACAACTAGCCGAGGTTCAAGAAAAAGCCACTCAAAACTTACAAACTAGGGTTAATTCTATAAGTACAGAAGCTTTCAATAAAGAGTTTACTACTCAATATAGAGATGCTATTGGTACTCTCAACTCAAAAGTAGCTGAATTAGGATCCATTAGAGGTGCTCTTAGAAAAGCCACAACTGATGCTGATGTACTTAATAGAGAAATAGAGGATCTATCAAGACTACCTGATGAGGATTATGCAAGGTTTAACGCTCTACCAAAGATAATAAAGAGCAAACAAGAAGCTTTAACAAGAGTTCAAAAAGCAAATAATAGAGCCTTAAAACAAGGATACACGCTAACTAAAGCTCAAAAAAGTAAACTAACGAGAGCTCAGAACGAACTTAATAGAGTTGTAACAGAGCAAGAAGGCTTAAAAGCTTTAATTGATACACGTGTAGAAGGTGCTGAAGAAAGAGCGACTAGGGCTGGAGAATTTGATTCTCAAGCTGATGCTTTATCACAATTACAAAGAGAGAAAATAGAAGCCTTTGTTGAAGAAATTGATACAGTATTTAAAAATCTCGAAGAGTTAGATAACAATCGTTTTGAAACTGCTCCTGATTTAGATCTTTCTGGAGATCCTTATCATCAGAGTTATTTACGTATTAGAGATCTTCTAAGGGAATATTCAACTTCTAAAGCAGATGGAGTAGAAGATAAGTTACTAGATGGTATTACTGCTGAGTACAGATTCTTACAGCAAAATGCTGGAGGGTCTTCTCCTATTAAACTCCCACCTCTTGAAGGTGCTGGAAAGGAACAACCTGATCCTAATAAACCTGGATTTACAGGGGCTTTAATTGAGGGTTCTGTAGCTAAAAAGCAGGTTGAAGGTGTAGTTGAAGTAGCACCAGAAATAAGGAAACTTGATCCAGTATCTTTTAAAGATATAGAACAAAAGAGAACAAGTATAACAGGAGATAAAACACCTGCTGGTAAGGCTTTAAGAGAAGAGATTCGTACTTGGGCTCGTACTTTTGGACGTAAATATGATGAAGCTTTAGACGCTTGGGCTAGTCCAAATACTGAATACTACAAAGAAGTAATGGAAGCTACTTCTAAAGTTTTAGGTAAGACAGATGCTAGGAAGTTAAATCCCCATGAATTAGCTTTTACATATGAAGCAGCACAAACAATAGCTAAGAGTCTTAAAGGTACAAGATCTTTAGAGCAAATTTTTACAGATCTTTTAAAAGGAGAAAAAGGTTTAGGTGAAGGAGTTGGTCAATACTTCAAACAAGAAATACAACTATTCCCTATAAATAAGCAAGACGTACCTAAAAGAGTTCCACCTGAAGATCTTGAACTTCAAAACCTTAGAGGCTACAAAGCTGTCTTAGAGAAGCGTAACGCTCCAGGTGATGCTGAGACTATAAAAGAGATTGATCAGAAAATAACTGTTGAAGAGCAAAAGCCTAAGGGTGGGCCTGATGATGACGATACCCCTCCTACTTCTGGTGGAGAAAGAGAACAGTTAGTAGCAGAATTTAAGGCTTTAGTAGCAAATGAACCTCCTAAACCACCAGAAAACAAAAGGTTTGTTGAAGGGTCAGAAGTTGAGGTAGGAGGTAGTAAAGAATTTCCTCTGAGGAGGAAAACGATGACACCAGAATGGTCAGCATATAGACAGTGGGAACTTAAATATGATGAGATAACTTCAAAAATAGATGCACTTGACGCTAAAACAGCCCCTGAAGGTGGTTCTGGAGTTCCAAAGGCTCCAGATAGCCCAGAAGGAGCACCAGGAGGTGCAGAAGGGCCTACAGGACGCTTAGGTGACGACTGGGAAGATGTAGTTCCTCTTGATGTAAAAGAAGGTAAACTTGTTCCTGATCCTGATAAAACAGGAGATGATATTTTTAGTACTGTAGATACTCCACTTACTGCAGCTCAGAAAGTACGACAAGAGCAAATAAATTTAGGTGAAAGTATTAATCAAGGTGGTGAAATTAGATCTTCTATTGATACTGATTTAGGTAAATGGACTTCTGAAGAAGCTGGAGCTGATTTCGCTAATAGAGCTCAAATAGCAGAAGAAGCAGCTAAGAATGGAACCCCTGTTGATGATCAATGGGTTGCTGATGGCATACGAGCAGTTAACAGAACTATTGGAAAATTAGACACTGCAGAGAAAAGAGCAGCGGCTGTTGTTGATATCTTTACTAAACAGTATGGACAGCCTGAAGGTTATTTGAAAAAAGGTCTTATAAATGCAATGAGAGCTGCCGGAAAACTTGGTGGAGTAAATCCAGGTGAATACGTTAAGTTCTATAAAATGGTTACTGCTCAACTATTAAGAGGTGAAAAAGATATTACAGGACTTAAAAAAACCATTGTAACAATGCTTGCTAGACCTGCATTTATGTATGCTCAAGCAGCAAGACTTTATGATGCGGCTGATAATATTGCTCAAGCTATAGATTCAGGAAATACCTTTGATCTACCAATTAAAAGAAAGTTAGCTGCTGAAGAAGCTTGGATGTTATACCAAGCTGTTGGTCAGTGGTTAGAACTAAGAACACTTAGCTCTAATCTTTTATATTCTCAAAGCGCGAAAATGCAAGACAGAGTTCTTGGTACTTTCAGAAGAGCTCAAGCTAAAAGAACTAAAGCTGAAAAATTAGCAGAACTAAAAAATTCTATTGAAGAGGTTAAAAACTTATATGATGAATTTAATGAACAACTAGGACCAGAACTTCCTAAATATATAGGTTTACCTTCTAATTTAAGCAACGTTCAGGAAACCTTAAACAAGTTTAGTGATACTAACTTCCAACCTACCGAAGCTGATATAGCTGTTTTTGATAAGATTATCAATCAACTAGCAATAGCAGGTAGTAATCCTGATGCTTTAAGCAACATAAGAATTACAGGTGATGAAATTGTTGGACGTTTAATTAGAGGAGCTCAACTTTCAAACCCAGCAACTCAGACCTCTTTTATGGGTCAAACTGGTGTTTATGGGGCCGCCCATTTTTGGAACCAACTCACAACAGGAAGAATTAACGCTCTTTTAAATAATATCCCTTGGTTTAGAGATGATGAAGCCTTACAAGCAGCTTTACAAGAAACTAAACTTGCTAAAACTTATTGGAGAGTTAACTCCCAAATGGCGGGAAATTTCCTTCAAGATGTATATAAAACACGTCAGTTTAATAAGAGTGTTTTAAACGGAGCAGCAGCTAATTTAGATTCAAAAACTAAATTTGGTATTGATGAAAGACCATCTGATCCTATTAGAGAAGCAGCACAACTCAAAGTACTAAACGATAAGACACCTCTTGGTAACACAGCTTACGATAAAGCTCTTTACATTCTTTTTGGAGATAAGGCTGTTCAGAAACGAAATAATTTCCTTTTAGATTGGATGAATCTAAGAGATATGGTATTTCTTGGAGATGCTTATGATGCTTTAGGTAAAAATATTGATACAGAGAAGCAATGGACTGGAGGTAATTTCTGGGGAAAAGCTAAACAGAAAAGATATGATTTCAGTCCTACAGGGATAAGAGATAGATATATTTTAGAGCCTATGACAAAAGGACTAGGTGATTATGCTATTACTCCTAGAAAGTCACAGCTCCCAGGTGGAGAAAGAGTAGGAGGAACTTTCCCTCTAGTAGCTTCTGAAACAAGTACAGAAGTAATAGGAGGTCTCTACGCTCAGCTTCACTCCAAAGCTAAAGCTTGGCATCAGGCTTTAGAGGAATTAGATCCTAGTGGTAGACCTTTATTTGCAGAAGGTTCTCCAGAACACGTAGATAGAGCTAATGTTCTTTGGAAAGAGCAGTACACAACCCCAGTAACTGTTGGGATCGGTAAGAATTCTTTTGAAATAGCTAGAGCTGTCAAGGATGGAGATTCTGTACAAATAGCTCATGGTTTAGACATGATGATGGCCACAGAGGATGACTTCTGGGGCGGCACGACGCGGTTATTTAGAATGTCCCATAGAAATATGGATGGTACTGCGAATGTAGTTGGCCAGAGAATGTTCCCCTTCTTAAGGAACCCTATTAACGCTCATAAGCATCACTGGTATTTCTCACAACCAATGGCTATACCAGGACTGCCTGGGGCTCCCTTCATACCAAACGGAGTATTTATTGAAGGAGCTATAGGTGCCCAACGGATGATTCAAAGCTGGGATGGGACCATTATGGGTCGGAAGTTTGGTAATAAGTTTGCACTACAAGAAGGTCAAAAGCTGTCTGACAGGTTCTTATTTATTAATAGTAAGATTCATCATAAAGATCCTAAAGTTAGAGCTCAAGCTAGATCAGCTTTAGTCAATTCCACAGTTCTTAATTGGGGAGTCTTAACTCTTGTAGAACAAGGAGCTATAGAGGTTACAGGTGGTCAGTCTCAATCTTATAGAGAAGCTAATGGAGCCTATGTACCTCCTTATCACGTCAAAATACCTGCAAGACTTAACCCTATAAGTGATACGGATTTCTGGGTTCCTTACCGCTGGATACCCTATGTAGGAGAGTTCTTAGGCTTTGCCGCTAACTATAGAGATTTTTCTAGGTTTAATAACAGGTATCTTGGTGAGTCTACTTTAGGAGCTGCTCTGGTAGCTGGAGCTTCGACTCTCTTAGACCAGCCAACCTTCTCAGGCATGGATCACCTGATCAGTGCTATCCGAGATCCTCATAAGGCTGAAGAAATTTTTGTTGATTACTTAGAAAGTATTACTGGAGCTGGAAACGTTAACTTCTGGACGGCTGTTCAACGATTAACAACAGAAGCCTATGCAGCTAGACAAACCGCTTACGGTTCTAGAGCTAGTGTTTTGTTTAGAGGTGATGTACCACAAAGAGGTTTAGATGTTGGTGATCAAGATTATCCAGAAGTTTTCCAAGAAATTGGTACTGGTGTAATTGGAAGTCAAGAAGAGTTCAGGGCAATGATTGAAAATATCAGGCAAGGTGGTACTCAGCTACCTTCTGCTGTTACCTCTTTATTCTCCACAACAGCTAACAGAATGGGGCTACTTCCCATAGTAGAAACTATGGATCAAGTTACCTCTGACAATCTTGGGAAAATGCCTGGGGACTTTAGACAAGCTCATTGGTATAAGCCTGGAGATATTACTTATCTAGGTCCAAAACAGAAAGGATTCTTCCAATCTATGTTTAGCCGTCATATGCCTGTTCCTCATGAAGATGATGAGCTTGATAAGGAGATATTTAGACATGGAGTTAGACCTCCTACTCAAGTCTTTAGGAAATTCGGTGGTATGGTTGCTAACCCAACAATGGTTAACCGTTTTAGAAGATTCTTAGGAACTGAATTTGTATTCGATAATGGTCAAACACTTGAAGATAGAATGAGAGAAGTAATTGAAGGTAGAAAGCACGTACCAGGAAATCCCTATAAGTTCTACAATGATTTAATAGATGACCCTAAAAACTCATTAACTATTGATGGTAAAGCTGCACCGTGGTTTGACCGTAAAGATGTTGAAACTAAACGAGATGCGTTAATGAGAATAAGAAATTCCGCTATTATTATAGCTAGGGAACAATTTCTTATGGGATTCAAGAAAGTACTTGATGATAAAGGTCAAGAACAGACCATTCCTATTGAATTAGCAGCTCCAGAAGATGCTCAACTTCTTTATTTGGAGTGGAGAAGAAACAACATTGACAGGTAACTAATGGCTTACGCTTCAATTGAATACGCCAGTGTATCTGGCACAACATTTGCTCTCACTAATAGTGATGGAAATAATATTCCATACATTAAAGAAAGTGATATTACTGTAAAAGTAAATGATGTAGTAATACCTTATGGTTCTGGAGGTGGTAAATATCTATTTAACGGTGCTGGTACTTCTATTATTCTTGGTACTTCAGTTACTAACGCAAAAGTTGAAATTTCACGTGGGACCAGTATTGTTGATCCAACAGTTACTTATACTGCAGGTTCTACCTTAGTAGCTAGTGATCTAAATAATGCAGATAATCAGATTAGATACGGTTTACAAGAATTTTCAGATAAATACGATGCCCTATTTACAGGTAATTCTAGTTTATCTACAGCTTTTGGAGGATTTTTAGGTTCTACTGATACCTGGGCTAGTAATGATACTAAAGCAGCTACTACTGGGGCCATAGATGCAAGAGTAGACGCAAAAACAACAGCGAAAGTAAAAGACGACATAATTGCTACAGCTCCAGTATCTATAGCAGATGACAGCCCTAGTGCTGGAAAAATTACTATTTCTGTTGATGCTGAGTTAACAGAGTTAGCCACCATGAGCACAGGCACTGCTCAGGCTCTAGCAGATTTAACAGGTACAGAAGTACAAATATTAGATGGAGCTACTCTTACTACTACTGAGCTTAACTATGTAGATGGTGTTACATCTGCTGTTCAGACTCAGATAGATGGTAAGCAAGCTGCTGACGCTGATTTAACAGCTATAGCAGCTCTTAGTAGTGCAGATGGAAATGTAATAGTAGGTAGTGCTGCCGGATGGGTAGCAGAATCAGGAGCAACAGCTAGAACCTCTTTAGGTGCTCAAACTCAAGATGCTGACCTTGATACTCTTTCAGGGATGCAAACAGGAGCTGCTGCAAAGTTAGCTGCTTTAACTGCTACTGAAGTAGAAATTTTAGACGGATTAACAGCAACTACAGCTCAGCTCAACTATGTAGATGCTACCTCAGCAATACAAAGTCAAATTGATGGTAAGCAACCAGCCGATGCAGACTTAACAACTCTTGCTGGGATGCAAGCTGGTACTGCTTCAATACTTGCAGGTGGTACAGCTCTTACTTCAACCCTAACTGAGCTTAACCAGCTAGATGGTAAGACTCTTGGAGAGACTTCTCTTACTACTAATAGTGATACAAAAATACCAACTTCTAAAGCTGTAGCTGATCACGTAGCTAGCAGTGTAACTGCAGTAGGAGGTTTAGTTGCTATAGCAGGTCCTACTAACTTCCCAGCCACACAGCCAGCTCAAGGTGTAGTTGTCAGTATTGGAGATGTAGGTTCAGGATTTACAACCAGCTCTAATGAAATAACCATTACCAATGGTGCTGGTACAGGTAATAACGTAAGAATTACTGGATTCCCTACATCCTTAGCAGCTACAACCTTACAAGATGATACTGGAATACAGGTAACCTCAGATAAGAACAATAGTACTAGCGGTTCTCCTAATGTTCATAGATATGTCTACCATAAGTGGCTTGCTAAGGAAGATGACATTAAACAGTTATCAGATGATATAAACGAGTTCAACGAAAGATACAGAACAGACGCTACAGGTAATAACCCTTCAAGTAATAACCACGCTGGAGACTTATTTTATAACCAAGGCTCTGACAAGATGTATGTCAGAAATGCTGCAAATAATGCTTGGGGAGAAGTTACATCAACAGGAGACTTTAAATATCT
>VTLG01007615.1_pt1 | contig 39507 bp, 63 predicted proteins | sample 4694571 | NCBI WGS metagenome assembly VTLG01 (sample SAMN12604809, study PRJNA352737) | marine metagenome | biome: ENVO:00000447; feature: ENVO:00000209|ENVO:00000569|ENVO:01000036; material: ENVO:00002151; isolation source: viral sequences binned using virsorter ... | reverse complement strand
TTGTTGTCTAACAACTTGCTTTAAACGATATAAAGTATATTTACTTCTTCCCATACATAACCAAGATCCTTTCTTACTAAAATCAATTTCCTGTTCATCAGAAACATATTCAACTTCACCACTATCAAGTTTTGAATTGTATGGTTTTACATATCTGCTTTTAATTCTATTCACTACATCAGTAGCTAATCGATGTATTTTTTGTGGTACTCTAAAACTTTGTGGCAATATCATTTGATCACCTTTTAAACTTAAAAACTTTTTAACATCTGCACCTGCCCAACCAAAAATAGCCTGATCATCATCACCTGCAATATAAACTTCTTTCGCATATTGAGATGCAGTAATTGCCATCCTATATTGTAAAGAACTTAAATCTTGAGCTTCATCAATAATACAAATATCTATTGGCAATGGTTCATGAAACTTTTCTAACATATCAGTAAAATCTAATAGTTTGTTTTGTTTTTTATATTTTACCAAAGCATCACTATATTGTTTGACAGCATGAAAACTTAAATCATTTTCATTTACATATTCATATTGTCTTTCTAATGATCTTAATCCAACTCTTGAAAGTGATTCAACTCTGGAGCACTTATCACCTAATCCCATGCCAACATGAACTCCAAGATCTTCATCATAAATACCTTTGAACTCTATACCCATAGCTTTACCTATGTTTCTAAAATGTTTGTCGGTCATAATCTCATCACGTTTCAAACCTAATCTTTTAAATGCTAATGAATGTAATGTTCTGAAAAATGGAAACCTACCAGTATCAAATCCAAACTTTTCCATAGCTCTTTCTTGAGCTTCATGTGCTGCTTTTCTGGTAAATGCCAGATAGGCGATTCGTTCTGGTTCAATACCTCTAGCTAAACTTTGTTCAACTATATTCAGAAGAGTTGTTGTTTTTCCTGTTCCAGGTGGTCCAAGTATGATTTGAACATGTCGCATTATTTTTTCCTTTCTCATCTGACCAATAAACATAAACGATAGATCCACACTTTGGACAACTTAAATTCGTTACATATTTATGATCTTCATCATCCTCTAAATCATGATCCCCACCCCATATTAATACTTGAGGTCCATCACACACATAACAATTCATTCAAACATATCCCTTACAAATTTCATTTGTTTTATTCTTTCTAAGACAACTTGTTCATTACAAGAATTACAACATCTTTCTGGAAATTTATTTATAGGTTCTGGATTATGACTATCCATTATATTAAATATTTTTGATCCACACATACAACAGATAATTGGTTCTTCTAATTTTTGTGTCATAAAAAATCCTCTTCTATTTCGCTTGGTATGTCTAATGGTTCATCATCGTAAAATTCTGGTGCAGGTACTGACCAAACTTTTACTGGTTTTGATTTTATCCTAAAAGTATTTCGATCACCACCTAAAGTTCTTAACCATGACCAAACTTGATGCTGATTCGGATATCTAAATCTTTTTGCTTCTAAATAAACAAATAAATCTTCTGATCTAAAGTAAACTTTCTTTTCATCTGGATCATGATATGGTTTAGCATTCATGATTTCATCTTTATGTCTAGCTTGTACTTTACCAGTTAAAAACGAATCAAGCATCTTTTCAAATTGACCTTGTGGAGATGCATCATCTGGATCAACAATCACTTCTACATTTTGCAGTAATTCATTGATTCTTTTTTCCCACTTCTGGCTTGGCATTGTGCTAGGACATTTATTTAATTTCTCGACACATATTTTCTGTAACTGTCTTTGATCAAGTAATTGAGGTGTAGTCACTTCAATTCTTTCACCTTGCATTTCTATATACCATCTAACAGATTGCTTGTTTTCTGTTTCATATTTTGTGATAGCATCTACTTCAATAGCTAATCCACCACCAAATCCACCTACACCATAATCTCTTTTTATGCATTTAGATTTTTCACAGTAATTACAAATTGGAGCTTGTTTGCAAGTGTAAGCATAATCTTTCCTGCTTACTGATTTAATCAAGGCATTTACCTCACCAGATGGAAGTGCTTCAGGTAAATGTTCATAATTAAATCTCATCAGATCTTCTTGCCAATCATCTGGATTTTTCTTTCTAAAATATACACCGACATTAAATAAAGAAATATTTCTACTTCCTTCTGGAAATCCTAACGTAATAATATGTTGTAAGCAAGGTGGTCCATCAGAAAAATGATCTAAAAGTTTTGGTGTATGCTGCTGAAGCTTTTCATAGCTTGTCGTTTTCTTTTCAGCTAAATTAACAAACTGCTCTAAGTTTAATTTTTTACCTTCATGAATTGCATATCTCTCTGTATTATTACCATCCCAATAACAAAGATTAATCCAGTTACCTCTATCTAAATCATTAGCTCTTGACGTTTGTTTTGGAAATATTTCTGATCCACCATATCCTAATTGAGCAGCAAATTCATTAAGTTTAGCAACCATATCAACAGCAGATATACTGGGGTTGCAAAAAAGATAAAGATGAGCACCACCAGACTTAGACCTGCAAAGTACCAAAGGTGTTTTTCTAATTTTCTTTTCAAGACTTTCAAGTGATTCATTTAATTTAACATCCCCTCTAATATCAACATCGATAACACCAAAATTACAGGAGTTATCTTGTTTAAGCATTATAATACCTAAAATATAATCTGTGCCATTTAAGTGTGATTTAAAATTATCTTCAGTAGCAGGTTCGCTAACAGTAACTGCTCGACCAGAAACTTTACCATCAGCTTCTTTGTTCTGAACTCTATACTGTCCATGAGCTAACTCATAACCTTCAAACAATTTCATAAATCTATTAACGATCATGTCTTAGTTTCCTTTCTAATTTGGTCGAGAAGCTAGATCTAAACAGGCCCATAAATCTAGCTCCTCTAACAATACATCAATGGAGTTTACTACTTTTTTTCTGATGCATTGTTTTCTCTAGAAGGGTATTTCATCGCTATCGTCACCACTTGCGTTGACTTTACCTTCTGTAACTTTTTTCCTAAAGCTCCTAGCTTCTAAGTAAATGCTTTCACCAGTCGGTAGGTTTTTAATTATACCACCAGACTTAGCATCATACTTCATGGTCACTTCCCAATTAAACCAAGAACCCAAATCATTTTGTTCTGGAACTGTAGTTAATATATAAGCATTCCAAAACATTGCAGGATTAATTGTACTATTACCATCTGGATGTGGAATTTGCAACCTATTCATCATGCTATTCCACTTCTTTGCTTTCTTTAATCCTGATCCACTCATTGAAACTAATGCAGGTGTATAAGCACCATCTTTATCAACAGTAAAAACAAAGTATTCAGCAGTAATAGAAAGAACATTATTATCTGGTGTAATTAATTTACCTTTATCATCTTCCTTACATTTACTTAATAATTCGGTGCAGTTTAATCCATGATCTGCAACGATCTTTCTTTCCTGTGTCCACTCCAAATGAGTTTTTCTATATTTAACTGGTACAACAGTAATACCTTCCTCACCATTATATAGTTCTTCAGTTACGTTATCAAAAATCATTCCTGCTTCTGCACCTTTTTTATAAGCACTATCAGCTTTACTAACTTGTGGTGACAATGCTTGGAGTATCCTAAGTCTAGGAATTAGCATGTCATCATTTGTCATATTTTCAGAAGCAGTACCTGCATCTTCTAATATTATAGATGGATCAAATTTTGATACACTTGTATTTTCTTGTTTTAAATCTAATTCAGTCATTATATTTTCCCTTTTAAAATAATTTTCTTTACGTCATCTGCACTACAAAATTTACCAACAGATCCAGTATATATTTTGAATAAATCTGTAGGTAGTTCTTTACCTTCCTTTAACATAGTATCAAAGTGATTCGTCAAAGTTCTGCTGTTGACAGTTTCTTCTAATGAATAATCGATACCACGTTCAGCAATTTCTTTTGTAAACTCTTTACACTTTTGATCTTCTTTCTTATCAAAATTTACTTTGACAGTATTCTTAATAAGACTGTCAGCTTTATTATCTCTTAACCATTCAAAGCATTTCTGCCTTCTAACCATTAATTCGTTTTTAGCTGATTCGTCTTTCTGTCTAGTAATCGCTGTCTTAGTTGGTAAAGAGTGACTCATAAATTCATGCAGATAAACTCCCTGACCATTACCTAATGCAAAAGCTTGTGAATTAAGCTCACTCATTAAATCTGGAAGTTCTTCTTCAGAAATTATTTTGTACTCTTGTTTTTTCTTTTTTAACGTAATTTCAATTTGTTCTATTTCTTTTTCCAAGTCATACATTCTTTGACCTAGTTCTGTTAACGCACCTAATGAGTTGGATGCAGGTGCAACATCCTCAAGCAGATTGATATTCGTCATTTTTGACCTTTCTCATTTCTAAAGATACAGGCATATACCATCCTTTTCGTCTATCCCTAGTACCTTCTTCTTTGTTACGTTCCCATCTGAGAACCTTGATTGTTGGAGAAACTTCACTCGCAATCATGCATACAATCATGACAGCAATTGGATCTCCACCCCCTGCCCACAACAAATAATCGTCTGGACTGAAGTCTTTCATAATTCGTCTAGCTTTCTGAATAGATGGAACTGGTACGAATTGTGGTTTATCACTTCCTTCAAATACAACTTCTAGTTCTCCATACCTTGAAGCATCTGTCAGATCTGGAGTAAATCCGTATTTATTTTGTATTGGTCTTTGCACTATATATACTTTTGGCATCTCAATCCTTTCTTTAAATCCATCTTACAGTCGTTGAAGTATTGTGATCATCTTCAAATATAAACCAAGCAAAAGCCATAACTCCACCTGACTGAAATTCACCAGTTACATTAAATGATAATCTTTTTGAAAAAACATAAATGTTTTTTGGTGGATATTTTTTAAATAACTCACCTCTTTTAACTCCCTCTAAAAACTGTAACCTAACTAGAAGAGCTAATTTTTTAACACCCAAACTCATTGCCTTTTCTGTAAATTCAAGTGCCAAACTAAATGGTGGATTGGTAATAATTTCTGGAGCTAATAATTTTGTTTCCAGTAAAAAATCAATATTACTTTGGTATCCACAATTGTAATCGATTAAGTCTGTGCCTATATTTTTTATATTGTTGTCATCCAATACTTTACATATTGCACCATCACCACAAGCACATTCCCATACATCAGTAAACTTTTCTTGATCCAATAAAGATTGTACAGCATATGAAGGTGTAGGATAAAAATCATGAGCATTTCTTTCCCTGCCCTGATTCGCACCAGTTATTTTAAGAAGGGATGTCATCATAAACTCCTTCAAATATTATCGGATTTTTTTCAAAATCTCTTTGCTCATAATCTACAACAACTTCTTTTGTTTTAAATTTTGTTCCACATGAAACGCATTTACGATATCGAATACTGATACCATTTCTAGTTTCACCTGCATAAACTCTAGTTTTATTATGTCCACATTTAACACAATGCATTATATTTCCTTTCTAAATAACTGGAACACACTAATCCCTAAAAACCGAATCTAGTTAAAAATATGTGTTCCAGCCAAAGTGTTTTATGAAATTTAACTTTTAAACTATTACATCAAAAAGTCAACCTCTTTTTACTATAAGAAAAAATTTGAGGATAAAAAATATTTTTTTAAAATTAGCAAAAGTTCGGTAACATCGGTAACGATTCGTTTTTTATTACATGTTTTCAATATTTTATTTCTGTTACCTAAGATCAAAACAATCGGTAACTGTTACCGAAGTCTGGTAACATTAGGTTAAGTTATTGTTTTTAAATAAAATTAAATTATTTTATCATTTGCCCTTGACAAATGTGACCGAATCACCTATATTATATATATAAGGTAATCAGAAAGGAAAAAGATGTTTATAAGAGTAATAACTGAAATTGAATTTGATTCTTCTAAAGTTGTCGCAGAATTTGGTAACGATTGTTATGGTATTCAACATCCTGAGACTGGATATGTTGGCATTTATGTTAAAGATGAAGATTCATTATTACAAATTAGTGAAGGTTTACTTAAAAACGACAACAAAACTGGTGAAGAAATCGCTAAAGAATTATGGGGAAATATTTAGAAAGGAAATATAATGGGAAAATTAATTGATCAAAAAGCAATACAAAAATTAAATGAAGCTGTATTGAAATCTATGAAAGAATGTAAAGCAAATGGAACTGCTTGGAAACCACCATTTACTGGTAAGTTAAGAGGTCTTGCTTACAACATGTTTACTAATCATGAATTAACTGGTGGTAATCAAATCATTGCATTGTTTTTTGGTGCAGATGACAGATGGGCAACTTTTGGAGCTTTAAAGAAAAATGGAATGAAGTGGAGAAAAGGTAGTAAAGCTGTTACTTTTATTAGACCAATTATTTTGAAAAAAGATAAAGATGGTAAAGATTTAGATCAACCAGTTGTGATTGGTTTTAAAGATTATTACATGATCAATGGTGCTGACATTGTTGATATCGATGCTGACAAAGATGAAAGTGTAGAAGTATCACCTGAAGATAAGCATAGAGTAATTGAAGCTTTTGTTAAAAAGACTGGTATCAAAGTTGAGGAATCAGATCTTGCTAGATGTTATTATGCACAAAATTCTGACCATGTTCATATGACTTTCAAATCAAACTTTGATGATTTAGATTCTTACTATTCTGTTTTACTTCATGAGATCGGTCATGCAACTGGACATAAGTCAAGATTAAACAGATTAGAAAAAAGTGATTCGTATGCCTTTGAGGAATTAGTTGCTGAACTTACTAGCATGTATTTATCTGTACACTTTGAGTTAGCTCATGAACCTACAAAAGACAATGCAACTTACTTGAATGCTTGGATCAAAGGTCTTGGTGATGATGAAACATTTATCTGGAAGGCATCATCTGAAGCAATGAAAGCTGTGAAGTATCTGATGAAATTAACTGAAAAAGAATATCAAAAAGCAGCATAAGTGATTCGTTTTTTGGGGGAGCTTCAAAACTTCCCCAAAATAAAAGTTGTAAGTTATTGTTTTCAAACACTTTTAATTTCAATATATCCTTGACATATATACCTAGTTGTGGCATTATAATGGTATAGAGAGAAAAGAAAAAATTTAGAAAGGAAAATAAAATGGACATTAAACAAGCAAAAAAATATTTTGAAATTATTAGATTTGAAGAAACTTGGTTATTAAATGATTTGCAAACTGCTTATGCAAAAGCTAAAACTATGAAATTTGCAAATGATGATGCACGCATGATTTGGATGGCTGAGTACGTTTATGAAATAGAGAATAGCACAGCACGTTAATATTGAAATTTAGAAAGGAAAACAATGTACGATCCAAAAATATTTACAAAGGAAGAATTAGATAGATTTTCTGAGGAAGAGCTTACAAATATGTATGATTGGATAGTTGAGCAAGGTTTAAAAAGAAAAGATAATAGTTAATTTAACTGGGGGAGAAATCCCCCATAATTAGAAAGGAAAATAAAATGGTTTATAAGTTGCGTTTTGTTAATATGCCTTTTTCTTCAATCGAAGATAAAGTTTTTAAAAATCTTGCTGAAGCTAAAATAGCTGCAGTAGGTACTGGTTTTGATACAGTTGTTGAGGGTTTTTCTTTAGATGGGATGTTGTCATATATGAATAGTTATTCAGTTATTAATGGTTGGTCCAAAAGGGAGATGTAAAATGGGAATGTCAAGTTTTGTATTAGATATAGAAGAAAAGTTTTGGGATCATGCTCATAAAATTGTTGGTGATTGTGAATCTCATAAAGAGTTTAAAGAGTTAATGTTTAAATTTGATGATAAATTTCTAACAACTTTTAACTCACTATCTTCTGAACTAGATATGTTCTGGGATGAATTTTGGAGTTAGAAAGGAATTAACATGGAATTTAAAGTTGAAAAAAATGTGCCTATGCCAACAGCAGGGAATGCACAACAACCGAAATATAATTTTATTGTTAAAATGGAAATAGGTGATAGTTTTGAAGTGAATAAAAAATCATTGGCTAACGCAATACAACAATATAGTTCTAGAGTTCACAAAGTTAAGTTATCTCAAAGAGCAATGGGTGATTCTAAATGGAGATTATGGAGAGTTGAATGAACGATTTTGAAGTTGGGAATAAACTGGTTAAAGATAAAGATATTAAAAAAATGACCATGAAACAGTTGAGTATTCTGAAGGATAGGCTAAGTGAGGAAATACATGAACGATTTAAAGATCAATATTGTATTGAACAATTGTATGGTGACGAAGGTTATATTTGCAGGTCTTTATATTTTGGAAAAGGTAAAAGAAGAAATAAAGCTTGGCTAGAACAAAATAAAATGTATATTGAAAATATATAAAAAAATATCATATTTCTCCCTTCTCTAAACTTACCCCACTTTTATTTCCTTTCTAGTGGGGTTTCTTTTTTTGTCGTTATAAGTTATATGTTAAATTACAGCTAACCTACTGCAAGAAAGGTAAGACATGAAAAAGAAAATGGGTAGACCAAAATTTGAAATAACTGAAGCCATTTGTGCAAAGGCAGAGCACCTTGCATCAAAAGGTTTAACTGTCGATCAAATAGCTGCTGTCTTTGGTGTTTCTGACGCAACGATATATGAAAGACAAGCTGAAAATCCTGACTTTTCTGACGCATTAAAAAGAGGTCGTGCTTCTGGCATTGTCAATGTAACAAATGCTTTATATGAAAAGGCAACTGTTGATAAAGATAATACTGCTATGATCTTTTGGTTAAAGAATAGAGCAGGATGGGTTGATAAACAGGAAACAAATACTACTATAGAACAAAGACATATTATAGATTTATCTAGGATTGATAATGAACAACTTGCCCAACTTGAACGAGTTCTTGAGCAATCTGTCACTGGAACAAGTAAGAGCAGAGAAATACCGAAGGTCATTGAGGGAGTTCACGAAGGCTAGTTGGAGTTCCATAGAGCCTGGAGTTGAGTTTCAAAACAATTGGCACATTGATGCAATCAGTGAACATCTACAAGCTGTCGTTGATGGTGATATCAAAAGACTAATTATTAATGTACCACCAAGACATATGAAGTCTATTTCAGTTGCAGTTGTATTACCTGCTTGGACTTGGACTAGACAGCCTGAGAAAAAATTCTTATATGCTTCTTATGCCAGTTCATTGTCAATAAGAGATAGTGTTAAGTGTCGTAGATTATTAGATAGTCGATGGTATAAATCTCATTTTGGTGATTCGTTTCAGTTAACTTCTGATCAAAATCAAAAGCAAAGATTTGAAAATGATAAGACTGGAGCTAGGATTGCAACATCTGTTGATGGTGCATTGACTGGTGAAGGTGGTGATATTATAGTAGTTGACGATCCACATAATGTCAGAGAAAGCGAATCAGCTACAGTTCGTGAAAGTGTTCTTGACTGGTGGGATCAAGCGATGCAAACAAGACTGAATGATCCAAAGACTGGTGCATTCATAATTATTATGCAAAGAGTACATGAAAAAGATTTAACAGGACATATATTAGCGAATCAATACGATGAATGGGATCATTTATGCTTACCTGCTCGATATGAAATCGGACATCCGACACCGACAAGATCATCACTTGGCTTCTCCGATCCAAGAACAAAAGAAGGAGATTTGCTGTGGGAAAAGAGGATTGATGAAAAAACTCTTGTTAATATTGAAAAGAGTCTTGGGAGTTACGCATCAGCAGGTCAGTTGCAACAAAGACCGATGCCCAAAGGTGGTGGCATTCTAAAAGCAGAATGGTGGATGCCATACGAAAGTCCAGACTTACCTGACATAGAATATGTGTTACAATCTTATGATACTGCTTATAGCACCAAAGAAAAAACATCCTATTCTGCCAGAACTACTTGGGGTGTATTTAGAAAAAATGGACAGATAAATGCTTTAGTGTTGGAAATGTGGTATGATAGAGTACCTTATCCAGAACTTAGAAAACTTGCACAAGAAGCTTATGAGGATTATGAACCTGATGCTGTATTGATAGAAAAGAAGGCATCTGGTCAAAGTTTATTGCAAGATTTACGTATGGCAGGTGTACCAGTTATTGAATATTTACCTGATAGAGATAAGGAAGCTAGAGCACATGCATCGTCTGCTTTATTAGAAGATGGAAGAATTTGGTATCCTTCCAACAAAAAATGGTGTAAGGATTTAATTGATATATGTGCATCTTTTCCTGCTACTGACAACGATGATATTGTTGACACTTGTACACAAGCTTGGTTAAGATTACGCAAAGGTTGGTTTGTTAGTCATTCACAAGATGACTTTGAGGATGATATTGAGGAAAGTAAAAGGATAACATTATATGGTTGAAATCCCTTTCGCAGAAGGTGCTCCACCAGATGATTTGCAAGTCGAATCAGTTGGTGATGATGTTTTAATTGGTGATCCAGATTTAGATGCAGAGGTTGAAAAGGAAGATAGTTCTTTTGATGAAAACCTTGCAGAAGGAATGACTGATACTGAGTTACTAAGAAAAGCATCAGAATTAATTAAATATTATGAAACTGACAGAGAAGCTAGATCCGAATGGGAAGAACGATATAAAAAAGGTCTAGAAACATTAGATCCAGATGGTGGTTTAGAAGAAAGTGAAGATGAACGTGCCAGTCGTGGATTAAGTGTAGTTGTACATCCATTGATAGCAGAAGCAGCCACGCAATTTAATGCAAGAGCTATTGCAGAATTATATCCATCAGGTGGACCTGTTAAGACTGTTATTGTTGGTGAAGCTAATGAAGAAGCTGAAAATCAGGCACGTAGAGTCAAAGACTTTATGAATTATCAGATTACACAGGAGATGCCAGAATACTTTCCAGAACTTGATCAGATGTTATTTCATCTGCCATTAGTTGGTCATACATTTAAAAAAGTATGGTGGGATGTCAATTTAGATAGACAATGTTCTCAATTTGTTAAGGCAGAAGATTTTGTAGTCGCACCAGAAAGCAAAGATTTACATACATCGATTCGATATACCCATGTGATTCGTATGCCAAGAAACGACTATGAAAAATATGTCGATGCAGGTTATTACATGCAAACAGTTGAAACAAATAGTAATATAGATCCTTCTGGAGATACTGTTGGTCAAGTCGAAGGTGTAGATCAGTATGCAACCGAATCAGAAGATCATGTTGTCACTTTGTTAGAAATGCATGTCTATGAATATTTTGATGATGATGAAACAGAAGTTGGTATGCCATATGTCGTAACGATTGATTACGATAATCAGAATATCGTTAGCATTCGTAGAAACTGGAATGAGGATGATGAAAAGAAATTAAAAAGAGATTGGTTTGTCAGCTATAAGTTTTTACCTGGTTTAGGGTTTTATGGTTTTGGTCTTTATCATGTGATCGGTGGATTAGGAAAAGCAGCTACTGGATCACTAAGAGCATTACTTGATTCGGCTGCATTTAGTAATATGCAAGGTGGATTTAAGTTGAGAGGTCGTGTTAATGGTGGTGAAATACAAGTTAACCCAGGTGAGTTTGTTGATTTAGATGCTACAGTTGACGATGTAAATAAGGCTATTATGCCATTGCCATTTAAAGAACCTAGTGGATCTCTGTTTAATTTACTAGGATTTATTGTTGATGCAGGTAAAAGATTTGCGAATACTGCTGATTTAAATGTCGGTGATGTTAATCCGAATGCACCAGTCGGCTCTACAGTTGCCTTGATTGAACAAGGCTCAAAAGCTTTTTCAGCTATACACAAACGATTACATTATTCACAAGGTCAAGAGTTTAAATTACTTGCTAAATTGAATTCAGAAAACTTGGATGAAGTATTTAGATTTGCCATATCTGGTGCTAGTTCAGAAGTTTATGCATCTGATTTTGATGAAACAATTGATATTGTTCCAGTTAGTGATCCTAATATATTTTCAAGCACACAGCGTATTGCTCAAGCTCAAGCATCATTGCAAATGGCTCAAGCAGCTCCACAATTGCATGATTTATATGAAGCATACAAAAGAATGTATGAAGCTTTACGTATACCAAACATTGAAGAGATTTTAAAAGAACCAGAAGAAGCACCAAGATTAGATCCGATTGATGAAAATATGTCGGTGATGTATGGTAAACCTATTAAGGCATTTATAGAACAAGATCACGAATCACATATTGCAGTTCACATGCAGTTTTTACAAGATCCATCATTAGGTGGTAATCCTGCAATGAAAGGATCAATTCCATTGATTTCTGCACACATTGCAGAACATGTTGCCTTATTATATCGACTTAGGATGGAAGCTAGTATTGGAATACCTATGCCAGAACTACCAGATTTCAAAGATCCTAAGTACAAAGGCAAAGATATTAATCAAGATTTAGATAATTTAATAAGTCAAAGAGCAGCTCAAGTTGTACAACAAGCACCTCAAATGCAACAAATACAAGCTTTACAAACTCAACAACAAAACCAACAAAAGCAAAATCCTTTACAGTATGCACAGCAGTTGGCACAACTTGAAGCTCAAGCTCTACAAGCTAGAACAAAAGCACAAATACAAGCTGATCAGGCAAAAGCTAAGTCTGATATTCAGATTAAACAAGCTGAAGCTAAACAAGATTTACAAATTGACACTGCAAAAGCTCAAGCTGATTTACAAGCAAAAGTTGCTAAACTTGAAGCAGAGTTGCAATTAGAAAGGGAAAAGACACGAGCTAAACTACAAATGGAAGCTGTAAAAAATGCGAATAAGTGATGTATTAGCTTTAAGACCAGTTGATCCAAGTAAGTTTGGTGGAATGCAAAGACCTATGCAACAGGGTGTTGATCCTAGAATGCAACAAATGTTAATGCAGAAAATGATGCAAGACAGACAAGCTAAAGAAAGAAACTTTGGTGCTTTAGGTAATTTACTTGCATTCCTACAACAAACAGGGGGAAGAAATGCCACATAATTTTGCACATTTTACGAATGAGATGACACCTTTCATTCAGCAATTGCAATCTGGCGAAATTACTCCTGACCAATTTCGGCAAGCAATGCAAAATGTGGAAACTCAACAACAAGATATTGTCAATAATCCTATTATTGGATCTCCAGACTTTCAAGATCCACTAGACATGGGAACTGGCATAGGTGCATTGAGTAATCTTGATCCTCTTGATCCATCTTCTACTAGAAAACCTTTTCCAACAACAGGAAATGAGCTTACTGACGAAGAATATTTCCAAAATATAAAAGACATTTATCATAATGCAGGATTACCTGCACCTGGAGAACCAGGATACAATCCTTTAATATCTCCACCTCTTATTGATCTTCCAGAAGATTATGTTCCACCTGAAATCAATCCTTTGACTGGTCAGCCAAATGTATCACAATCAAGTGTTTTGGATTCCGATATACCAAAACCAGTTGCTCAAGATTTAGGTGAAGATGGCAGTCCACAACCACCAGAACCTTTTAAAAGTGATCCTTTTTACTTAAAATCTGATCATGGTAGTTCTCTTCAAAATATAAGTGTAGCAGATGTACCTGGAAATATTTATACACCATCAAGCAGTTTTATTTATATGAAAGACAGAAACACAGGTAAAACTTACACATATGATGATAATATGGGTAAATCTGAGCAGACTGGTTACATAGGATCAGCTCCACCAACAGATGCTGACCTTGTAATTACTTCAATTAATCGTAAAGTTGGTGATGATTTTAAAAACACAGGAGATATCTCTGAGTATGGATTTACTTTTGGTGGAGTAACTGATCCTGCAACTTTACAAAGTTATCAAGAACAAGCAAATAGAGATGATCCATCTGATAACGATCTTTTTTATACTTACGAAGGAAGAACATATGTAGATGTTAGTGGAACTGGTTCAGGCATTCCTGTTGGTGCAACAAATATTACAAGAGATCCTACACAATTAGATCTTGGTGATAAAAATCAATTAGTTGCAAAAGACGATCCAACAACTTACACTTCACCAGTTTTAGATAAAACATTTCAAGGTTATGTTGCCAGTGGAACAAGTTTAGATTCTGAAGGAAAAGTTGTTACAGGTCAACCTGATGCGACTGATAGTTTTTTCGAATCTATTAGAACTAATGTGCCATATGATCTTGGTGCAGCTTTTGGTTTTGATGATAATCAAAATTTTGTTTTATCAAGTCCATTATCTAATCGTTTTAATTTAGAACCATTTTTTAATCAGGCAGAATCACAAGGTTTAGAGCCTTTTTTAAGTTCTCAACAAAGAGATACATTGCAAATGATTAAAGATGGTAATTTTTTTCAAGCATTAGCAGCTGATCCAGATACTTTGGCTAAATATCCATTTGATTTGGGTGATGTTGGTCTAAACAAAGTTTTAAGTCAATTGCAAGGATTAGATGACAATGATCCAACAACAGGAATAGATCCTTCATTTAAAATAGATGCTTTTGATACTGATTCGGATTCACAAGTGGCATCAATTACTGGTGATGATGAAGGTACAGATGAAGATGAAGATGAAGATCCAGATGCAGATCCTGAAACACCAGAAGAAACAGAACCATTTGTTGTTAGAGCTTATAAGGGTGGTGGTGTAGGGCCTTTTGCAAGTAATTATATTTTTCAAAGATTTGGTTATAGACCGACAGAAACTATTGACATGTTATTAAGATATGATCCAGTAGAAGAGTTATATTTCTTTGAAAATGGTCAACCAGTAGATCCTGAATTTTTACAAAATATGCAATTGACAAAATTGGATGATGAAGGTCAGGTAGTTAAAGATGAAGAGGGCAACCCAGTTAGAATGCCTAAAGTAGTAATTGAAGATGATACAACAACAGACGAAGAGGAAGAATAAAATGGCTGAAGTAAACGTAGAAAACATGGAAGAAAATGCAGATCTTTTTGTAGAAAAGATGGGGTTTCCACATGATACAGAAGGTTTGGAATTATCTGATGACCAACTTGTTAACTTTTTATTGTTATGTCACCAGTATCAGTATGGTGTTGGAGAAGAACAGCAAGGAGAAATGGAAGAAGAAGAAGAAATGATGGATCATCATGATGGTGATGTAAAAGTCAAAATTATGAAAGTTGGTGAAGGTGACAATATCCAAGAAATGATGAACAAAATGTTAGGGGGTTAACATGCCATTTAGTAAATATTCTCCAAAACAAAAGAAATTGGCTGCACTTGCAGGTAATAAAAAGAAAATTACTGCAGCTGACTTAAAAAAGCTTAGAAAAAAGAAAAAGTAGTGAGCAAACTGCAAAAAATACCTATTTTCGGTGCTTTATCTGGTTTAATTAAGGAAGAATTAGTAGAGCCAACGATAGATAGATTTTTGCGTTCTGTTCGTGGTTATGGTGCATTAGGAGATTTACCTACACCAACAAAAGGTGTTTTAGATCCTGCTGAAATGGGTAAAACTAAATTACCCACTTTTGTTGAGGATATACCATTTGAAAGAACTGAATTAGGCTTAGCTATGCCAGAGAAAACAATAGATATATCAGAATTAAAAGGTAAAGTATTGACACCTGCTTATGGTGATAGGACAGCAGCTGATGCTACATTAACAAGTGTTGGTGATGTTAAATTAACAACTCCAGTAGCATTAGAAGGTGGTCATGGATATATGCGTGAGGGTGAAGGACTTTGGGCATCACTTAAAGAAGCAATGGAAAGAAAAGCTAGTGCTATGAAAAAAATGGATGATCCACTTATGATTTATACTGCAATGGCAGGTCAATCAGGTGATTTTTCTAAAATGATGTCTGATGCTACTTTAGATATAATTAAACAAAGTAATATTAGTAAAAAATCAGCAAAAACATATGATAACATTATCAAGAAAAAATTTGATAAAAATTGGCCTGGTATATTATCAGAAAATATAGATGAATATGTTGATAAATTGCCTGGTACTATAAGAAGAGAGCTTTGGCAAGAAATGGATAAAAAAACATTACAAGATGGTGGCTTTCCTAATATTGGTGTTATTCGTACAGCAATATCCGATGCTCAATTGTTAACTGTTCCACCATATGCAGCAGGTCGATCAATAGGACAACCTACTTCTTTAGAAGTAGTACCTTCACAACATAAAACGTATGATTCGCAAATTGCAGGTGATTATATAGGATCTTTAAATTTTGATGTACCTGCTCAGTTAATCTTTAGAGATTTTTTTGAAAGACAAGCTGCAAAATTAGCATTAGATCCAAAAACTAATATTCAGAGAGCTTTTTCTTTTACACCAAGTATTTCACAAAAAGTTGATCAGCAAATGATTGATGAAGTTAGTGAGTTTCAAGAATTAATGCAAGGAGCTAGGTAAATGGCTACAAAAAAGAAAAAACCTAAAAGAGATGCTTGTTATCATAAGGTAAAAGCTAGATATACTAGAGGTGGTGGAACTTGGCCATCTGCATATGGTTCAGGTGCATTAGTTAAATGTCGTAAAGTCGGAGCAAAAAACTGGGGTAAGAAAAGTGCCAAGAAAAAGAAAAAGTAGCACTAGTGGTGGACTTAAAGCATGGTTCGGTCAAAACAAGGGTAAAGGTTGGGTTGATTGTAAGACTGGTAAACCTTGTGGTAGAAAGTCTAAATCAAGTACCAAAAGAGCTTATCCATATTGCAGACCGACTATGGCACAATGTAAATCAAAAGCTGCAAAATCAGCAGCTAAAAGAAAGACATCTGCAAAAAAAGTTTATTTAAAGAAAAAAGGTAAATGATGGCAAAAAAAGCTGATCCTAAAAAAGGTACAGGCAAAAAGCCAAAAGGAAGTAAAAGGAGATTATATACCGATGAAAATCCTAAAGACACTGTTTCAATTAAGTTTGCTACCGTTTCAGATGCTAGGGAAACTGCTAGGAAAGTTAAAAACATTAAGAAACCATATGCTAGAAAAATTCAAATCCTTACTGTCATGGAGCAAAGAGCCAAAGTATCTGGGAAAAACGAACAAGCACAAATCGCAAAAAAAGCAAAAGAAACATTAAGAAAAAAACATAAAGGTAAAAAAGATGGCAAGAAAAGCAGTTGAAGCACCTAAAGGATTTCATTGGATGAAATCAGGCAAAGGTTTTAAATTAATGAAAAACCCAACTGGTGGATATAAACCACATAAGGGTGCAAGTAAAAAAGCAAGTTTTGAAATACAAACAATACATAAAAAATAATGGCAAAGTATAAAGGCAAAAATGTAACTCTTAATAAACCTCGTAGGATTCGCAAGGGCGAAACGAGTTATGGTAAAAAGAAATCTGTTGTCTTTGTTTCTGATGGTGACAGAGTCAAACGTGTTACCTTTGGTGATCCTAATATGAGAATCAAAAAGAATCAAAAAGGCAGACGTAAAAACTTTAGGGCAAGACATAATTGTGATAATCCAGGTCCTAAGACAAAGGCAAGATATTGGAGTTGTAAGGCTTGGTAACATGGCAAAGAAAACAGCAATAAAAAAAGTAGCACAAGCTGAAATAAGAGCAGCCAAAAGTTTTTTAAAAAGAAGAAACATTGATTCGGATGAAGTTTCTCCTAAAAAATTTGCAAAGGCAGCTAAAGAATTAGATAAAAGTTTTAGTGAAACACTTAAAATACTAGCTAGAGAATTGTCTGGAGGTCAAGTCTAATGGTTCAGATAATCGGTGCTTTACCAGAAGGTGCTACATTTAGCGATATTTACAATGAACAATTGGGCAAAGATCTTGTAGGTGCAGGTAGACAATTTGCTCAAGGATTAAGTTTTAGTTCTGCTGATGAAATAGAAGCTTATCTCAGAAGTGTCATTGGTGATGAATCTTACAGCGAAAACCTTAATGTCATTAGAGAAAATTTAAAAAAGTTTGATGAAGAAAATCCAGAAGCAAGCACAGCATCATTTTTTGCAGGTGTTTTACCAACATTAGCAATAACTGCTCCTGCAGCTATTACAAGATTGGGAGTTATGGCAGGATCTGCAACTATTGGTGCTCTAGGTGGATTTACAGAAGGTTTTTTAAGTGGTGAAGGTGCAAGAGATCGTACTGCTACTGGTGTATCTCAAGGTATTTTAGGTGCTTTTTTAGGACCGTTAATAGCAAAAGGTGTACAGTTTACTCCTGCTGTAATAGATTTTGCTAAAAATTTAAAAAACAAATTAGCAAATGTACGAGTTGATCCTAACACAATTGGATCTAATTTAGGTAATTTAAGATTCGATAATCTAACTCCAAAACAACAAACTACACAACTCTTTATAGATTTTATAAAAACAGCCAGAAAAGAAGGTGAAGAACTTACCGAAGACCAAAAGAATTTTGTGTCAGATTTAGCACAAAGGCTTGATTATGAATATTTAATGAAAAATTATGATTTACCTATGGATAAAAAATCAAGGATGGAAAGAGCAAAAGCACTTGGATTTGATATTGATGATTTATTTTATAGAGGTCGATTTAGTGGAAGTGATCCACAAGAATTAGGTCCAACATTGGGGAAAGAAGTATATATGTCAAAGTCACCTTTTGTGGCATCTTCTTATACTGAAAATAATGAAGGTGTAGCAGGTGAAATAGCAGAACTAATTACAACAAAAAGGTTAAATCCTCAAGTTGTTACAATTGACGCTAAAGGGAAAGAATTCAATGTATTACCTGTAGATGAAATGACAGTATCAATTGATGGTGGTAAATCAAAAAAATTTACAGAAGTTTTTCCAGAACTTATAAAAACTCCAAAAGGAACAAAAGTAGATACAGTTACGACTGATGACATTGCTTTTTATTTAAGAAATGTTTCACAGTCTGATGGTAGACCAAGATTTTTAGATTTTGACAATGTTATAGATCGTGGTGGTAAAGGTGGATTTTATGACTTACAAGAAAATCTTAATAAAAGTTTAGGGATACCAAAAACAATAGGACCTATTAGAAGTGATGATATAGCAGTTAAAGAGTTAGATACTCCACAAAGTGAAAGAGTGTTAATAAACAATCCACAATCTGCTAGATATACAAGAGCTATTTTTGATCCTCTTTTAAGAGATATAAATAATTTAAGGTTCGGTATTCCACTTGGTGTCTTACCATTTGTTGACGATGGCAAGACACCAGAATAAAGTTATCGGTATTTTTCAATACCTTTTTCTTTATGAAGATAAATGCCACGATTAACGTCAGCAGTTGTCTTGTACAAAATATGATTGCAAAGTGCTTGAGTGACTTCATCTAAAGTGTTACAACTAGCAACAGCATCATGTACAGTTTCGCCAATACGAAAAAGACAATAAGGAAAATCGCATTCATCTCGTTGATGATTGGAAATTTTAATTAGTTTAAGACCACAAGCATTTGCGATCTTTTTTAAATTTAAGTATTGATTGTCCATGATAGACTCCTTTCTAAAGTTGGTGGGGGATTTCTCCCCCAATCCGATTACCATTTATGCTGTCTAAGAGCTTGATCTATTACTTCTTCACAAGCATTGCTAAAAAGCATATCTATTGTATTTTCATCTACATAAAAGTCTTTATGATCGCCATCTAATTCTTTTGCAGATTTATTATAATCCTTTACAAAAGCTAGGATTGTTTCTCTAAATTTGTCAGATACTTGATCTTTAACTTTATCTTGTATCCACTCTAATTGATTTTCTGTTAATTTCATTTTGTTTCCTTTCTCAAAATTTATAAATCTAGTATATAGTGATTCGTTTTGTTTGTCAAGTTTTAATAATATAAGTAATTGTATTCATTTATTTTAAATTTATTTTATCCCTAGCACTTGACAAAGATTTTATTTCTGCTATACTGATTCGTATAGTTAGAAAGGAAACAAAATGGCAAAAGGAATAAAAGGTAGAGGAAAAACTCACAGCTCTTCTAGAGGTTGGGAAAAAGCTTTAAAGAGAAAAGGTAATAAAAAAGTAAGACAGCAAGGCAAGTCATTTTTAAGAAAGGAAATATAAAATGAATATAACAGAAGCAAAAGGATTATTCTTTTACCCAAACACTTGGTTGTATCATGCAGGTACAGATGAGTGTGGAACACCGATACATCACGAAGGTTATTGTACACAAGCAGAAGATTCTAGAGGTAATAGATGGAATCATAATAAAGTTTTTCTTCTTTCAGATTTTATTAAAAAAGCTGAAGGAGATACAACTAAAGCTAGAGATTTGCTTGAGCAAACAATGAGTGTTTTAGCTGATAAAATGAAATTGCATGTTGATAATGGTGGAAAGCTTAATGAGTATCTTTGGGAAGAAGATGAGCCTTGTTATGGGTCAGATGCTTATTGCGAAGCTTATGGGTTTTAAAACTTGAAATATTTTTTATAAATGTTATCTTTGTGTCATTATGTTATTAAGATCAAAATTTTCAAAACTTTTACAAGGAGCTAAAAAAATGATGCATAAAGGCACAAAGAAAAAAGGTGGTAAGAAAAAAGGTGGAAAGAAAAAGGGTTATTAATGACTAAAGATGTAATTATACACGTAACTGGTGTTTCAATGTCAGGGGGTGTAAAAAATGACGATAACAGACCTGTTGCAGAAAATAAAAGAAAATCTGGAACAGAAGAAACTAGAAATAGCAAAGGGGATGATTGAAGGTCGTATTTCCGACTTTGAATCATATCAAAAACACGTTGGTATTGCAGAGGGATTAACTCAAGCTTCTGAAATTATCGATGATACAATGAAAAAATTAGATAAAGAGGATGAATAACATGACTCATCACCATGTAATATATATTGAGAAAGGAAGTAAAAGTGGGATATAGAGTATATAAAGAATATAAAGACGAATCGACTGAACAGACGATTTATACGCAACAACTTCCAAGACCATTAAATTGGAAAGTTTTGGTACAACCTCATCAAGTTAAAATGAAAACTAAAGGTGGTTTGTATCTGGCATCTCAATCAAAAGATAATGAAGAATATATGACTGCTCATGGTCGTATATTGGCATTAGGTGATTTAGCTTATAAAGATCGTGATACTGGACAGTCATGGAGAATGACAACTGTACCGAAAGAAGGTGACAGAGTTACATACGGAAAGTATGCAGGTCAGAAAGTTACAATTAATGGTGTACGTTTGCTTTTGTTAAATGATGATGAAATTACATCTATTTTACCAGAAAGTGTAGAAGTTACATCATACATAGCGACATAACTTGGAGAACGCAACCATGCAAGATCAAAAAGAAGTCATTGACGAAATTAATGAAGAAATAAAAAAAGCTAAAGCTGATCCAGAAGAATTTCAAATAGAAATTACAGAAGATCCAAAAGAAGAAGCTAAAGATGTAGCTGAAGAAAAACAGCAAGCAGAAGAACAACAGGCAGAAAAAGATGAGTATGGAGAAAAAGTCCAGAAAAGAATAAAAAAGCTTGTTGATCAAAGAAGAGATGCAGAAGAACAACTTAGAACTATGCAAGAGCAGAATGCTCAATTGAATGCTAGGCTATCTAGATTAGAGCAAGGATCAGAAAAATCTGCACAAAATGAATTTAAAACAAGGTATGACCAGACAAAAAGAGCTTTAGAAAAAGCTACTGAAGAAGGTGATACAAAAGCAGCTATTGCTTTTACAGAGCAGTTGGCAGATATGAGAGCTGCTTTGAGAGTTGCAGAAATGCAACGCCAACAAGCTCAACAACAATCTGTTTCACCAACTGTAGGTAAAGCTCAACAAACTGTGCAAAATCCTGCACCACCTAAAGCAATTGATTGGTGGCAAAAGAATAATTGGTTTAATTCACCAGGATTTGAAAGAGAAACTGCATTGGCAAGGTCTTTTGATATCCAAATAGAAATGGAAGGTTTCGATAAAAATTCTGATGATTATTACAATGAATTAAATAATCGTTTACAAAAAGTTTTTCCTGAATTAGTATCAGGATCAAGTCCGACTAAGACTAAAGTAAAAAGTAGACAACCAATTGCACCTTCTACAGGTGGCTCGTCTTACAAGGGCAATAGAGTACGTATGAGTAAAGATCAACTTGAAATGGCTCGACAGCTTGGAATTAATGATGAAAGAAGTCTTAAAAAATATGAATCTGAAATCAGAAAACAGCAAAGGGGTTAACTATGGTTGAGAATAGAAATGTACGTGCGAATGAAAACAAGGTTTCAATGCGTGAAGGTGAATCAAGACCTGATACTGCATGGAAACCACCGTCATTGTTGGATGCTCCAGAACCTCGACCAGGATATGTTCAACGATGGATAGCTACCTCGATTCAGGGTAAGGACACTCCAGATAATGTGTACAAACGTATGCGTGAAGGTTGGAGTCCACGCAAAGCTGATACTGTGAAAGATAAGTTATATCCAACTATCAATCATGGTCAGTGGCAAGGGTCAATTGGGATTGAAGGCATGTTGCTTTGTGAAATGCCAAAAGAAAGACACAAAGCACAAAAGGACTATTATAAAAATAAAAGTTCAGAAGCAAACGAATCAATCGCAGGAGATCTGGATGCGTTAGGTCGAAACAATGGGCAGAGGATCTACCAAGATCGTGTGTCTAATTCGAGTCGTGGCAGGGATTTATCTGTCATGGATGATTGAAACTTAACTCTGAGGAGATAAAATAATGGCAAACGTAAACGCTGCCTTTGGCTTAGTGCCAGTTCGCCATATGAGTGGTAACATTCCTCGTGCAAATAAATATACAATTACAAGTGGTTTGGCAGAGAACATCTTTAGTGGTGATCTTTGTATTCTTACAGCAGATGGTGTAATTACACCTCATACTGCTACAGAAACAAACAATATTGGTGTATTTGCAGGTGTGAGCTATACTGCTTCAGATGGTTCTTATGTTTATAGTGAGTATTGGCCAAGTGGCACTACTGCTACAAATATAATTGCATATGTATATGATGATCCATATATTGTGTACAAAATTCAGTCAGCAGGAACTCCAACTCAAGCAAGCATTGGCGAGTGTGCTGATGTTGTTGCAGGTGCAGGATCAACTGTTACTGGTAGATCAGGATTTAGCTTAAATGGTACTATGTCAAATGGTACTGCTACATGTAAGATTATAGCTTTGCATGATACACCTGATAACTCAATGGCACAATATGCTGTTTTGGAAGTGCTTGTAAATGAGCACCTTCTCAAAGCAACAGCAGGTATATAAGGGAGATTAGACAATGGCTATGAATAGAGCACAATTTGCTAAAATGCTTGAGCCAGGGTTGAATACCCTTTTTGGTCTTGAGTATGATCGTTATCCACCAGAATACGAAGCAGTATTTTCTGCTAACACTTCTACAAGAGCTTTTGAAGAAGATGTATTGTTGCAAGGTTTCGGTAATGCACCAACAAAGAATGAAGGTGCAGCTATTAGTTATGATACTGCTAGTCAGCAGTGGACAGCTAGATACCAACATGAAACTGTAGCATTAGCATTTTCAATTACTGAAGAAGCTGAAGAAGATGGACAGTATGGTTCAATAGCGTCACGTTATACAAAAGCACTTGCAAGATCTATGGCTTCTACAAAAGAAATCAAGGCTGCAAATATTTTGAATAATGCGACTTCTAATACTGATCCATATGGTGGTGGTGATGGTGTTGCACTTTTAAGTGCATCTCATCCGACAACTAATGGAAACCAAAGTAATACTTTGGCAACAGCAGCTGACTTATCTGAAACATCACTTGAGTCAATGTTAATTCAAATCGCAGATATGAAAGATGATCGTGGTTTGAGAGTTGCAGCTCAAGGTACAACTTTGATAATACCAACAGCTTATACCTTTACTGCTGAAAGATTATTAGAATCACAGTTAAGGACTGGAACTGCTGACAATGACATCAATGCGATTCGCAATGGTGGTTATTTACCTCAAGGATATCATATCATGAGAAGATTGACTGATTCAGATGCATTCTTCATTTTGACTGATGTTCCTGATGGACTAAAGATGTTCCAAAGAAGTCCTATGAAAAAAGGTATGGAAGGTGACTTTGAAACAGGAAATGTTCGTTATAAAGTAAGAGAAAGATATTCTTTCGGTTTTACTGATTGGCGAGGTATTTTTGGTACAGAAGGAGCTGCCTAATAAATAACACAAGGGGAGAGCAATCTCCCCTTTTCTTTTAATCCTGACAGTTATTTACAACTGACACTAGCCAAGACAGGAGATAAACATGGCTAATACACATTTTTCAGGTCCTATTCTATTTTCAGGAAAGGGCAACTCTAAAGGTTGGTTTGAAAATTTACCAATTGATAGAAATCCAGATTACATGGTTTACATGGATGATTTTACTGGTGTTACATTAGATAATACAAATGATTGGACAGTAGTTAAAGATAGTGGTGCATCAGCAGCTATTGCAGCTGATGTTGTTGGTGGTGCAGTAACTTTAAGTTCAACTGCTACAACTGATAATGATGGTGCTTCAATACAAGGTAATGAAATATTTGCAGTTGCATCTGGTAGAGATATTTGGTTTGAAACAAAAATAACACCTACAGATGCTGAAGGTGATGCAATGGATATTTGTATTGGATTAACAGTAAACTTTGCAACTAATCCAGAAGCAATGTTGACTGCTGCTGACAGAATTGTATTCCAAGTAGATGATGGTGATAGCAACATTGACTGTATTACAGAAAAAGATGGCACTGCAACTACAACGGATTCTGGCATTGATATTGCTAATGGAACAGCAGTTACATTGGGTATTCATGTAAAAAGCACAGGTTCAGTAGAATTTTTTGTAAATAGAGCTAAAGTGGCTACACACACAGATAATATTCCAGATGATGAAAATCTTGCACTTGGTGCTATGGAATTATCAGGTTCTGCTACTGGAACTAAATCAATGAATATTGATTATATGTTTGCAGCTCAAGATAGATAATGGAGATTTAAATGGCTGAGAAAAAAAGAGCTAGAACCAAATCTGGCAAATTTATTTCAGACGATCCAAATACTCCTGATGTCAATGAAGCTTGGGTTGAAGTAAAACCTAAGAAAAAGACAACTACTAAAAAAGCACTCCCACCTAAAGGGAGTGCAGAATATAAAGCAATGCTTTTACGTGGTGAAATATCGGAGTGATAAATGGCAGATATCGTTACAGTAAATAAATTATCAGAAAATACAAATGAAGTTGTATATGCTTTTCAATATCAATATGTAGACACAGGAAATGAAAGTGCAGTTTCTAAAATAGATGTATCAGCTCTAGCAACAAATGCTGATGGGGAAACATGTACTGGAATAAGGATTGTAGAGTGTTGGTGGGTAATATCAGCTATGACAGTTGAAATATTAGCTGCTGCAGATACTAATGTTATTATTATGCATTTAACTGAAGGACAATCTGGTTATCAAGATTTTTCAAAGTTTGGTGGGTTACCTAATAGCAAGTCTTTTGGCACTAATGGAACTGGTGATATTAAATTCACAACAACTGGTGCAGGTGCAACTGGTGATGCATACCAAATAATAATTAGAGGTATTAAACAGTACTAATGGCAACTTCTGGATCAGTAGCATTTAGACCAAATATTGAAGAAATAATATCAGAGTCTTTTGAACGATGTGGAATAGATAATCAAACTAGGACTGGTTATTTTGCAAAGTCTGCACGTAGAAGCTTAAATTTATTGTTTTCTGAATGGTCTAATAGAGGAATTAATCATTGGGCAGTTAGCAATAATACACTTTCTTTATCTAGTGGCACTTCTAATTATGCACTTCCAGTTGGAACTATAGATATCATTGATGCAGTTATAAGGGAAGATAACACCGATCAAATGATTAACAGGATTTCCATAGCAGAATACAATCAAATACCTAATAAAACAGACACAGGAAAACCTAGTCAATACATGATTGATAAGCAATACACTCCACAAATATATTTTTGGCAAGTACCAGATGCTTCTTATAGCATGGTTTATTGGGCAGTTAATCAATTAGATGACGTTACAGCATCCAATCAAGATGCTGATATACCTTATCGTTGGACAGATTGTATTTGTGCAGGTTTAGCTGCTAAATTGGCATTAAAATATGCTACTGATAAATATCAACTCTTAAATGAAGCTTATGAAAGATCTTTTAATTTTGCGTCTGCATCAGATAATGATGGTGTTAATTTGAGGGTTCAGCCAACTGTGTTGAATTTGGGTTAATGGCAAAACGTGCAAAAGGTAAAAAATCATATGCAATAAGTGATATAAGTGGTTTTAAAGTACCTTATAGACAACTTAAAACAACTTGGGATAACTTGCGTGTTGAACCTGAGGAATTTGAAACAAAACATCCACAACTAACACCAGTAAAAAACATATTTGATGCTACAAGTTTATTAAATCCAAGACCTGACAATGATCCAGAAAATGTAGAAATTTATTTAGCTTACAACTATGATTGGACTGTTGATCCTAAAACAATAAGTAGATCAACTCCATCTTGTAAAGGTTCTATTGGTTTAAGAAGCACAGATCTAGAAACATCTTTTACTCTAACTGGTGTTGGTGGTTTAGGTGAAGCAGGTGCAGGTGTTGGCACTAGAACTTATACTGTAACTGTTGTAGATAGTAGTGGTAATAAATTTGCATTGAATGGATCTACTAATCCAGTTCTTACATTAAGAAGAGGTGCTACATATACTTTTGATCAAAGCGATAGTACAAATGATGGCCATCCTTTAGCATTTAGAACATCTGCTGATGCAGCTTATACTTCTGGAGTTACAGTAAATGGAACAGCAGGACAATCAGGAGCGACAGTTGTATTTGTTGTTCCTTCAGATGCACCTGATACATTGAAATATTATTGTACTGTTCATGGCAATGGCATGGGTAATACAATAAATGTAGTTGATACGATTTCAACTGTTGAAATTGCAGCTGTTATTGGTGTTGGGTCATTAGGTGGTGCAGGTGAAGTTGGTATAGAAGGTTTAAGAATATTAGTATCTCCAACTGGTCCAGGTGGAACTGGTGGTGTAGGTAATGAAACTCCACAAGTTTCAATAGCTGAAACTGGACTTGGTGGAACTGGTGGTGTTGGAACTGAAGCTTTTGAGCTTTCAATAACTGAAACTGGATTAGGTGGAACTGGTGGTGTAGGAACAGCAATTATTGCAGGATCTGGTGGTGTAAGTGGTGTAGGTGGAACTGGTGGCGTAGGTAATGAATCAGTTGTGGCAGATTTACATTTATCTGTAAGTGGTGTTGCAGGTACTGGTAAAGCAGGTAATCCTGGAGAAACAAATGATGAAAGTGTACAATTAAGTATAAATGAATCTGGACTTGGTGGAACTGGTGGTGTAGGATCTGAAGCAGTTGAAACTTCAATAACTGAAACTGGTGCAGGTGGAACTGGTGGTGTAGGTAATGAATCAGTTACAGTAAATCAAGAATGGGGTTCTGGTACTTGGGGTGATGGAACTTGGGGTAATTAATGAGCTATACAACTTTAAAGACTAAAATACAAAATTTTATTGAGAATGATGGTTCAGAGTTTGTTGCATCTATTGATGATATAATCGCTCAAGCTGAAGCTATGGTATTTCAAAGGTTACCTAATTTGCCTTGTTTTAGAAATACATTTACAGGAACATTAATTACAAATACATCTGATTATACAATTGCAAATGCTAGAATGATAAGACAAGTCTGCATTACTGATTCTAGCAATAAAGTTTATTTGAATCATAGAATTGATTCTTATTTAAGAGATTATTGGCCAAATTCCTCTAACACAGGAACACCAATAATGTATAGCACTAAATCTTCAGGTAATGATGGAACAATAATTACGATTGCTCCAACACCATCTGCTGATCTTGCTTACCAAGTTGATTTTATTGCTCCAGAAACTGGATTAAGTTCAAGCAATACAACCACTTGGGTTGATACTAATGCTCCTAATGTTTTATTGTCAGCAGCACTTTATGAAAGTTCTGCTTTCCTTAAAGCTCCAGAAACATTACAATTATATAAAACTCAATTTGAAGAAGCTGTAAATTTATTTGTTCAAGAAATGCAACGTAATTATGCAGCAGAATATGACGGAGGTATTTAAAAATGGCTATAACTCAAGCAATGTGTACATTGTTCAAAAAAGACGTGTTACTAGGTGATCATCATTTAGACACAGATGATATCTATATTGCATTATATACTAGTTCTGCATCTTTAGATGCAGCTACAGATGGATATACTACATCTAATGAAGTTAGTGGATCTGGTTATTCAGCAGGTGGTAATGCTTTATCTAGTAAAGCAGTAACAGAAAATAGCACAAGTGGTGTATTTGATGCAGCTGATCCAGAGTGGACTTCTGCTAGTTTTACTGCAAGAGGTGCTTTAATTTATAATAAAACTCTAGGAGATGCTTCATCAAACTCTAGAGGTGCAATTGCAGTTTTAAATTTCGGTGGAGATTTTACTGTTGCAGGTGGTACTTTTAAGATAGTTTTTCCTGCTGCGACTGCAAGCAATGCGATAGTTAGGATAGATTAATGGCAACATATGTAAATAATTTAAGATTAAAAGAAATTGCAACTGGTGCAGAATCTGGTACTTGGGGAACATCTACAAATACCAATCTTGAATTAATAGGTCAGGCAGTTGGATATGGAACAGAAGCCATAACAACCAATGCAGACACTCATGCTAGTACTGTTGCAGATGGTTCAGCAGATGAAGCAAGAGCAATGTATATTAAATACACTGGCACATTAGATTCTGCTTGTACAATTACAATAGGTCCAAACACTTTAAAAAGAGTTCACATAATTGAAAATGCGACAAGTGGCAGTCAGAACATAATTATAAAACAAGGTTCAGGCAATGAAGTCACAATTGTTCCTAATGAAATAAGAATGGTTTATTTAGATGGAGCAGGTTCAGGAGCTGCAGTTCAAGATGCAGGAATATCTTCATCAGCTGCTACTACTGGAAAAGCAATCGCAATGGCAATGGTATTTGGATAACAAGGAGATAAAAAATGGCAGCACCAAATATAGTAAATGTTGCAACAATTACAGCAAAAACAGATACACTTTTGTTGACTGGAACAAGTGCAACTAAATTATTAGAAAATACAGCATCGTCTGGTAAAGTAATAAAAGTAAATTCATTAGTAGTAGCGAATGTAGATGGTACAAATGCAGCTACAATAACTGTAGGGATTTATCCACAAGATGATATTGCAGGAACAGCTGTATTATTAGCTTCTACAATTTCAGTACCTGCTGATGCTTCATTAGTGGTAATAGATAAAAATATGGGTTTATATTTAGAAGAAGATACTTCTATTGGAGTTACAGCAAGTGCAGCAAATGATTTAGCTTGTACAATTACATATGAGGAATTAAGCTAAAGGATTTTAAATGGGTACTCGTAACAAAGGTGGTTTAATAGGTGGCTTTGACCAACTAAGAGCACCAGATGCACCTACTATAAGTGTTACAACAGGAGATTCTCAACTTCAAGTTGCTTTCACTAATCCATCAGATGTGGGTGGTGGTGCTATAAGTTCTTACACAGCTACAGCGATAGCGAGTGGTGTATCTACAGGAGCAACTAGTACAACAAGTCCTGTAACCATAACTGGATTAACAAATGGAACAAGTTATTCTGTTACAGGTTTGGCGAATAATGCTTTTGGTTCAAGTCCATATAGCTCTGCTACTACAGCAGTTCCACCAATCCCTAGAGTTTTTTGGTTTGGTAGGACAACTGTTAATGTTTTTTATTCAAATATTACTTCTCTAGGCAATACCACTGATTGGGGATATGCAATGAGAAGTAATCGTGCTAATTATAATACTGGTACTGCATCATCTGCCACTAGAGCAGTTCAATGTGGTTATGAATATGATCCTTCTCAAGCAAGGTCTAGTAACATTGAAAAATTAAATCTTGCAAGTGCAGGAGCAGGTACAAATTTTGGTGATTTAAGTGTATCTGGTGCTCAAAGGAATATGGGTTTAGGTAATGGAACAAGAGGTGTATTCACTCAAGGCTATAGTTATCCTTTTGCTTATTCAAATGTTATAGAGTTTGTTGTCATTGCTAGTGAAGGTAATGCCAGTGACTTTGGTGATTTAACAGTGGCAAGAGCACTTAGTTCTGCAGCTTTTGCTTCTCCAACAAGAGGTGTATTTTGTGCAGGTACAACTGGTTCTGCTACATATAGCAATACTATAGACTATATTACTATAGCTAGTGAAGGCAATGCCACAGACTTTGGTGACATATTATCAGCTGCAAATGGTACAGCAGGTTGCTCAAGTTCAACAAGAGGTGTTATTACAGGTGGTGATATATCTGGTTCTAGTCAAATAAACGTCATTCAGTATGTAACGATTGCAGCAGGTGGAAACTCTACCGACTTTGGTGATTTAACACATGGTGTACGTTATCATGGATCAGGTGGTTCAAACACAAGAGCTTTAATTGCAGGTGAATTTGATGGAAATTCTAATGGTATGAATTATTTTACCATAGCTTCAACAGGCAATGCTAGTGATTTTGGCGATTTAACAAATGCTGAAACAAATGGAGTTTCTTGTGCTTCAACTGCTCATGGGGGATTACAATAATGCCTAATTATTCTGGAGTATGGGATTTAAGACAACAAGGTGTTGCTCAACAAGGAAGTCTTTGGTCTAATCCACCAGAAATATTTCAACAAATTGCTTTGTTCTTTGGTGGGTCAGCAGGTTCTGGTGGACAGAATTATATTGATCAAAGAAATTTAGCAAGCACTGGCAACGCTAGTGATTTTGGTGACATGAGTACAGGTGCATCTGCTGTTGGAGCAGCAGGTAATACAACAAGGGCAGTTTACAGTTTAGGACAAACAGGTGCTCCTAATTATGTTGTTAATACAATCGAATATGTAACTTTTGCTTCAGCAGGGAATGGTGCAGATTTTGGAGATCTAACGACAGTTGGACAAAATAAAGCTTGTGCATCTAATCATACAAGAGGTCTTTATGGTTCAGGAGAAAATGCATCAAGCACAGTAAATTCAATTGATTTTGTTGCTCTTAACACTTTAGGAAATGCAAGTGATTTTGGAGATTTGACAGTTACGAAAAGTTATAGAGCTTCTTGTTCTTCTCCGACAAGAGGAATATGGGCAGGTGGAACAGCAGCTCAAGTAAATGTAATCGATTTTGTTGTAACAGCAAGTGCAGGGAATGCCAGTGACTTTGGCGATTTATTAGCTACTAATTATGGTTTTGGTGGTGTTTCTAATGCCACAAGAGGAATTTTCGGTGGTGGTCATGGTAGTGGTTCTCCTTATTCAAATGTGATTCAATATATTACAATGGCTAGTGCAGGGAATTCACAAGACTTTGGCGATTTAACTCAAGCGAGATATACACTTACATCTGCTTCTGGACAGACAAAAGGTGTTTGGGCAGGTGGTATAGCTGCAAGCACTACCTATGTAAACACAATAGACCAAGTAGTTATAACGTCACTAGGGAATGCAACAGATTTTGGTGACTTAGTAAATGCTAGAGGATATTTTGGAGGAAGTTCTGGTGTTTCCTCATCTCATGGAGGATTAGCATAATGACAAGATATTTAGGTGGATTAATTACAGCAGACGAAACAAAAACTATTCCTGCTGATAACTTTCAAGATACTTCTGCTTCAGGAATATGGACATTAAGTGAAGCTGAAATGCTTAACAAACAAAGTCTTTGGCCAACAGCAGGAAATGAAAATACATCTAAACATATAGAAAATATATTTAGTATTGATGTTTATACAGGTGCTAGTGGCTCTTTAACTGTTACTAATAATGTTAACCTTACTGGTGAAGGTGGATTGGTATGGCATAAAGGTCGTGATATAGCTGAATATCACAATTTATTTGACACTGAAAGAGGGAATGGCATGATTCTCCGAACTTCTACTACTAATGGAAGTGATGGAGCTTTCTTTGGGCAAGCATTTACAAGCACAGGCTGGAGCTTAAACACATCCGACAATCAAATTAATTCAAGTTCAAATGACTATGTAGCTTGGACATTTAGAAAAGCACCAAAGTTTTTTGATATGGTAAAATATACAGGAAATGGAACAGCAGGAAGAACTATCAGCCATAATTTAGGTGCTGTTCCAGGATTTATGATAGTAAAAAGAATAGATGCTAATGGTGAGCCTTGGTATTGTTACCATAGAGGTCCAGGAGCAACTAAATATTTAAAACTTAATACAACTGATAATGTTACAACTTCAGATGAGCCTTGGTACAATACAGAGCCGACATCCACAGAAGTTACAGTAGCACAATATAATTCAGTTAATGGTAGTGGTGCAGAATACATATTATATCTTTTTGGACACGATACGACTTCAGATGGTATGATACAATGTGGAACTTACAATGGATCAGGTGGTGATGCTAATATAACTTTAGGATTTGAGCCACAATGGATTATGATAAAGCGTTCAGTAGGGGGTGCAGCAGGTTGGATAATGTTTGATAACATTAGAGGACTTACAACTGCTAAAGATGCAGGTCTTTTTGCTGATGCTGTTAATGCAGAAGATTCACAAGATGATGTATTAGAACCTACTTCTACAGGTTTTAAAGTAAAAGGATCTTGGTATTTTAGCAATGCAGCTGGATCTTCTTACGTGTATGTCGCAATTCGAAGAGGGCCAATGAAAACACCTACAACGAGAGCTAGTGTGTTTGCAGTTGAAGCTCTATCTGGTGCGAGTGGTGCTAGAGATTATACAACTAATTTTCCTGTTGATATGATTATGAATCCTAACACATCTGGTGGTTCAGATAATATACCTGTTGTTCCTAGACTTATGGGACAAACAGAAACTAGTGGTAACTATTTAAGAACCAATAATGATACTGCTCGAACTACTTTTGGTCCTACAACTTATGGATGGGGAATGGATTATAATAATAAATGGGTTTCAAATGATATTTGGACTCCAAATCAATATGGTTATTCTTGGAGAAGAGCACCAGGATTTTTTGATGTGGTTACTTATACAGGAAATAGTACAGCAGGTAGAACTATAAATCATAATTTAGGTGCAGTTCCAGATATGATTTGGATTAAGATGAGAAGTAGCTCTGATGCAGCAATAGCCTATACAAGAGGTTGGGTTGTAACTTCACTTCATTTACCAAATGCAACTGCAACAAATGACACAACAGTTTATTTAAATACAAATGCAGCTGAAGTTGATGAAGCAATTATGAACGATACTGGTCCTACATCAACTGTATTTTCCGTTAGTTCTGATCCTTTTGTTAACTTTTTAAACTCTACATATGTAGCTTTTTTATTTGCAACACTTGCAGGTATTAGTAAAGTGGGAACATTTAGTCATACTAATGGAAGTAGTACAGATGTAGATTGTGGATTTAGCTCTGGGTCATCATTAGTTATTGTTAAAAGAACAGATAGTACTGGTGATTGGTATTTGTGGGATAGTGCCAGAGGTATTGTATCTGGTAATGATCCTTATTTTTTAATGAATACACAAGATGCAGAAGTTACAAATACAGATTTTATTGATCCACTTAGCAGTGGTTTTCAGATAGCTAGTGGATTTACAACTGGATCATACTTTTTTTACGCAATAGCACAATAGGTAGTAAAAATGGCATATAAAGTAGTTAAATATAGATTAACAGCCGAAGGTACAATTCCAACTTTTCTAAAGTTTGGTGTGCTTCAAGTAACAGGTGGTATGTATCCTGTTAAAGATAATAGTACAGCAAGTCCAAGAGATAATATTTTTCTTGGAATAGCAGATGATGATGCAGATATATCTGGTTCTGAAGGAGAGATCTCCAGTAAAGATGCTTTAATAACTTATCTTACAGACATGAACAATGCTATGAAATGGAAACAAATAAATGCAGAAGGAGAAAGTGAAGATTTTGTTCCAGAAACTCATGCTACAAAAATTTGGAATGATTTGACAACATTAAATGGTGGATAATGAATTATTATAGCGTTGAATTACCAGTTAAAAAATTATTATACGGAGTTAACAGAAATAAAGAATGGTGGGAAAAATATCCTAGAAGGATTAAAATGTTAAATAAATTAACAGAATCTATAGAAAAAGAAGGATTAAAAAATCCATTGTTTGTTTCAGAAACTAACAAAGGTTATGTAGTAGATGTAGGAAATCAAAGACTTCAAGCACTTAATAATTTAAATTATAAAAAAGTAAAATGTATTTTGTATTCTAAAAAAAATTATTTAAACTATGAAAAGCTCAAACCAGAACAATGTGTTTTGCCTGATGATGTAGATTTATGGGATGCAGATATACAGTTTAAAGAGGAATAAATGAAAACCGAACTTGTTATAAAAAATATACAAACAGCTTTATCTGAAGTAAAGCCAGAGTATAAAACTATGTTAAAAAACATAGATAAAAATATGCCTATGATACAACAAGCATCTAGCAATTTTTATAAGTCACATTCTCAATTTATGGGTGTTACATTAGATGTTACTGCTATAACACCTATACGTTCTATTAAACATACTTTGGCTGAAGTAGATAAAACTAAAAGTGCTTTGCAAGAAGCACAAATAAATATGCAGAAAAAAGCTGTCGAATTAAAAATGAAACAGCGTGAATTATTAGAATGTCAAGATAATTTAGATCGTGAAATGTTGGAAGTAGAAATACTTGAGTTACAAACACATTCTGTAAATGCACAAAACTCTGTACAAGGTGCTATACGAAAACTGAACTTTTTTATTAATCAATACAATTCTTTGTTAAAACATTTAGGTGTCGATGAAATAACAGAAGAAATGTATGAACGAGAAGAAAACAGATATCATATAATGACAGCTATGAAACAAGCTTTGACTAGTGCTAGACCAAGAGGTGGAGTTATAGATGAAGGAAACATGATATATATATTTGATTTAGGGATCAATGGTGCTCAAGCACAAGCAGAAGTATTTGCTTATTTACAAGCTGAAAATGAATTAATGAAAAATAACAAAGCACCTACTCATGAAATGACAATGCGTTGGTTAGAAGCTTGTGCAGATAAATGGGAAAAAGATCCAGAAATATTTGCTAATCGTAGAGGTTTTACATTATTAGACAAACAATCATTAACAAACACAAAAAAATTAGAAAATAAAAAGAAACATTAAAATGAGTTTACTTAACAACTTAATTGGTCCTGCAACAAAATTATTAGATAAGTTTATAGAGGATAAAGATCAAAAGGCAAAGCTTGCCCACGAATTGGCAACGATGGCTGATAAATTAGCTCATGAACAACAACTCGCACAATTGGCAATCAATAAGGAAGAAGCTTCTTCTGGAAGCCTTTTTAAAGGTGGGTGGCGACCTTGCATTGGTTGGATCTGTGGGATTGCTTTTTTCTATCACTTTGTTTGTCAGCCTGTTATTGTTTTTATTTTAACTATATTTGGTGTTTCAATTGTTAACTTGCCTGAATTTGAAATGAATACACTTCTTACTGTTTTGGGTGGAATGCTAGGAATTGGTGGATTACGCAGCTATGAAAAGTCGAAAGGATTAACAAAATGAGTTTTAAATTAAGTCAGAGATCTTTGGATAAACTAGAAGGTGTACATCCAGATATGGTTAAATGTGTTAAAAGTGCCATAAACTACTCAAAGGTGGATTTCGGAGTGATTTGTGGGATGAGATCGGAAAGTGAGCAACGTGAACTTGTCGCTAAAGGAGCAAGTAAAACAATGCGATCAAAACACTTGACAGGTCATGCAGTGGACCTCATGGCTTATGTTGGTTCGAGGGCATCTTGGGAGTTGAATCTTTATGATGATATTGCAGACGCAATGGCTCAAGCATCCAAAGAACATAATGTTCCCATTAAATGGGGAGCTGCTTGGAGTATAGGGAATATAGCTCAATGGAATAGTGGTATGGAAGGTGCTATGAATAGCTATATTGATTTAAGACGTAGCGAAGGAAAACGGCCATTTTTGGATGGTCCTCATTTTGAATTGATAATTTAGTATGCCATTACAACTACTACAATTTAATGCAGGTATCGTAAAAGATATCACAGAATACACAGCAGGTAAAAATGGACCTTTTTGGGTAGATGGTAATCTTGTGCGATTTGAAGATGGTTATGCTTCAAAAATTGGTGGTTGGGCAAAAGAAGATATAGAAGGTTTGACAGTAAGTGGTGGTGCTAGTGGTGTAGCTGAAAATCCAAAAGGTGTTGGTAGGAAAATGCTTTTCTGGAGAGCTTTATCAGATGGTAAAGATAGAATAGTTTTAGGAACACACAGTCATCTATATATTATACAAGATGGTATTTTATATGACATTACACCATTAAGAAAAACTACAAATAATTTAAGTAATCCACTAGCTACAACTGATGGTAGTACAACTGTAACTATTACAGATAGTTCGCATGGTGCAAAAACTGGTGATTTTGTTGTAATAGAAAGTGCGACTGCAACAGGTGGTATCGCAGCTGACGATTTAAATAGAAAATCAGGATATCAAATTACACTTGTTGATTCTAATTCATATACCATAACAGTAGATAGTGCAGCTTCTAGTACAGTAAGTTCTGGTGGTGGTACATCTTTAGATGTTCTGTATCTTAAAGGTTTAGATAATGGATTAGGTACACAATCAGCAGCTCCTGCACTTGGTTGGGGGGTTAGCACTTGGGGTAGTGACGGATGGGGTAGTCCTGCAACTGTTGGAAGCACAACTGTTGTATTGGAAAATTCTAGTTGGCACATTAATCTTTGGGGTGAAGATGTGTTAGCAGGAATTAGAAATGATGGTTTATATTATTGGGATACCTCTGGTGGTCCTACTAGTAGAGCAGTTTTAATATCTTCACTTGGTGGTGCAACTGACGTTCCTAGCAAAGCAAGAACTGCAATTGTATCTTTCCCAGATAGACACTACGTGTGTGGGGGGTGTACTACAGCAGGAACATCGACAATGGATGAAATGTTAGTTAGGTGGAGTACACAAGAGGATTACACTATATGGACACCGACTGCCACTAATACAGCAGGTGATCAAAGATTGCAGATAGGTTCTAAAATTATATCTATGATAAGCACAAGAGAAGAAACTTTAATATCAACAGATGAAGCTGTTTATGGTATGACTTTTGTTGGTGGTGATTTTGTTTTTAGTTTTAGACTATTGGCTGTTGGTTCAGCATCTACAGGTTTAAATGCTATGATAAATGTTGATAGCATTGTATATTGGATGGGTAATGAAAATTTTTATATTTATGATGGAAGTGTAAAAGAACTAGCATGTCCAGTGCAAAGATATGTTTTTAATAGAATACATTCTGAATATAAAGATAAAGTGGTTACAGGACATAACAAAAAATTTAAAGAAGTTTCTTGGTTTTATCCTAGTAAAAATAAAAAATATTCTTTGAGTATAGGTTTATCAAGTAACATTACTACTCAAACATTAGGAAAAAGTTCTTGTGGTATTACTTGGCCATCACCTGGTGTTGATACTTGGGAAGTTGGAGATCCTGTATGGATATCAAAAAATAGTAATGCAGATGGTATTTTCAATCTTTTTTCAAAAAATGGTTATAGTGTAAAAGCTTTTATTACAAAAGTTACAGATCAAAATAACATTGAGATAGAAATAGATCCTATGAATTATTTGACTGGGGATGAAACAACAATTGTACCAACTGGTAATTGGCAATTTATTAGCAAGCAAATTACTGTAAGTTCTTCAATACAAGATAAAAGGTCTGCTATTAATTCAGTTACAACTTTAACTGACGATGACAACCCAGAAAACAATAATTATGTTTCATATAACTATGAATTAAACGTATGGACTGTCGGCAATATGGGTAGGAGTTGTTGGTTGGATTCTTTTGGAGCAAGAGATAATCCTTTTGCTTTTGAATCAGATGGGGTATTATATAATCATGAAAGTGGCACAACTGCTGATGGGGATGCTATGAATGCCTATATAGAAAGTTCTCCACAAGAACTTACTGCTGATGGTAATGACATTCAATTAATTGATCGTTTGATACCTGATGTAAGTATTAGTGACAGTACATCTTTAGATTTATATTTAAAAGCAAGTAAGTTTCCTTTTTCATTACCTACTTCTGGTGGGGTGGGTACAGGTGACGTTTCGTTGAAAGGCCCACATAATTTAAGTTACACAAATACAACAAGTTTATCTGCAACTGACAAAATAAGTACAAGGATTAGAGGTAGACAAGTATCTTTAAAAGTACAAAGTAAAGGAACTGATGATCAATGGGCATTAGGAACTTTTAGAATAAATACAAAACAGGATGGGTTAAGATGACAGAACAAGCTTCACCATTAGCACTGGCTAGATTACCAGAACCACCAAATAGTTATGATAGAACTTATCAAGTAAGATTGAATAATGTTTTAGAACTAGAAAAAAGGGCAGCTTATTTTGGTAGGAGTTTTATTATCAAATCAGCAACAGAACAATCGGAAGCAGTGACTTGGTTTAATGGCTAATTTATTTAAAAATGCTAAAGTTGATTTAACAACTACAAATGCCACAACTTTATACACTTGTCCAAGTGCAACGACTGCAATTGTCAAATCTATATTGGTAAGTGAAGATTCAAATAATGCAGATACTATAACTTTAACATTGACTAATTCGTCATCAGCAGTATTTAGTATATATAAAGATAAAGCAGTTTCTGCTAAACAAACATTAGAATTGTTATCTGCACCATTAGTTGTAGAAGAAAGTGAAATTTTAAAAGTAACAGCAGCGACAGCAGATAGGCTACATGTAGTCGCAAGTATATTGGAGGTAAGTTAAAATGCCAAGTCATGATCAAACTACTAATGATGACCAGACTAATGATGATGATCAAACGACTGAACCAAGAACATTTGATCTTTTTGAGGTGCAATCTCAAGATCCAAGAGAAACATTTGGTGGCTTAACTTTAGACCAAATTGGATCATCATACGGAACAGGTGCTATACCCATGTTTCAATGGGTGCAAAAAATAAAAGTTGGTGAATCTACATATGATGAAAGAGATGATGTAGATACTAAAATGATGAAAAGGTATGAGGACTTTGTTGAAAAATATGGTCAGCCAAGTGACATGCCATCACCACAAGAATTGTTAGAAAAATCAAGTGGAACTATAGGAGCACTGGCAGTGCCTTTTGCACAAGATATTGGTGTTGCTTTAGCTACTGGTGAGCCATTAATGGGAGCATTGCCATTTGGTAAAACAAGTGCTTTAGATATTGGTCCTGGTCAGTATCTATTAGATGGTAAAGTAATGGAAGGTGTAGCACCAGAAGCAGGTATTCAAGGAGTTAACCCATTTAAAGCAAAAGCAGGAGATATTACAACAGGACAGTTTTACGATTTTGCTGAAGGTTCTCCAGGTAGAACAGCTCTCTCAGGTACAGCAGCAGGAGCTGTAGGTAATTTTGCTGT
>VTLG01005210.1_pt1 | contig 39508 bp, 48 predicted proteins | sample 4694571 | NCBI WGS metagenome assembly VTLG01 (sample SAMN12604809, study PRJNA352737) | marine metagenome | biome: ENVO:00000447; feature: ENVO:00000209|ENVO:00000569|ENVO:01000036; material: ENVO:00002151; isolation source: viral sequences binned using virsorter ... | reverse complement strand
ATCTGGACGTAGTGGAGCTAATATATCCATTTCGGTTATTAGTCTCATTGTGAAAGTAGAGAAATTATCTGCTCTATCTTTTGAAGCTGAAACCACAAGGAACTTTAGTTGTGGGTCCATTCGTAACTTCCACACCACATAGGCAGAAGTAATCCAAGACTTACCTACACCTCTAAAGGCTTGAATTATTTTTCTTCTAGGTCCATGTTGAAGATATTCAGCTATTTCTAGTTGTACTGGTGTTGGATCAGGAAGGTTTAGATGCCTCCAAGTAAGAATTAGAAAGTATCTAAAGTCTTGTAATTTTTCAGGAAGCGGTTGCATATTATTGTTTTTCTTTTGGCTTCCAAACTTCTACATCACAACCGCATTTAGGACAAGATAAATAAGTAATCATTGAATACTCGTCATGCAATGGTGCATCAGAGTCACTTCCCCAAATTAATTCGGTTTTACAGTGCCAACAATTCATGCTGTTAATAGTAAAGAAAGTTGTTCAATTGGAGTTGGTAATTTTGATTCATTTCCCCATTGATTACCCATTGCATCTGCAATTCCTTGAAAAGTTGCACTTCTAACTTTTGCATTAGCGTTGCTATACCAAGCAGGTAATTTATTTCCTCCTTTAGTTATACAAAACTCACCTTTTCCTACTCGTTTGGTTGGTTTTAGTCTGTTTAAATTTTTCAACCAAAGGCATGTTGTCTTTTGTGCTTCATGACCAAATTCCCAAGGTTGAATTATTTGATCTGGTGGTCTAATAAAAGAGCTAATAACACTGACAGGATTTTCTATACACCATCTTTTAATTGGTGCGTTCATTAACAGTCTTACAAAATCAAGAGCTTCTTTTTGTTCTTTTTCTTTACGCCAGAAATGTCTACTACCACTTACTGCTAAATGAGTACAAGGTGGATGAGCCACCATTAAATCAAAACCATCATTAAGAATGTCTGTTACATCTCCTTGATAATGAGGACCGTCAGACTCAGTAGGAAGCAGATCACAAGAGATTGCGTCATGGCCTTGTGTAATAAAAGCATCACGTACTCTTCCTGAATATTCACAGGCAACTAAAACTTTCAAAGGGTTATCTTTCTAAAGGGTGAATAGCTTCTAAGTCAGGAAGAGATGCCATGAGATCACCAAAGGGAGATTCCGGTACTGGTAAACATTCAATGCCATTATCTTTCAACATTTGTCTAGCTACATTTAAGTCAGAAGGTTTAGCATCACCATGTCTAATACGGTCTAATAGTTCTTTAATTAGTTCTGTATGAAGAACTTCTAATAAGTCTTTATTGTCTTTATTGTTCATGAGTCCTTTTCTTTGCTAAATAATATAGCGTTAATCATAGATAGTTTTTGAAATATTGTTTTCTTTTGTCTAACACGATGTTTTCTACTAATTAATTTTGCTTCTGTTAAAGCAATTCTTTCCATACAAGTAGCAATAAAATGTGATTGATGATGGCTTTGTCTAGCAAAGGCAATTGCATAGTCTTTTACTTTATCAATATCGTTTGTTTGTTTAATGTCGATAATACATTTTTCCATAGCAAACTCTTCTTCTGGAGAAGGTCTACCACAAAGTTCATCTAAGAAATCAAGATTCAAGATTACTTCTTTTGCCATACTTTTCATTTAAACCTGTGTAAAGGGCATGTAGTGGATGGGAAGGATCTGACCTGTTATCTAACTCGTACCATTTCTCCATTTCTAAGACTCTGCGTTCATCTTCTTCTTTCCAGAAAGGATCATATTGGCTCATTTATCTACCTGGGAATAAAGCTTTTTCTAGCATATCTGCTAAACGATCATCGACATTATTATCAGTTTTTTTGACAGCAGCTTTAACAATATCTAATGCTAATTGTTTAATTGCTTTACTTCTAAGAAAGGTAAAAATGATTGGTTTAAAAATTGCAAGCATGAAAAAAAGAACTGGGTCTTTCCAATTCTAAACATAGTTGCTAGTTTTGGCTTGAACCTTAGTCCCCAGGGTTCAGATAAAGCCTCCCTTTTGTAGCAAAGCAGTAAAGGGAGGTTTTATTGTGTCTTTGTTAATTTGGCGATTTCTATATCAACGTGATTCAGTCTTGAGTATATATCTCTGACGTCTGTGTGCATATCAATAACTCTATTTTCTAATGATTGAACAGCAGAAGTTAACCGAATGTGATCATCACGTTGTTGTCTTGATCTAAAGGAAACGCTACCTACACTTACAAAACAGGCAGTAAGTAAAGCAGCAGTAGTAGCAGCAATGACTTCAGCCAAGATTAATAAACGTGTCTAAGCTTATTATGCCCATACAAAACAACTAATGGAAGAACAGGAAGAAAAAAGCAGTCTGGGTTGGATTGCTACGCTAGTTCAACTTTTGGTACTTGCTTGGAGTTTAGGAGTAATTTCAATGTCATATTTTGGAAATCCTGTAAGACAAATAGATACAACATTCGCTGCTGGCTTGCTTTCAGGGGTACTTAGTAACTTTGGTTTAAACATAAAAGGGAAGAATGGTAACAGCAAAAAAGATAAATTTGTGGTAGATAATAAAGACAACAAGTCCGGAATTAAATGAAAAAGATAACATTATTTCTTTTTCTGTTAGCTGCACCTGCTCAAGCTGACATCACAGCTAAGTATGTAACCAGTGCTCAAATTACTGTTGACATGCCTTATGTTGTAACAAATAAAGCAGGTTCAACCTATAGCCTTTCAGGTAACAACATCACCCCTTCTGTCACTGTGGGAGATACAACAACTAGCGGTAAGATAGGAGGATTGAATTTAGGTTCCTTAACCAATGGAGTACCAGCATTAGTTGAAACAGCTACAACTGTCACGACTGCTGGATCTGCGTTCTCAAAAACCGAGTCAGTTTTTCTTGGAGACACTACCCCTAGTACCGTTACACCTAGTTCAGGTATTGCAGCCTTACCTGTATTAAGCGGTCAAACCACAATAGGAAGCGGTGGTACAAAAGGTGATTTAGCCCTTACATCGTTGTCCAGTGGGGTCCACACTTGCGTTGGAGGTGGGTCTGGGACCAGTTGTGTTGGGTCGACTACAGTTTCAATAGAAATTGACTGAATGTATTTACCAATATTTGCATCTTTACTTGCAATTTTAATTTATGGAACATTTATTTTTTCGATGGCAAAATATTTTATTAATAGGAATAAATCTTATATGCGTAAATATAGTCAACGCCGCCCCAATTACGCCTCAATTCAGAAGTGGAACGCTTACAACAAGTTCATCAAGTGAGCAAATAATTAATGAAACAATTACAAGTCATTCTTTTAAAACAGGATATACATATAGTGCGGCTGGACATAATATTGAAACAGATACTTATGTTAATCCAGCAGCAGTTACAACTAACGAACAAACAGTTAATGGTGTCAAATTTAACTGGACATCACCAACAATGGAAAGTATACCTAGATGGCAAATAAAAGAAGCTGGAGCACCTTTCTCTCTAGTAGAATCAGTTGTCACTCCAGGGTTAGACACGATAACATCAATAACGAGGCAAATTACGACCTCAACAACTACAGAAAGTATTTCAGTGTTTGGACAATAAGCTTATTAATAACTGCTCAAACACCAGTCATAGCAAATACAACAGTCAGTTCGCCAAATAGTACCAGTACAGGGGTCGTTAACAATAATGCTACGATGATTACCCCAGGTTTATGGCCTACTTCTAGGTATAGTCAAGGCATCCAATGTGTGAGTCCTTCACTTACAGTTAGTCCATTTATTACAGACGGTAGAACATGGCAATCTCCTAAACAAGAAACCACAAGAACTCCTATTTATAATGAAGATACAGGTGAAATTAAATATTATTCAGAAATACCAAGATTTGAGAAAGATTCTTTTAATTTAAACATGGGATTAAGTTTACAATTTAATATTCCATTAGGGAAGGGTGTTGATTTATGTCATCAAGCAGTAAAAGTAAATATTCAGAACCAAGAGTTATTATTACTCAAAACTAAATACGAAATAAATCTCCATCGGCTTAATTTATGTAGTCAGCAAATTAAGCTTGGAGTTCGCTTTCGAGAGGGTTCAGATAGTGCTGTGACTTGTCAAGATATAGAAGTTTTTGTACCACCTAATCAGGTTTTACCTCATGTTCATTCTCTTTCTTCTTCTTCCCAGTCAATTTCTTCACAAGATTCTTCACAATAGGTTTGACGATATTAAGTAATATCGGAGTACCAGCGGCAACCAAAGCAATAGCAGCAGCATTGGCAATAGCAGGTGGAGAGGGAATGTATTGGTCTCGGAAGTTAGTGTTTTCATAAAGGGTAATACAAGTTTTTCCATCTTCTGAAAGCTTATGTCCAGTTACTCTTTCTAGCTTCTTATCGTTACGAAAATCACCTATTCGTTGATCAGAACTGCCAGGGCAATTAATAAAATCATCTGGTGGGGGTGGAGGTGGAGGAGTTAAATCTGGTGTTGGTGCTTCAGGTATATCAGGTGAAGAAGAGGATGGTATATATTCTTCTTCTACTATTTTTATTCCATCTTGCCAATCCATTGGGTAGAAGGCAGGTATTTGCCCTTCTGGGCAGTTGGTATAAACACCTCTAGGATCATCTAGCAAAAGGTTAGGGTTTAGATTTACATCTCTATGTGTGTACTGACAACCAGGAATAATAGCTGGTGAATTGGGTGTATAAACAGTAGGAATATCAATAGGAGGAATATGAATATCAGGTATTTCCATTACATAGGCAAACCTAATCCTGTCGTTTTGGGTAATTGTTTATCAATAGAAGAAGGTAATTTTTTATTCAAATCACCCATTAATTTGTTTTTCACTTCTGTTTCAAAATGAGGAGAAGTAACGTACTTGTATAAATAGAAAGAACCCCCTGCAAGTGAAGCACTAACAAGAAGTCCTACTAAAGCACAAGCATCTAAGATCTTGCGAACCATAAGATTAAGACCAAGGCTTACCAACAGCAGTTGTTGCAGTAGCAAGAGCAGCATCAATAGAAGCTTCTACAGCAGCAACACCATCTGAACCTAAAGCAGTTTTTACCCAACCAATGCAGGTAGAAGCGTTAAGGCTGTCATAAGCTATAAAGCCAGAAGGAAGACTAGAAGGTTTCGTGAAATTCACTTCACCTGTTTGTCTTGAATCTGGTTTTTCTGTGTTATCAGAATCATCAATAGCTTTAACTCTGTAAATCACTTTGTTTACATGACCATCAGAGATGTCACGTTCCATTGTGTTTACTTCCCACGTTTTTACGATTGCCATAAAATTGTCCTTTTGATTAAAAGTTTAGTTTAAAGTTAAGCGTTTTGCTCAATAGTAGTTTCCACACACTTCTTAAGAGCTTTAATAGCTCCTTGATCCTCTATAAGAGGTTGTTGAAGTGCTTTTAATTCTGATTGAAGTTTTGCTATTTGCTGTTCTAGTTGTTGAGCTTTAGCAATGTTAGCTTCAAATCTAGTTTGAGTTTCGTTGAGTTCTTCTTGAGGAGTGTTCATAATTAATTAAGAAGGGGGTTAAGCACTTTCCAGTGCAGTTACTTTAGTTTTTAATGTGTCTACTTCTGCCGATAATTCTTTTATTGCCTCTAATAAAGGCCCAATAAAACCGCTATATTGTAAAGTTTTCGAACCCTCTTCACCTTGGACTAAATCTGGATAAACTTTCTCTACTTCTTGAGCTATAAGACCTATAGAAGGATGATCAGTATCTTTAAATTTATAAGAATATCCTTTTAACTGTTTTAAATTTGCTAATGAATTTGATAAAAGTGTTATATCTTTTTTGAGTGCTATATCTGATGTTTCATTGACTGCTGTATAAACGGTAATTCCCGTTGCAGTAGTCTCCATCTTCTTAACACCATTATTATATAGTTCTACGGCTCCATCATTGATAAATTTAGCTGCTTTGTGTCCATCGAAGGTATTAATTTCAATATTATTTGAACAACCAATTTTTAAAGTACCAGTTGAATTATTAATATTACTATTCGTTCCATCATGGAAGATTTTTAGATCATCTCCAGCTCCCATAACGATCTGGGAAGAATCGTGAGGCATATCTAAATTACCACCGTCACCTATATGCAATCCATCAGCATGGGTTTCACATTTTTTAACGCCGTCGTAATAGAGTTCTACGGCTCCATTTTCTATAAATTTCGCTATATTTTCACTTGTATCATTATTCTGAATAATAATGTCATCACCAGTGATGTATAAATTACCTGATCCTTTATCTTGAATATAACTATCTCCACTAGAATCATGGAAGATTTTTAAATCTTGCGAATTTCCCAGCTCAATATTTTTATTGTCAGCCATATATAGCTTACCGAGTACTTCTACTCCCTCGGTATGTGTATTAAGCTTCTTCGAGTTGTCGTAATAGAGTTCTACGGCTCCGTTGGCTACAGCTTTAACAGCTAATTCACCATTTGCTACATAAGTAAGTAGATCACAACTAGCTCCATTTGAAAGAATTATATTGTCCGTTCCATCATGGTAGATTTGTAGATCATCACTATTTCCACATGTGAATTTCACATCATCATATGCTCTAAAGGTATTAGCTGATTCATCAAACCATATATCTTTTCCAGTATTAGTTTGGTTATCAATCCAAAAATCACCGTTAACACGAAATCCATCAGCATAAGTTTTTGCTTTTAATGAATTGTCGTAATAGAGGTCTACTGCTGCGTCACCAGTAGCTTTAAAGTTGGTTTCCCAAGAACCTGAATAAACATTTTGGATGAAGAAATAACCGCCATCATCCACAACTAATCTAAATTTATCAGCATTATCGTCTCCTTCATCAGCCAATAAATAAAGAATAGCACTACCTCCTTCTGTACCTAAAACACTTATTCCGTCTCCGTTCGTATTAAAAGTTTTTATGTTGTTGTAATAGAGTTCTACGGCTCCGTCACCTACACATTTAACGAAGGTTTCATTGGTTGCATATCTTCTTAAATGCAATTGATCAGCTGCACTTACATATAAATTCCCAGTGCCTTTTTCATCTATAAAAGAATGGGTTCCATTATGGTAAAGTTCTAGATCATTCCCTGCCCCAAACTGGGCTTTAACTGAATCTCCAAATTGAAGAGCTGCATCTAATACTTCTATATGTTCAGCACCAACTGCATCGTCTGCAATCTTAGCTGAAGTAATTACATCATTATCAATCGTAAAAACTGCACCAGAAGAAGATACTGTTATGTCTCCATAGTCTGCATCAGCTAATGTTGCTCCACCAGCACCAGCATCATTTGCTGGTTCCCATCTAGAGTTTGAATTAATCCATTTCAGTACTTGTCCATCGTTAGGACTTGAAGTATGGACATTAGTTAAATCAGCAAGATTAAATGTTCCTATTTTTGCAGTAGTAACAGCACTATCTGCAATTTTTGCTGTTGTAACAGCACTGTCTGCAATAGCGGCTGTATCTACAGCATTATCTGCTAACTCACTAGCGGTAACAGCGTTAGCTGCTATATCTGCTGCTACAACTGTATCTGCTGCAATATGAGCAGAAGTAATAGCACCATCAGCTATTTTGGCTGCTGTTACTGCATCATCAGCTAGTTTTGCTGTAGTGATATTTGCATCAGTAATCTTTACTGTCGTAACTGCATCATTAGCAAGCTTTGCTGTTGTAACTGATGTATTAGCTATATGAGCAGTACCTATAGATCCATCTACATAATGTTCTGAATCAATAGAATCATCCGCTATCTTTGTCCCATCTACAGCATCAGCATTAATTTTAGCTGTAGTAACAGCATTATCAGCTATTTTAACTGTTTGAACTGCATTTGCTGCAAGTTTAGTATTGCTTACTGCATTAACAGCTAACTTACCACTTGTAATAGTGTCGGTTGCAATTTTAGCACCAGTAATTGCAAGATCAGCTATATGTGCTGTGTCTATAGATCCATCTACATAATGTTCTGAATCAATAGAATCATCAGCTATTTTTGATCCATTAACTGCATCAGCACCTAGTTTTGCATTAGTAACTGCTGAGTTTGCTATAGCAGCTGTATCGACTGCATCATCTGCTAATTCACTTGCAGTAACTGCATTTGCTCCAATATCAGCAGCAACAACAGTTCCATCTGCTATATGTGCAGAAGTAATTGCGTTATCTGCAATCTTGGCTGAAGTAATTGCATCATCAGCAACTTTTGCAGTTGTTACGTTTGCATCAGTTATTTTTGCAGTCGTGACAGAATTACTAGCTAAATCATCAGCAACAATGGTTCCATTATTAATCATTGTTGAAGTAACTGTTCCTGTATCTCCTGTTGTAACTACTGTTCCTGTTATATCTGGAACAGTAATTGTTCTATCAGCTGTTGGATCTGTTATTGCAAGTGTTGTTTCATGAGCATTATCAGTAGCACCTTCAAATACAAGGTTTCCTGTTACTGTCTGACTACCATCTCTTTTAAGAACATCGTTATTTAAAACATCTAAGTTTTCTTGTAGGCCATAAAGTATTTGATCACTGTTGTTATCTAAATCAGTTTCAGTAAGAACAGAACCATCTTGGAAATCTACTTTCTTAGCACTAACATCAGTATCTCTTTGGAACTTAATTGCAGCACCGCTAGCCGGATGATTACCTGACGTAAAAGATATAGTTGTTGCTGATGGAAAAGTGTAATGGGTAGTCTTAGTTTTTAAGACACCATCAACAGTTACATCAACTTCAGATTCATCTAAGTAACTAAAGGAGATAGAGAATGGACCAGCACTAGCATTGCCAGTGTGGTTAGTAAAGGAAGCAGCTGTGTTTGTTGCCATGTTTCTTAGTCAGGAGAGAGGGCTTTGATGTTATTGAGATATTCTTCAACAATTGTACGTTTTTTATCGAATTGAAGCTGTATTTTATCTGTTCCTTGAGAGTTAATCCACTGTAATTGTCCAGCGTTGATAAATTCACTATTAATAGTTTTTAATTTTAAATAGATTTCATCTCTTGCGATCTGTGAATTTTTAGATAAAGGACCGTTTTCTTTGACGATTGCACTATTTTTTTTGTAATGATCAGACTTAAGATAAATTCTTATTGCTTGGTCTATGTTTGCCCCTGGGTATAACGGATGATTTTTTGGTGCTTCAATTGTATTGATGATTTGTTTTAAATTTGCATATTCGTGAGTATCTAATCTAAAAGCTTCCATTTGCTTAGATGTTCCAACACCAGTAAATGTATCTGATGGTTCTTTAAGCTCCTTTCCTATCAGTGCCATAGCAGTCCAAAGAGGATGATTTTTGCTAGTGCTTGTCTTAACCCAATTAAATAAATCTAGTCCTGGCCTCTGAGGATAAAGGATAGGTTCATTAGTAATGTGTTCATGTAAAAAAGGAAGATCAGAGCTATAACCAGGAACAGTTTCTGTATATCGGTTTAAAAGCTTTCTTGCTGCTCTAAGTAGAGTATTTTCTTCATCTGTTTCTTCGTTATAAAAATCTCCTGCTCTAACTTTTAAATCTTTTTTCTGATGAAATCTAGCTGAATCTTCTTTTGAAACACCAACTATATCTAATAAATCACCTGGAACTTGTTTTGCATATCTAGTAAAGTTTGCAAAAGGAAATCTAGCTGCTAAAAATTTTCCTGCAAAATTCTCTTTGGCTTCTTCAACACCAAAAAATGCTTTAAACAATTGATCAAGTTGTTGTAAATAAGACCTATCTGTAATGTTTCTAGCAAATGCTCCTATAACACCAACTGTAAAATCATCATATTCTTCATTTGTAAGGAATGGACTAATTTCAACAAAATCAACCATTAAACCAATCCAAGAAGATAAAGGATCTAATCTTTCGTAAGAATAATATTTATATACTGGTTTTCCGTCTTCTCCAATTAAAGGTTGTCCAGCCTCATTCTTTTGTAAATAGCCAGCACTATAAGGAAGCCATCCATTTTTAATCATAGATTTATAGACAGCCCTTCCTTCTTTTGTTTTCCAATCAGGTCCACCACCTGTCAAAATAATAGGAGGAACAAAGTCAGGATTTTGTTGCATTAACATTCCAGCACCTGCTAACGCTGTAATTGTTATTCCTAACTCTTTAGCAACTTTGACCTGACCTCTTGCTTGATTCCTAACTATAGGGTCAGAACTTTGTAGGTCATTACTTAATTCTTTTAACAATAAATTTAAAACTGGTGATCTTCTTAATTGCCTTTTAATGATATTGGTAGGAGCCCGAACAAAGGACATTAAGGCTCTGACAAGAGGAACTTCATTTGCTTTTTGATTAAGACCAGCTGCTACTTGTCCAAAAGGTATAGCTGCATAATCATCTTGTCTTATGTCTTCAGTAAAGGTACTTCTTTTTGCAAATTCCTGAGATCTTTTTAAGATTTTTGCTAAAACAGTATCTTTAATTCCTTTACCACTATTAGCAGCATAATATTCAATAACTGCATCTACATTACCTTTAATATAATCATCTAAAGCTGCTCCTTTCTTTCCTTGTCTTACTCCTTCAATATAACTAAAATAATGAATTGATCCTATTAAGTTATGAGCTTGAATAAGAGCATCATTAGAAGTCATTATTCGGCTAGAAAATCTTATAGCTTTTCCAAATCCATCATAAAATTTTGAAAGCAAATCTTTCCCTTCAGAAGATATAACAAATTTCTCTTGATAATCAGCTTTAACAGCACCTCTATTAATATAGTTATCTTCCATTTTTAATGATTCTACAAATGCTTTACGAGTAAAAGTACCGTTAGTATGTAGTCCAATTAAATGTTTAATAGCTGCATCAAATTCTGTTCTACTACCAGCACCTCTTATCAATTCATATGAGGACATATAGGTTTCAAGGATACCTGAAATAAGGTTTATTTCGTTTGTAGTAGGAGCATAAAGTAAAGCGTTTATTCCTATTTCATTAAATATTTTAAAAAATTTATTACTACCAGATAAACCAATATCAATTATTTTACGAAATGTCCCTGTTTCATATAGAGCAGTCATTTTCTCTACTCTATTTGTAACAGAATCAGAAGCATTTGCTCTTTTAATTGTATTAGTTAGTTTATTTAAAGTTGTGTAATCACCTGTTTCTTGAGCTTGTTCAAACGCTGCTAATAATTTTGTTTTTAAATCACTAAGTTGTGAACCTTGCTCTGATGGAGCAATCCCAACACTAGATCTTTCTAAGTTTTTAAGTTTATATTTTTCAGCTGCACTCATCTTAGAATAAGCTTCTGGAGTAACCCCCTGTGTTGGTATTTGCATTGACCTTAATGCTCTACCTGCTTCTGTTCTTAAAGGAATACCAAGACGTAACCACTCATCTATTTCTCCAATAGATTCAATAATTGCATTAATGTTTTTCTTTATTGATGCTGGATCTTTAGAAACATTAATGGCATTAATTAAATCTTGATTTATAGCTGTTGTTTTATTAAGAGCTATTGTAATTGCTTCTGCTAAAGCATAATTAAGTTCATCTGTAGGTACTAAGTTATAGATTTTTGCATACATCTTTGCATGTTCTTTTACCTTATTTGTATCAGCCAACATCTTGATACCACCGTCAATAGTATCTGCTGTTGTTTTTATTTGAGAAAAAGCACCTTCATCTTTTAATTGCTTAATTCTTTTGACAATAAAGTTAAATTGTTTTTGTTGGTCTGAACCAACAGCATTAGTAACTTGGTTAGGGTTAATTTGATGAGGAGTTGTATCTGTACCTTTTAATGGTCCATCTCCTTGTGAGACACCAGGAGAATCTTTAGGAGGTATTGCCCCACCGTCTCCTATATCTACTTTGTTTATATCTAATTGATCTTGAGGATCCCAATAGATTTTTACTTGATGAAGACGTTTACCTTTACCTGCTTTCTTTCCTCCTTGATGAGTGAAACCACCAAAACCTTTACTTCTTAAAAACTCTTCAAGATCAACAATAATATTGTCTAATTCATCAATAGACATATTGTTATTAGCTTTATTGTTTGCTCTTATTTCATCAATTATTTGAGCTAAAGAAGGGTTCTTACTTGTTGATTCATTGTATGAGCCAATTTTAAATGTATCAAAGGTTCTTCCAATTACTTCGTTATAGCCATAAAAAGTACCTTGGATCTCTTCTAGTTTTTCAATTATATCTTGTGTTACAGGTTGATCTAAATCAAAGAATTTTACTGGTTGTTTTTCTGTAATTTTATAAATAGTTTGTTTCTGTGGTTTTTTATTAAATTCAGCTAAATCTCTTTGGTAGTCTGCCTCTGGGTTTTTACTCCAAGTGTAATCTGTAGACAGATTTGGTTTCCTTGCTTTATTTTTCTTTTGATATTTACCTGCTGTTGTTAAATCATCAGTTGTATATAATCCCTGACCATATAAACCTCTAGCAGAGTAATGACTAGAAGAATCTAATTCAAATTCATCAGCAGCCCCATGATAAAACTCACCTTTACCTCTGGTATCTGTTTTTAAATCTAACTTGGGTGGTTGATCTTGATCTGCACCACCAAGAACTTGTTCTTTAATTTTGTCAGCACCTTCTCTTGATTTAGTAACTTGATCAAAGTGTTTTTTAGTGACCCATCTACCGTCATATCCTCTAACTTTATTTGCATCAGTTGGATGAGGTGTACCAGGTAAGATCTTTTGTCTTCCTGTTGTTTTGCTAGTTGTTTTACTATCAATTCCTAATAATTCTCTAAGTTTATCCACTATCTTTATCCCATCTGGTGTTAATCTTTCTGGATACTTTTGACCTATTTCTTCAATACTTTCAATGATTTCTTGCTTAGTTAAACTATCTGTCTGATCTAATTGAATAGCTGTTACAACTTTTTTTGCTTGTTCTGATAATTTACTTAACTCCTCATTAAGATCTGGACTCATAGCATAAGCAGGTTTTGCTGTTTTTTCTAAAATTGTATTAATTAGATTGTTTTCTTCTTTAGTAAGAAGGTTGTCTATTTCAGCTGCTGATTTCCCTTGATATTTGTTAACAATAGCACTAAAAGAATCTCCTAATCCTTTAAGACCAGTACCAAATAAAGTACCAAATGTTAGTGAAGTAGCTAATTCTTCTTTTGTTAAAAATCTTTGTTCATCAATTCCTGTTCTAATTGTTGCTTCTGTTCCAGCAGTAAAAGCACCTTGCGTAGCTGCCCCCATATAACCTTTCAAACCTTTTGCTGTTGATCCAAAAGGAATCATTTGAACGATACCAGCAGCTATTCCTTCTCCTTTACTAATATTTGTTTCACCTCTTAATCTTTGTGCTGCTAAGTTATTGAGAATACCAGAAATAAAGTTAATTAATCCATAAGCAGCTATACCTTTTGGACCTTTTTTTAATAACGGCAAAGTAACTATATCTGTTCTCATACCAGTTCCTATTTCCCAAAGCAGACCACTTGCTTGTAAAGCAATCATGTCATTAATAGATAGATTATTTTTGTCTGCTAGGGTTATCTTGTCGCTATTTGTTTCATAAAAACTGTTAATACCTGACTGAAATTTAGAACTTTTCAAAACGTCTTGAGGTATATCATTATTAATTAATTGATCAACTGTATAACCTGTTAATTCTGTAAATAGTTTTCCTTGCTTGATTCTAGTTTGAGGTTTTCTTGATGGTTCACCTTTATGAAAATAGGTTTGAACTCCAAGAAACTTTATTGTTTCATCACTAATGACTGGTTGAGTAGTATCTTCTGTTGTTGAAAAAGCTGCTGATGTAAGGTCTTTACTTTCATCTACAAAATTAACTTCATCATTTTCAGTAAAATAAAATTTATTAATGGTATCTTCTTTATTTATTGTCTGATTCCAATCAAGAGAACTTGGCTTTAGCTTTTTTGTAAAAGCATTAGGAGCAATAAAATCTGTACCAAAAAGATTTTCCGGCACAACTGTCTGTATGTTTTGCTCAAGCATTGAATTGGATTCAGCCATGATTACTTATAAAAAGGTAGGTAAAGGGGGTTTTCGTCTTTTGTTTCTCCGTTTGAGGAATAAACAGACCAAGCTAAGAATCCATCTCCTTTGCTGGCTTTAAACTCATTAAATACTAATCTAGCTGCAAGTGCATTTAAAACAGGATCATATAAGGCTTCATTTTTATCTATTCCTAGTTTTGGTCTTCTATCTGATCCAAGAGGTAAATCAGAATATTCGTACATATTGATTTGAGAAATTCCATATGATTCTTCTGGCTTTTCCTTACTGCCTTTATTAAAAGCATTTGGTCTTCCTCTTGATTCTGCTAAAGCAATAGCAACCATAATCTTTAAATCTTCTCCTTCAAATCCAGCATTACGATATAAATCCGTTAAATAGTTTCTTGGAATTTGTGAATTGTCTTTAATGTAAGGAGCTATTGCTTTTCTTAGTGTTGTAAGTTCTTTTGTCGATAATATGTTTTTAGGTTTTACTGTTTGATTATCTTCTTCTTCTATTGTATTCATTGGCATCATTAATTTTTGTCCAATCTGAAGAAAGTCAGCATCAGTAAGATTATTAGCATCCATTATCTCTTTAACTGTTGTTGAAAATTGATCTGCTAGTCCAGATACTGTATCTCCAGATTCTACTGTGTAAGAAGTTAATTTATCTTTTAAATCTGCTGCTGTTGTTGGAGCCATTAAAGCATTTAAAATTGAATCAATAACACTTGTTTCTGATTCATCTGAATTTTGTTTTGCATCATTTAATTGACTAACAAGTTCGTTGTTGTTTTTCCCTTTTAATCCATCTATAAGTAATTCAATCCAGCTTTTTTCTTTGTTTGGAGTTTCTTCTGTTGTTGTTTCTGTTGTTGTTTCTTCTTCAGTAGTTGCACTATCAAAAACTGTTTCTACAACATCTTCATCATAAATTAAAGTAGCGTCTTCTTCGCTCATACCAAAATCTTCCATGATGGCTTGTATTCCAGCTTTTCTTTCATCTTCTTCTGCTTTCTGTATCTTTTGTTCTTGAGTTAAGAAAACATCTTTTGACTTATAACCGCCGCTATTAATTAGTTCTGCTTGTTGAAAATATTCTGCTTGAATTTCTCTAAATAGTTTCTCTCTATCTGCTGGTTTTAAATCAGGGACGAGAGTAATCTCATCCATTATTCGATTATTAATATATGTTTTTAAGTTAATGTATTGTCTTTGTTTGCCTTGATCATCTTTTTTCCAAGCTGTAAATTGATCACCTGTTGCTCCTAATAAACTTCGTATATCTCGGTGCATATCTCCAATTCTTCTATCAAAATTTCCTACATTTTTAGGTGTAAATTGTCTAGCTATCTTTGCTGATAATTGATAACGTTTTTCATCTTCTTCTGTCCAAGTTGCTCCTATAGAAGCTTTGATATTATCTAAAGCAGAAAACATAGCTACTTTATTATTACCCCAAAAACCAATTCCTACCTTGTAATTAAAGTCATTAAATAATTCATCTCTATCACCATCGTATATTTCAATTTGGTCAAATAAAAATTCTCTTCTATGTGGATATTTTTTTAATAGTTCTTCTGCAACAGAAAAGTTATTTGGGTTTTCTGTAATAATTTTAATTATGTCTTTTTCTTCGTTTTCTTTAATAATGCTATTTGTTCTATCAGATAAAGTCTCTTCTCTCTTTGCAAGATCTGCTTTAAATCTAAGTATATCTTCTCCCATCGTTTCCCCTATTGTCCTTTGTTTAAAAGTTCCATTTTTTTGTAATTCTTTAGGACCATATTTAATGTTTTCTATCATTTCAAAATATTTCATTGCTGCTAAATATCCATCTCCTCCATTTCTTTGATTGATTTCAAAAATACTTGAAGCTTGGTTCTTTGCTACATTTAATATATTGTCTGCTGTAACAGCATCACTTAAGCCAAGGTTTACAGTTGTTTCTACATAGTCTTGAATATTTTTCAGTGCTAATGCTTTACTTTCTGTTGTTCCTTTTTCATATTCTGTCCAGTTAGAAAATAAAGTTGATCCTAAAAAACCTTTTTGTCTTTCAATTTTATATTGACTATTTGCAGTAATGTGATGTTTAGTTATTTTTTCTATTGCTATTGCTTTTGCTGTGTAATAGCTTCCTTGATATTCAGGTTTTATTCCTATAAGTTTATTTTCTCCAATAACTGAAAAGTCATTTATAAGACTGGTAAATTGAGGAGAAGTTACATCAAAATGATGTATTGGTTTTGTTGTTGTTGTAACTCCACCTTTTCCATCTGGGATTTCAACTTCAAAAGTTTTTCCTTGATATAAGCCAAATAAATCTTCATAGGTGTTGCTTCCTAATAAAAATGCTTTTTGTTTTTGATAAGCATTGTCAGCAAAAATACTTCCACCTATTAATTGATTTGCTAACTCATCTCCATCTTTTTTTCTGACGTTATTAACAACTTTTTTAAAACCAGTTAGTGCTTCTTGTTCAGCAATTTTAATTCCTTCTGCTTGTTCCTCTCTTATGTTTTCTTTAATCTTATAATCAACTAATGAATTAAGAGAAGGATTAACGGCTACAAGAGCATTAACTAACTGATCAAAACCAGTTGTAGGAGCAACTTTACTCGGACGCACATAAGTATCTACAGGTGAAGCTTGAGGTTGAAAACTGTTATTAGAAAGGAAACTGTTAGTCATTAGATTGCTAAAGCACTGTAGTTGATGTAGTTAGTAAGACCAGTATTAGCAACGTTAGCAATAGTTCCTAATAAAGAAGGAGCTTGTGCAGAAGCTTGATTTGCTATATCTATTGCTGCATTTGTTCTTCCTTCTCTTTGTGCTTCCAATCCTTTTAGGTTTCTTGTATGTTGTCTATCAGCTGATGCAATACTTTGTTCTAAAGAATTAACCCAATTACCTGCTTCTCGTTCTGCATCACCTAATAATAAATCAATCGTTAGACCTGCTCTTTCTGTCGCTCTGATTGCTCCTTTTGCTTGAAGAACTTTCTGCTTAACTTTAAATTTTTCTTGTTCTGCTGCTTGCTTTTCTTCTCTTAGTCTTGAATTTAAAGCTTCAGTTTGATCTACATAGGCTTTGTTAGCAGCTTCAGCAGCTTTATATGCAGCCTCATGTTGATAAGCAAGCATCTGCTGTCCTTGCATATATTGAAGACCAGTTGTAACACCTGCTATTCCTAACTGTGCAAGAAATAATTTACTGGCAGTTGTACCCATGCCAAATAAACTAAAACCAGGAGCAGCAGTTGCAGCAGGAATAGCAGCGGTAGCAGCAGCACCAAATGGTATTGTACTTGCTGCTACAGTAAATCCACTAGCAGCACCAGCACTAGCGGTGGCAGCAGCAGCAGGAGCAGCAAAAACGCACATTTAAGCGATCCTCACAAATTCAAAAAAGGGTTTCTTCATATGACCGTATTCAGGATGGAGCTTAACGAAGGTAAAGCCAAGTGTCTTTAACCACTTAATAGCAGAACGATTTTCTGCATATACGCAATTATATAAGACATTCTCCTTTTGCAAAAGATTATCTATCCACTTTCTACCTTCTCTTATTAATTGAATTTTATATTTTTTCTTACTAAATAATTCATCAGTAGAAACCATCCATATAACTCCATTAACTATGACTCCACATAACCCCATTGGTTGATCATCATCACCAGCAATTGTTAGTACTTTTTTAGATGATAAATACGTTCTTCTAACAGCTTCTTCCGGTTGTTCTCCTGTTTGATAATAAGCTTCAACTTTATCTAAAACTCTTAAATGGTCGATGACATGGTTTAAATCAGTAACGGTAGATTTCCTTAGATGCCCCATTAAATTCTTCTAGACCTCATATGGAATCTAGCTTCATATTCAGCAGAAGAAAGTTGTGTAGGAAGGAATGTATTATTTTTCACATCCACATTTACTCTGTCAGCTCTACTCATAATAGGAACTCTAAACGTACCTGTTTCTAAATTAATCTGACCAATAGTAGAAGAAGCTGCACCTAATAATTGACCAGTAAAGTTATAGGTACTTGTGTCTCTATTTTCTGGAGTGACTTCTACTTTAAAGAATCCTGTGTCTTCATATTTAATGTAGTAATGGTGCATTTGTAATCTGCCACTAACCATTTCTGTACCAGTAGATCTACCAGAAGAAGTATCAGTTAAACGCTGCTGACTAAATCTATAGTGCATTTCAAATGGTTCACCAATAATTACCTTAGAGTTTCTATAGTCTCCTGTTGCTGTAATAGTTGCAGAAGAACCATTCGTATTTGTTGTAGTTGTAGTAATAACTTGACCAGGTTTTAAAGCGGTAGCACTACTGTTACCTGTAGATATAAAAGTACTTGTTTCACCATCAGCTAAATATCTACCAACAACAGACATTGCTGTATATGTTTTATAAGGTAATGTCCAAGTTGTTGTATTGTTTCCACTTGAATATGCAACAGATACACCGCTAGTTGCTTCTGTAACTTTATGATCTAAATGATATTCAAACTCTGTATTAGCTTCTTTAAAGTTAGGCTCAAATGGAAGCTTTTCTAAATAGGTTCCTGTGCCTGTGGCAACAATTAAATATAAATCAGTCTCAATAAAACTTGCACCAAGTATTTTTTTATTAGAATTAAATGTAAAAGAAGACCAAGAATTTAGAACCTTAGCAAAGTTCTCTCCGTATAACCAACGGTTAATATATAACTTATTCTGGTTATCAGACCCTAGTAACACTAGAATGTCTTCACTTGTAGATACTGCTAATTTAAAAATATTAGATGGTATATATTTAGGAACATGAATAGTTATATCACTAGCATCTTTAATAGCTACATCTTCTTGTGTAATGTATTCTCTTACACCAGCAAAAGAACCTTTCTTAGTTAAGTAATAAATAGATCTACCAGAACCTACAGGTGCAGCGGCTGTACTGCTTTCAAATTCTGTTGCAACAATAACGTTAGCTGACTTAGGAGTTAATGTATCTGATGAACTACTCAATACAAACTGTGTTTGATCACTAAATAATATTAATTGTTCTCCCATTGTTACTGCATGTTTTAAAATAGCTACCTTTGTATGAGAAGCTGCAACATCAATAGGATCACTATCTATGACAGTAGTTACTGTCTCTGGAAAGAAGTTAAAGAACTCAGATACCCTAGATAAAATGACATTATCATCAGCTAAAAAACCTAATCTGTTTCTGAAAAATATAACGTTATTAATCTTTGATCCTACAAAAGATGGAGATGGTGCTGTATCTAAATCTCCTACTGTTCTATCTTTCCATGTAGGCAAATAATATGTAGTACCACTTGCTGTATAAGAACCACCATCAGCTTTTGCAAAAATAAAATCACCATCTGCCTTTCTAATTAAGACATGAGGCATAGTTGCTTCATCTATTTTATAAGTAATACCTGGTTTTAATGTTTCTTCCCACTGACCTTCTTCAAAAGTGCCTCCGTTATTAGTTACAAATTTAACGTAGTAATTATCAAAATTAGTAGTTTCATCTCCTTTTACCTCTACTACATAACCATTTGGTGCAATAGTTGGAAGATCAGTAAAGGTCTGAACAGAATCTTTTACTAATGTTAGCTGTGAATTACCTTGAGAGTCACTAGCCTTAATCGTAAAATCAGATCCATCACTTTTTCTTATCCATAAAACAGGTCCATTTTGAGTAATAGTAAAACCTGATAGTCCACTACCATCTAAACCATTCTTCAAATTTTCTGCTACTGTCGATGTTTTTAAATTGCTTGTACCTGTGTTATAGGTATCAGTTGTACTATTTAATGTTACAGAATAGTCAGTATCTGCCGTTACCTGATTAATAAAAACAACAGCCCATGTAGCTGTTCCTGTGCTGACAGCAGCGTTCATTGCCACTGTCTTACTTGTATTAACAATAAAAGTATAGTCAGCAATTGTTACTGTTTTAAAATCTGTTCTAGGGCTACTACTATCTAAATAAGTAACTCCATCAGGATCACTGATTTTATTATTAGCTGTTGTATATGCTGTTCCATCTAAGCCGTAAACACTAATACTTTCATCACCTAAAATTAACTGATACCTTTCATTGGTATCTCTATTAATCGTATGGACATGAACGTTGCTTAATTCTGAAGCACTTAAAGTAGCAATGTACTGACTACCACTTCTCTTTGTTAATCCCTGTACTGGTGAGCTATTAGCATTATCTTGTATATCAGCATGATCTGATTGTTTAGTTGAATCAGCAGCTTGTGATACCCCTCTAAGGAGAGTAGGAATAGCTCTTGAGATAACACCCATAATTACCTAATTAATACACTGGAAGGAGAGTAAGTACTAAAGACATCAGTTAAAGCTGGATCACCTCTTAATAGATTATGGTCTGCATTACTTAAATCAGTTTCCATTAAGATTGCTCTTGCTCTTACTTCATCTTGTTGTGTAAAAGTTCTTAAACCTTCATCACCTACAAGCCTATCAACAAAAGTTCTTGCAGCTTTTATATTGATATATCTTTTGGCTGGTTCAGGTATATCTTCAAAGGTTCTGAAATAAACAACCGTACATTTTAAATCTTCAGTAAAGGTGTATCTATGATTTTTTCTGTCATAAAGTTTCAGACCAATTTGAATAGCATCAATATCTGCATGATCATGGACATTAGGATCAACTCTTAAAACGTTAGAAGCTAATGCAACTTGATCATCTCCATCTCTAGTTAGTTCAACATTAATCTCTGTATTAAAAGACCATCCTTCTGATTGAACTTCTTTATTTACTTCATTCAAAGTGCTTTGTGCTAAACGCACATCAACAGGAACTGTACCTGTAAGGCTATTAATAGGAGCTTCACCAATAGCAGCAAGCATAATGTTGACTGCTTCGAGTTCTGTTGTTGCTGTCATTTTTTCTTAGTGCCTTTTGTTTTTACTTTTTTCTTACCGTAAGCCATAACAGAAAAAAAGAAGAGTACCCACATTATATGAGTACCCTTCTATTTATGGTTTATGAAGCAGATAGCTTGATAGTAGCAGCGGCTTCAGGACGGAGTGTTCCATGTCCTAGAGCGTACTTAGCAACCATGAGCGTTCCTTGGTACATGACCTGATAGTCATTTCCAGAAATCTCTGTGGTCATATCAAGTAGTTTCACTGTACCTACAGCTGACTTATGGAAGACCAAACCAATAGTCTTACTATCGTCACCTGAGTAAGTGTTATTTGAACCACCAGGGTTAGATCCAACGTTACTTTGAGGAACATTGTTAGACATAATTACAGGCATACCTGCAATCTGCTGAACATTTCCTGAAGCAAATGAACCATTACCACCTGGGTTGTAGTCAGTACTAATAGTTCTAGTAGCTGATTCAGGTAATTTGTAGTATTCAGCTGGTGGAAGTACTACGAAACGATCTGTCTTAGGTATGTCACGCTCATCAAATGCTTGAGCAATGTCATAGATAGCTGCTGCCAACTCATCACCAGTAACGTTTGCAGAAGCAGTATTACCAGAAGCAAGAGTTAGAACAGTACCACCACTACCACCTGTAAGAGTAGTAGAAGCTCTAGAAGCGTTAGCTATACATTTAGCTACGTTTTGGTCATACGTTTTTGCCAGAGCTTTGCCTAATTCAGAGGCATAAATAGCTCTAACATCGTAATGATTCATTAACTCATCAATGTTCGCTACAAATGTTTGTGCGATCAATAGATCATCTATGTTAATGACCTTCTCATTGTGAAGGATTGCACCACCTGTTAGTAAGTTACCAGGTGTGTGATAGGCGGCTGATGCTGTGCCTGTAACAGGGAATTGTGCTGACTTACCAGAAGAAATAGTTCTTACGGTATGTAATGCGTCTGAGAAAACATTGTTTTCAGAGAAAGCAGTTAGCACTTCACCAGAGAAGACTTTAAGAAATAAAGCTTCGTAGGCAGTTCCACTATTGTTAACCAGACCCAGCCTTGACGCTGTTGCGTTAGACATGGATTACTCCTTGAGAGTGAAGATTAAAAAAGGGATTTGATACTTCCTCGGCGAATCCTTTCTCAAGGTGTTATCCCTCGCAAGGGGCAACTTAATATTTAGAAAACCTAGAAGTAATTTAATAATAACAGTTATTTAGTTTTGCCAACACCACTAACCTTTTACATTAAATACATTTGAATCTGCTAATCGTCTTTGAACGTTCTCTGTATAACCAACATCCTTTCCATACCTAGCATCTTTCATAGCTGTTACCACTTCAGCTGTTGATCTATATGGAGTAACTCCACTTTGACCAGCTTTACCTGTAACTAGAGAAGGTTCTTTACCCATAGCATTGTTGTATTGAGATTGAATACCGTTAACGGCAAGTTGAATAGAAGCTGCATTACCTGTTTCAGTTAAAGCATTAAAGGCTTCTACTTGATCAGAAGGTAGGTTATCTACAGCCCAAGCTGTTAGTTTTCCATACTGTTCTGCTCCTCCTACTGAATCCTGAATAGCTTTAATTTGACTGTCAGCCACTTCAGCAGCACCAGCAGATTGAGCTTTTAAACCAGCAAGATAAGAATCAATAACACCTTTAGAAAAACCTGCTTTTCCTAATTTGGTGTAGTCATCTTCAGAAATTTCACCAGATTCAGTAAATCTAGTAGAAATATCTTGAGCATCTATACCAGCTTCTTGAAGGACATTAGCTAAACCTTCACCATAAAGTTCAGCAGCATTAAAGTCAGTTTCGGATTCAGTTGAATCATCTGCTTTAGTTTCTTCTTCAGTCGATTCAGCAGCAGGTTCTTCATTGGTAGTTTGACCTAACTTACCTTGTAGTTCTTTATAAGAATTAGCAAGATCTTCTACTGATTTAAACTTACCAAGAATTAGACCATTCTCATCTTTTTCAAGATTAGCTAAATCCTCCGTAGTCATTGGAGGAGTTTCTGATGTTGCGACTTGTGATTGAGCCATAAAACCTCTGGGTGGTTAGTTAAACGTTATTGTATTGCCTTTCCGAGTTTTGAAACTTCCTACTTTTTTAGGAATAGGATTTTGTTCAGGTTCGTTAGGCTTAGAAACAGTAAGTTGAGTAGAAATTTCTTCTTTTTTTACTACAACTTTAGGTGTTTCAATCTTTGGTGTTTCAGCTTTAGGTGCTGGTTCAGGCTGTTTCTTGGTTGGCATTAGTTTCCTCTGTTAGTTGTTCGGCTTGAGCGTTTTTTTGTGGATCAAGTAATGGTGATCCTAAAGCAGCTGGTCCAAGGTGTTGGATAAGTTGCTGCTGTTGTTGTGCTTGCATCTCTTGGGCTATCTGTTCTTGTGTCTTAACAAGGTTGGCTGTATCTATACCAATGCTGTTAGCTAACCTCTTAACTGCTTCATCTACATTCATATACATCCTCATTACATCTGGTCCTAATGCTTGAGAAACAGTACCAATAAATTCAATTAACTTAGCTCTGTCATTACCTCTACCTAATCCTTGAAGACCAGTAACAATCTTAGGTTGAACAATCTTCTCTGGAAGTTTAGGAGCCTTACCTGATCTGACTAACATGTGCATCCTTCTCTTTAAGTAAGGAAGCTGAAATTCTTGAGTCAGTATTGAATAAATTCCACCAAGACTATTTTCTAATTCATTAGCCATTATTGATACTTCAGCAGCAGTTACTCTTTCTGCATCTCTTTGAATAGACCTAGACATAAGGAAAGCATATTCCAGTCTCGATTCAATACGCTGAATAGCAGAGAAAGCTACTTGAAAATCTCCACCTTTATTAACTTGAAGGGTAGAAACATCAGCAGCAGAACCTTCACGAATAGCACCATTAGGAGCTTTAGCTAATGTTTGTGCTCTGGTTACACCATTTGGATTAACAAGAAAAACACACTTAGCACTAGCAGCTGCACCTTCAATGACACTTTGCATTAAAGACTCAAGACTAATTAAATCTCCTTGATACTCTTCTACATAACCTCTTCCATAATCTTCACCATCAATCCTGACCCATCTCAAACAGATCCAAGGTGAAGTTTCAATTTTAGAATTACCTTCAGTACCAGGAATTTTTTCTCCTTTACATTCCTGATGCCATTGAAAATCATCACCATATCTTTTGATGTGTGTGTATATATCTAAGTCTTCATCAAAATCTGCTGCATCATAGTTTTCTTTCTTCTTGATCATTTCCAAGAAGTCAGGTGGTAAGGCTTGAGGATGAACAGTTTCTTTAGTAATAATTTCTAATATATTTCCTATATCATCACGCTTGCAGACATACCTATTAAGGTGATAAACCTTCAAGCCACTGTCAGTTAGATAAAGAAGAACATTACCACCAACTATTAAATGCTTAAGGGCTTCAAACATTGCAACTCTGTCATTCGATATTTCTATCTCATTCATCAAAGCTGACTCAATTACCCTTAACCCTTTATCTATTTCTGTTTCTAATCCTTCTTGTCCTTCCTTCATTAAAGCAAGACTATCAATGCTTAATTTAAAGAAAGGAGTAGAAGGAGGAAGTAAAGCAATAAGTAATTTAGATGCTAAAGAATTAACACCTCTTGCACCTACTGCTTGGAAAGGAGTTTTAATCTTTGCAGCTGTACCACTAGTTTCCGGTATTAATGCAGGGATAGTTAATTTACTAGCATCCTGTGCTCTTCTTAAGAAAGAAGAACGATCACCTTGTAGTTGCTCAAACCTAGCAACTGCTGTTTCACCTATTGCATTAGACATGATTAATAGTTGAGATTACCACTAGAAGCAAGAGGGATTCTTAAAGAAGCAGTACCTCTTCTTCTGGCAAATAAACCTCTTCTAGGAGAACTTGTTGAAACAGTACTACCAATTTCTGAAGTAGAACCAGAAGTCCTTCCAGGTTTCTTCTTTGTACTTTTTCTTTTAGCACCAAGAGTAGGAGCACTAGCTGTTTTCTCTGGCCTTGGTGCAGTTTCTGGAGCCTCTGGCATCTTAGGGGGCTTTGGGGGCTTGAAAGGTCCAACACACATAATTAATTCTCCAAGATGTTGTCAGTAAGCATGGTTTCCTTTTGTCTTGCTTGTTGTTCAATAAGATAATCAACTATTGCTCTTTGACCTGCCTTAAACCAAACTTCTCTATCAGATAAAGATAGGTCTGGGTGACGTTGTGGAAAATGACTATCCAGAGCGTTGATTAACTCATCAGATAAAACAGGAAAAGGAAGAGGTTCAGGATTATTGTAGTTCACTTTGAGGAAGAGAGTATAACAGATATATTAATTGGTTTCATTATCTAAAAGAATCTCTATATATCTAATTGCTTTTCTTAAATCTTCTGATCCTCCTTTCTTATTCCAGCGAGAAATATATTTAACTACATTTCCTTCACAAAAACCTAAGTTATTTTTCATAATAAAATCAATAGGTTGTATTGCATAACCTTTGTAGTAATCAGGGTTTATGGAGTCCATAGTGTTACCTCTTGAGTTTTAAAGTCATAGTCTCCTTTACGGAGAATACGGGCAAGTTGAGCAGTAAGAACTGCATCAGCAAAGGTTTGTTTTTTCTTTTCGTATGCTGCTACTACTTTGTCCCACATATCAGGCAAAGTTTTAGCATCACCAAGAATCTTTTCAGCTGTAACAGGACCACAACCAATAATGCCTTTGTAGTTATCAGTTGAATCTCCTGTTAAAGCTTGAATCATCCAGTGTCTATCTGCTTTCTTTTTAGTTATTAATTCCATGTCATCATTGGCTAAGAGCGTACAAGGAACAGACCTCATATCTTTATCAGGAGAAACAATAACTGGATTAGGATATTTTTTAGATGTAGCAAGTAAAGCCATCACATCATCACCTTCTAAACCTGTATAACTTTCTGACTTATATTTTTGATTAATTTGTTCAATAATTGCATAAAGAGCTAAAGGTTTACGTTTATTTTTTCTATTAGCTTTGTAGTCAGGAAAGATAGTGTGTCTGAAGGTTGGATACTGAGTGAAACACATCACTACATCATCATTATCTTCTGCAATTTTTTGGTAGTACTCAACTCTTCCATCAATCATTTCATGGATGTCACGTTCATCAGCATGAAGAGTATGTAGGTGTTCATCCCACTTAATGTCTTGTTCACAGCTGCAACAGGAAGAATAAATTAACCAGTCAGCATCAATTAATAAAGTCATGGTTAAGCACCAAAATAAGTGGACATAGGAATAGAAAGACGACCAGTGTTTTCGTCATACAGGAGCTTATCTATTGGTCCTGTCATACCTGTGTGTCTATTTTTTAGGATTCTTAATTGCATTTCAGACCTTTCAGCAGCATCTCCCTGTTGATTTCTTTCAGCAGAAATACATAAGTCACTTAATTGAAGAATGGCAGAACTACCTCTTAAATCAGAAGTACTTACCTGTTGTCCTTGTTCATGGGATACACCTTGAGGTCTTCTTAAATGACTGACAAGAATTAAACCAACACCTGTACTTTCAACCACCTGTCTAAGTTTTGTGCAGGTAATATCAATAGCTCTTCTCTCATCTACATCAGCTAAACCACTGACCACAATGGTTAAGTGATCAAGAATAACTACATCAACACCTTCAGCTGTAGCCATATATTGAATTTGTTCTATCAATCTATCTGGGTCCATTGAACCAAAATGATCATATAGAAATAGCTTTTCTGTCCCAAACAACCTGTCAAAAGCTGTCTTTAATCCTTCTACTTCTTCCATATGATCTTCTAAGTGCAGCGGCTTATTCAGTTCTATCCCTAAGATTCCCTGCATAGTTCTTTGGACTGATTCTTCTAATGCGATATAACCAACAGTTAATTTATGCTTTAAAAAATGATGGGCTAACTCTCTACACAAGCTTGATTTTCCTGTTCCTGATCCAGCTGCAATAGTAATCATTTGGGATTTACGAAAACCCCTAGTGAATTGATCTAATTGTGGATAAGGAAAAGGACAAACAGAACTTGCACCTTCTTTAGTTAACTCTTCCCATAAGTCAGAAGCATTTAAGATTGAATCCGGTCTAACAGGTGTTGCTTTCCACAGCAGACTTTTAAGTTCTTCTGCCTCATCTGCGAGGAGCATTTCATTAGCATCTTTTCTTGGAAGTCTGCATATAGCTGCTTTTCCAGCAGGTAATATTTCAATTGCTTTCTCTGCTGCTTTTTCTCCAGGTTCATCTGAATCGAAGCAAAGAACAATTCTGGAAAATTGATTCAGCCATTTTAAATTTGCAGCTAGATACTTATTAGCAGAAGGAGCACCAGAAGGAAGGGAAACTACAGGAAATTTATTTCCTTGTACCTGACTAATAGTCATTGCATCTATTTCACCTTCAGTAATTACACAGAAAACATTTCCGTAATTACCATGATTTCTCCATCTACTCTGCCCCCATAGTTGTACGTTTTTACAGTCACCTACCCAGATAAATCTTTTATCTTTAAACCTGATGTGTTGTGCTGACTGTCTACCTAATTGATCTTCATAAGTAGCAACTTGAACTGGAGTGCCATTGTAATCAGCTATTCCATAATTAAAGAACTTAGCAGTTTCTTCTGAGATACCACGTTTAGGAAGTTCTTTAGGGGTAACAAATTTTATTAATGGTGAAGTCACTGGGCTAGGTGAGTAATAGGTTTTACGTTTGTGTTTCTTTTCTGTTGGAGCAGGTCTTCTGTAACTGCAACCAAAACAGAAAGCATGACCATCTGAATAGACAGCAAGATTATCTTTACTGCCACACTCAGGGCATGGTTCCTTCCTGACGTACTTATTTTCCATACTTGCTTTTAATAGCAAGCCTTACATCTTCAGGTAAAGCTGCATCCATTTCTTCTAAAAAGACCAGACAACCAGAAGACTGTTCGTTATCTCTTTGCCAAATCACCTCATACATAATGCCTTCACTGGCTAGTATTTCTGTGTTTGGAGTCATTGTTACTTGCATCGTTTTTTCTCCAATGTTGGATGAGTAGTTGAAGCTCTTTAATTCTTTGTTCTGCAAACTCAATGCGTTCTTTGGTATTCACCTTGGTGTTCTCCAAGTATCTAGTTGATCTATTAGCCACTCATATTTAGTGGATTCAACTAAGCAAAATTTGCAGGTTTTTATTTGCCATCGAAGGTTGTAAATCCTTTCAACTTTTTCACAGTGAGGACATTTAATATTTTTGCCATCACTACCAGCACGATCTTTTTTTTCTATCAGTGCATAGTCTTCAAGCAGAATTTGGTTTCCAGCTTTAACACTGATGTGTTTCGTACCTGTGATCATGTTGTGTACCAGTCAGAAGGAATAGTTTTATCGCACCAGAGGAAGCCATTCTTAGTAGCCCATTGACCATAAGAAAGACTTCTTTTTTTACCTCTGCTAAGTTTTGTCTTAGCGTTTTGGAAACAGAAACGTATATCTAAACTGGGATTTGCCGCCTTAACCGCAAGCATTTTCCTTCGGTCTTCTTTAGATAAATAACCTTTGGTTTCAATGATGATCCCATTTTGGCTGAGAATAAAATCAGGCTTGTAAGTGCTACTGATGATGTACTTAAGATCCAGGGATTCATAACTAAAGGCAACTTTCTTTTTAAGTAGGGTAGCGGCAATTCCAGCTTCGAATTTACTTCTGTACTTTTGTTTAGAACTCGTCTGCTGCAAGTGTGGCTGCTGGCATTGGACATTCTTGACTTGATGCCTGTGGTTCCTCCGTTTGAAACCCATATCCAGTTGCACTTCGGGCATATTCAACGTGGTTTTTGATCATGACTGCTTCGATTTGGATCTTAATTCCAACTCCAAAAGCAGCTGTTTCCCAACCGCTACAGCGTAGGTTGACTTGTCCTGTAGTACCTGGACCACACTTATTAACTAAAGTCTTTTGACTGTCAGACATGACAGAACCATCAGCATTAAATAAAGCTGGTGCTCTGTTCTTCCAAACAGTTCCATCAGGTCTGCTTCCACCTACCTTTGTTTTAGCTCTGATCTTGAAGTAACCCTTGGTTTCTCCTCCATCAGTAACTTCTTCAAAACCCCAAGGGAGTTGAGCAAGTTTGTATTTTTTATTTGGGTTAGCAGTTTTTAGCTGTGTTTTCCATCTATCAAGAAGATCAGTTAATTGCTGTTCAATTTCCTGTGATTCTTCTGGGTCAACGAGGCAAGTGATTCTCCACTCCCCCATAGGATCAAATTTAGTGTCTGGTTCTACAAGCCATGCGAATTGAAATTTACAAAGTGGTGTAGTAACGCTTAGGACTTCAGATTTAGGATTCATTTGTAGGAATCTGGTAGTAGGTCTGTTGTAATCGCTTGAAAACCGAGAAGGTCTGTCATGCGTAAGAGTTATATTACTGTTCATTTGTCTCTTGTCACTCCCCTTTATGAAAATACATAAGGAGATGACATAACTTCATTAATATGTAGTTCTCCCATTTCTAGTGGTGATGGTAATTTAGCTGGATCTTTTAATTGTTTAGCTGCTTGGTTATAAAGATCATCTAATACATAGTCTTGATAAATTTCTACAAAACTTTCTTTAGCACAGTTAATAAAATCCTCTATGTCTGATGCAGGAGCACCAAAACAATCATGGATAGTTGTAAACTGATTTAATCCTTTTGCCTTTGCTTTTTGCAATGCTAGATGAACATTAGCAGCATCAAGTGAATGAATAAAATTAGCAGGAAAGCTTTGAGTTGTTTTCTTTTTATCTAAGTCTTTTGTATTTTCTTGAAGTGCAACATCTATTCTGTTGTAACCAAGTTTAGTCTCTATTCTTTTACGTTTAGTAATGAAATAGTTTTGCTTAACAAAGAATCCAGAAGGTGTAGTCCATTCAATTGGTTTATCTTCTTTAGCAAAACATCTGGCAATACCATTCAGATAATTCATAATCTTAGATGCAGTAGGACATACATTATCTACTGACTCTTTTATCTTTAAGGCAAGGTAATGATAATGCTTAAAACTATCTGTACCCCAAGGAAATTCTATCTTTTCTTTTGCAACATAGTCTTTAACAGTATTAGCTATGCCATAAACAGTTCCACTATAAGGAATCATCATGACAGGCTTTTTGATTAGCTTCCTTGTTATTAATTCCCTATGATTGAACCAGTCTTTTGCATAACGACTATCACTATCTGCAAGATTAACAATTAAGTTTGTTCTTATATTGTTATATAAATCCTGTGGTTCTTCAGAAGCTAGAAGATTAACTGAAGCAGCAAGATCCTGATCAAGAGTTAAAGCTGCAAGATGTTGAAAACCATTATTACTTCCATCAAGTAAGACAGGGTGATGACTAATAAAACCAAACCCTTCTTCGTGATACTGACTCCATTCCAAACACCAAGCAAAGAACTGAAAAGGTTCATCAGCTTTAGACCAAAGACCTACATATCCTTCAGGATTACCAGCAACATCTATAGCTATATGTTTCCCTTCTTTATATGCCCATTCAATCCTTTCCTCAAAGCTTTTTTTACTCAGTCCCCAATGATTTGCTCCAGCAATACCTAACCAGTCAGCATCTTTTTTATTCTTAATTGGACCTCCTTCTTTGAAGTGATGAAGACCCCTAGATAAATCTGTTGTTTGAGGATTAAAAGTACCGGACACCGGATAAATTCGTCCGGTAAAATCTGCTTGTGCTACATGCCAAAAAGAACCTTCATTAAACTTTTCAGCTGTATCAAGCATCATCATGCACTGAAATCTTTTAGCTCTGTTATGTGCATTTAGGTCATGAATAATAGAAGCTTCCCTCCTCCATTTCTTCCTAGCAACTTCATTGTCTGCTATATCAAATGGCTTTGGTGGTAAAGGTTCTGCTTCTGCATCTATCAAACAACCAACAGATGTACTTGTATTCCAGCAGTAGTTAGCAATCTCTAAGACTTTTTCATTAACTGTCCACTCAGTATCTTGCAAGGCATTAAGTGACTCATAAAAAGCTTTTGGTTTCTTATTTCGTAGGTCATTTAGATAAATAGTATCAGGAGTTTTTACTTCCTTAATCCTTCTTAGTCGTTCTGAATAAAAACCACCATCAGGCCAGTCTCTAGGTTTAATTAGACAAGGCATCAGCAAAGGATAAGCCGCTAATCTGTTGCTCTTTTGTCTCTTTATCCAGTTCATAGATTCCTCTGTAAATTCCAGATAAGTTTTTCTAGTTTTGTTATGGAAGTTTCCCCTGGTTGCCATCTTTACTAGACCAACAGAGTGCATAAGCAGTTCAATGAGCTTTAATCCAACTCTTAACTTTTCTTCTTTATTCCATTTCTGAAACTCATAGCCATAGTTCCTCATATGACCAAGCATCATTGTTCTTCTATAACCTGGATGCTTTGTATCTGATATGTGATTCTTTAACGTTTGAAAAAACTTAGGATCATTTTTCTGAAAAACAGAAAATCTAAGCTCATCTTCAAGCAGACTTCCAATCTTAATAGAAACAGCAGTAGCAGTAGCTTTCTCACTACTGACGAGGTCTAAAACAGCCTTCCAGGTGATGTATGCAACAACATCCTGATTAGGAAACTTCTGTAATAATTTTGCTGCTATAGCTTTTGGTCCTGGTTTACCTCTCCAAGCTCTATCAACAAACTTCTGTATTTCGTCAGATAAAGGTTGTAAACCTGCCTTGATTAAATGAACTGCATAGCTGTTATCTGATGCTCTTCCCTTTTCAATGTTTGTCTGTACTTTTTTACGGTAGGAATCAATACCTCTTGATTCCATTTCGTTCTCTATTTGAATCTGAATCTGGGCTGGATTCATGGCTAGCTCCTTGTTTTTTATACAAATAAATCAAATCAATTCCCTACTATCAACAACCATCATTCCATCAGCTTCAGGCCATTTATCCCTAGCTATTTCAACTGCTTTCTTTGCAGAAGAAGCAGTAATTAATTCAGTCCTGACTCCTGGGTCATAATTAGAATCAGAAATCTTAATGACATAAAGCTTTTTAGGCAAAGCACTAGAGAAAGAATGATAAGCCACTAAAGTTCCTCCCACTTATCTAATTCAAGCATAAAGTTAGCTGTCTCAGCAGCAAACTTTGGGCTTAAAGTATTAGCCACCATAAGAATAGCTAACTGTTTTTTCTCACTATCTGGTAGTTCAGACAGGATGTTTAGACACTCCTTAACCTTGTTAGAAATGCCTTCGAATTGTTCTTTGTTAATTGGCACTAGATTGTCTCCTTTTTTTAAGTAGTTTTTTTTGTTTTTTTACATGACCGGCCCATGAAAGAAGTTCTTCCAACAAATCCTGTATTTCAGTCGTAAGAGAATCCAAATGTTTCTCACTAACAGGTGTCATTGAGTCTGTCTTCATGGCAATCATGATTGATTGAAGATGATTAACTTCATATTCTCTAGTTGAGAACAAGTGACCGCATTTCTTACACTTCCGCCTTCTTCTTAGGTATGGAGTGTTTTCTTTGTTTCTTGTCTCCACTGAGGGAGCGTCAGGAACTTTCTCCTGACTGCCCCCAGCAGATATGAAACTTATAGAGCCACAAGAAGGACACTTAAGAGTCATAACTAATCTCTCCCATGTTTGACCTTGAAGAAAGGTTTTCCAGGAGGTAACAGCTTTAATAACAGCCTTGAAGCAAGGTTATTAATGCTTCTTTTATTAGCTGATTTGTATTCAGCTTTTCTGTAGTTAACTATTTCCATAACTAAAAAAGCATATGCAAAGTAAAGAAAATACAGGCCAGGGATATTAAGACAACTTGTCTTTCCCTTAGTATTTTTAACTCCCCCTCTTGAGTATCAATAATCTCAAGAGCAGAAGAAACTATCGCCTCCTTTGTGGAGGACATAGTGATGTTAGTTTTCATTTGATAAAAGATTCTGGGTCTTTTGGAGCCACTATGAGGACTCCATTAAACACTAGGTTTGCTTAAGGGAATCGTCAAGACTTGGGCCAGGGATATATAGAACTATGAAAGAAAAAAGAAGAGAGACCATAGGTTTATATGGTCTCTTTTGTTGGTTACTCGTAACACTTGCAGTGTTCTTTGTATTCCTCATCTAACTCTTTAAGAGTTTCAATAACGACTGCTTCGTTATGTGGTTTAAATGGTGATTTATCCAAAGGAACATCTGACCAAGGTTCCCAACAAATACAATCACCATCTTCTTTGGCATAACAAACAGCTTCATTTGGGTAGTCTGGATCTCTATGAAAGACCCAATTTCCCCTAACTCTTAATTCATTAGGCGATACAAATTGAGAAGTACGCTCACCAAAAGCTATGGCAAGTTCTTTCTTGTTCATAAGTAATTAAATCAGTTGTAAAAGGCTTATTAGATAAGCCTATGGAACCTCCTAAAAGGCTCCAGAGGATTAACTTGCTTAGATCTCGTTAAAGATCCAAGCATCAGCTTCATAAGCTTTTGCAGCTTCATATTCCTCTTTAGAAATATCAGATAGTTTCTGATAATCCTTTTCTAGTTGCTTCTGATATTCCTCCGGTGAGGAACCATAAGCTTTAAAAAGGGTTCTTTCTTCCATTGGTTTAAAAAGATACTTAGGTTAACTTAAGACTCTATCTGAAGAGCCTGTGGAACCTCCGTAGAGGCTCCATAGGATCATCTAATTATCTGTAGACCAGCAGAGAGATCCTCCACCGAATGTGAATAGATTGCCACCAACTGAGATACATTTTGTAGTTCTGCACTCTTCAGGATCGGCATAAGGTTTGAGATCTTCTATCATTTCTGGGCTATTTGTAGAGGTGTTTAAGTAGTAGGCAACAATAGAGAGCCATACATCTTTGGTGAATAGTGGCATGTACCAGCCATTCCATGTTTGGTTAGGGTTATACCAACCCTTAAAACTTGGTGGTTCCTTGTCTACGTTATTGGAGCAAGGAAGATAAAACATTGCAGGCTTCATGAGTTTAATTCAGTTGTAAAAGGGTTAAAAATAACCCTGTGGAAGGCCGGAGCCCTCCATAGGATCATCTATCCTCTAGATCTAGCAGCAGCAAATTCAACTAAGTCATTGTTGCTTCTATTCCCTAGAGTTGGATTTAACAGGTCGATGTAGTCATATACATCTTCATAGCCAGTATCTTCAAAGACTTTTAAAGCATCAGCCATTAAACATCTTTCATGATGTCCAAAGCCAAACTCCTCGGCCTTATGCACTGGAGCCATGTACCTATAAGCTCCTAATCTGTCGATGCTATAACCAATGAAATCTAGGTAGAAGTCAAAAGGATTGTTATCATTTTTCCTTCCCCTAGGAAAGTTATTAGACCACTCGTAGAAAGTACGAATAGCTTTAAACTTTGCTGGATAAGCATCTAAAGAATCAAGTTTCATTTTTAAAGGTTCTTTTGGACAGGTTCCAATTGAGGAACCAGTGGAAGGCAATTGCCCTCCATTGGATCGTCAAAATATCCGGCTAGGGATATTAAACCTCTTCTCCTAGTTCCCTTGCTTCTTGTCTGAGAAGTTCACAAGACCTGTAAATAACAGCGTCAGGAAAACAATAGACAAGACTTGGTGGAAGCTTATTGAGAAGCTTTGCTGATACTTCTATAAGATCCTCTTTGATGTTCATAGGTTTTAAAGGTTCTGGGACTAATCACTAGGTTTACCAGTGATTATTTTCATTATAGCCTTACCTAGTGTTCTTTCAATCCTTCCTAGTGTTCTCTGTATTATTTGTTACTAGCTAACCTTCACTCCTTACCTCACTCCCCTCTAATAACCCTATTGTTTCATTCTGTTAAGCTGTGGTTGATTTGTTAAAAGGGCGGCGGATCGATGATATATAAACATAAGTATAATTACCTATATTTAAAGTATTGACACCATAATTGCCCTATATGCCCCCTTTCGTGTCCAAAGTTTGTCCAAATGCTATTAGTTAATTTAAAAACCATTAGCACCACTAGCCTTTCAGTCTTTGCGTAACTGTTCTTCAAGCAGTTATGCCAGGCAAAAGGCTTAAATAGTCTTTTTATGCGTAAAAAAAACGCACCTATACGGGGAAAATCAGCTTTCCACATATACATATACCCCTTCAGATTTTTTCGCCAAAACCAAGGGGAGTCCAACAAGGAGTAAAAAAGGTCAAAACCCACCAACCAACCCCTTTAGAAAGTTATCGAAGCAGCCCAGATGTGCTTTGAAGGTTGTCTAAAGCCTGACCTTAGAGGTAACTATAGGACTGTTATAGGATAAAGCTATAAGAGGTTATAGGTATATCTATAGGATAGTTATAGGAGGGCTATAGGATGTTTATTGGTTTAGAAGAATAGGAAGATTCAGTAGCAGCTACCTCTATGTAGTATCTTTTGTGGTCTATATAGTCTTGTGTGGTCTTATTTTATTATCTTTTGACCTCTCACCCCCCTTTCCCCCCTCTCTCCAATAGTGCGTGTTAATAAGTAGAGCTTATGAAAGAGGTATCTGAATCATTAGTTTGTTTTATTTGTTCAAGGGACATGCCTAGAGCTGTTTGTGTGATGGTGTTGTTCATAGAAGAGTTCCAATTATCTAGGTGAAGGTGTAGTAATTCATCTTTTCTGCTTTGAATGTTTCTATCTTCGTCAGCAGACATGTAGTCAGTCCAATAAGAGACTGCACCGGATAAAGCATCAAGGATGTCATCGTGTACTAGAGAGCCTTTATGACGGGTTATGCGGCTCATTTGGTAAAAGAGTTGAAGTTTTAGTTTTCTTTCTGGAGCTTCGTTAGGGTTTGATCGGTAATCTTTTTCTACGATCTTTCTGTCGATTATTAGGCGATGGGAGTTCATGACTGGTTCAAGGGTATCTATGATTCTGAACTCTTTAGTTTTGTTATTGCGTACGTTTTCTACTTCACAGGGGTGGTAACGCATTAAGTAAGGTTTTAGGAGTTCAGCAAACATGCCACCTCCGAAGTTTTCTTCAACGAGGATGGTATTAACTTTGTGATCTCTAGCAAGTTTGGATAATTTAACGAGGACTGGTTCGTCATAACCACCTATAAGGCCACCAGCATCGCTTACAAAGAGGTTTCCATTAAGCATCTTTACGATTGCATAGCCAGTAGCATCTTTACCCTTTCCAGAGGGGTCAATAGACATTACTGATCCGGTGTATTCAATCCAATCACCGAACTCTTGAGCAGGTCTGTAGTAACGATCTCCGTTAAAACCAACACAAGGGAGTTCAGGAAGGGTGTATTCAGGAGAATTAGACCAGATCACTTTTTCTGGAGCGTGTTCTGGGTTAACTGAAGAAATTATTAGATCTGAGAGTTTTAATGGGTAACGGTCTTGGTCAGATAGGGAAGTATCCAACATGAACTGTAGAGAGAAGCCAGAACGTCCATAGGAGGCTTCACGTTCCATTAGATCTATGCTGTTGAATCTTTCTGGGTCAACAGGATCTTTAGGGCTTACAAGCTCATCTAGGAGCCTTTGAGCAAGTTTAGGAGCAAGTCTATCTCCGTAGTTATTTCTAAGGGGTGGGTATCTAGCAGGCCAGATACAGGTGTTATATCCTCGTTCTTCTAAAGTTCCGTAAAGTGATTGTTCTGTTTGAGGAGTTCCGAGGAAGCAGATTTTGCCATTAGGCTTAAGGATTGCGTCAAATTCTTTTACAGCTTCACTAAGCTTGTCTCTCATCGGTTGAGTAAAAGAATTATTAGGAACTTCTACGTCATCTGCAACAACCTCATCCGCCCTAGACCCAGCCATTTGCCCTAAGACCCCTACAGACTTCACAGAAGGGGCATGATCAGCTCTTGCTGGTCTTACATCAAAACTAATCTTACTGTTCCTCTGAGAGGCATCTGGACGTAGTGGAGCTAATATATCCATTTCGGTTATTAGTCTCATTGTGAAAGTAGAGAAATTATCTGCTCTATCTTTTGAAGCTGAAACCACAAGGAACTTTAGTTGTGGATCCATCCGTAATTTCCAGACTACGTAAGCAGAAGTAATCCAAGATTTACCTACACCTCTAAAGGCTTGAATTATTTTTCTTCTAGGACCATGTTGAAGGTATTCAGCTATTTCTAGTTGTACTGGTGTTGGGTCAGGAAGGTTTAGATGCCTCCAAGTAAGAATTAGAAAGTATCTAAAGTCTTGTAGCTTTTCTGGTAAAGGTTGCACACTAACGTTCTAGAGGGTGGATAGCTTCTAAGTCAGGAAGAGATGCCATGAGATCACCAAAGGGAGATTCTGGTACTGGTAAACATTCAATGCCATTATCTTTCAACATTTGTCTAGCAACGTTTAAGTCAGAAGGTTTAGCATCTCCATGTCTAATACGATCTAATAGTTCTTTAATTAGTTCTGTATGAAGAACTTCTAATAAGTCTTTATTCTTTTTACTGTCCATTAGTTTTTTTCTTTTTTAAATAATATAGCTTTAATCATAGATAATTTTTGAAATATTGTTTTTGGTTGTATTACACGATGTTCTTTAGAAATTAATTTTGCTTCTGTTAAAGCAATTCTTTCTAAACAAGTAGCAATAAAATGAGACTGGTGATGGCTTTGTCTAGCAAAGGCAATTGCATAGTCTTTTACTTTTTCAATGTCGTTTGTTTGTTTGATGTCAATAACACATTTTTCCATAGCAAATTCTTCTTCTGGAGAAGGTTTACCACAAAGTTCATCTAGGAAATCAAGATTAAGGATTACTTCTTTTGCCATATTTTTTATTTAAGTCTGTGTAAAGAGCGTGCATAGGATGAGATGGATCTGATCTTCCATCTTTTTCATACCATTGTTCCATTTCTAATACTCTACGTTCGTCTTCTTTTTTCCAAAAAGGATCGTATTGGCTCATTTATGTATGAATTACTGGGACTTTCCAATTGTAAACCTAGTTGCTACTTTTAGCTTGAACCTAAAGTCCCCAGGTTCCAATAAAGCCTCCCTTTGTAGCAAAGCAGTAGGGGAGGTTTTATTGTGTTTTAGTTAATTTGGCGAGTTCTATATCAACGTGTCTAAGCCTTGAGTATATATCTTTTACATCGCTATGAACATCACTTACATTTTTACCTAAAGCTTCTACAGAAGTTTGAATACGAACTAAATCATCACGTTGTTGCCTGTTACGTAAAGAAACACTACCAACGCTAACGAAACAGGCAGTTAGAAGAGCACCAGCAGTAGCAGCAATAACTTCTACCATTTTTATAGGTTTACTATTATTCTAGTACTGCCCAGCATTTTTTACTTATGGATGAAAAACCCCCAAAAAAGAAAAACCCTTTTCAAAAATTCAAAGATGGTTTAGACGATACCACAACTACACTCATAAAAATTGTTGTACTTGGGTGGTCCGGGGCAATATTAACTTTAAATTACGTTTCCATCCCAGGAATACCTCAACAAAAAATAGATCCAACATTCATAGCTTCCGTGTTTACAGGGGTTTTGGCTTCCTTTAATATTTCAACTACTTCTAAAAAAGGCGATGGAACTTATAAAATAGATGAAGGTAAAAGTAAAACAAATGGAACCCAAACAGGAGGGGCTAATTATCAAACAATCAGAGTGGAGACTCCGATAAAGCTTGTGCCAATGGAGCCAAAAATAGACCCCATCACCAATAAGACTATAGATCCACAAACAGGAAGACTTACATGAAAAAACTTTTCTTACTACTCCTCTTAGCGTCTCCTGCTAGTGCAGATATGACGCATAACATCACAACTTCAACTCAATTGACAGTTAATGGAGCCTATACGGATTCAAATCGTATAGGTAGTACTTATGCAGTCTCAGGTTCAAATATCAAAGTTGCGACTGATGCTCACTTCGGAAAGTTAACTGCTGGTACTGCTACAGCAGCAGCAACACTTGATGTTGGAGCGTATGACGTAAACACTGCGGGTGCTGCTTTTTCTTTCTCGGAAAGTTGGAATCAAGGAGATGCTGTAAATGCCATAGGTTCAGGTGTTGATGTTACTTCAGGTGTGGTGGCTGACATGCCAGCTTACGGAGAAGTTTTAACGATGTCTGGTGGTGTTGCAGGTACTTTGGCAGGGACGATTACTTCGGCGGGGGTGGTGACGCTAACTGCTGGAGGGGCAAATACCAGTGCTGTGGGTTCTGTCGTTACAAGCTTGACCGTGAAGTAGAGAAATGAAGAGGTATTTACCCTTCTTATTAATATTAAATACCCCTTATGCTCTAGCTGTACCAGTGGTTCCTAACTTTTCTAGTGGAACAATGTCCGCAGTCACCCGCACTACACAAAATGTTACTGAAACTATTGTCTCTACTGACTTTAACTCTGGGCATACTTATACGATCAATGGAACGAATTTGTCTATTGATGGCGCGACCCTTTCACCTTCGCCAGCAGAGACGAGCCAAACGATTAACGGAGTAAGCTATACATGGACAGGAGCAGATTTAACAACCAAACCAAACGTCACGATTGCCAATCCAGGTCAAGCGTTTCAATACGCAGAAAGTTACATTGGCCCTGGTCTGTCCAATATGACAACAATCAATCGAACAACAGTCTTAGAAAGTGTTAC
>VTLG01012842.1_pt1 | contig 39520 bp, 36 predicted proteins | sample 4694571 | NCBI WGS metagenome assembly VTLG01 (sample SAMN12604809, study PRJNA352737) | marine metagenome | biome: ENVO:00000447; feature: ENVO:00000209|ENVO:00000569|ENVO:01000036; material: ENVO:00002151; isolation source: viral sequences binned using virsorter ... | reverse complement strand
TAATGAAAGGTAGAGGAAGTAAACAAAAGTGGTTTTATCTAAAGGATAAAAATGATGTTCACAAACTAATAAGACTTGGTAGAAATTATGGTTTCCCTACTGGAATTACAAATAATAATTCAAGAATTGATAAAAGTTTTATCAAAAGGTTGAGTATAAATGAAAGACTTATTGATATAGATAAACAAATGAAAGATGGAACATTTGATGAGAAAAATCCACAAGTACATATTATGGGATATGGTGTAATGAGTTTAAAAAATTTAGGTGAACAACTATCAAAAAAATTTACAGATTTAGCAAAAAGAGCTAAAAAGGGTGAGATAGAAAATGTAGATTCAGTATTAAATAAGAGTGGAGTTTTACAAGGATTTGTAAAGGCATATATGGATGCTAAGAAAGAATTAAAATCATCATCGATGAAAAGAAAAATTACTATGTATAAGAGGAGTAGATAATGCCAAAATATACTAAAGATATGTGGTCACAATGGAAAGATTACAGAGTTGGTGAAGTTAATGATGAATTAACAGAACTATTAGAAATTTTTGAAAAAAAGGGAATTACTGAACTAACCATGCATGGGCCAGGATATTCAAATCCAGAAGCTAAAAAATTTGTAGAACAGGATGTTAAACAAATGGGTAAACACATTAATAAAGCATCACAACAATCTATTAAAATTATGTTAGATGGTGTAAAGGGTGGTAAGTATGATGCTATGGATTTAATTCGTGGTATTAAACAAGGTAAATCGGTAGATACAAGTGTTGGTGTTAGAGATATGTTAAATGTTTTGTGGGGTAAAGTAGAAAATAGATTTAGAAAATATCTTGGTGGTAAAAAACGAGGTTAATGATATTTATATATGAATTAGGAGATTCAAAATGGCTAAAAAGATAAAATTAAAAAATATAATAAAAGAAAACTTTTCACTTGTGGGTGGAGTTGTTAGTATGCCAGCAATTAATAGAGACCAACCATCTTTAACAGGATTAGTTGAAGATATGTATGGTCAATCTGAAAAAGTTCCTGCTAATGAAATAGTAGAAGCAATGAAAGATTTTGGTAGTTTCAGTAAAGTTCTTCAAAAAGAAGAAAATATGAAACAAATTGCTGAAAGATTATCAGATATTGCAACTAAAGCAAAATCATACACATTAAGTGAAACAGAAGATTGGTTTGATAAAGTTACTGTCAATCGTAATATGAAAGAACTTACTAACTTATCTAAACAATTTGGAAAAATCGCACAAGAATCTAATTCTTTACAACAAAGATTAGGTGGATTATATGAAGATATGGGACATGTTCTTGGTAGATATTTCGAATTAGAGGGTGGTGATGAAGACCATCATTGGGATGACCAACAAGATGATAAAGTAAAGGCTGGATTAGAGGGTGATGATGTTCCTGAACCAGAAGAATCAGTAAAAGGTGCTCAAATTAAAGAAGGTGATTATGAAGCATTTTTTCAAAAAGCTTTAGCAAAGTTTGGTGTTAGTTCACCAGATGAACTTGATGATGCAAAGAAAAAAGAACTTTTTAATTATGTAGATGCAAATTATAAAGCAGAAAAAGAAACTGATTAAAATGATAAAATTAAAAAAAATAATTAAAGAATCTCAAGTATGGGAAAGAAACTTTGGAGAGCCACTTCCAGTTTTAGATTGGAATGGTAAAGCTAAAAAAGAAAAAGTTGAGGAAGCAAAAGTTTGTGAAACTTGTGGACACCCATTTGAGAAAAAGAGTAACAAGTAGAGGTTAATTTGATAAAAGTAGATGTCCGAAAAGGACAAAGCGTTGAACACGCACTCAAAATATTCAAGAAAAAAGTAAAACAAAGTGGTTTAATGTTAGAGTTAAGAGAACGCTCTTACTACACAAAACCATCAGTTTTGAAGAGAGAGAAGAAGGGAAAGGCCATTTTGAGGAATAAATACAAAGTTTTAAAAGAAAAAGAACAGAATAACTAAAAAAATACACACTTAGTGTTCGTTTTTTCTAAGTTTTATATATTTATAATTAAAGAAATACACTATCGGGCTTTCCGCCTATCATATAGTGTAACCGAAGAATAATTAATTCTAATTATAGTTCCCAATAACTATACTGAAATCCAATTATGGAGAAATAAAATGGATGATTTACTAAAAGAAGCTATCGCTGATGCTAAAGCCGTTCGTGAAACTGCACTGGCAAACGCAAAGGTAGCACTTGAGGAAGCATTCACACCGCGTTTAAAATCTATGTTATCTAAGAAGATACAACATGAGATGGAAGATGTGCCTGAAGATGATGATTCATTGGAAGAACCAGTAGCTGAAGAAGCTCCACTTGAAGACGAAGACGATGCATTAGTACCGGATGAAGATGAAGGTGGTCCAGACCATGTTAAAGAAGAAGATGATGCAGAAGCACCTGAAGAAGATGATGCAATAGCACCTGAAGAAGATGATGCACCTGCTGATGATAAAGTTTCAGAACAAGAAGATGTCCCAGAAGATGATGCAGTAGCACCTGAAGAAGATGATGCAGTAGCACCTGAAGACGATGAACTTGACCTTGAAGCAATTCTTAGAGAGTTAGAAGAAGAAGATGATGAAGAAGACGGAGTTTCTGAAGAATACAATGAGGATGAAGTTGGTGATGGCGAGGAAGAAGTTCCTGCTGAAGACCAACCTGATGCAAATGTAGCAGAAAACGATGTATCTTCTGATATCGGTAAAGCTGATAACAAAGTAGCTGATAAAGCAAATGATTCTTCTGCAACTGGTGCTCAAGGTCCTGAAGGCGAAGGAAGTGATTCCCCAGCTGGTAAGGAAAATTCTGATGACGAAGTCGTAGATGATTTGAAAGAATCTTCTGATGATTCAATGGCTCCACCAGCTGAAGATGCTGATGTTGATATTGAACAAGAAGACATCGATTTAGAAGAAGTCCTTAAAGCACTTTCTGAAGAAGATGATGCAGAAAAAGAAGATGACGGTGTTGAAGAAAACGCTCAACTCAAGAAAGAAATAAAAGAGCATAGAGATGTTGTGAAATATCTTCGTGCTAAACTTAATGAAGTTAACTTATTAAACGCAAAACTATTGTTCTCGAACAAACTTTTCCGTGCATTTGGTTTAACAAATGAACAGAAAATGAAAGTAGTTGAAACTTTTGATAGAGCTCACAACCTAAGAGAAATCAAGTTGGTTTATTCCACACTTGCTGAATCTTTTCAAGGTCGTAAAGCTGTAGTAAAAGAATCAAAAGGCTCAAGTTCGAAAGCAGTTGCTTCAACTAAACCAAGTAAGAAAGTAATTTCTGAAGGTTCAGATATAAAAGCTCGTTTTCAAAAGTTAGCTAACATACTTTAATTTAAACAATTTAAACTTATTTGGAGACTATAATGAGTAAAAATAACGGAACTATCGAACACTTGATGGAAGATTATAATCCACGTCAATTGCTCGACCAAACTCGCGGTTTAGTCAAGAAATGGGAACCAACAGGCCTTTTAGAAGGCATGGAAAAAGAACATGAAGTCAATGGAATGGCTGTTCTTCTTGAAAACCAGGCTCGTCAATTAATTGATGAGGCTTCAAGAACAGGCACATCTGCAAACTCAGAAGAGTGGTCAGGTGTTGCACTTCCATTAGTTCGTAGAATCTTTGGTGAATTAGCTGCACAAGAATTTGTGTCAGTTCAACCAATGAATCTACCTTCTGGTCTTATTTTCTATCTTGATTTCAAATACGGTACAGCTCAAACAGGCAATCACACAGAAAACTCTGATGTTCATGGTAACACCAGTGGTTCAGGTGATGCTTCTGGCGGTTTATACGGAGCTGGTAAATTTGGATATTCAATTAACGACCAAACATCTGATGCACTAACTATTGGTGCAGCAGTTGCTGACAATGCGTTCACAACTGCATCAGTTTCTTGGGCAAATGTTGATTGGGAACCAGACTTATCAAGTTCAGTAGCAACTGGTCACATGGCTGATAACGGTCTTGTAAAAATAACTGTCGACGGAACTAATGATTTAGCTAACCACGACCCTGAAGGCATCCGTGCTTTCGCTATTAGTGGTTCAGGTATTGATGCGTTCTATCCAGCATATACTACAAGAGATGATTCATCTACGGATATATCATTTATTTGTTTGAAATCACAAGCTGCAGTACCAACAGGTATTGTTGTGAAATATCACAAAGAAGCTGCTAACAATTACACTCGTGGTGATTTTGAAGCAACTTCAACCCAGATTGACGCAAACCCAGAAACAGATATCGACATTCCTGAATTAGATATCGCATTGAAATCTATTCCAATTATAGCAAAAACTCGTAAATTGAAAGCTGTTTGGACTCCTGAGCTCGCTCAAGACCTTAACGCTTATCATAGTGTTGATGCTGAAGCGGAATTAACTGCACTTTTAAGTGAGTATATTTCAATGGAAATCGATTTAGAAATTCTTGATATGCTGTTTGTTAACGCAATCGCTAAGACCGAATATTGGTCAGCAAGAGTAGGATATGAATATGATTCAGCATCTTCACTCTTTTCACAATCAAGTGGCGAATCTAACGCTTACACTAAAGGAACTTGGTTCCAAACTCTTGGTAACAAGATACAATCAGTTTCTAACGCAATCCATCAGAAAACTCTTCGTGGTGGTGCTAACTTCTTGGTGGTTTCACCAGAAACAGCAACCATTATCGAAAGTATTCCTGGATACGCTGCCGATACTGCAGGTGAAGCAACAGAGAAACAATTCGCAATGGGCGTACAAAAAGTAGGGGCACTTAATAACAGATACACTGTCTATAAAAACCCATACATGCAGGATAACAACATCTTAGTTGGTTTCAGAGGAAGTAATTTCTTAGAAACAGGTGCTGTTTATGCTCCATATGTACCATTAATCATGACACCGCTTGTTTACGACCCTAAAAACTTTACACCGCGTAAAGGAGTAATGACTCGTTACGCTAAGAAGATGGTTAGACCTGAATTCTATGGTAAAGTTGTCGTAGCAGATGTAAACTATGTATAATAGTTGACATTTACGTCATAGTGGTGTTTTTTAATACCACATTCTTGAAAAGGGGATATCATTTTTGGTATCCCTTTTTCGTGCTCCTGATATTTATTATTGATATAATTCGCGAATTAGTTAGTTTTTTAGGAGAAAAATATGGCTCAAGAACCAATCTGGCCAGGTAGTGGTTCAGCAGTTAGTGGAAATACACCATTTGGATTTTACGATGATGATTCAGTATTCCAAACAGATGCACCAAAGTTTGCAACATGGTGTGCTAAACGATTAGGTTATCCAATAACAGCTGTAGAATTACAAGATACACAATTATATACTTGTTTTGAAGAAAGTATTACAGAATATTCTGCACAAGTTAATCAATTTAATATAAAAGATAATCTTTTAAGTTTAAAAGGACAATCAACAAGTTCTAATTTAACACATAAAAGGTTATCACATACTATGGGTGAACAGATTTTTATCTCAGAAACTTATGGAAGTGAGGCAGGTGTAGGTGGACAAACGGAAGTTTATAGAAATAAAATTACACTTGTAAGTGGTTCACAAGATTATGATTTAAATTCATTAATTGCCGATGTTAGTGGGAGTGGTGCTATTGAAGTAAAACGAGTTCATTATGATGCAGACCCTGCAATTACAAGATACTTTGACCCATACGCCGGCACAGGACAACAAACAAACAATATGTTAGATGCATTTGGATTTGGTGGTTCATCACCAGCAATTACATTTATGTTACAACCTATATATGCTGATTTACTTAGAGTTCAAGCAATTGAATTCAATGACCAAATTCGAAAATCCGCCTATTCGTTTGAATTAAGAAATAATAAATTAAGAATTTATCCAACTTGGACAGATACAAGTACAGGTTCATTATGGATTGAGTGGAGTAAAGTAAGTGATAGAGATAATGCATTGAGAACAAGATATAGTGGTTCTACAGATACAATATCAGATATTTCAAATGCTCCATTTGATAATATGCAATATACAAGTATTAATCATGTTGGTAAACAATGGATTAGAAAATATGGATTGGCACTTTCAAAAGAGTTATTAGGTATGGTTCGTAGTAAATACGGAACTATTCCTATTCCAAATTCAGATGTTAGTTTAGATGGTGATACTTTAAGAGCAGAAGCAACTGCTGAAAAAGAAATATTAGTAGAACAATTACGAGAAATGTTAGACCAAACAAGTAATAAATCTCTATTAGAAGCCGACAGAGAAGCATCTGAACACTTACAAGAGAAGTTGAAAAAAGTTCCATATCCAATTTATGTAGGATAGAATTATGGCAAGTAGATTTTGGCCAACAAGAGATACCAATTTAGCAAAACGATTCAATGATGAACTTGTAGGAAATCTTAAAGATGGAAAAGATGGAATCATTGGACACGATGTAATATTATATAGAGTTTCAACATATGATACTGAAACTAATATGTATGGTGAATCTGGTGGTGGAAAAGTATATCAAGCAGGAGTTAAGTTATCTTGTATTATTGAGGCAGGAGATTTTGATTGGGAAACAAATGAATTTGGTCCTGATTCAAGACAAGAAGTTCAGTTTCATTTCCAACGAGATATGTTAATCGATGTAGATTTCAGACCAGATATTGGTGATATTGTGAGTTGGAACTTAGGTTATTTTGAAATTATATCAACAAATGAAAACCAATTAGTAGCCGGTGATTATAATAAAAATTGGACTATTAGTTGTTCAGGAACCTTAACACGAATTAATTCTCTTAATATTGAGAAAACGAGGGCATTTTAGTGGCAAGAAGTAAACCATTATCAAGGAAAGCAAGAAGAGATTTAAATTCCATCGCAATGAGGGAAGATTTTAATCGTGCAAATCAGTTAAGAAGAGATAAAGATAAAACAAAAAATATTTCTAATACTCTTATGGATATGGATAGTGCGATTATGTACTATTTCAATGAGGTAATTAAACCGACCGTTGTAGAAAATAAAGAAACGGTCAAGGTTCCAGTTATGTATGCCTCTCCAGAAAGATGGTTTACAATCCAAAAACAAGGTTTCATGAGAGATAAACGACAACAATTAATTACACCAGTAATTGTTTTTCGTAGAACTGGTCTTGAAAGAAACGAAAATATGCCAATGGATAAGTTGGATGCAAATAAACCAAATAACTTTCAAACATTCCAACAAAAATATTCTCAAAGTAATCGTTATGATAAATTTTCAAGAACAATAGGTGCAACACCAAATAAAGAATTATATAATGTAGTTGTTCCAGACCATATGATATTGAATTATGAGTTTACAATTTGGACATCATACATTGAACAAATGAATAAGATAGTTGAACGAGTAAACTATACTGATGGTGCATATTGGGGTGAACCTGGTAAGATGAGATTCAGAAGTAGAATTGAATCCTTTACTGATGCAAGTGAAATGGATGCAGCAGAAAGAATTGTAAAAACTAACTTTAGTGTACAATTAATGGGTTATATTATACCTGAAGAGTTTAATAATATGGTAACCACCCAGAAACAACTTACACCAAAAAGAATTATCATCAATATGGATGTTGAAAAAGATGCAGAAGATTTTGTAGATGTTGAGGGAGATGGTGGAGTATCAGTACAAATGCCAACACCAGATGTATTTTCAATATCAGTATCAAATCCATTAATATTTAACGCAGGTACAGGTGTAACATTAAGTAATGATGGTGCATCTTTTGATGGTTCACAAAGAGTTGAACAAACAATATCAATCGGACAAGATGTTGCAACAACAGCAAATGTAACATTTAATCAAATGAGTGCAAGTGCACTTGTGTTTGGTAATCCAACTACATTTACTTATCAAGGTATTAGTGGTAGTGTTGCAATAACAGGTTCAGTAACTACTACTGGAGATATGACCGTTCAAGGGAATCAAACTATTCAAGGAACACTAACTGCAAAAGAATTCCATTCAACTCTCGTAAGTTCATCTATTATATTTCAAAGTGGTTCAACTAAGTTTGGTGATACCATTGATGATACACATCAATTTACTGGTAGTGTTGATATAAGTGGTTCATTGAATGTTGGTGGGTTTGAAGTTACTGAAGTTTCAAATGATGCAACGCTGGCAGATGAAAGTGCAACTGCAATCGTAACTGAATACGCAGTTGCGAATTATACATCTACGAATGTTGCAGATGAACATACATATCTTAGAAAACAATTTCACAAATTAACTTCAAATATTTTAAGTAGTTCAACTGCTAGTTTCAGTGCAGTTTCAGCATCCGCACCAACTGGTTTGACAGGAACTACTAAAAATGATTTTATATTTTTTGTTAACGGACAATACATGGAACATGATGCACTTAACATTGAACAAAGTGGCAGTTCCTTCTTATTAAAAGTAGATACATCTTCTATTGGATACGAATTAGAAAGTGATGATGAGATATTGAGTATTGGTAAATTTAATTCATAGGAGTTTATCGTGCCAATTTTAAAATTTAAAAACCCATTAGTAATCGAAAGTGGAGCGGGAGTTACACAATCATTTAGTGGTGAATTAGATGGTAATGTAAAACAAGTAAATGCGATTAGTATTGGACAGGAAGTAGAACTTGATTCCAATGTAACTTTCAATGAAGTAACAGGTTCCACTAAATTTGTCATTGGAACACCAACAAATAATTTAGTATTATCCCACCAATCCATATCTGGTTCAAGTGTTAAATTTTATGATGGTACTTTAACCATTAGAGATAACCATGACCATTCAGGTTCATTGACCGTTTTAGGTAATGTTAGTTATGGTAAACTTGAAACTGAACTAACACAATCATCACTTGTATATGAAACTGGTTCACATAAGTTTGGTGATGATAGTGGAGATTCACATTTGTTTACTGGAAGTGTTAATATAACTGGTTCATTAGGATTATTAGGACAAGGATTTAATGAAATTAGTAATGATTCTGCATTCTCAGATGAAAATCCTGAGGCAGTTGTTACTGAACAGGCAGTTGTTGGATTTTTTAGTCCCACATTTGAAACTGCAGATTGGATAAGAAAGAAATTTGCACATACAGGTAGTTTTGTAAACTCAACTACAGCAAGTTTTAACGCAATAACATCTTCAGTAGCAAGTGGAAGTACTACATTAACTGCAACAAGTAAAGAAGATTTTACATTTTTTATAAATGGTATGATAATGGAAAATGATGCCGTAACAATACAACAAAGTGGTTCAATAATGAACTTATTTGTAAATTCAACTTCATTAGGATATACTATTGATAATGATGATAGTATTGTTGGATGGGGAAAATTTAATTCATAAAAAATAGGTATTCCCACATTGGTTTTACCATAAGGTGATATTTATTAGTATGAGAAAAAGACATTGGAAAAATAGAAAAAATAGAAAGTGTCCAGATTGTAGTAGAATGTTAACTTATACGAGAAAGGATAGTTTCGATAGAGCAGTTGGTAACAATAGTGTTTGTAAATCGTGTGCACAGGCAGATAGAAAACTTACATTAAAAACAATTGAGAAAATGAAACAACCAAAATCTATACAACATAAGAAAAAGATTTCGAAATCAATTACAAATTGGTGGGTTGAGAGAAAAGAACAAGAGATAGAATATGGCTTTATTAGACAGCAAACAATTAAATCCTAAGTTTACAGGTTCATTTACCCTTTCAGGTTCAGAACAATCCTTTATTGGTAGTTCTAATTTTACGGGTAGTGTTGGAGTAAGTGGGGATGTTACTGCCTCATCATATAGTGGTGTTTTTGTTGGTGCGTTAAGTAGTTCAGCTCAAATAGCTGACGATATTAGTGGTTCATTTAGTGTAGCAAGTGCGAGTTTCTCTTCAAGAGTAACTTTAACTGAGGCAACTGCAAGTTCATTAGTAACTGCAAGTGGTAGTTTTTCTACAAGGTTAACCACTGCAGAAACTGAATTAGAAAATACTTTAATCTCAAGTTCAGTTCAAATAGCAAGTGATATTACAGGTTCATGGACACCATCAAGTGCATCTTTCTCTACAAGAATTACAACCGCAGAAAGTGAATTAGAAAACACATTAATCTCAAGTTCAGTTCAAATAGCAAGTGATGTTACTGGTTCATGGACACCATCAAGTGCATCCTTTTCTTCAAGAACAACAACTATTGAGGGAAGTGGTGGAATACAAGGAGTAGGTACTTCTAATTCACCAACATTTGCTGGATTAACTGCAACAGGAGATATCACTACAACTGGTGATGTAATTGCTGAAAATTATATTGTTAGTTCTTCGGTTACTTATTTAACACAAAGTTTTTCAAGTGGTAGTACAATATTTGGTGATAGTATAGATGATATGCATCACTTCACAGGAAGTTCAGATTTTTCTGGTTCAATAACTGCAACAAGTCCAGAAACAGGTTCAACCACTATAATTGCAACTAATATGCAAAATGGATACCCAACATCTAATTTTTGGGGAGAAAATTTAGAGGGAAGTTATTTTAATAACTTTGATAATACAACTCATGTGAGTGAAATTTTAAGATTTATGTCGGGAGTATTAAGTTCATCATTAGATGTTGCTGATGCCTCACCAAACGCAAAAACTTGGGCAAGTTTAACTACAAGTGAAAATAATAAAGGTAGTACTGATAGTGTGGATGGATATTTACCACAAAGTTATAATGATTCAAATGCAACATTAAAATATTTAGTTACTAAGAATTGGATATCACAGGGTGCACCAGCATTTAATTCAATTTCAGTATATCATGATAATGGACCAACTTACTATGTAGATTTTGATTCAGTAGTAAATGATGCTAATTTAGTAACGGTCAGTTCATCAGCAGATGCTCAATTATTTGGATTGGGTGGATTAACAAGTGGAACTGCAACTCAATTTGATACAAGAATATGTGCAACACAATCGTTTAGTGATACAGGAAGTATTACAACACCAACAACTGCATCAAATACTTTTACAACTCAATCACAATTTGATGTATCAATGACATCATTTGGAACTTCAAATGGTGTATCATTAGCAAAAATTAATACAACACAACCAGCAGTTATTCCAGCAGCATATCAAGATGGAAAGTTTGTAAATTTTGGTGGACAAAATATGAGTGGTTCTTTAACAAGAAGATTTAGTGGTTCATTACATGATGCATTTAATGATTTTACAAGTGTATCTGCAAGTGGATATTATAGTATTCAATCAAAAGTTGGTATAGCAACAGGTTCAGGTAATTATTCATATAAAAATGGAACTACTCAAACACACTTTTTTGCACCAGTTGACCAAATAGAAACTGATATTGGTAGTAATACATTAGGAATTACAAGTGTAACACAAAGTTATTTAAGTGCAACATCAAGAAGTTTAAGTGGGGCTCCTTATTTAGTAGGTGCAACTTATCATTTAAGTGCATCAGTTCATGGATTGTTTGACCCATTATATGCAGCATCATCAACATTAGTAGATGATAATATAGGTTCAGTTGGTGTTGGTTCAGTAGCAGCATCATCTGGTGTAGATGGATTAAGTACAAGTGGTGGAACAATACAAACTTCAAATGCAGTATTTACTAATTCAGGTTCATCACCAACACTTAGAGGAACAAGTGTAGTTCCAACAAGAACGGATATTTATAAACACAATGCAATTTATACATTAAGTGGAACTACAGGTGAGAATGTAAATCAAAGTGGTGTAAGTGATTCAACATTTACAGTCGGTATTCGTGGTAGAAATAGAGCAAGTTCTCGTTCCACATTAGCAACTTACACCTATTTTTATCATACAGGTAGTTCATTTGGGCAACCTGCAGATAGTGGTTCAATGGCAGTATATCAGAGAACACAAGGATATGATGGTGGTAGTTTGGCAGGAACAAGTGAGGCATTTACTGGAGAAGATTTTAGAATAGTATTAGATAACAATGTAGTAGGATTTAATGGAACTGGTTGGACAACAACTTTCGCATTAAATCAATTAGGTAACTATGATTTACAAGTTAAACCAGGATTTTTAGTAGACCCAGGTGGAACATATGGATATTGGTATCCAACAAATCATGGAACAGGAACTTACAAATATTATGTTAGAAGATTCCAAACAAGTGGAACAAAAACAAGTATGACACTTGATATTGGAAAAACATTAGTTAATTGGAATGCTGCAACAAGCAATAGTGCGGCAGTTGGATTAATATTTAAATCTGCGGCAAGTGGTAGTGGTGCAAATAGTGTTCAAAGTGTTTGTAGAATATATGACCCAAGTGCATTAACAGATAACTTAATAGAGGGTAGTGTAAGTGCAGATAATTTTAAAAATCCATTCACATCAGATATAAATCTATATGGAAATACAGGTGGAAGTAAGAGTAGCACCGAATATACTATTCCAATTAGAAATGCTGATGGAATGTATTTAGATGATAGTGATAATGAAGTGTATGTTATTGTGAGGTATAGAGGTACTTTCACACCAGTAACATCAATAAGTTTAGGATTTAGTTAGATATGGGATTAATTGATTCAGGTTCAAAATCGAATAGATTACTCGCGAGTAGAAGATTTACGAGTACAGATTTAAATACTTCACAAGAAGCATTTACTGAAGTATTAGATTTACAATCGTCCGAAATCTATACTCAAGGTACATCAATTACTTCAAGTGGATTACCATATAGTGGTAGTGCACATAGTGGTAATTACCATACTGTCAAGGGTGATAATATATCGAAATTTTGGTATAGATTTAGGTTAACTAAATCAAATGTTGATTCTGATGTTTGGTTTTTCATATCACCAACGGGAAGTGCAACTGGTGTAACACCGCAGTTGATTCAAGATGGACAACAAACTAATTTTATATCACCTAAGTATTCAATTGTATCACTTGCTAACGCAACTGCAGAAGATAGTCCTCCTGGATATGGTATTAAAGTATTTAAATCTACATCAATGGATAGTGCTTCTCTTGATAGTGGTGATGTAGTATCTGGTAATGATTATCAGTTTGATTATAAAACTGGTGTATTACAATTTAATGATAACAAACCAAGTTCAAGTGATATAATTTATATGAGTGCTTACCAATATGTTGGTAAAACACTTGAAACAGGATTAAAAGTTGATGGGGATATTGAAGTTACAGGAAATGTTAGTGGAAGTGGAACAACTTCTACAGGTTCATTTGCATATATTCATGGTTCAGGAAACTTATATGTAGCTGGTGAGGGTGAATTTGGTGGTTCATTAACCTTTGGTGGTGATGCAATTACTATTACATCAGATTATAGTTCAAGTTTAATTCCTGCAAATAGTGATGAGTTTAATTTAGGTAGTGAATCAAAGAAATGGGATACATTATTTTTAAGTGGTTCAGTATCCGCAAGTGGAGGTCCACATTGGTTAGATTCTGATTCCACTATAAACATTGATGCAGGAACACAAATTTCTATTGGAACAGCAAATAGTGGTGTTCCAATTTCAATAGGACATACTACATCTGAAGTTACCATTAATGATAATTTGACTATTACTGGTAATCTTGATGTTGTGGGTTCATTAACAACAATTGAATCTTCAAATGTAAGAGTAGCAGATAGATTTTTACAACTTGCAAGTGGTTCAACAAGTGGAGATGGTGGTATAATTGTAACTACAGGTGCAAATGGAGTTGGAACAGCTCTTGGATATGATGATAGTGCAAAAAGATGGTCATTAACTAAAGAAGATGACACCGCAGAAGATGCAACATCAATAACACCAAGACAATATGTTGTGAGTGTTAGTGGTTCAGCAGCAGACCCAAGTGGAAATCCAAGTGATTTCGGTTCAGCAGCTGGTGATAGAATTGGAATGATACATATTAATACTTCTACGGGAGACATTTTTATATTTTCGTAACGATTATTTGAAAAGTTAATAATTATCTATAGTAGATAAATAACTTATTGGCCTTGTGTGGCAACAAGGAAGTGGGCTTGAAAAAGTAACCAACCATAAGGAGATAAAATAGATGCCGAATTGGAAAAAAGTAGTAGTTTCGGGTTCAAATGCCGAACTAAATCAAGTAACAGCTAGTTATTTCACTGGTGATGGTTCAGCTTTAACAAATTTAGCTGGTTCACCGATTGAAAATTACTATAGTGCAAGTGATAATAGAGTTATCACATCACTTAATAGTAGCACAGTCCATTCAGAACAAAATTTAATCTTTAATGGTAGTCAATTACAGATAACAGGTTCTTTAGATTCAAGTGGTAAATTACAAGAAGAAGGTGTGGCAGTAACCGATACTGCATTAGCATTTAGTATAGTGTTTGGAGGCTAATATATGGCAAATACATTTAAAAACGCAGCAACAGGTTCAAGTACAGATATTGTTCCTTTATATACATGTCCAAGTTCAACAACTGCAGTGATTCACGCAGTATATGTTAGTAATGTGGATGGAACAAATGATGCAACTATTAATTTAAGCGTTAGTGGAAGTTCCACTTTTAACGATAGGAAATATTTATTAAAGACAGTTAATGTTCCCGCAGATTCAACTGTCATTGTAGAAAAACCAATTAATTTGGCAGCGGGGGATAAATTAGAAACTCAAGCATCAAGTGATAATGACCTTGATGTGTTCGCAAGTATATTGGAGATTACCTAATGGGTGATTTTTCAACAATAGGAAGAATTGGTAAAACTATTCTTCCCGATGGGGCGGAAGTAACAGGTTCATTTAAAGTTGGACAACCAGGTGAATCTAATTTTCATATTGAAAATATAGATTTCTTTACTTTACTGGAAGATGCAGTAGTAATAGGAGAGGTTGGAAATACTTTTGAAAGTTTTGAGTTTGTTAGAGATAGTAATAACGAAATAGTGTTATCAAGTTAGGAATAAAAAATGGCAAAACAACATAGTGCATTAACAGGAAATGAATTACATAATCCGAAAGGTATAGGTTCAGAATCCACAGGTTCATTATTAATTTTATCACAATCTTTAAGTGCTATATCAGCAAGTGGACACATAGTTCCATCTGCAGATAACACTTATAATTTAGGTTCATCAACACAAAGATTTAAAGATGTAAATTTTGCAGGAAGTATAGGTAATGTAAGTGGTTCAACAATAAGTGGTTCATCATTACATATTGAAGGTGATGGTAAAGTTACAGGTGATTTTACAATTGGTGGAGACATTACAATTGGAGATGCCGATAGTGATTCAATAAGTATTAATGCAGATTTAACTTCTAATTTAATACCAAACGCAGATAACACATATGATTTAGGTAGTTCAGCAAAACAATGGAAAGACATTTATATAAATGGAACAGGTTATATTGATACATTTGATGCTGTAACTTCTACAGGAATAGTTAGTGGTTCAGCAGTTTACGGAACCATATTAGGACAAAATAGAACTGATGGTTTAAAAACAATAACCATCGAAGCAAATTCAATTATAAACCAAGATTTATCAACGGATGCAGATGCTACATTAGGAACTTTAGCTGTAGGTAATGTAACTTCTACAGGAATAGTAAAGGCAGCAGGTGTATTAAGTGGTAGTTCAGATGCATTCTTCGGACAATACGGAGTTTCATACATAAGTGCATCAAATGGTAGTTTACAAGCTACAAATTATATAAGTGGTTCTGAAGTAAAGGCTCCAACAGGAACTTTTGGAACTGCAACTATCTCGGCTGGAACAATTACAGGTATTACTGATATTGCTGTGGCAGATGGTGGAACAGGAGCCTCAAGTTTAACTGATGGTGGTGTTCTACTTGGTAGTGGAACAAGTGCGATTACTGCAATGGCAGTACTTAGTGATGGAGAAATGATAGTTGGTGATGGAAGTACAGACCCGGTCGCAGAGAGTGGGGCAACACTTAGAACTTCAATTGGAGTAGGAACAGGTGATAATGTTACATTTACTAATATAACAGGTGCTCAAATTAGTGGTAGTGGAGATGCATTCTTCGGTCAGTATGGAGTAAATTATGTAAGTGCTTCAGTAGGTAATATACAAGCAACAGGCTATGTAAGTGGTTCAGATATAAAAGGTGTAAGTGGAGATTTAGGTTCACTTAGTGTAGGAAATGTTACTTCGACTGGTACTATAACAGGTTCAGCTGTTTATGGAACAACCATTGGACAAAACAGAGTAGATGGTGTAAAAACTATTACAATCGAAGCAAACTCTACAGTCAATCAAGATTTAACAACTGATGCTTCACCAACATTTGCAGGAACTACAAATGGTAATGTTCAAGTAGGTGTTACTGGTGATAATGAAATAGATACATCAGGTGGAAACCTTACTATAGATAGTTCAGGTGGAACAACTACTATTGATGATATATTATCAGTAGCTGATGCAGCAACTTTTGATGGAACAATCACCGCAGGTGGAGCTATATCAACGGCTGGAATACTTAGTGGTAGTTCAGATGCGTTCTTCGGACAATATGGTGTAAGTTATGTAAGTGCATCAAATGGTAGTTTACAAGCAACAAACTACATTAGTGGTTCGGATATTAAAGGTGTGAGTGGTGATTTAGGTTCACTTAGTGTTGGTAATGTAACATCAACAGGAACAATTTCTGGTTCAGCAGTTTATGGTACTACAATAGGACAAAATAGAACTGATGGATTGAAAACTATTACGATAGAAGCGAACTCTATTGTTAACCAAGATGTAACAAGTGATGCAAATGTAGCATTTAACAACATAACATCTACTGGAACCATTAGTGGTTCAGCAGTTTATGGAACAACAATCGGACAGAATAGAACTGATGGATTGAAAACTCTTACTATTGAAAGTAATTCAGTAGTTAACCAAGATTTAAGTTCAGATGCTTCACCTACATTTGGTGGATTAACTTCTACAGGAAATGTGTTTGTTCAAGGTGATATAACAGCAGAAAATATTATTGTAAGTTCTTCAGTAACCCACACAACACAAAGTTTTTCAAGTGGTTCAACCATATTTGGTGATACCATTGATGATACACATAGATTTACAGGTTCAGTATTTTTCGGAACGGGTTCACTTCAATCAGTTGAACATATTACAGGTAGTGGAGTAATTAGTGGTTCGGAAGTTTATGGTACAACGATTGGACAAAATAGAGTTGATGGTGTAAAGACAATAACCATTGAATCAAACTCAACAATTAACCAAGATGTTACTACAGATGCAAATGTAACATTTAACAATGTAACATCAACAGGGACAGTTAGTGGTTCGGCAGTTTATGGAACCACGATAGGTCAGAACAGAACTGATGGGTTAAAAACAATCACAATAGAAGCAAATTCAATTATAAACCAAGATGTTACATCGGATGCATCACCTACTTTCGCGGGAACAACCGCAGGTAATATTAAAGTTGGAGTAACAGGTGATAATGAATTAGATACTTCAAGTGGTAATTTAACAATAGATTCTGCTGGTGGAACGATAACAATAGATGATATTTTATCAGTTGCAGGAGCAGCAACCTTTGATAGTACAGTACTATCGACTGGAAACCTATCAACCGCAGGTATATTGAGTGGTAGTTCACAAGCATTCTTTGGACAATATGGTGTAAGTTATGTAAGTGCTTCCGCAGGAAGTATTCAAGCAACCAATTATGTAAGTGGTTCGGAAGTAAAGGCACCTACAGGAACATTTGGAACAATAGGAGCGTTTACAGCGGGTGGAGCAATAGATTTCGATAATCAGAATATGACAAATGTTGATATTGATAGTGGTACAATCACAGGAATTACCGACCTTGCAGTAGCAGATGGTGGAACGGGTGCTGGAACATTCACAGATGGTGGAGTTCTATTAGGTAGTGGAACAAGTGCAATTACAGCTATGGCAGCACTTGGTGATGGGGAAATGATTGTTGGAGATGGTTCAACAGACCCAGTCGCAGAAAGTGGAGCAACATTAAGAACAAGTATTGGTGTTGGAACAGGAGATTCACCACAATTTACAGATTTAACTTTAACAGGTGGAGATATTACAATAACAAACGCCGCTACAGATGTAGATTTAAAAGATAATACTACATCAGCATTAACATTTGATGCAGGAGCAGGTGGAACATCAGTATTATCTATTCACACTAATGATTCAGCCGAAGCGGTTGAGGTTCAAGGTGTATTGAAAACATCAGGTATATTAAGTGGTAGTTCAGATGCATTCTTTGGTCAGTATGGTGTAAGTTATGTAAGTGCATCAGCTGGTAGTATTCAGGCAACTAATTATCTTAGTGGTTCAGAATTAAAACTTGGAACTGCACTTTCAGTAGAACAAGGTGGAACAGGTTTAAGAACTATAACTAATGGTGGAATTATGTTGGGAAGTGGAACTGGTAATATAACACCAATAACACTTGGTAACAATGAAATTCTTGTTGGTGATGGTTCAGGTGACCCAAATGCAGAAAGTGGTAATACAGCAAGAACAAGTTTAGGTTTAGGAACTGGTGATTCACCAACATTTACAGGGTTAACATTAAGTGGTGATATTGAAGTTCAAGGTGGAGATATTAATTTAACTAATGGTGAAACCGATATAGATGTAACAGATAATTCAGATTCTGCACTTTCATTCGATGCAAGTGGACAGGCTGGTATATTGGTAATTGATTCTACTGATAATTCTGAGGGTATAAGAGTAACAAGTCTTAAATCATCAGGAATAATTAGTGGTAGTGGTGAAGCATACTTTGGACAATATGGAGTTTCTTATGTAAGTGCATCAGCTGGTAGTTTACAGGCAACAAACTACATTAGTGGTTCGACTGTTAAGGCTGGTGGTGATATAATTGCATACAACTCTTCAGATAGAAGATTAAAAGATAATCTTGAAGTAATTCAAGGTTCATTGGATAAAGTTGGTAAGTTAGCAGGGTATGAATTTGATTGGAATGATAATCAAGATAACTATAAAGGTCATGATTATGGTGTAGTTGCACAAGAAGTTCAAGAAATATTCCCTGAATTAGTATCTGAAAGAGATGGTGGATACTTGGGAGTTAAGTATGAAAAACTTGTTCCAGTATTGATTGAATCAGTTAAAGAACTAAAAGAAAGAGTTGAAGAAATAGAAAAAAATTGTTGTTGTTTGAATAAATAGTTTATATTTATTATAAATAAACAACTTATAAGGAGTTATAAATGGCTAAATCAGAACCTATAAAATTTACTGAAGATGAAGTGAAATCTTTACAAGATTTAAGTACAGATTATCAACAAGTTTTTAGTGATATAGGAAAAAATAGAATAAATAAACTGAGATTACAAAAAGAAATCGAAAACCAAGAACAAATTGAGTTAGAATTAGAGACCAGATTTACTGCTCTTCAAGAAACTGAACAAAAATTGGTTAAAGAGTTCAATGATAAGTATGGCGATGGTGAATTAAATCCAACAACTGGTGTATTTACACCAAATAGTTAATTTTTTTCCTACGCTTTATATCGTTTGAGAATTTAATCTTATATTTATAAACACAAGATATAAATATCTTTTCATTAATTTTTAAGGAGAATAACAATGGCAGAAAGAATAGTATCGCCAGGTGTATTTACTCGTGAAAAGGATTTATCTTTTTTACCACAAGGTATTTCAGAAATAGGGGCAGCAATAATTGGACCGACCGTTAAAGGGCCGGCCTTTGTTCCTACTCAAGTTAATTCATTTTCTGAATTTGAAAATATCTTTGGTGGATTAGATACTCGTTTTTATGTGCCTTACACCGTCCAAGAATATATCAAGAACGCTCCATCGGTAACGATTGTGAGAGTTTTAGGTATCGGGGGATATCAAAATGATGTAATTCGATTAACACTTTCAGGTTCAACTAAGAGTGTTGGAGATAGAGTTGCTGCAGTATTGAAACCTTCTCGAAGTGATGTTAGTTTGGCTCTATCAGGACCAACAAGTGCATCATTAGCAGCAGGAGCAGATTGGGCTGAAGCTACTTTGACAGTAGGTGGAACTCAAAAAACAATTTCATTTAATACTGGTTCAGATAATTTCATCGAGAAAGTATTTGGTACAGACCCACAAACAACAAACACTAATGTTTATGTTTACAAAAGTTTTAAAGACTACGCATCTTCAAATAGTTTTGATGCAAATGTAAGTATGAGTATAGCAAGTGGAAGTGGTGAAGATTTTACACACGATTACAACCACGCAACCACACCATATATTGTTTCACAATTATTAGGTGGTGGTAGAAAGAATCTATTCAAAGTTAATAGTCGTTCACATGGAACGGAAGTTAATAAAGATTTTAAAGTAGCAATCAGAGATTTAACAGCAGCTGGAAAAGTTCCAGGTAGTGATTATGGTTCATTTTCATTACTTGTATTGAAGAACAATCCAAATGAGGTTGATGATGGTGAAGTTTTAGAAGAATTTAGTAACCTTAACTTCGATAAAGATTCAAAAAATTATATAGCACGACAAGTTGGTGACAGATATGTAACAATTGATTCAAATGGTAAACTTACCTACAATGGTGATTATCCAAATAAATCAGTTCATTGTTACATAAGTGATTACGACTCAAACCTTGAGGGTATAGCAGAAGCAGCACTTCCACATGGATTTGCGGCAGCATCTAATCCAAGTTTGGGTACTACTGGTGTTCCAAGTGCTAGTTTCAAAACCGCACAAACAAATACTAATGGTGTATTTGACCAAAATGTTTATTATGGTTGGGATTTCTTACACGATGATAACAAACAATATTTGGCACCACTACCAGCATCAGGTGGTACTGGTAACAATGCAGTATTTAGTTTAGAAAATATGAATGGGCACGCAGATGCAGATACAATCGGTGCTGATACATATGCAAATGGAAGCACAGCACTTTCAGTAACTGCAGCCGCTAAAGCTCAGTTGAAATTTGTTGTTCCATTACAAGGTGGTTTTGATGGTGATAATCCAGGAACTCAAAAGGCAACTGGTAATGATATCACCGCAGCAAACACACAAGGATTTGATATTCAAAGTTCAAGTTCAAGTGGTTCAGTAGCTTATAAAAGAGCTATTAATGCAATCAGTAACCCTGATGAGTTTGATATTAACTTGTTAGTAACTCCTGGAATTATCCATGAGTATCACTCACAAGTAACCAATCACGCAATTAGTAAAGTAGAAGATAGAGCAGATGCATTCTACATTATGGATGGTTCAAGATGGGGCCGTTCAGTAACGAATGCAATATCTGATGTTAATTCATTAGATACAAACTATGCAGCTACTTATTATCCCTGGGTGAAGATAATGGACTCTGATAAAGATAAACCAATGTGGGTTCCACCTTCAGTTGTGATACCTGGTGTAATCAGTTTCACAGATAGTGTAGCACACGAATGGTTCGCACCAGCAGGTTTGAATCGTGGTGGATTGAGTTCAGTATTAGAAGCAAAAACAAGATTAACTCATACGGAAAGAGATGATTTATATACAGACCGTGTTAATCCAATTGCTTCATTCCCTTCACAAGGTGTAGTAGTGTTTGGACAAAAAACTCTACAAGGTAAACCATCAGCACTTGATAGAATCAATGTAAGAAGACTGTTAATCAGACTTCGTAAGTTCATTGCAAGTTCTTCAAGATACTTAGTGTTCGAACAAAACACAGCAGCAACAAGAAACAGATTCTTAGGAATAGTTAATCCATTCTTAGAATCAGTTCAAGCTAATAGTGGATTGTCAGCATTTAAAGTAGTGATGGATGATAGTAACAACACACCAGATGTTGTGGATAGAAATCAAATGGTAGGACAAATCTTTATTCAACCTACAAGAACTGCTGAGTTCATTGTGTTGGATTTTGTAATCCAACCTACAGGAGCAGCTTTTCCTGAGTAATTTTGATTTGGAAAAATGACCTAAAAAGAAAAGCCCCAATTTCGGTTGGGGTTTTTCATGTCCAAAATATTTTTTTTGTTTTTAATTTTCCAAAACTGAGGAAAAAAGTAAAAAGTCGGGTTTACTCAATTTGTTTTTGGGGGAATTTTTTTCTCTATAGAAAAACTTCTAAAAAACTTCGAAAAATCAATATAAATTATTGTTGTGTATTTACATATTTTTTAGGTTTATGATATTTATTAATGAATTAGATAACGGCAAAACTATTAGGAGAATATAATGGCCGAAGTATTAGCAGCTGACGAAATATTTTTTACCCCGTTTGAACCTAAAACAAAAAATAGGTTCATCATGTATATAGATGGGATTCCAAGTTATTTTGTAAAAACAGCAAACAGACCACAAATAACTTTTGAAGAAGTTGAATTAAATCATATCAATGTAAAAAGATATGTTAAAGGTAAAGGTACTTGGGAACCTTTAGAAATTACTTTGTATGACCCAATTGTTCCAAGTGGAGCACAAGCCGTTATGGAATGGGTTAGATTACATCATGAATCAGTAACAGGTCGTGATGGATACTCAGATTTTTATAAGAAAGAGATTAAATTTAATCTTTTAGGTCCAGTTGGAGACAAAGTTGAAGAATGGGAATTAAAAGGTGCGTTTATACAAACTGCTAACTTTAATGATTTAGATTTTGCTAATGGAACGGATGTAGCTGATATCAGTTTAACACTTCGTTACGATTACGCAGTTCTATCATTCTAATAGGGGAAAACAATGGGATTTATTGAAATATTCAAAGATGATAACGATTACAATGAAAAATCAATTATAGGTTTCGGAGCATTTGCAACAATGGTATTGTTTGCATTGGTGGATTTAGGTACAGGTATTGCTGGAAAGGAACTCGTGATTAATGATGTTGTTTATAATTCATTTGTCTTTGTAACATTAGGTTCTTTTGGAATTGCAGGAGCAGAGAAAGTACTTGGACCGAAAAAATAATTTACATTTTCAGTAATTTACAAGATAGTTATATAATATATGGTTTTAAATTCAAATTATTTCATAGGAGATAAACATGGCTGATAATCAGTACGCGTTTCCTACTGAAGTTCTGTCTTTACCTTCAAAAGGATTACTATATCCTAAAGATAGTCCATTAAGTAGTGGAACAATAGAAGTCAAATACATGACTGCAAAAGAAGAGGATATTCTAACATCAACAAATTTAATTGAAAAGGGATTAGTGATTGATAAACTTTTAGTAAGTGTTATCGCTGACCCTAAGGTTAAATTAGATGATTTGTTAGTGGGTGATAAAAATGCACTGATGTTAGGAACTCGTGTATTGGGATATGGTAAAGATTACGAGGTTACCATTGAAGACCCGGATACAGGTCTTGATGTAGAACATACATTTGACTTAACAAAGTTAGAAACTAAAAAGGTTGATGAAAAAGTTTTTAAAAGTGGTAAAAACAAATTTTCATTTACATTACCTAATTCTAAAAGAGTTATAGAGTTCAAATTACTTACACATAAGGATGAACGAGATATAGATTCAGAGTTAAAGGGACTTGAAAAAATCAGTAGAGCTACTGGTATACAAAGTCAACTTACAACAAGATTGAAATACCAAATACTTTCAGTAGATGGTGAAACTAATAAAAAGTTTATTCATAATTTTGTTGATAATGAATTTTTAGCACTTGATACGAAAGAATTTCGTAATTATCATAATTCAATTCAACCAGATATAGTATTTGAACAGGAATATACAAGTGAATTAGGAGAATCCCACACGGTCAATATACCGATAGGGATACGATTTTTTTGGCCTGAGAGCTAAAGATAAATCATACATTCACGACGAAATTCATAGTTTAATTTATCATGGTGAAGGATTCACTTTCACCGAGGCTTATTCTATGCCCATCTACTTACGAAAATATTATATCAACAAATTAATAAAAACTCGTAAGGAAGAAAATGAACAATCTAAAAAATCCCAAATGCCACATGAAAGATTCAAAAAATCTTAGAATTTGATATTTATTAATGGTTAAACTCATTCAAATTTAGGAAGAAAATTCATGAAAAGAAGATTTACAGAAAATTCAGTAAAACTTTTAAATAAGGTATATAAAGAAGGTTTGTTATCAAAATTTGTTCAATCTATCAAGAAATCAATTGAGGGAAAAACTGATGCTGAGATAGATAGAATTTTAAGAAAAACTAATAAGCAAGGAAAAGACTTTGCAAAATTAGCAAAAAAAGACCCAAAGAAAGCACTTAATATGATTCTAAAAGATATGGGTCAACCAAAAACAGACTGGATTTAAGTCTCAAATCAATAACAACTATAATAGATTAGGATAAATGGCATTCATATATGGCGTGGACACCAAAAGACCAAGATAAACTCAATAGGCTAAAAAAAGAGTCTACAATACTTGAACAAGAACAAAAAAAGTTAATGGAAGATGCTGCCAAATTGTCAGGAATTGCATATCAAAATGCAATTAAGACAATAAAGGCAAAAGGTAAACAATTAACTGCCATGAAAGGCCAAAAGGCAATCTTGGAAGGTATGGTTGAAGATGAAGAAAAGATATTTAAAACAACCGATAAAACAAGAGCATTAGAATATGATATAGCAGGTTCAAAGGCAAAATTAAAGAAATTAGAAGAAGATATTCTTAAATCAACAAAGGCTGTGGGAATTTTAACTCATAAAGAACGAAAACGTCTTGCACAAAAAATGGCCATTCAAAAACGAAATTTAGATTTAAATATTAAGGCAGCAACTGAAATTCAATTTGCACAACAAACTCAAGATAAACTTCTTGCAAGTTTAGGATATAGTAAGGGTATGTTAACTGGTATGGTAGCACAGGCAAAATTATTTACTATTGCTATGATGAAGAATCCCTGGATAATTGCATTAAGTGCACTGGCAGCATTGGTATTAGTAATGAAAGACCAATTTAAGTTAGCCAAGGATATTAACGCACAAACGGGTCTTGGAGCATTAAAATCAAGAGAATTGGCCAAGGATATGCAATTACAAAATAAGGCCTTAAAACTTATAGGTCAAGATGCAGTTGCAATATTGGGCCAAATGCAAGACCAATTTGGAAATATGAAAAAAGTAACTCCAGAAGCTGTTGCTCAAATTGGTGTAATGTCAACTTGGTTAGGTGCTTCAAGTGAAAGTCTTGTAAAAATAACAGGCCTGGTTGAAAGATTAGGTGATGATTCTAAAGATGCTGGAATGAATGCCATCAAATTTGCCTCAGCACTTGCAGAAGCAAATGATGTAGCTCCTGGTAAAGTATTAGAAGATATTGCAGAGAATAGTAAATTATTTGCAGAGTTTGGTAAAGATGGTGGACAAAATATCACAAGGGCAGCAGTTGCAGCAAGAAAACTTGGATTAAATTTAAGTACAGTCGAATCAATTGCTGATTCATTATTAAACTTTGAACAATCAATTGGTAGTGAGATGGAAGCCTCAATGTTAATTGGTAAACAATTAAACTTCAATAAGGCAAGAGAACTTGCATTAAGTGGTGATTTAGTGGGTGCGGCACAAGATGTTGTATCACAAATTGGTGGACAGGCAGAATTAGAACAAATGAATGTTATACAGAGAAGAGCCTTAGCAGATAGTATTGGAGTTAGTGTTGAAGAGTTAAGTAGGTTAGCAGGTGGTAAGATGACCTTAGAAGATGCATCTGAGGATATATCAAAAAAACAAAATGCACTTATTGATGGAACAATAACTGGAATGACACTTCTTGGTAATAAGATGGATTTATTAAAAGTTGCAGTTGGTGCATTGACAGTTGCTACAATTGCAAGTACTGCACTCAAAGGTTTTGATATGTTCAAGAGTGGTAAGTTCAAAAACTTGAAAAAGTTCAGGCCAGGAATGACATCAATGGGTAATTTAGATAAAAGAGGTGGTTTAGGTAGAACGATTGGTAAATCAAAAGTTGGTAGTAGATTACTTCAATCTGGAAAATTAGGTCCTGGTATGAGTATGAATCCATTCAAGGCTGGTGGAGTTGGTAAAGGTATGATGAGAAGAATTCCAGGAGTATCCGCATTATTCGCAGGTGCAGATATTTATAAGGGTGTAAAGGCAGGTCAATCAGGAGATAAAGAAGGTGCTGGAAAAGGTATTGGTAGTGGAGCAGGTGCTCTTGTAGGTGGTGCATTAGGAAGTTTCTTAGGACCACTTGGGACAGTAGCTGGAACATTTATTGGTAGTAAAGTAGGTGGTGCACTTGGTGGAGCAGTTGGTAGATGGAGACAAAGAAAGGCAGATGATAAAGCAGCGGAAGCAGAACTTAAACGATTACAACAAGGTTTACCACCAAAAGAAACACAAGAAAAAGTAGTAGAACAAAATGAAGAAATGAAAACTTTATTGGAACAATTAATTGCAGCAACTAAAAATGTAGGTAAAAATGTGGCAACTGCTGTAACTAAGGAATAATAATGATAGAACAATTAACAGATATCAGTAGTTTTGATTGGAAGAAAGTAGGTAAAACACGAGATGATGGTGGTAATTTACCTGCAAATGAAAATCCATCAGTTTCATTAGATAATCAAGATATCGATGGACAACACAAAAAGTTTGGTGGAAATAAAGGATTGAGAACAGAACCACAATTAGGATTTGACCAACCATTTATCATTAAAGAGATTGGTGATAGATATGATTCACTTGGATTTGATGATGGTATCTTTAGAGGTGGTGCTGCATTAAATCTCATTAGAGTTGCTGAAGATGTTACAAGATTTGCTAAGTGGACACTTACACCAAAAGGAATTATTTGGAATTTAAAACAGGTATTATTACAACAACAAAATGCAATAAAAGAAAATAGATTTTATAATCCATTAGGAGTAGTTGGTTCAATTGTACCAGCAATTCATTTATCAAGAACTATGGGTGATGGTGGATTTAATCCATTAGTTGAACCAGAATATCCATCTGATAGTAATAAAGATAGATTACAAAGATTACAAGAAGAATGGTTTCCAGCAGAAGAAACAGATTTAGGTAAAACTAACTTTGAGAAATTTTTAGATACTGCTTCAAATCTACTTGGATTAAATAATGAACACTTTACAAAACCTATTCAATATGTGAAAAGTGATAAAGGACCAGGTGGAGAAGATTTAAAACCAGAAGGTAACTTAATAACACAAAGAAGTAAATTAGAAACATATAAAGATAAAAAGTTTGGACAAAGTAATGTAGAGAATAATACTACAAAGGCATCAGCAAAAGGATATGAAACAGTACAAAATATAGATGTTGCAGTAAGAGAGAATGTAAAGAAGACAGTAGATGCAAAAGATTATAATCTTGGTAAAGGACTGGTAAAAACAGAGAATGGTGGAAAACTTTATGGTTTTGGTGTAAGTAATGAATTACAAGTTCCATATCATGGAACATTTGGAAATCTAAAAGAAGATAACTTACCAAAAGATTTTATAAAATTTAGAATTAGAGATGCTGTAAATGGTAAGTGGTTAATCTTTCCTGCATATCTTGGTGGTATTATTGATACTGTCTCACCAAGTTATAATGTAGAACAATATCTTGGAAGACCAGACCAAATCCATGTATATGGTGGAACCACAAGAACTATCAGTTTTGATTTTAAAGTTGCAGCAATGACCAAACAAGAAATACCAATCATACAAGAAAAAATGAATTATTTAGTTGGGTTAGGATATCCAACATATAAGAAGATGTTTACAGGTGATGATGAGGCACGACCAGTAGCACCATTTATATATTTAACAATTGGTGATTTATGGCACAACACACCAGGATATTTTAATAATATTACAATTACAACAGAAGAGAATGTAACTTGGGAAATTGATGAAGGATTTCAAATCCCACAAGTATATACAGTCGCTGTTGAATTTGTATATATTGGAAAATACTTACCACATACAACTGGTAAACATTTTGAAATAGATTACTTGAAAGATAGCGGAGTCCCATATGGAACATTTGATGGAAATCCAAGAATTCCTACAAACGATAAACCAAATAGAACTGGACTTGGTGGAACTGATTCAAAAGGTAAACTAAAAGAACCAGTATGGGCTACAGAACTACTTGGATAAATAAATGAATAGATATAAAAATACTAAAATAAAAAGAGATAAACAACTAAAAGTTCGTTATAAATCAACTACAGAATATCCTTCTATACAAAGAAGAGATTCAGATATTGTTTATTATTCTAAATATGGTGATACTTATTCAAATCTTGCATATAGATTTTATCAAGACCAATCTTTGTGGTGGGTGATTGCAAAGGCAAATGAAGGTTTTAAAGGAGATATAACTATAAAACCAGCAACAAGATTATATATACCACAAGAAGTTGGTATTATTGTAGGTGAATTAAATAGAATGAATCAAATATCGGAATAAAAATGTTATATTGTAAACCGATACAACCAGAAATACAAAAAACTCTTATTCAACGAATTAATGCTATGGCTAGAGAAAATAATTTCAAACCACCAGCACTTTCGGCATTAAGTGAAAATAAAAACAATTCAGTAAATGCAATGTTAACAAGTGCTTATTGGATTCGTGTTACTGCTGCAATTCCAAATCCAAAATATACAGATAATCCAGAAACTAAGGATGTAGAAGAAAAAGAACTTAGAGGTGAATTACTTAGATTAAGTGGACATTTTAAAAATGGACAACCAATAAATAAACCAATTGCAACTCGTGATAATATTCGTTCCGATGACCCCGATATGTTATTCAGACCACCTACAGGAGTTACTTCAATTAGTACTCAATTTTTGAATCAATCAATACAACAAGTTGAAATTAATTGGTCATTACATAACATAGATGATTTCTCTAAATATCAAAGTGGATTTTTAAAACATGGACAATCAGTATTGGTAGAGTTTGGATGGTCATCACCAGATGAGATAGATATAGATATACCAAAAGATGCAAACACTATGTTGGAATATTATGAGAATATACAAGAAAAAATTAGAAAAGGTGGTGGTAATTATTATGCAACAATGGGTATGATTACAGGATTTGATTGGAAGGTAAAAGAAGGTGGTGCTCTTAGTTGTACAACAACACTTAAATCAATGGGAAATTCTTTATTTACTGGAACTACTGAATCAAAGGCAAATGATTATACACCAGCACAAGTTAAAAAAGATAATGCAAAAACTTTACAAGAAAATTTTAATAAATCAGCATTAAGATTTGAAAAGTTTATGGAAAATATTGAAGCTCATTTAAAAAAGGAATATGATACAAATCCAAATAAACATAAAGAAGTTTATCACATTGGTGATAAGGGTTGGTGCACTTGGGGATGGTTTGAAGATAATGTATTGAATACATATTTTGCATTAACTACTAAAAAAGGAGAATCATCAAAACCAAATACAACTGAAATTAGAAGTATGTATAAGGATGAGGATGAAGAATCACCTACATTTGGAAAACAATTACCAACATTTTGTAGAAATAATGAAAATCTTTATTCAATGAATACAGATGTTATTCTTCCAGGACAAAATATAGCAGTTAATTCATTAAAAACTATAGGTGTAGAGGGAACTCAAGATGGAAAACATCTTTTCACAGAAGATAGAAGAAATAGTTATCAAGGAATATTTGAAATATTTACTTATATGGATGAAAATTTTCATTCATTTAGAGATTCAAATGAACCAAGTAGAGGTATTATAAGAAATATAGTTTTTAGTGGTGATTTTTTAAAACAAAATTTTAGTGGAATACGAAGTTTAAATGGTGGATTAAAATCTTTATGGAGTTCAATTTCTTCACAATATGGTGGTTATTGGAATTTTAAAGTGGTTCAAGATGATAATCATAATGGTAGAGTTGGAGTTACTGAAGAATATGGTGGAGTTGCAAAACCAAAAATTACACAATATAATCCATTTACAGATGTAGGAAGAAAAAATGCAATTGACCCATCACAAGAAGGAAATATACAAAAACTTGTAGAGAAGGCATCAAATCCATCAGAAGAATCATTAAAAGATTTTTCAGATAAATGTTTTGTATTTCCAGTTAATAGTTATAAATCTTTATTTAAATCATTTGATGTGGATGTTCAAATAAGTGCACAACAAGCAACAATGGCAATGTTTCATGGTAACAAATCAATTGAATCAGATTCAGATGATAATTATGGAAAACCAGATGAACTTGGATTAACTGCTTTAGGATTATTACAGAATCCAGAATTTACTTATGAGAGTCAAGTTACAGATACAACAAATAAAATTACAGAAGTTTATTATCCATATCAAAAAGGAAAAAAATATACAAGAGATAACAATAATCCAACTTCTAAATTAGTATTAAAAGAAATTTCAGAGGAAGATGTAACAATAAGTGAAGCAACTTCACAAGCAGAAGAAATAGAATCAGAATTAAATCAAAAAACTGAAAGTAAAGAAATTACTGATGATAAAGGTGCAAATTGGGTTGATGATAAACCAGATAAACAAGTTGATTCAGAAGAATCAACACCTTTAATTTATACTCCTGATGGACAAATGATGGAAAGTTATAAAAGAGGTATGAGATATCATTTAAATCAAAGACCTGGATTTTCAGTTGGTATGGCACCATTAGTTCAATTTAATTGTAGTTTTACAATGGTGGGTATTGGTGGAATACGAATGTATGATTTGTTTGCAGTAGATTATTTACCAGAGTATATTAGACCTTATGCATTATTTCAAGTTGTTGGAATAGAACATACTATTGATAATGGTGGTTGGGATACAAATATAACAGGACAAATGAGAGTTGATATGGATGCGTTAACCACACAAAGAGTTTTGGATAATGATGCAACTATTAAACCAGTAAAAAAACCTAAAGTAAATACTGATACGAAAACATTCTTACTTGAAGTTCAAAAACAAGAAGATGAACAAACAGAAGCAGATGGTGCTGGCACAGAAGAATAAAAATAAATTGTAATTTGAGTTTTTAAATTTATATATATTATTAAATAAGGTTATATTAAATGGTTATATGGTTCACAGGTCAACCTGGTTCAGGTAAAACGACACTGGCTACATCGTTTATAGAAAATGTTCTATATTCACATTATTATCTAAAAGGTAAAATTATCCATATTGATGGGGATGATATTCGAAAAACTTTAGCAAGAACTGATGCAGAAGATTATAGTCGTGATGGTAGATTTAAAAATATTCAATGGGCTGTAGATACTTCGGTATTTTTAGTAAGTAAAGGGTTTCTACCCGTAGTATCAATGGTTTCACCTTATCGATGGATGAGAGAACAATTGAAAACTATTGGTAGAGGTGCTCATTATTCTAAATTACAACCAAGATTTAAAGTATTGGAAGTATATTGTCATTCAGAAAGACCAACTAAAAGAGAAAAGTATTGGGTTGATGATTATCAACAACCATTAAATGAATTCATAGATATGGATACAACAAATAAATCAATAGAGGAGTGTGTAGATGAAATACTCGATGTTTATCGGCAGATGGCAAACATGGCACGAAGGCCATGAATGGTTAATTCAACAACGATTAAAAGAAGATAAAAATGTTTTAATATGTATTAGAGATTGTATGCCTGATAAAGATAATCCATTTACAAGTGAGGAAGTTTATGATATGTTATCGAGAGAAACAACAATATCTTATTATATGGAAATGGGTATAATTAAATTAATGATTATTCCAGATATTGAATCAGTAAATTATGGTAGAGATGTTGGATATGATGTTATAGAACACACACCACCAAAAGATATAGAAGAAATATCAGGAACAAAAATTCGTGAACGATATAAAAAAGAACGAAGTGATGAATTAACAGAGATAATTAAGAAACGAGGTGATGCGTGAAAATAAAAGTATTAGACCACATAGGTTATATAGAATTAGTAGATACACTTGGTGATGATTTAACTCCAGTAAATGCCGCAAGAGTTTCATTTGGTGGTAAGAGTGATAAGTTTTCTGAAAAGGATAAACGATTATCTAAGTTTCTAATAAAACACAAACACTTTTCACCATTCAGACATCAACACATACAAGTTATTATAAAGGCACCTGAATTTGTTTTAAGACAATGGTATAAACATGTCGTGGGTATTGAAACCACTTCATCAAGTGTTACAAAAGACCATGCATGGAATGAGATTAGTGGTAGGTATATTCCCGTTCAAGAGTTTTATCAACCTGATGTATGGAGAAAACAAAGTGATGATAATAAACAGGCAAGTGAGGGAGAGTTAACTAAATTTCAATCCACATCTGCTTTATTAGAGTATGGTGATTTGATGAGAAAGATAGAGGAAACTTATAAAAGATTTGTAAATATGGGAATGGCAAAAGAACAGGCAAGAATTATATTACCATTATCACAATACACTTTGGTTTATTGGACAGCATCATTTCAGAGTGTAATGAATTTTATAGAGTTAAGAGATGAATCAACTGCACAATGGGAAATACAACAATATGCGAAAGCATTAAAAGAAATTATGTTGGAAACTTTTCCAGAAACTACTAAATTGTGGAGTGAAACATATTGGGAGAAATAATGAACGGATGGATATTACATAAAAAAGAAATGGGTGAAGTATATGAAACTGATATTCTTGTTGAAGAATTTGAAAAACAAGGAATTAAGGTTCGTGTAGTTAATCCACAAGATGTGGATATTTTTGTGGATAGAGATGATAGAAAAAGTATTTTAGTTGGTGGTAAGACAAGAGCATTACCAGATTTTGTATTACCAAGAACAGGTAGTGGAACCACATACTTTATCAAAGCAATTATTCGTCATTTAGAGAGGTTGGGAGTGATACTTATTAATGGAAGTAGTTCAATAGATGCAGTTAAAGATAAGTTATATACACAACAAGTATTAGGAGAATCAAATCTACCAGTTCCAAAAACATTATTGGTAAAACATCCAATTGATGTTAATTTAGTTGAAACGAATATTCAGTATCCAATGATAATTAAAACATTAAGTGGTAGTTATGGTGCAGGTGTATTCTTGGTTGAGAATAGAAAACAATTAAAACAATTGTTAAAGATGGCAGAAATAACAAAACCAAGTTATAATATTATTATTCAAGAATTTATAGAAGATTCTTTCGGTAAAGATTTGAGAGTTCTTGTTGTTAATGGTAAAGTAGTTGGATGTATGATGAGACAATCTACCGATGATGATTTCAGAGCAAACATAACTCGTGGTGGTGAGGGAATTCCTTATCAGATTGATGAACAAATAGAATGGTTAGGTGGTGAGTGTTCAAGGTTATTAAATTTGGATATTGCTGGTGTTGACTTACTATTTAATAAAGATGGTTATAGTATTTGTGAAGTAAATTCATCTCCTGGTTTCGAGGGAATGGATAAGTATTGTAAAACCAATATTGCAGAAGAAATAGTTAATTATGTAAAAAATAAAATAGGTTTTGATGATAATAGTTAATACAGAACAAAAGTTGGAGTTGTTATCTAAAAAGATACAAACTCAACCTTTTATATATCTACAGATGTATTCGGATGTAAATAAACATCCTAAAAAGAATCGTATATCTTGTTACTATGTAAGATTCTTGGGTTCAGAATATATTGTTCCAGTTCATCATAATGAAAGATTTAGTGAGGATGAGTATCTATTAAGTACTAATCAAACTATAATGGTTTCAGATTTAAAATCTTTTAAACATAATTCAAAGATTGTATGTGATGAACCTTCAGAAGAGATATATGATTTAAACTGGTCTCATTATATGAAAACTAATGAACCATATGATTTTGATAAACATTTAACTAATACACATCACTTTTATTATAGAACTTATTATGATAAAGAGAATATAAATGATGTAGTTCCATTATTAAAACATGGTGAGTATTTTAAAACTATATCAGAAGATTTAATCAAGTATCTTGATTATAGTGGTAATGACCAAATTTTATATACTTTATGGTATATAGAAAATAATGGATTACAAACTAAAGATGGTAGGGTTTATAGTGAATACAATCCATTCACATCAACAGGTCGTCCATCCAATAGATTTGGTGGTATGAACTTTGCGGCATTGAATAAAAAAGATGGTAGTAGAAAACAATTTATTAGTAGGTTTGAAAAGGGTGTATTAGTAGAATTTGATTTTGATGCATATCACCCGAGATTAATTGGTGATTTAATTGATTATGATTTTCCTAATGGTTCAGCACACGAACACCTTGCAAAAACCTATGGATTGGATTATAATGAGGGTAAATCACTAACATTTAAGTATTTATATGGGGGAATTACTGAAGAAATTATTGATAATCCATTTTTTAGTAAGGTAAATGAGTATATAAAGGGGTTATGGAATATATATAAAACTCGTGATTTCATAGAATCTGATATTTATTATAGAAAAATACATAGGAAAAACATGCAGGATATGAATCCTAATAAATTGTTTAATTATAAAATACAATTATTAGAAACAGAAAATAACATGAAAATATTAGAAACTTTGTTACCAGAGATTTCTGATTATCGTAGTAGGTTAGTTCTTTATAACTATGATTCATTTTTGTTTGATTTTGACTATAAAGAAGATGGAATGGAATTTCTAAATAAAGTAAAAACTATCTTGGAATCTAATGGTAAATTCCCAACGAAAGTTTCGATGGGTGATAACTATCATAAGATGAAAGATATAACAGGAAAGTTAAATGATTGATGCATATGCGGAATATGGTGCAATTGGTGTTATTGTAATTTTGTTCGTGGGTTTAATTCAATTCTTACGAGGTTCATTGATGTCTAAGCTCAGAGAAGTAGAAGAAATATGTATAAAATTAATTGATAGATGGAATCGTAGCGACGAAGTTCGTGATAGAAGGTATGAACAAATGACTGAACAAATTAATAGAATTACAGATGATTTAAATTACTTAAAGGGTAAAATTAACCATAAATGACAAATTTAAATAATATCCTAAACGATTTAAGTGTTAGGGTTAAAAGTGGTACCCCTGATTTAACTAATGAACAGCACTTAATAAAACTATTTGATGTTTTAAAAGAACATAAATGGCCTATTAGTGCCAGAGTAGAATTATTACAAAATCTTACAGAGGCTAAATTCGATAAAGGTGGGTTTGGTAAAGTTTATGGTGAAAAACGAGGTGATAATCCACACGATACTATTAAAAAATATGTAGATAATTTTATTAAAAAACTATCTAAAGATTCAAGTTCAGGTGGTAAAATAAGTATTAGAAGTATGGAAGTGGTTAACTTAAAAAAAGGAAAAGAACCATCAGTACAAGTAGTTTTAGATTTAAAAGAAGTTGGTAGAGATAGTAGAGGACCAGTTGTTGATGCTGCACAAAAAATAGTTATTGATAAAGTTAGATTGAAAAAAGGTGGATGGAAAAAACACACACAATCAGTAAGTGGTAAGTTGCCTTGGAGACCAAAGTATATTAATATTCTTATAGCATTTAAGGGATTAAAAACAGGTAAGGCAGCTGGTGCAACTACTACTGATATGAAAGAGGGAATGGTAGGTTTAATGTTTCAGAGTGATATTAAATCTCCAGTTACTCAACAAAATATAAAGAAAATTCTTCCTATATTAATAAAGAATATAAGTGGAATACAAGGTGAAACTTCTAAAACAAAAAATGATATAAAGAAATGGTTAAGTGGATTACCAACAGAAAATCCTAAAAAAGATATTTTAAATCAATTAAATGACCCATTATCTATTGCATTAAAATGTAAATCAAGTTATGGTTCTTGGAAATGGGAAAGAGATAAATTACATTCTTCTGCTAGAAATACTGCAAAGGGTATTACTGGTTTACATCCTGATAAATGGAACCCGGCAGATGCTTTTCTTGTAAAGGGTTCACCTACAATAAGTGTTGGTAAGGGTGATTCTGAAGTAGAACGAATTGCTCCACTAAATAATTTATTTGTATCCGATTGGGGTGCTACAGATGGTAATTTTGTGGGTATATCTTTAAAACAGGCAAAGGCACAGGCTGGTAAAGGAAAGGGATATTTAAAAAGTTGGGACTCTTTAACAACAAAATTTGATTATAATTTAACTAAAGGTGAACAAGAATTACCTGATATAGACCCAAGTGGATGGGTAATTTCAGTATCAGAACAAATAAATGAGTGGAGAAAAGAAATATCTGGTAAATTAGATAATAGTAGATATTCTTATAAATATGGTTCAAATTTTAACATCGGAGTAGATGAAAAAGGTAAATTAACTGGTGTTAAGAGTGCTGATTTTTTATATCAAAAATATGCATCAGTAAAGATGTTTAAATTTATGGCAGATTTATTAAAACGAAATCAATCTACCTTTATAGATGCTGCCGCATTTGCACTTGGAATTACTGATTATAGTCCTACATTCTTTAAAGTAGTAGGAAGTACTTCAGGAAAAGGAGCTAAGGTTCAAAAGTATCAATCAAGTGGTGGTTTGGAATTAGTAGGAAAAGTTAATATTACTGATACTAATACTGCCGCGGGTGTTACATTTGAATTTAAAGTTTTTAATAAGGCATATGGAACTGGTAATTTAAAAATGAATATTCGATTTAATGGTTCAACTCAAGCAACCTTAGAAATGTTAAGTGCAAAGTGGAGTGGATAATATGAGAACTCAATTACTATGTACATTTACTCGTCAACCACGACTCAACGATACAATTGATGTAATCGTGAGTTGTAATGATATTTTATATGAAAAGATTTATGTATTTCAAAATACAGAAGATAAAACACAATTGATTTGCACTTATAATGTTGAGTTTGATGATTCTTATGAAGAAAATATAGAGAATACAATCTCATTACATAGAAAGAAACAAAGTAATACATTATACACAATCAATGCTCTAAATGAAGTTATTCGTTCTAAGAATAATGGTGTATTGGATAAAAAGTTTAATGTGGAGTGGAGTGAGTTTCAAAATACATTACTTTTAACAAATGAAGCAGGATTAAATGTTGTACCAACAAAAATATACCAAATTATTGATGTTAAAGAGTGGGGAAAATAATTAAAAAAAGGCTTGACTTGTATTGTTTTATTTCGTATATTATAGTATGATAATTAATGGGTTATGTAGCGTTTCACGAGATTAGAAACAACCTTTGTGAGTTCGGTAGTTAAACTCTCATTTTGTGGTTACGCAGTGTTTCTACATATTTGAAACAGCCGTTTTGGGTTTTTGGTGTTAAAAAACCCACTTTTTTTAAGTTTTTTGAAAAAAAAATGTATTTTGAGAATTTATATACATATATATTAATGTATCTTTGATACAAAAGTTTTTTGACAATTTTTGGAATTTTGAGAAGTACTGAGAGTAATTAACTCGGTATGGAATTGACTGAATAATGGGTAACCATAGGAAGCCCATAAGGTATTCCGAGATGAGTTCGTGGTGAACCTACAAAGCCAAATGGTGGAGTAGTTGAGACATCAATCATCTAAGGTACTTTGAGAATAAAATAAGAAGCGATTCTTATGACCTTGTTGTGGGTAAGGGTAATACTGAAATCCCACTTAATGGCTGAATCAATCTAAACTCAGAGAGATAAGGCAATGACACAGGAGTTGTATCCACTTCAATGAGATTAACCATCTTGAGAAGAATCATCGTAACTGATGGGTGTTAGGTACAAGGGTCAAATAAAATCTGAGCTCGAAGTTGTAGGTATTCGCAAATCCTACATTCCCAATATTTCCAAATCTTTGAATTAAGGGTTCCCACATTTTTAGTTTCCACTTATTTACCAGACTTAAAAATAAGAACCCTTTTTTCTTGCCAAAAAATAAAAATAAATTACATTTTAACAATGTTAGATGATATATATTATTGTATCAAGGTTATACTTGATTAAAAAATGAAAATTAAACTTAAAATAATGGAGAATATACAATGGACTTAAATGCAATCAAAAAGCGATTAAATCAGTTACAAACTACAAACAATCGTACTTCCAGTCTTTGGAAACCACAACCAGGAAAAACTCAAATTAGAATTGTACCTTATGCTTTAAATAAGGATAATCCTTTCATCGAGTTGTTCTTCCATTACAACCTGAACAATCGTTCTTATTTATCACCAATTTCTTTTGGTAGACCAGACCCTATTGAAGAGTTTGCTCAAAAACTAAAAGCAAGTGGTAGTAAAGAAGATTATCAGTTATCAAGGAAACTTGAAGCTAAGATGAGAACTTTTGCTCCAGTAGTTGTAAGAGGTGAAGAGAAACAAGGTGTTAAATTTTGGGGATTTGGAAAGACAGTTTATCAAGAACTTCTTTCTATAATCGCAGACCCTGATTACGGAGATATTACAGACCCAGTCAATGGTCGTGATGTTGTGGTCGAATTTCTTTCGGCTGAAGAAACAGGTGCAAGTTTCCCTAAAACAAACATTAGAGTGAAACCAAACCAAACACCTATTTCTGATGAACCTGATGTTCTTGAGTTGGTAAAAGACCAACAAGATATTCGTGATATCTATCAAGAACTCTCTTACGATGAGTTAACAGAAGTTCTAAATGAATGGTTAAATCCAAGTGAGGAAACTGAAGAAGCAGAAGCTCCTTCAGAGACCGTTTCAACAAAAGAACTTGAAAAGTCAAAAGTATCCAGTACATCTGATGCCTTTGATGATTTGTTTAATTCATAAATAATAACAATATATGGGAGTCATATATTGACTCCCATTATTAATATAGGAGATTAGGATGGCATCAGTACACGATGTTTTGGCAGATACATTAGCCGATTCACTAAATAAAAAGTTCAAAGATACTAAAGTAGCATACTTTCTTGATGGTACAGATAAAACACCTACTGATATCAAGGATTTTATTTCTACTGGTAGTTCCATGTTGGATTTAGCAATATCAAATAAACCAAATGGTGGAGTTGCTGTAGGTAGAATTACAGAAATCAATGGATTAGAATCAAGTGGTAAATCACTACTTGGAGCTCACATTCTTGCAGAAACTCAAAAGAAAGGTGGAGTAGCAGTTTATATAGATACTGAAACTTCAGTTTCACAAGAGTTTATGGATGTGATTGGAATTGATATGAGTAAGATGTTATATCTACACTTAGAGACTGTAGAAGATATCTTTGAAGCGATTGAAGAAATCGTAACTAAAGTAAGAGAATCAGATAAAGATAGGTTAGTAACTATTTTAGTTGATTCACTTGCGGCTGCTACTACTAAAGTAGAATTAGAAGCAGACTTTGATAAAGATGGTTGGGCAACAGCCAAGGCTATCATTATCAGTAAAGCAATGAGAAAAATCACTCAACTTATCGGTAGAGAGAAAATTGCTTTAATATTTACAAATCAATTAAGACAAAAACTTGGAGTAATGTTTGGAGACCC
>VTLG01005209.1_pt1 | contig 39543 bp, 56 predicted proteins | sample 4694571 | NCBI WGS metagenome assembly VTLG01 (sample SAMN12604809, study PRJNA352737) | marine metagenome | biome: ENVO:00000447; feature: ENVO:00000209|ENVO:00000569|ENVO:01000036; material: ENVO:00002151; isolation source: viral sequences binned using virsorter ... | reverse complement strand
TATTCATATTGATGATATGGGTGGGATTAAGTTATATGATACCTTTGCTTCCGCTTTAGCTGGTGAAGTTGCAGATGCACTTACATTAACAGCACCATCTTCTACAAAAAATATATTAATCCGCACCAGAAATACTAGATTCAGACCACTTGCCAAGATTACTGAATTTGAAATTACAACAACAAGAGATACTGTTGATATTACTAATTTGGGATCAGAATTTAGAAAACAATATGAAAATGGTCTTATATCAGGACAGGGGACAATACAAACAATATGGCAACATAGAAATTTTCAAAATGATACGGCTGATTTTGCTAGTCCAGAATTTCCTGTTTATTTAAGTCAATTATTGGTACGGATGCAACAGGGAGCAGATTTTGAAGGTAGATTTTATGTTTATCACGATCCAAGTGCAACTACAAATAGTGTGTGGTATCAATCAATGTGCGTTGTTACTAATGTAGCTGTCAATGTACCTGCAAGTGGTTTGGTAGAAGCACGGATAGAATTTGTAACTAATGGTGAAATTAAACTTCATAACGGAGTTCCACCATCATTCTTGTTATTAGAAAGTAGTGATAAGATATTGCAAGAGGATGGAGATAGTATTTTACTTGAAGATCCTTAAAATAAGATTTATGATGTACTTAAAAGTGACTTGACATGGCTGATCTACAGATTACTCAATTACCAGAATTAGGTTCAGCCCAACTGCAAGCAACAGACCCGATTGCGGTTGCTGATGTCAGTGCAACAGAGACTAAGAAAATAACTGCAAAGAACCTAGTACAAGGTGCTTTTGGATTAGTAGACGCAGCGTCAATACCAGCTACAGCACTTAGTTATCCTTTATCTGTAGGACAAATTGTTACCGCAACTTTAGCTGATAATGCCGTAACCAATGTAAAAATTACAGATGCAACTATAACTGGTGCAAAATTAGTAAATGATACGATCACAGCTACACAGATAGCAGCAAATGCTATAGGTTCTAGTGAGCTTGCAGATAATGCGGTAGATACAGCAGCAATAACAGATCTTAATGTAACTACAGCTAAATTAGCAGCAACATCTGTAACAACCGCAAAAATAGCTAATAGTGCTGTTACTTTTGCTAAAACTAATTTCAGTGATGGGGATATCCCTGGAGCAAAACTTACATCTGCTTCTGTAACTTCAACTCAAATTGCTAATAATGCTGTAACTGCAAATGAGTTAGCAGATGATGCAGTAGATACTGCTGCTATTGCCAATACTGCTGTAACAAGTGCAAAAATTGCTTCTAATACTATTACTGCTGATAATATTGCTGCGGATGCTGTTGGAGCGTCTGAACTTGCTAATAATGCGGTAGATACAGCAGCTATTGCAACCAATGCTGTTACAACTGCTAAAATTACCAACTTAAATGTTACTACAGATAAATTAGCTGCCAATGCTGTTACTGCTGCCAAAATTGCTAATGATACTATTACAGCTACACAAATTGCTGCAAATGCAGTTGGTTCTAGTGAATTGGCTGATAATGCTGTTGATACGGCTGCTATAGCTAATTCTGCTGTTACTGACGCTAAAATCTCAGGTGTCTCAGGTACAAAAGTAACAGATGGAACTATAACAGCAGCCAAATTAAATACCTCTAATCTTGACAGGTCTTTAAATGTAGCATCAGGTAATTTAGGAATAAATAATGCAGTAACTGGCGGTGCTTCTGCAAGAAATGGTATTACATATAATAATCAAGGACTTATAACATCTACAGCAGCGTTAGTTGCAAGTGATATTCCAGAAGCTACAGCATCAGCAGTTGGAGGTGTAAGCGTACCAGCAGCAGGCGGCTTGGCTGTTACAGCAGCAGGTGCATTATCAATAAATAATACTGTTACTGGTGCGACCAGATCAGGAATTACTTTTAACGATCAGGGATTAATAACATCAACGGCTGCTTTGGCAGCAGGTGATTTACCTGTAGCTACTGCATCTGCCGTTGGTGCTGTATCAATACCAGTTGCTTCTGCTCCTTTAGCTATTTCTGGTACAGGTGTTTTATCTATAGCAAACAGCGGAGTAACAGCAGGTACATATCCAAAAGTAACAGTATCGGCTCAAGGTATTGTTACTTCGGGAACAGACCTTGTTGCAGGTGACATCCCTGATTTAGCTACTTCAAAAATTACTACTGGTACATTTGGCACAAATTTTGTAGCTAACGATGCAATAACTATGGATAAGTTAGCAAACTTATCTACTGGATTTATACAAGAAGCATCACCTGATATATCTGACTTACCTACGGGTGTGTTCTGGTTACAGGAATCTACAGGACAGCTAAGAATATTTAACGGTAACAGCTTTTTCTCTGTTGGTTTTGGAAGATTATCAGAAGAAAACCTTAGATTCTGCGGAACATTTAACGCAACAAATGGATTAATAGTTACTCTTACAAGTTTTGGAACGTCAGCAGGTTTTAGTGTAGGTAATGCAATACCAGCAGGTACAGCAGCAATAACTGGTGCTTACTTTGTATGTATTACCCCTGGAAATGGAACAGCAGTTGTACCTTCTACATCATTTGATGCAGGTGATTGGTGTTTATGTATGGGATTAAATGATTGGGATAGAATTGATACCTTATCTGGACCTGGTAGTGTATCCAGTTTGAATGATTTATCAGACGTTACAATCAGCAGTCCTACAACAGGTCAGATATTGGTTATGCAAGCAGGTGGTTCTTTTCAAAATGTTTCAGTAATTAGTGGAGGAACTTACTAAATTCATGTATCCTTTAGTTAAGTCAAGGTAAACTATGGCAATTCAAATTAAGTTAAAGAATAGTGTTGTACAGGATAGTACTCCTAGTACATCTGATTTACCTGCTGTCGGTGAGATAGCACTAAATGCAAATATAAATAGCATTGGTGGCTTTATGCGTGCCAGTGATAATAGTATCGTAAAAATATTTGGACCAGGCAGTTTATCAACACCTACTGCTACAACTACAGTTTCGGGTATATCTGAATTAGCAACTAATAGTGAAACAACAACTGGAACAGCTACAAATAGAGTTGTAACCCCTGCTGGATTAAATGCGGTAACAGTCGCAGAACGCACCACATCAAATACTAATTATGTAGCAAAAGCTGGTAGTACTTTAACAGGTGTATTGACCATGCCTAATGGTTCTAATTCAGCACCTGCTATAAACTTTGGAGATAGTGATAGTGGAATTTTTGGTGGAACGAACACTGTCAGCTTGACTGCTGGAGGAACAACAAGATTAACTGCTGATACAGGAGTAAGTGTTGTTGGTACGTTAGCGGTAACAGGAGCTATAACTTCTACTGATGACTTAACAATTCCAGATAAAATAATACATTCTGGCGATACAGATACAGCGATAAGATTCCCTGCTGCTAATTCTGTTTCTGTTGAAACTGGTGGTAGTGAAGCACTTAGAGTTGATAGCTCACAGCGTTTACTTGTTGGAACGTCTAGTTCAAGATCAGTTGCTAGTAGTACTGCTCGTTTATTACAAATCGAAGCAACAAATGGGTCTAGCGGAATTGCACTTACTAGAAATTCAGCTAATAATGGCAATGCTTTTTTGTCTTTTGGTAAATCCAGAAGTGCCTCAAATGGTGGAGTCACTATTGTACAGAATAATGATGTTTTAGGAGAAATAACTTTTGCTGGTGCAGATGGAACAGATATAACATCAGTAGCAGCAAGGATATTTACACAAGTAGATGGCACACCTGGAGCTAATGATATGCCAGGTCGTTTAGTATTCGGCACAACGGCTGATGGTGCTAATTCTCCTACGACAAGATTAACAATAGACAGTACAGGAAAGGCTACGTTTACTGTTGATGCAAGTATAAACAGCGTAAATATAGGTAAAGGTGCAAACTCTGTTACAAACAACACTGTTTTTGGGCTAAATGCTTTAGATGCTTCTGTATCTGGTGACAATAACACTGCTATTGGTAGTGGTGCATTAACAGATTTAACAAGTGGAACTAGAAATACTGCTGTAGGTGTTAATGCTTTGGGAAATATCACAACAGGGACAGCTAATGTAGCAGTAGGTGTCAATACTTTATTTGATAACACTGGAAATAATAATACTGCCCTAGGTGATGCTGCTTTATTTGAAAATTCATCAGGTGGTAATAACACAGCCGTTGGTAAAAATGCGTTATTAGAAAATACCACTGCTAGTAATAACGTGGCAGTGGGTTATTTAGCTCTTACTTTAAATACTACTGGAACTCAAAACACTGCTGTAGGGTCTATATCTTTAGATGCAAATACTACTGGTGGTTATAATACAGGGGTTGGATATAATTCTTTAGGATCAAATACAACTGGAAATTACAACGTAGCAATTGGAACACAAACTCTTGATGCAAATACCACAGCTGATGGTAATACAGCTGTTGGATATGCGTCTTTAACAGGTAACACTACTGGTGGAGATAATGTTGCAATAGGTGAACTTGCATTACAAGTAAATACTACAGGATCACAAAACACTGCGGTTGGAGAAGGAGCTTTAAATCAAAACACTACAGCTGATAACAATACTGGTGTTGGCAGAAGAGCTTTATTTGCAAACACAACTGGTGGCACTAATACTGCTATTGGTGTTACTTCCTTAACTTCAAATACCGAAGGAAATCACAACACAGCCGTTGGTTATGACGCATTAAGATCAAACACAACTGGAGATTATAATATAGCTGCTGGAAACTATGCTTTAGATGCTAATACTACAGCCGATAGTAATGTTGCCATTGGTTATAACTCTCTAGGCAAAAATACAACTGGCGCACCAAACATTGCTATGGGAAGAAATGCTTTACAGGAAAATACAACTGGGGGAAGCAACGTAGGTATTGGTCATCAAGCTTTATATTTAAATACAACTGCATCAAATAATACAGCCGTAGGTACTAGTGCGTTGCAAGCAAACACAACTGGAGCAAATAATGTAGCGGTAGGATCTTTAACCTTAGATGCAGCAACCACAGCTAGTAACAACACAGCAGTTGGACAAGGTGCTATGTCTGGAACTACCACAGGAGCAGACAACACAGCAGTTGGACTCAGTGCGTTATACACAAATACAACTGGAGAAAATAACGTAGCTATAGGTAGAACTTCTTTATTTTCAAATACTTCTGGTGCAAAAAATGTTTCCGTTGGTAATTATTCTCTAGATGCTAACACTACAGGATCTGACAACTCAGCAGTTGGTCATAATGCTTTAACAGCAAATACCACAGGTGCATCTAACGTTGCTATAGGTAGAGGATCTTTAGGTTTTAATACAACTGCAAGTAATAATACAGCTGTTGGAGATTTGGCTCTTAATGCAAACACAACTGGTACGCAAAATACAGCAGTGGGAGCTAATGCTGCTGATGCTGTTACCACATCAAATAATCATGTAGCGATTGGATTTAATGCTCTAAGTGCAACTACTACTGGCGAAAAAAATACTGCAATAGGTTCAGGTTCATTGGCATTAAATACAACTGGCGAAAAAAATGTTGCAGTAGGTTATGTAGCATTAGAAGCCAACACTACTGCTGATAATAATACTGCTGTAGGTCATAATTCTTTAGCTGATAACACAACTGGAACTAACAACACAGCACTAGGTTCATTTGCACTTAATACAAATACTACTGCTAGTGAAAATACAGCGGTTGGCATGTCAGCAATGGAAGAAAATACAACTGGACTATATAACACTGCTGTAGGATTTAAAGCATTAGAGGCTAACGTATCAGGTGAAAGAAATACAGCAATAGGTCGTCAAGCTTTAGTCAATGCTACACATAGTCAAAATACAGCCGTTGGTTTTAATTGCTTAAATGATAATACTAATGGACAATATAATACAGCAGTTGGTTCTAGGGCTGGCAAATCAAATACAACAGCAGATTCTAACGTTGCTATTGGTACTGATGCACTGTTAAATAGCACAACTGGACAGAATAATACAGCTGTAGGTGCATTTGCATTAGATGCAAATACTACGTCTGGGAATAACACTGCCGTTGGTGCTGCTGCATTAGGAGCTAATACAACAGGAGCATCTAACACCGCAATAGGAGTTCATGCTTTACTAAGTAACACAACTGCTTCAAATAACACAGCGGTAGGTCGTGTAGCTTTAGATGCTAATACTACTGGTACTGGTAATACAAGCGTAGGCTATGGTTCATTAACTGCAAACACTACAGGTAGTAACAATGTGGCTTTTGGTAAAGACGCCATGCAAGATAATACAACTGGTTATCAAAACGTAGCGATAGGTCAAAATGCGTTAGCAGATAATACAACAGCTGCTAATAATGTGGCTGTAGGATATAAAGCTATGCGTTTAACCACAACTGGTGATTCTTGCGTGGCTGTTGGTTTCCAGGCTTTAGACGCTAACACAACTGGAAGTGCTAACATTGCTGTCGGACCTTCTGCTTTAGGATCAAATACGAATGGATTTAGTAACACTGCTGTAGGTGCTGATTCATTAACAAAAAATACAACAGGAGATTATAATGTTGCCATCGGACAATTTGCTGCTGAACAAAACACTACTGCAAATAGAAATACTGCTGTAGGTACTTTTTCTTTAGAAAATACCACTTCAGGTGGTTTTAATACTGCTCTTGGTGGTTGGGCATTGCAATCAAATACAACTGCTAGTAGTAACACTGGTGTTGGCTATAATGCTTTAAATGGAAACACTACTGGAACAAATAACGTAGCAGTAGGAAGAAGTGCATTAAATGCAAGCACAACTGGAGATCAAAATACTGCTGTAGGTAGAGATGCTGGAGCCAGCAACACTACATCATCGCATAACACATATATAGGAAATGAATCTTTTAAAAATGGTACTGGAGGAGGTAATACAGGTTGTGGCTCTCAATCTGGAGAAAGTGCTACTTCAGGTAATTATAATACCTTGATTGGTTATAATAGTGGCCAAAATCTAACAACGGGAAGCAATAATTTATTCTTAGGTTATGAAGCTGGAATCACAGGTTCTCCTAACGGTAATCATACAACTCACAGCAATAGAATTGTTTTAGGTAATAGTAATATTACAAATGCACATATAAAAGTTGATTGGACTGTAACTTCTGATGAAAGAGATAAAGCAGATATAGCTGATTTTACAAAGGGTCTTGATATTATAAATTCTCTTAGACCAGTAACATATAAATGGGATATGAGATCAAATTATAGTGATGATTTAAGTGTTACTCCTGATGGTTCAAAGAAAAGCAATAAAACAGAAATTGGATTAATTGCACAGGAAGTTGAAACAGTAGAAAAAGCTAACGGATATGGTTCATCTGAAAATGATTGTTTATTTATAGATAAGTCAGATGATGAAAAACATTATGGTTTAAGATATGCAAGATTAATACCTGTTCTTGTCAACGCAATACAAGAGTTATCCGTAAAAGTCACAGCCCTCGAAGCAGGGTAAACTGTAACTAACTACCTTTTTATCATGGAAGAAAAAACCGCAGATGAAATTGCAGCAATCTTCTCTGCTGCTGGTGATAGCGTAACTGTTATCAATACTGCTCAAACATCAGATGAAACTGATACTGAGTACAAAGAAAAAATTAAGCGTAATGTAGAGCACCTTGAGATTATCAAGGCTTACAAAAAACTTGATGAAACAACATCCATCTGGACTAGCGAAGATTTTACTGCTATCGACAAAGCTGTTGTTGATGGTAAAAAAGTTTATTCTTAGTTATCATTAGTACAATTATTTAAAACGTATGTCAAAACTATCTGAAAGATGCGAAGAACGTAAGCTGGAAGCACAAGCTTTAGCTGATAAGTTCAATGCTCTTGCTGAAGAAGGTAAGAAGATAGAAAACGAAAAAGCACAAGTTCTTGAACAGTTCAACATTAAAAATTCTCAATATGCAGAATTAGTACAAATGGTTCAAGAAGAAGAAGGTGCAGAGGCCGTAGTCGATGGCTAGTGTTACCTGGGCCTTAGCTAATGTTGATTTTGACGTAGATGATGGCTTTTGTCATACTGCACATTGGACTGTAACAAGAGTTGATGGAGACTATTCTGCGTCATCTTATGGAAGCTGTGCATTGACCAAACCAGAATCTTTAACAAGTAGAACTGATTTGAAAACAGCAGATATTATTGCTGACGTAAAAGCAGTCCTTGGAACAGATAGAGTTGATGAGATTTTATCTGGATTAACTTTAAAAATAAGCGAAGAAAAAACTCCTACGCAGGGAAGTTTCGTACCAGCTAGTTAACCTTATCTGTCAGTTGTCTTGTCATTAGTCCTGTTATTAAATATAACGGTGCAATAGTAGGCAGAATAATTAGCATTGATATAATAAGGCTATGACTTATTGCTCGGAGGATAGCTTCTCTCATATGCTTAATAAAATTTCATCAATATTGTCCATTTTATCATTCTTGATAAGCATAACAACTATTGGGGCAGGTTATGCTACTTACAAATGGGTCAGCAGCCCTCAGTTTGAGGCTATGATGTTGGAAAAAATTATGGGTTCAGTTAATGAAATACTACCTAATCAAATTGATAAAAAATTACCTAAAGTAACAGGTCCAATGTTGCCTTTATGATATTTGGATTTTTTAAAAAACTTATAAAATATTATATTGATAAAATTGTGTCTTGGCTAAGAGTGCAAAAATTAAAACTTGAACTGGATGATGAAATAAAAAAATATCACGATAGTTTTGAAAAGAAAGAGAAACCTAAAATAAGAGAAGTTGGTAAGTTTGGAGAAGATGGCTGGTCTATTTCTATTGGAGATGTAGATGACGAAAATACAAAAGATTGAAATAAAAGAAGTTTACGTTCCAAAAATAAGGCTATGGGAAGTACAGACACCAGTATTAGATATTATATATAAACCAGTTGTAGATATTCCTGGCTGTGTTGATGCTCATAGAAATAATCTTACAGGACTTATAAATGAAGATGAACTAGGTACATATCAAGCCTGTGGCACTTTTAGTATTCCTAGTTTTGAACCATTAGAATATAACCCTGCAAATTTTCAATATACAGCACCTGCAAAACAACAAGATCAACAACAAGATCAACCTACACAACAACAGGCAAAGATTCCAGAAAAGAAAAAAAAAGAAGAAATAAAAATAGATCCATGCCCTCCAAAAAATCCACAATTTAGACCAGGCGATTACAGAAATGATAAAAAAATCGAAAGATTGGTAAAATGGGAAAGATCCCCCTCAGATGGTATTACTTGTGTCGGAGTCTGGGAAAAAGTACCATTCAGAGAAAGTTTTATTGGTACGCCTCAAGTTCTTATTTCAACTACTGTGTTGGGTGTGGTTGCTGGTGGCTCTGCATTATTGGCTCCTCTGATAAAAAAGGTGATTTCTGAAATATTTAAAAAGATAAAAAAACAACTGACAAAGAAAAAAGATAAGGTAGAATAGTTATTAGCATCGCTTACTTGATAGCCTCTACTCCAACGAGTAGGTAGTGAGCCCAAGGCCGATGCTTTAAGCAACCAGACCCATTATCAAGTTGTTGACTCAACCTCTGCTCTGCTGGAGCGTCAGTTGCTACTCTAATTTATGAGTGTGCGGTAATACCTGACCTTTCTTTGGACTAACTATTACATCTTCACATAATTTATGGTAAATACTGCTACTGGCGTATTCTATCCCAGCGATTTTTAACTCTCCGCAATTTTTCAATCGGGCTAGTTCATAATTGAGGCGTTCCTTAGATAGAATTTGTTGTTGTATTTTTTCTTGTGTTGTAGCAGATTTTAAACATTGATTTTGAAATCTTTGATCTAATGGAAAAGTAAAAGTTAGTGCTGCTCCAAAATTAATGCCAAGACTATCTTTGTTACCACTGTAATTTTCTTTGTAATATAATATCTCACCTGGATTTGTTAATTCTCCTGTATCTGGGTCTGTAGCATCATTATATATAGGCGTTAAATATGTGTAGTCTTGTGGGCGTTTTTGGTTAAAAGCCGTAGTTAAAAATGGAGAGAACGACATTTGTGGTCCAGAACATCTTATGCCATTTCCATAATGATTTTCTACGAATGGACCCCCAAGAACCTGAGTTGCAAAATTCGATACACTGGATGAACTTTGAGCTACAGGGGCTGCTGTGGAGGAAGTATTAGCAAATGCTGGACTGCCAAATAATAGCCCTATTACTGGGAGAATATTGTAGTTGTATCGGTTACGCTTTGACTTTCTATGGTTCTGGTAACATCTGAAATCGAAGAAACCCCACTTGGGGTATATGTTTCTACAAATTGAAATGCTCCACTTCCTGAATCTGTTTGCCTCCAGTTTGGTTTTTGATTTAAATCTAAATCTGTCCAAGTGTATGTCGTTCCGTTTATCGTTTGATTACTTGTTGTAACTGGCGGTGTAATGGAGTCTCCATCCATTTCAATTCCAGAACCTGAGACACTATATTGAAATCCAGAATAGTTTGTTGTGCGGATCTGTTCTGAGATAATTGTGCTTGTTTCTGTTCGAGATACGGATGACCCTGTTTGAAAATTAGGGACCACAGGTACTGCATAGATAGGGCTAGATATAAATAAAACAAACGCTAATGTCCTCCACATCAGTCAATGGTCAAATCAGTAACAAAAGAACCAGTAAGGGTAACACCTGTACCAGTTCCAGGTGTAAGGGTAATACTATGATTATCTAAACCAACTGTAGCTGTGCCAACACTTGCTGCCTCAGTTGACGTTATATTTGAAAAGTTTGGAATCTCACCTACTGTAGCTGCTGCGGAAGGAGTAGAATCACCTTCAACGTAGCTAGTAGCATAACTGAAAGCTGACCCTGCACTTGACTGAGAAACAGAATCTGGAAAGGTAATTGAAGGAACGCCATCTGAGGTAGTTCCAAAGCCTCCAACAGAATTTGCATCATTAGAATCTAGTGTGGTCACACCGCTTCCTGAGATGCTGTAAGAACTAGAAACTTTTTCTGCAATACTGCCAGCCGATACTGCCTCAAGTTGCACAGATGAAGATATTGAATGACTGATACCTCCAGCATATGAAGCTGGCATACCAGCAAGGAGCAAAAGTGGTAGAAGTTTTTTCATTTTTTTACAACTCCAACTTTAGAGTCTTTATTGTCAACTATCTTAACATTATCATTAAGTTTCTTTTTGTCATTACCTTTTTTAATATTTAGGCCGTACTGGGCTGTCACCGCTGACAATAAACCTGCGGCGAAAGTTGTATCAATTTGCCTTGTAGGGTTTGGATTAAAGTACGACCAAGAAATGACCCCCAAACTCCAAAAAAGAATAATCATTTGAACCACATTGGCAATCAGACCATTACCTTCTTTTTCTTGATCTTCCATATAAAAAAAGCTGCTTGTGGGTATCTCTAAGCATTGACCACTGCTTAACAAACAGCTATGTGCCAAATGTAGCAATTATTGGTATGTTTGGAAAGTAACACAAAAAAACAATGTCAAAGTTTCTAATTAATCTATTTATCAGGTTTGGTAAAAGTGAATCGCTACGCAAAGCAGCATTAAACCTTTTAAAAGATTTGGCAGCCAAGTCAGATAATGACGTTGATGATGCCATAGTCAAGATGATTGAAGAAAAACTCTTCCCAGTAAAATGAAAAGAAAATTTCTAAACATCGAGATAGAAGATGCTCCATTAGAGCTAGAACTATCGGTGGAACAGAGATGTCGTGACATTCTTGCCTCAGATGACATCTACAGCATCAAACGCTATTCGACTTATCTAGTAAGGCATCAAATGAAACAGGATGTATTTCTTGCATCCTTACTTGGTCGTCTTGTAGAACTTGAGGCTACTCTTGCCACTCAGCAGGTAAGAAAAGATAAAAAAGGTTTTATCAAGAAGATGAAACGCTTTCTTCGTATTCCTTAAGTTCTTCTTTTGTAAAATCTTTTACATATAGTTTTGGTAACTTATCAATTTCAACATTATATTTAAGGATTGCTGTCCTTATATGTTCTGTAACCCAACTGCCGTTAGTGGCAACTACTTCTGCTTTATTTCTAGAGTTTATATTTATTCTGTGTTCTGTTCCTCTTAGTTGTATATCAAGTAAATTTTTTTGTAGGTTTTTTATTCTTATTTCTCTTAACTTCTTAAGTTTTTTTGAATCACTCATTTTGCAACTCTTGTATCCTTTTATTTATAGCATCATATCTTACACAATATTCCTTAGTTTCCATATTTTCAAACCAGTATTGTTTCTGTAATTCTGCAAGCTGGTCATAATAATTTTTGATCAGGTCTTTATTTTTCATTCAACTCATACTTAGTAATTAAAGCTTCAATAACATCTTCTGGTAAAACTTCTTTTAGTAATGGATCAGACCAACCAGAAGGCGGTAACATAATCATCTGACCAAACATATCTTCATTTTTACGTTGCCATGTAACCTCCCACAAGATAGCTCCACTAAGCATTATTTCAGTGTTAGGAGATGCAAAAACTTTCATTTTTTCCACTCTCTTCCAGCTTTTAAAATTCTTTCATGAGATTCATTCAAATCTTCTGCCATTTTATGATTTACTTTTATTTTTTTTAACTTCCAATCTGATTTAATTTTTCCGTATTTTGGTTCTGGATATTGTATAGCTAAAAGAGTAACAGCTATTATGTAAGCTTGACAGATTCTAAAATAATCTTGTTCTTGAATTTCAAGTGTAATAAGGTTTTGTTTTTCCTTAGAACTTAAATAATCTAAATCAAATGGTGTTTTTATTATGGGAGTTTTTTTGGCTGCTGCGATTTTTTCGTTATCCATATAAATCTCCTAATTCTTTTTTTACTTCTTCTTCTATTCTTGCATATCGTTCATTTAATTCTTGATTTGCTTTACCTCTTCTTTTACCATTTATAAGAGCTAATTCTTTTGGACTTGCTTTTACCCAATAACATTGTGTTGAATTAGGTGGTGCAACATATTTACCCCATTCTCCTTCTTTATTTTGATGTAATAGACGCATTTGTTTTAGGTGTTTCATTTTTTACTCCATAAATAAAAAGGGGCATTATGCCCCTATAAATTAGGCTGGTACTGCTTCTGAATTTCTATTCTTCACAGGTAATGTAAAATCATTTACTCTTACCTGAATAGATGCTCCAGCACTGCCATCTCTTTTCTCAAAAGTATTTAGGTTGCCAGATCCTGTCACAGTAATCTGACTGCCTTTCTTGATATAGTCCATGACAACATCTCCTCGATTGCCCCATACAGTGCAATCAATTTGAACAGTCACATCTTGGATGTCTGTAAGTAATCTGAAGTTTGTTACTTTAGTACCTTGAGAAGTTTCCTTCTGTACTGGATCTGAGGCTAGGTTGCCAACGGCTGTAATGCTTAACATGATAATTTAATTAGTCAGGGTTGTTAGTTTTGTTCTGCCAATCCTCAATGTCTAATCGGTTGTACCGAATAGTGTTATTGAGGATGACAGTCCATTTCGGGCCACTGGGGTGACCCTTGCGAGTTTTGGTTCTCCAAAGTCGCACAGTTTGAGGTTTTACACCAAGCTCTTCAGCTAATTGATCTGATGTTATAAGATCATTCATGAATCCTCCTTCTCTAAAATAAGTGTCAGCAATCCATCTCTTTGGTTTTCAGTAATAGCTTTCGATTCAAACCTTTTAGAAATGTTTTTCTTCAGCAAACCAAGTTTGTCTTTACTGCCAGGGCGTTTAAGAAATGCCTCACATTCTTTGATAAACTTTTCTCCTTCAGTAAGGTCTATTGGTTTGTCGCTGACATCTTTAGTTTTGGTTTCTTTCTCTTCTTTTAACCATGCCTTATCTTTGTCATATAAAGATAAACCAAACTGATCTCCAAAACTTTTCATGGCTCTCTTAAGAGCATCACTTTCTGCTTCTTTAATAGCTGATTCGTGTTTTTCACCATCAGACATCTTGCCACCTCTTCCATGACCAGAGCCATAACCTTCCCTGATTACGTTTCCTACTGTTACTCGTACTTTTGCAATGTAAGAAAAAATTGAGTTTCCATAACTGTCTTTACCTTCGGAAACAAGACCAGCTTCTAAAGTTTCACAAGACCAACCATCAAAACCAAAGATGCGGTTGGCCTCTTGTATAACGTGCCAGCTTTCAACATAAGCTAATTGTTGACCGCCTCCACCGCTACGGAAAGAAACATTGTCTTTGTTAATTTTTTGATTTAGCAGTTTTTTCTGCTCTTCAGTAAAACTCATTGTTCTATTGGGGTTGAATATGCCCATCGGGGCAAGGATAGTGATTTGACACCTGCCTGACACCAGCTAGGCCAGTCGTCAAGCAAGCGACATTGTGCAATTTGATTTAGTGCTGATCTTGATAAAACCTGACCTTCTTTTAAGGCATCATCATCAAGTTTCCATAGACCTACGTCATATGGGTATTCAGATTGTACTACCAAAAAAATAAAATGCTTGGCCTGTGGAATACCATTCAAATAATGTTTTGCCTGTAAATGGTACTTTAGATTTGCAACTGCCTTACCAAAATCTATGGGGTTTGCACCTGACCTACTGGTTTTAAGATCAATAATAGTATCTTTGTTTAACCAATCAGGTCTACACCTACAAGTAAGGCCAGATACAGTATCTTCCCACCAGTAAGACTTTTCAGCAACACCAAAGTTTAACAACTTCTTGGCATGAGGTTCTGCAAAAACTGCATCTCTCATTTTTAGAGCAGTGGTCATATCTGCTTCAGTAACAGGAGTGATACCTTTTTCTTCAGCTTCCTTGGCCTCTTCCTTACCTTTTTTTGTAGTTCTTGATGATACTGCAACAAACCTTTTTGTCAGTTCATCAGGTTCTAATACTGCACAGTGGGTCAATGTTCCCAGCAACATAGCAGCAGTTGGTTTTTGTTCTGGCCTGTCAGGATTTAGATAACAGTTCCAGTATGCTCTAGGGCCATGCTTTACCATAGTTTTTTGCATTGATGCTGAGATCGCATCACTTGCTTGGTAATCTTCATTTGATATTTGTACTGATCCTGTTGTCATGGCTCTAAATAAGGTTTGTAGCGTGTAATAATTTCTCTGTGCCTATGAATTAATGAATGACATTGTGAACATACAAGACGTAAATTTTCGGTAGAATCTTCTCCTTCATCTTTGACAGGGATTACATGATGTATTTCAAAAAATAAATTTAATTTTTTTAAAGTATTTTTGTCTCTAAGACATAGTTCACAAAAACCTTGCATATTTTGTGGAATAAACTTTTTAAGTTTTAGTCCTGTTTTTTTTCTTTGGCCTTCATTTTTTGGCTTTGACACCCAACTTACAAAAGAGTTGCAACTAGGGCAAATGGCTTTAGCAAAGTGTTTTGGACCATCATATGCAATCTGTTCACATAATGTTCCACATCGTTGGCAGTGATATTCTTTAGTCTTTTCAAAATACAAACCAGTTAAAGAATCAAAAACTGGACCTGTTTCAAACATAGAACTCATGAGTCTGAATATCTCCTTGTGTGTGGGCCATACTGCATCATTATTCGAGGCCATGTTTTTAAAATTAGTGCCTTATCCTGTGGCATTGCAACAAGACCTGCTTGTGCAAGTCTCTTAAGAAATGGTGATGCGTCAGGAGAATCAATTACAGATGCAAATGTATTAAAGATTTCTTTCTCAGTCATAGTTAAGATTGGGTTGCCGAGGTCGGAGCGTTCAGGGGTTGGTCGCTTCTTCCTCGGTTTTTTATGGAAGCGTAAACCAAGATCATATTCACTCATCATTGTTTATCTTCCAATTTTTTTATTCTCAAAGATAAATCATCAATTTTATCAAGAATTTTTAATTGATTTTGAACTGTCTGATTTAAAATAGTTGCAGTTTTTTCTTTGTAGTCTGCTTCTCTTTCCAAAACTTTTTTAAATAATTCATTAAATCCTGAGTTTTTAAAATTCTCTAAAGCATCTATTAGATCAATTTTAAGTTGTGCATTTTCTGAAGCTAAATCGTTATATCCTTTTTTAAGGAAATTAATAGCATCTTGTAATTCTGATTGATTCATTTTCTAGCAAGCTCCTGGCAAGCAGCTTCGACATTATATGTAAAGCAATCTATCTTGGTAGATTGAAGTAAAGAATCTGAAATAGCAAAATATCCTATGCCAAAAATGCAAAGATAGAGTAAAGCGTGTTTCATGGGGTTGGGTTTTAGGGGTAAATTAATAATAACTAATGGTCAACAGTTGTCAACTGGTCATGGATATCTTTTACTCTTTGCAGTGGTATAGCAGCACAGGCTGGGATTACGGAATTTCCTAACGCTCGCAGGCGGTGTGTCCGATCTCGAAGCCCATCATCTCCTCTACGAAGGCAGGGTTCAGATGTGTAGCTTCGCCAGTTTGGGGAGAGCAATCTTCGTTTATAACCCCACTTAGATAGCCCTGTTTTTTCCATTTTAAGCTTGACTTGCTCCCTACTTGACCGCATCCCTTCCATTCCGATGCCCTGGGGGTTGGTAAAGGTTCGTTTATAGGCAACCAAGAACCATCTGTCTCGGTGGTGACAGGCTTGCACAGTATCGCTTGCTCGAAAAGTTGACCATTCTGCATTATACCCTCCCTCGGAAAGCTCTCCGAGTACAATGTCCAATCCGTTATTAAGGATCGCTGCCACGTTTTCCAAGATGATGTATTTTGGTCGTACCATGCGTATGACTCGCATGAGTTCATAGAACAATCCAGATCTTGTTTCTTTAGTAATGCCAAGCCTTTTTCCTGCCGTACTGATGTCGGTACATGGGAAGCCTCCGCATACTGCGTCAAATTGAAAAGGCTCTGCTGTGAATGTTGTAATGTCATCGTGAATAGGTACTTTAGGCCAATGTTTGTTTAATACTTTTTGACAGTATGGATCAATTTCAATAAATTGTGTAGTTTCAAAACCGCCAACAAGTTTTTCAGCAGCATAAGAAAATCCTCCTATACCACTGAAAGTATCTAGTAGTTTTAGTTTTTTCATTAAATATCTTCTTGCTGTCTGTCTAAAAATTTAAGGCATCTGTTTATAGATTCCAACTCTTTTCCAAGAGAAAGAGTAATAAAATGTGTTTTATCAATATGTTTTTTTCGATCAGAAAGCATACTCATCATGTAATCCAAATCTGCTTGGGTCATTTACTTAGCCTCCTCAAATTTAACTGTTTCTACATACCAACCATAAGTTTCTTCAATCGCATCAATTAATTCTGTATGGTTTTGAGCATCCCATAATAAATTTTTTGTTTCAGATTCAATCTGTTGCTTTCCATCTTCAGTAATCGGTGCATGAAAAGGATTTGTGTTTGCAGTGTAATCAAACTTAATCTCAGTTACTAATAATGTCATTTACTTAGCCTCCTCAACAATATGTTCAGGATTAATTGGAGTAATTGTCTTAATCTTTTTAATGTCTCCATCAAACTCGACTTCCCAAAGCTGGGGGTTTTCATTAATTAAATTAATTAAAGCTGCTCGGTTAAATAACATTTGATTAGTGGGGTTGCTATACCATTAATTATAGTCTATCCATCAACAACTGTCAACAAGGTTTCATTACTTTTACATCAAATCCTTTTTCTTTTAACTCTTCAATCCTGTACTTCTGGATTTCACTTAACCTTCCCTTCGGCCCTTTGACCTCAATAAACTTAACCTCATCTGGTTTCATACATATCAGATCAGGTAAGCCAGCTTTGTTGCACATAATTAACTTGATTACTGTCCACCCTTCTTTTTCGTGCTTGTCTATCAGCTTCTTCTGATATTGAGCTTCGGTCATGGTAGTAATGGTTGATCGTGTAGCTTTCTTTTAATTTAACAACATCATATACCTTTGGCTCGATTCCCTTCTCCGCAAAAATATAATGTATTTTATTTTTTCTATCCCTGCCAAGAAAACTTGCTCTCTCTCTTCCCTGCAAATAACTAAGTGCAGAATAATCAATACCATAAAAAATTAAATGATCCGCACTGCCAAGATTAACTCCTTCCCTACAACTTTTAACCTGACCGATAAAAACAGAATCGCTTACAGCATTAAATATATCTGGATCATCTGTTGCTCTATGTCCAAACATATCTCGAAGCATTTTACCTTCAGCGATGAAACAATATAAAATTGCAATCCTTCCAGTAAAATTATCTCTAATATATTCTGCTTTACTTTTATCAAATATTATTGCTCCATGGTTTTCTGTTATTACATGACCATTATATAACTGCCTTAATTTGCTCATCACTTTAGCTCCTGTATCAGCTACGACTGATCTTCTGCCAACTTTACCAATAACACCATTTTTAATAATCCGTAGTGCCAGCCTATAAGTTCTTCTCGACATCTTTACCATATGCACTTCTTCCTCAACTTCCTGAGTAAAGCCAGCCTCCTTCTGAGTCATTCTTACTGTAAAAGGTTTTATATCTTCTAAAATTTTTGTCTGCTTTGCATCTGAATAATCTTTAATCACAATACCAGTACCAACTCTTTTTTCTTTTACCTCTACATAGTCACTAGCCCATCTATAAAAGTTTTGGTAATGGCTCCATAAAAATGGTGTTAAAGACCATTGATGATATAACTGACTAAAGCTTTCAGGGCTTGGTGTACCACTCATCAAAATAATGCTGTTGTATCTGATATTTAAAATATTTTGATACCTCTGCGATGGTTTTGGAAATGCACCAACACTATGGGCTTCATCTACAATAATCATATTCCAACTTGTACCCTTAAAATTTTTTAACTGCTCAAAGTTAGTCGTGGATACTACCCTTTGTAAATTCATTTTATTAACATCACTTTCAATACTTGGTATTGCTTTTTTCTTAGTAATTATCAATACTTTCTCCAGTGCCATATTCTTCACAACAGACAGTGCCACCATTGTTTTACCTGTTCTACATTCGCCACTTAAATATCCGCATTTGTTAACCTGACATAATTTGGTCAGCTTGCGACTTGCCTGTATTTGATAATCTCTTAATTTAACCATTGACCATACTAGATTTAGCGTTATCTTACCCTATAGTCATACATAAACAACCCTACATATGGAAAAAGATCAAATCTTAAAGACCATAAATATTCAGCTTTCGCAAGGTCAGATAAAATGGCTAGATGATAATAAAGGTTCTGAGTCAAGATCCTGTCTTATAAGACTAATCGTAAACGAAAAGATGGACCAGGCTGCATAACAATGGATACAAAAGAAGAATTATTACGCTTGCCCTCAAGCTGGCGTTATGTTGCAGTCAATGGCAACAAACAGCCTTATCAAAAAGATTGGCAAAAGAATCCCCTAAAAAGATCAGAAATACTCAAAGAACTTATATCAAAGAAAGCAAAAGCTGTTGGTGTTCTTGCAGGTGAGTTGTCAGGTGGCCTTTTATTTGTAGATCACGATGGTGAATCTGCCTCAAACATTCTTCTCGAATGGGGTCTATCAATATCAACACTACCTCTTACATGGACTGTCACTTCTGGTAGGGTCGGGCGGTTTCAACTTATATATCAAGTACCAGAAGAACTTTGGTCAAAAATAAAAACTAAAAAATTTAGAACAGGTGTAAAAGATGAAGAGGGTTCTGTAGAACAACTTGAACTTAGATGGAATGGTTGCCAATCTGTTGTAGCAGGTGAACACCCCAAAACTTCTGGTTACAAATGGGTAAAAGATAGATCACCTGATGACATACCAATAGCAGAAGCACCAGCAATTTTATTAGAACGCATGATGGAAACTGAGGTTAAACAACCAGAGGTTTTTAATTCAGATTATGATAGATGTCTTTCTTTGCTCCAATCAATAAATCCATCACGTTTAGATGATTATGACACTTGGGTTCAAATTGGGATGAGCCTGCATAGTGTCGGAGATGATCGCCTTTTAACAGAATGGGATACCATTTCAGCAAAAGCATCAAATTATAAATCTGGTGAATGTTTTAAAAAATGGCAATCGTTTGGTAAAAGGTCAGGAGTCTCATTAGGTACTCTCGTTAAATATGCACAGGAAGATGGTTGGACTCCTCCTCCAAAACAGATAAATCCCTCCATACATTACAAATCAGAAGAAACAACAAAAGTTATACCAAAAAAATTAGAACCTATAAATGCACAGGAACTTATACATCTGCTGCGTAATATGCCAAACAAAATTAGATATAACACTTTTACCCATAACATAGAGCAGAATGAAAAGCCTCTAAAAAATACTGAACTATTCTACCTATCGCTTTCAGAACAAAATTATAAATGCTCAAAAGAGATGGCAATAGATTGCCTACTAAAAGTTTCCCATGAAAATGAGTTTGACCCTGTTCGTGATTATCTTGAAGTCGTAGAAAAAACTGTAGAACCTGCTTACATAGACAGACTTGCAACAACATATCTGCGACCTTCAGATGCTCAATACCAAGAACCTACAATTTATGACCATATGATGAAGGCCACCCTAATTGGTGCTGTAAGAAGGATATTTGAACCTGGTGCTAAACATGATACAGCTACTGTTCTAATGGGTCATCAGGGTTGTGGTAAATCTACATTTTGGAAAATATTAGGGGGTGCTTTTTTCTCAGATTCTCTCGGTGATCTTTCCAATAAAGATGATATACTTTGCCTTCACAGGAGTTGGCTCTGCGAATGGTCAGAGATAGACCAAATCACATCAAAAAAACACGCAGGTACAGTTAAATCTTTTTTATCAAGAGCTACAGATCATATGCGTGTTCCATATGGCAGGTCAGTAGAAGAGTTCCCTAGAAAATGTATTATCGTTGGTTCTACCAATAAAGATAATTTTTTAGTTGATGACACAGGCAGTAGGCGTTTCCATGTAATACCTGTTGAAGCAACCGCCTCTAGCATGATTAATACAAATGGCTTGGAGATGGAGAGAGATTCTATCTGGAGTTCTGCAATCAAATCATATAGAAACAAAGAACCGCATTATCTTACACATACACAGGAAAATTTAATCGCTTTAGAAAATCTTGCTTATCTTGTCGAATCGCCTTGGACACATCCCATACACTCATGGCTTACAGATCCTTCAAACTATGCAAAAACCATAACCTGTGAACTTTTATTAACTGAAGCTGTAGAGAAATCTACCGATAAACAAACAAAATCAGATGTCATGACTGTCTCATCTATTCTTAAATCCCTTGGGTATGAGAAAAAACGAAAAAGAGTAGATGGGCAACTTAAATGGACTTGGATTAAATCTGTACCTACCTCGCCTGAAAGGTAGGTACACTGAAACCCCCTACCAGCACCTATGTTGTTCTATCTTGTACCTATGTACCTACCTATTATATTATTATTATTATTATTATTATATATATAGGGAATAGGGTAAATATAGGAACAGGTAACTTTTTACTCTTAGTCGGCACAGGTTGGAACGTAGGAACACCTTATAGTCTCAAATGAGTCTAGAATAATACAAGTATTCATATTTTCTTATTTGCGTGTAACATCTTAGTAATGGCTAAAAAAGGTACAAAACTAGAAACACTTATTAGGGCACGTAAACTTGGCGAGATTATCGCTAGAGGTGGCCGTAGATCAGACTGCATAGAATATGGCTCTAAAAATTGGGGGGTTGGCTATAAATCTGTAGATAAGTATTTAGAGATAGCTAGAGCCGAAATGAAAGCTGATTGGGATATGGAAAGACCTCAATTAGTTGCCGATCTTTTATCGCAAGCTGCAACTCTACAAATGGAAGCTAGAGAAAAAGGGCATTTACATATTGCTCTTGGTGCAATCAATACAGCAGCTAGACTTGCACAGATTATTTCGTGAGTATTTTAGATACAGTAAAACCTGGTAATGTTTTATATCAAATCGGTGCATATGATTTACCTACAGCAGATGAAGCAATAAGACGAATATCACAAAACTTGCTACCTCATCAAGCAAAATTCTGTGACAACATGGATTCACGAAAACTTGCATTAGTCTGTGGTTTTGGTGCTGGTAAAACTCATGCACTTATATCAAAATCTTGCATACTGGCAGCACTAAATGTTGGTCATGTATCAGCTATTTTTGAACCTACGGCTCCTATGCTTAGAGATATTTTGCAAAGAACGATGAATGAATTATTAGATGAATGGCAAATACCTTTTACATTTAGGGCATCACCTCTTCCTGAATATACTTTGGAATTTGCAGAAGGATCACACACAATATTACTTAGAACTATGCTTACTTATCAACGATTACGAGGCCAAAACCTGTGTGCAGTGGGATTTGATGAGGCAGATACTATTCCGAAAAGAGAGGCAGAAAATGCAATGAATATGGCACTTGCAAGACTTAGATCAGGTAATGTTCAACAGTTTTATGCAACAACAACTCCAGAAGGTCATGGTTGGGCATTTGAGACATTTAAAAAAGATCCGAAACCTGATACTAGCTTGATACAAGCAAGAACAGAGGACAATAAATATCTTCCAGAAGGATTTATAGAATCATTAAGGGCAAACTATCCAGAACAATTAATAAAAGCGTATCTCCTAGGTGAATTTGTGAACTTAAATATGTCTCAAGTTTATGATCGCTTCGACAGAAATATTCATGTATGCGATCAACTACCAAGTTATAACAATGAAATCTTGCGTGTAGGTTTGGATTTCAACATTCAGAATACTAACTGTGTCATAGGGGTGCGTGATGGTAATAAGTTAGTCATAATAGATGAAATCACTAAAATGCACGATACGGATGCAATTTCGCAAGAACTGCTGAGAAGGTATCCAGATCGTAGGATTTTAGTTTACCCAGACGCTTCAGGAGGTAATCGTTCTACAAATGCTTCAGCAACCGATATATCCATTCTCGAATCTTACGGCTTTACCAATATGTCGCCAAGATCGAACCCCCCAATCAAAGATAGAGTCTCGGCTGTTAATGCTCTTCTCAAAAACGGCAAAGGGGAAGTCCGTTTGGCGATTAGCCCCTGTTGCAGAACCTTAATAGAATGTTTTGAACTACAGGCTTACGATGAGAGGACAGGAGAACCCGATAAACAAAATGGATATGACCACATTCTTGATTGTATTGGCTATCTAATCTGGCGTGAATTTAATCCATTATATTTCCGTTCTGGTAAAGGTACTGGAATTAGGCTTTATTAGTATTATTCTTTAAACTATAGTTAGTAGTATTAATGGACTTTTAAAATGTACTCAGGTTATAACCATTACAACAGGCAGAAGTCAGCAGTTGGAACGACAATAATAGATCCTAATAACGCATGGTTTGCACAAGAACCTCACTGGCCTTTGATAGAAGATTTGATTGGTGGTACATATCAGATGAGAAGTCGTCATAGAAAATATTTACCACAAGAACCTAGAGAGTTAGATGAGTCTTTTGACAATCGCTTGGCTAGAAGTGTCTGCCCTCCCTATTTTGTTAGGTTGGAAAAATTATTGGCAGGTATGTTAGTGCGTAAACCTGTGAGACTGAATGATACAAGCGATGATATAAGACTGCATATGTTTGATGTTGATTTAGAAGGTAATGATCTAAATGTATGGACATATGAAACTGCAAGAAAAATGATTCGTTATGGTCATGTTGGTGTTCTTGTAGATGCACCTGCTGCTGGACAATCTGGCAGACCTTACTGGATTACCTACACGCCAAGACAGATATTAGGTTGGAGAACAGAAATGTCAGAAGGCAAGTTAAAACTTACGCAGCTTAGATTATTAGAAAAGGTATTTGAACCAGAAGGATTGTATGGAGAAAAGGTTGTAGAGCAGGTCAGACTGTTAACTCCTGGTGCTTATGAAATACATCGCAAGGGTAAAAACAATGAGTATGTAAAGTTTGATGAAGGATCAATGAGTTTACCTGAGATACCTTTTTCTGTCGCTTATGCAAACAAGATTAATTTTTTAGAGTCAAGGCCACCGATGGCTGACATTGCAGAATTAAATCTTAAGTCGTATCAATTACAATCAGACCTATCAAACCAGTTGCATATATCAAGTGTGCCGATGTTGGCATTTTTTGGTTTTCCACAGAATAGTGAAGAGGTAAGTGCTGGACCAGGGGAAGCTATTGCATTTCCAGCAGAAGGCAGAGCAGAATACATTGAGCCTAATGGTAATAGTTTTAATGCACAGTTTGAACAGATTGATCGTGTAGAGAAACAGATAAATGAACTAGGTTTGGCTAGTATTCTTGGACAAAAGTTAAGTGCAGAAACAGCAGAATCAAAAAGGATAGATAGAAGTCAGGGTGATAGCACAATGATGGTTATTGCACAGCAGATGCAAGATATGATTGATAATTCCTTACAGTTTCATGCACAATATCTTGGTAGTGATGCTGGCAGTTGTTTTGTTAATAGAGATTTTGTTGCACAAAGATTAGAGCCTCAAGAGATTCAATCTTTGTTACAGCTTTATACAGCAGGTACGATCACACAGGAAACATTACTTACACAATTACATGAGGGTGAGGTATTAGGTGATGAATTTGATGTTGAAGAAGAGATTGAGGCAACGGAATCGGGTGGTTTGAGGGAGATGTCAGAACCAATCGAAGAGGCAGAAGAATCTATGCCCGAACAATCAGCAGAACCAGAAGATGAATAATGTCGATACCTGAAAAGTTTTATCGCAACCAAATCGACCTCAATAGATATGAAAATGATTTGGCAGCAAGGTTGATTGATACCTATAACAAAATAATGATAGATGCTGCACAGCGTTTACAAAAAATACCAGTAGGACCAGGATTAGATAAAACAAGAGCAATTAGATTAAAAAGCATTTTAAAACAGGTAAAGACAGACTTAGATAGATGGAGAAACAGTAGCCTTGGCATTATGGTCAAAGAACTAAAAGATGTTGCTGATATACAAAAAGATTTTATTGAGGGGTTACTGGAAGATATTGCACCACCTGAGTTGGCTGGTCAGATCAATGCTTTGCAGATAGACCCTGACTTTGTAGATAGATTGATAAGATTTGACCCTACCAAAAGTAATCAGATTGGTTTACCAAGAGGTAAGGTTTTTGATGTTTTTAAAGATACGACAAGTATGCAAGCAGTGCAAAGTAGATTTGCTTTGACGGCTGGTGTAGGAAAAGAAATAGTATTACCTAATGGTGATGTTGTAGCAAAAGCATTTCGTGGCCTTACAGAAAGAACAGCCGATAGATTTGCTCACACTGTAAGACAAGGACTATTGGAGGGTAGAAGTTTACAGACAATACAGAGGCAACTGATCGGAACATTAGATTTTAACCCAAGATCAAAAGGTGGAGTTGTTACTTCTTTGAGTAACGCCCAGACAAAAACACTTGTCAAAACAACAGTAAACCAGTTAAGCACTGAGATTAGTAGAAAGAGTTACCAAATAAATCCAAAGATTGTAAGAAGGTGGGAATATTCTGCGGTGCATGACCAGAAAACATCTGCAATCTGTAGAGCACTAGACGGCAAAAGATATAAAGTTGGTGAAGGGCCATACCCACCACAGCATTTTAATTGCAGGTCTGTTGATATACCGATACCGATTGGCCCTATTACTGGCAAAGAATTTGTTCCCGATGGTGAAACTTATGGTCAATGGTTTGATAAAAAAGTAGCAGACCTTAATAAAAAGGGAGATGATAAGGGTACTGCTTATGGACAGAAAGTATTAGGAAAGCAGGGGTTTAGTATGTACAAAAGGTTGAGGAGTAAATACAATTCACCGACTGAAGCGATGCGTAAGTTTATAAAAAACGATGGATCAAGAAGAACAATAGATCAGTTGATGGCTATATACAAGAAAAAATAGTAAGATAAATTTAGTTGCTTTTACTAATTATGCCTGGACACTATGGCTCAATGAAACCCAAAGGTAAGAAGAAAAAGAAAAAGGGTGGCAAGAAATAATGGCAAAAACACTAGCAGAAAGGTTGTCTGAAGCAAAGAAGGCAGCAAAAGTTACAAAACCAAAGAAAAATGCCAAAGCAGAGAAAAGTACCAAAGGATAAAAAAACTGGTGTACCGAGGAAATATCTCAGTGGTGCAAAAAACAGAAGTGCAAAAGCTGCTGAGATAAAAAGAACTGCTGAAGCGTACAGAAAAGAAGAGTATATTGATATAAAAGCTATACAAAAATCAAGGGTTGCACAAGATGGCAGAAAAACCAAAAAGAAAACCTCTAAGCGAGGCCGTAAAAAAAAGTCTTAAGAAAAAGGCTGAAGGAACAAAGTTTACCTATGGACAGTTAGCTGCTGTTTATAGAAGAGGTCAGGGTGCATATCTTAGTAGCGGATCAAGAAATGTAACTATGGGTGCATGGGCGATGGGTCGTGTAAATAGCTTTGTAAGTGGTAAAGGCGGTGCAAGAAAAGCTGATGCTGACTTATTAAGAAAGAAAAAGAAATGAGTATAAAAAGAGGAGGCCACACATTTGAAGGGGTTGATAAACCTATAAGAACTCCAGGTCATTCAAGTGGTAAGTCTCATGCGGTTGTTATAAAACAGGGTGATGGTTATAAATTAATTCGTTTTGGTATGCAGGGAGCAAGAACCAAGCCACCAAGAAAAGGAGAATCAGAAGCAGATAAAGCAAAACGCAAAAGTTTTAAGGCAAGACACGCAAAAAACATTGCTAAAGGAAAAACAAGTGCTGCATATTGGGCAAATCGTGTAAAATGGTGATATAACTTAATTAAGGCTACGCTTTATTACATGGCAGACGAAAAAGAAACAGTGGCTACGCCACCAACACCAGCACCTAATGCTGAAGTTGAAGCATTGAAAGAATCAATAAAAAAACTAGAGGCAAAAAATTATGAACTGATAGGTAAGCTGCAAAACCAGAAGAAAGCAGTGCCTGATGATTATGACACGCTTGTTGCCTATAAACAAAAACATGAACAGGAAGAATTAGAAAAAGAAGGTAAATATACAGAAGCAAAACAGGCAATGGAACAGCAGTATCGTGATAGATCGGCTGAAGATAAAAAACGCATTGAAGAACTGGAGTCAAGAAATAGAGAACTTGAATTGATTGCACCAGCAATGCAAGCACTATCTGAAGTCACCCATGATCCAGAACTTGTATTAAATAACTTTGTACCAAAAGAACAGATACAGATTAAAGAAGGTAGACCAGTTGTAATTGATGGTTATGAACAACTACCTGTGGCAGATTATGTGAAAAATAAATTAGAAAAAGAAAAGCCTTATTTGTTAAAAAAAGCACCTGCCGTTGGTGGTGGAGCACCCATTTCAAGGCCACCTGGAGGGGGTGAAGTTACCGAAGAAATGATTAAGCCATTTCTTAAAAATTCAGAAAATCTAACAGAACAGTCAAGAATCTTTAAGGTTTATGGTGTAGATACATGGAAAAAGTTGCGAGAAATTGCAAAAACTCGCTAGAATATTAATTAAATTCTGTTACGCAGAATAAATATTTAGGGTTACGCCCACACCGTTTAAATTTATTTTAACAACACATGGCTGTTTTAAGGAGTGACATTATCATTCCAGAAGTATTTACGCCTTATGTTATAGAGCAAACAACCGCCAGAGATGCGTTTCTCGCAAGCGGTGTGGTAGCACCTATGGCAGAGCTAAATGCAACTGAGGGTGGTGATTTCGTAAACGTACCATTTTTCTCTGCAAACCTAAGTGGAGATTTTGAGGTACTTTCAGATTCAAGTTCATTAACACCAGGTAAGATTTCTACTGACAAACAGGTAGGAGTTATCTTGCATAGAGGTCGTGCTTTTGAATCTAGAGATTTAGCTGCACTAGCTGCTGGTTCTGATCCTATGGCTGCAATAGGACAAAAGATTGGAGCATATATTGCAAACCAAAGACAGAAAGATTTACTTGCTTGTCTTGATGGAGTATTTGGTTCTATCAATGCAAACTCAAACAGTTCAGCTTTCTTTGATCTTTGTATTGATTCAGAATCTGGTGATACACCAACAGGTTTATCTCCAAGACACGTTGCAAAAGCAAAAGCTATTCTTGGCGATCAAGGCGACAAGCTAACAGCAGTTTGTATGCACAGTAAAGTTTACTATGATCTCGTTGAGAGAAAGATGGTTGACTATGTTCTTGCATCTGACGGCAATGGCGGTTCTGCAACAGCAAGTGGTGGTACTATCGCACCAGCATATGGTGGAGATAATACTGTTCCTACATACTGTGGACTTCGAGTAATTGTTTCAGATGACGTTTCTACCACAGGTAGCGGATCATCAACTGAGTACAGTACTTATTTCTTTACAACAGGTGCAGTTGCTAGTGGAGAGCAAGCTGGTCTAACAACTGAGACAGATAGAGACATTCTAGCTAAATCAGATGCTATGGCTATTGACCTTCATTACACATATCATCCTGTTGGTTCTAAATGGGCTGTTACAACAGTTAATCCAAACAGAACACAACTTGCAACAGTAGGCAACTGGTCAAAAGTTTATGAAACTAAAAACATAGGCATTGTCAGGGCAACTAACGTAAGTACACAAGATTAAGGGGAAACTATTATGCCATCTTTATTTGAGGTTAGTGCTGGTAAACTTACTGGACCAACAACTGGTGGAACAGTAACACAGGCAACTAACAAATCCACAGGTGTAACTCTTAATACAGAGTCAGGACAAATCACCATGAACAACGCAGCTTTAGCTGCTGCTGCTGAAGTAACATTTACAGTAACTAACGACAAGATCGCTGCTACTGATTGTGTTGTTGTAAACCATGGTTCTGGCGGTACTGCTGGTTCTTATCTTGTAGGTGTATCCACAATCGCTGCTGGATCATTCAAGGTAACAGTAACCAATGCGTCAGCTGGTTCTTTAAGTGAAGCTATTGTCATCAACTTTGTTGCATTGAAAGGTGCTTCCAGTTAATGGGAATATTCGCTTTTAGACGAATGAGAGAACAAGAGGCTGCCAATGAGGTAGCCCCTGTTCTTTTAACACCAAAGAAAAAACCAAAACGTAAGCCAAAATCTAATGGCAATAACAATTCACACAACAGTCGGAAGCAGCATAGCGAATAGCTATATCAGCCTTCAGGAAGCTCAGGATATTATTGATGGGTTGATTGAAGATGATGATGTAGTCGCATGGGCTAGTTCTACAACCGACCAAAAAAACAGAGCATTATTTACATCTACACAAAGAATAGATCGAGAAAGATTTTTGGGGGCTAGGGTTACTGATACACAAGCATTACAATGGCCGAGAACTGGTGTTAGAAAACCTGATACATATATCAATACTTATTCTGTTGGTTTTCCTTTTCGTATTACCACAGATTATTACACCGATACTGAGATCCCAGATCAGGTAAAAAAAGCAGAGGCTGTTTTGGCGGTATATCTTAATAACAACAAATCAGGATTAGGTTTATCTGGTCTAGAGGATTTTAAAAGAGTAAAAGTAGGTACACTAGAAGCAGAGCCAAATTTTTTCGGTTCTGTTGGTGCTGATAGAGTACCACCACTATTTGAACGCTATTTTACTGGCTTACGAATAAGTGGACCAGGAAACGTAGCAATCAAAAGGAGTTAAAATGACTTACTACCCAGCAGCAAAAATTATTAATGACACAGCAGCACATACTGGTCGTTTTGGCTGCATAAAAGCATTACAAGATTCAGTTATCAATACTCTTGTAGCTGAAAACATAACAGGAGATTTAACTGGTTTGCAGTTTAAATCAAACACTGCCATCGAGGGAGTTATCACCAGCGTAAAACTTGATAGTGGTACTGTTATTGCTTATCTGATCTGATGCCAAGTTTAGGAAACGCATTAAAAAAAGCAGTACCAGGGATATTAAAGGCCACTGGCAGCGATGTAGTAATAAGATTTGTAACAGTCGGAAGTTACAATACATCTACTGGTGCGGTTTCTGAAAGCAATACAGATGTCACTGTAAAGGCTTTAGTTGATGATGTTTCTAGATCAGAGGTAAATGATCTTATAAACCAACAGGATAAACGTGTTTTATTTGCTGCAAAAGATGTTACCTCAACACCAACAACAAAAGATAAGGTCTTGATAAGTAATGTCGTTCATCAAATAATACAAGTAGATTCAGAAGAGGCTTCTGGAGTTGCAGTTACTTTTACATTATTTGTGAGGTCATAATGGCTGTAAAAAAATTAAGACTAGACGGAATTGGCAACTATGCTGAAGATGTTATAGAAGAAGTTGTAGATTTTGGGGCAGCAAATCTTCTCACTAAGTTGAAGGGGCAAGATGTACCGATTAGAGAAGGCATAATGAGAAATAGATGGAAAATTAGAAAAGTATCAAATTTGGAATCTGACCTTATAAACAATTTAGAATATGCAGAACCAGTAACCTTTGGCACAAACCTACCACCTACCTGGAAAAATGGTTATCAACTAACAACGGCAGAAGGCAAAGAGATTCCAAAAGATTGGGCGACAAGACTTATTGAACAAACTGAAAGAAATATGATGAAGGAGCTTAGATCATTATGAATACAATCAACGAGATAAGAACTGCAATAGAAGCAAGACTAGCAACTGAGATGGCAAACGCACCAGCATATACTGTTGCTTTTCAAAACGTACCTTTTACACCACCAAATAACACAAGTTGGGTGCAGTCATCAATTATATTTGGTACACATGAATCTGCAACATTACAAGCACCAACAAGTGGATATAACAAACATAATGGAGAACTGATAGTAAATGTATTTACACCTCAAGGTGTTGGATCAGGTGCTAATTACACAATCGCAGAACGTATAAAAGATTTATTTCATAGACAAACTGTTAGCCAAATCATTTTTGGTGATACAGTAGGACCAAGCCAAGTTTCACCTGCAAGCCCTCAACCTTTTTTTCAAACTGAGTTGAGCTTTATTTTTGAAGCATGGTTACAATAGAATAAAATCTGTTTAATTTTAAAAAAATGGCAACTGTATTATCTGGTACTAGCGGTGCGTTGTATTACAAACCAGCAGGTACTAAAGGCACTTTTGGAACGGCAAATGTCGCAATAGGAACTGAAACTATTACTGTACAAACCTATTTAAATTTTAAAGTAGGTGATGGAGTTAAGTTTTCTGTAATCAATGCACAAACAGGTGCTAGTGGTACTGGAACATTACCAGCAGGTTTAAATGCCAGTGATACATTTTTTGTTATTGCTTATACAGCAGCTACAGGTGCTTTACAGGTATCAGCAACATTAGGTGGTTCGGCACTTAATATTACTGATGTTGGGACAGCTGCATCACCTAATGAGTTTCAGGTTGCTTATGCAGATTTTGCAGCTGTAGGTGAAGTGCAGTCTTGGAGCTTTTCTATATCAAGAGAACAAATAGATACAACAACTATTGGTCAGCAAAGCACACAGGCAGTTCCATTTAGAACATTTGTTCCTGGTTTTGCTGATGGTGAAGGAACAGCAACTGTATTTGTTACAGATGAAGATTCTGCTTTAGCTAATAGAATGGTTGAAGATGTAATTCAAAGAAATCAAGTTGGTGCTGCATTTAAACTTTATACAGATAAAAAAGGAACTGAAGCACTAAGTAGAAGTATTCAACTTGATGCAATGCTTTCAGATGCAGAATTTAATGTAAATCCAGATGACGCACAATCTGTAGAAATTACATTTAAACCAACTGAAGCACCAACCTTTGACTTCAGTACAAGTAGTTGATAAGTTAAATTAGTTAAAACAATTTATGGCAACCCCAAAACCTCGCCTTTCTCCACTGGAGAAATTAAAAAAGGCTGCAAACTTGCAACCGATCAAAAGAGAAGTAGAACTTACAAATGGTGACATCTTTGAATTTTGGTCAACACCATTAACAATGGCTGAAAGAGAAAGAGCACAAAAGGGAACTAAAGATGACCTTAATGCTTTTGCTCTTCAGTTATTTATCCAGAAGGCAACACACGAAACAGGTGAAAGAATGTTTACTGCTGGTCAGGCATCAGAACTTAAACATGAATGTAGAGATGCAGACCTTCAGGCATTGATGCTTGCTGTTATTAGTGAAGAAACAAAAGACAGTGAGGATTTTGATATAAAAAAATAAAGAAGGAGGTCAAAAGAGATAATTTTTTGATGCTCCAGTTAGGTGTTGCAAAAGAATTAGGATACACATTATATGATTTAAAACGTCAGATAACAGAATCTGAGCTATTAATCTGGGCTGCGTATTTTGAAATATTAAATGATGAACAGGAAAAAACTTTAAAAAGTGCCAAACGCAGGTAATATATAAATAATTACAATTTTTTTTGTGGCTGGCGAAGTTGGTATAAAAATTAAAGTATCAGCTAAAGATGCTGATAGAAATTTGAATAAACTTAAAAATTCAAGTAATAAGTTAAGTGAGGCATTTAATAAAGTAACAAGAAGATCGCAAAAAACACAAACCGCTTTTAGAAATACAGGAAAAGCTGCAAGATCAGCAAGCACTGGTGTACGTTCTTTAGCTGCAAGTCTAAGGCCATTATTAGCAGCTTTTGCAGTTATTGGTTCAGCAAGATTTGTTTTTATAAAAAGTGCGGAAGTTGAAACTCAAAGAAAAAGTTTAGAAGTACTTACAGGGTCAGTTGGAGAGGCTAATAAAATTATTAGAGAACTTCAAGCCTTCGGTTCAGTCACACCATTTACAAGTAGTGAGCTTATAGAACAATCAAAAAGATTAAAGGCTTTTGGTTTTGAAACTAATGAAATAACAGATACTGTTAAAAGGTTGTCAAATGTAGCTGGAGCAACTGGTGCAGATTTATCAGGTATAGCGACAGCTTTTGGACAGATAAGGGCAAAAGGTAAATTACAACAAGAAGAAAATTTGCAATTATTAGAACGAGGCGTTGATATAACGACAGAACTTAAAAAAATCACAGGTTTACAGGGAGAGGCTTTTGAAAAGGCACAACGTCAAGGAAAAATTGGTGCTGATTTAGTAAATCAAGCACTGATTAATTTAACAAATGAAGGAGGCACATTTTTTAATGGAGCAACAGCACAGGCAGATACATTAGCTGGAAGATTTAGTACTCTCGTTGACAGTGTTGAAACCTTGGCAAGAAACGTAGGCGAAAAGCTTGGACCTGCAATAAAAACTATTTTAAATCTAGCGATTGACGCTGTAAATCAAATTAATCGTTTAATAACAAGAGTAAGTGCTGGCCCACAGATTGCACAAGCTGAATTACAAGCGAGGCAAAAAGCAATCCAAGAAACTAAAGAAAAATTTAATTTTAATGTTGGTGCTGTTGAAGGTCCTTTGGCTGGTGCTGGTGTAGAAGAATTTTTTAAAGAAAGGTTAGAAATTAATACTGCTGATGCTGTAAATAAAATCTTGAACAAAAATTTAGATGTTGAAGGAAAAATTGCAGATGCAGCAAAAACTAATTTAAAAACTAATAAAGATATAAAAAATCTAAAAGATGGCATAAATAATACAGAAAACAATATTAACGATAAAAATAATAAGTTAAATAAAACTTTAGACGACCAAAAACAAAAATATTCAGAGATCACTAATATTTTGGCTAGTGGCATGACAAATGCTGTGATGGGGTTAATTGATGGAACAAAAACTCTTAGTCAATCATTAGCAGGTGTTGCAAGACAGTTAGCATCAATGTTTTTAAATAGAGCTTTTAGTTCACTGTTTGGTAATTTCTTTGGTGAGCAGGGTGGTTATTCTAGAGCAGGTAGTTTTAAAGCTTTTCAATATGGAGGTGTTGTCAATTCTCCTACACTTGGAATGGTTGGAGAAGGTGGCGAACCAGAATATATAATCCCTGCATCTAAAATGGATGGTGCGATGTCTAGATATTCAGCAGGTGCAAGAGGTGGTGCTGTAATTCCAGGTGGTAGTCACGAAGCTGGTACAGTTGCAGGTGCTTCTGGTAATACAGTTGTTGAATATACTGGACCTGTCCTTAACTTTAATGGAGATGACTACGTTCCAAAAGATGCTGTACCTAGAATTATTAGTACTGCTGCACAACAAGGTGCTTCAATGGGTCAATCTAAAGTAATGAGTACCTTAAAAAATAGCCGTAGTCAAAGGTCTAAAATAGGTATATGAGCATAACAACTATTGTCACTTTTATGAATGTTTACGATTCTAATGGTGATGTTAAACAAAGATATCAAAATGCAAGAAGAGAAGATTATGCGTCATTAAGTGTTAGAGATACAAGCACCCAAAGAGATAGATATGTTAGGAGAGAAAGTAATAAAATTACTTTTCCTGTTGATAATCAAGACTATTATTATTTACCATTTATATATCAAGGTGCTGCAAAAAATAGATCAGGAGATAATTTAGAAGCTGGTTTGTTATTTGCTAATAATGATCTTGCAATGAATTATGCACAAGAGGCTGTACTTAATAAATATTATGTAGAGATATTTGTATCAGTAGTAGATCCAGCTACTTTGCAACCAAGACAAATATATGGAAATTATTTTCTTACAAGAGATAACTGGTTAGCAGCTTCTATGTCTTATGACTTTGAAACTATAGAAGTAATATTATCAAGTTCTATAGATGCTGTCGGAACCACTGCACCTAATAGAAGATTAACAACAGGACTTGTTGGGTCGTTACCTGTTACTGGCGATATACAAAACCGATGAAACCTGCAAAGTTAGTTGGTATGCCGTATAGATTAGGTGCTGATCCAGAAAAAAATGGTGCTGTTGATTGTTTACATTTAGCAAAAACAGTTTTAGCTAATTATGGAATAAAAACACCAGAGCCAACTAGAAGTTGGTATAGAAAATTTCGTAAAGGAGAATATCAAATATTCAAAGAAGAACTTGAAAAGTGGGGAAACAAGACAGAACACAGTAAGATAGGTACAGTTGGATTATGTAAATCAAATGAGGGATTTGGCCTTGCTGTTTATTGGGAAGAAGGATGGCTAAGTTGCGAAGAGTGGGGGGTAAAATGGAGTCCCCTAGAATATTTGGAGGTGGTAGAGCGTTATTACCCCATGAAACACAACTTTGTGACGCATTAGGAATTACTGAAGAGGAATATTGGGAGTTTGTATATTTAATAGAATCTGTTAACGGTAAAAGACCGAAAGCTTATGATTTAATACCTAATATTGTAAATATGCCACCTGTGGCAATAGCTCCTCTGTCTATATTTGGTGTATCTATAGGTTTTTATGGTGTTGTTGCAATAGGTGTTGCTTTAAGTTATGTTTCGACTTTATTAGCACCAAAGCCAAGAGCACCAAAAACTCCTCCTAGTTTAATGACAGAAGGTGCTGCATCTGCAAAAAGATTTGCACCGCAAACTGGTTTTAACTCAGTACAAGAACTTGCAGATTTAGGTGAAATAATACCTTTAGTGTTTACAAAAAGAGAAGTAATTGATCTTAATAATAATATTCAATTAATAACAGGGGGTACGAGAGTTAATTCAAGACTTGTATGGTCACAGCTTTTAAGTAAAGGAACGCATCAACAATTAAAAGCTTGTTTTGTTTTAAGTAATGGTCAAATAACAACACCCCCTGATTTTGCTGGTTATGCCATAGGAGATTTATTGTTAAAAAATTACACGAAAGCAAAGATTGCTGTTTATTACAATGGTGGTGTAGCACCTGAAATAGGTTCAGAGGATAGAAATGTATCTCAAGATGGTGAAGATGCTAATTATGGTGAGAATAGATTAAAACAAGCTAACAAATATGACGAAGGAACTTTAGTACCAGAAAAAGATAGAAACGGTGCTGAAATGGTAGATGATATTTTTTCTGTTGATAGTGATTTTACTGAAGGACCATCTGATAAAGTTTTTTCTGGTGTAAGATCACCTTCTACACAAACAAAATTTGGCACGTTCTGTCCAATGCCAAATCAAATGAGGTTTCAGTTACCTTATGAATTAATTTTAAAACCAGGTTCTGCTGAACAGTCGCAAAAAGATGATATAGACAAGAAAAGACAAAAAATTGCTAAGTATTTTCCTAGATATGCAGGTTTTATGAGAATAAATGGTGTACAGCCAGCATCAGGTATAAAAAGATTGGAATTAGAAATAGGAGATAGAGTTCAATACACAATAGGAGATATGGACCCCGAATCACAAATTGGAGCAGATTTTGGTCCTTGGGGTAAAGAAGATATTAGAAATAGTGTGGATTCAGATAGAGAACGTATTGATGACAATATTTCATTAGGTGAGTCTTATATGATTGGTAACTGTTTTGGTGTTTGTGTTGAAATACCTCAACAAGGAATATGGGAAAGAGGTAATTATAAAGATTTTATTTTTGAAATAACTGATTTAGGATCAGGAGATCATTCTATTGATATTTCATCTCGCACTGAAGGTTTAACATCTGCTAATCCTCCCGATCAATTAAGTGCATTACAAAGATCAGCAACTGCAACAGTATCTAATAACAGAAATTGTGATACCACTGAAATAGGTTTAAAATCCACTGTTTATAAACAAGTTACAGGGTTTCCAAATGTAAATAGTCATCCTGGCGGTTTTAGTTATGCAAACGCAAAAGGTACTCTTCATAATTATCAACGAGACAATGGAAATATAAATTTAGGTGGGATGAATAAATATTGCACAAGGTATAGTTTTTTTAGATTACAGGCAAGAAAAGCTGGTACTGAAGATGATTTTGAGACTATTGATAATGGAAAACCTTTTGCTATTAAAGGTCGTACTCCACAACCTCAATATAATTTTATAAGAATTAATCACCCTTTAGGTCAGTATGAATTTAGATTCCAACCTTATAACGGAAATGATATAGTTAGATTTTATTTAGGAAATGATAATTCTATAATTCGTCTGTTGAAAGAAAATTGCGAATTACAGGCTGATACTTATGAATCAGATGCAACTGGTTTGATTTATCAGTTTAGATATACAGGTTTAAATATAAACTTAAATGAATCTGATGCTTGTAATACTGAATTTTTCTTAGGAAAAATTATTGATACAAGACATACTGTTAGTGGTTTAACTAAAACATCTCAAGGTGTTATTCCTTTAGAAGGCGGTTTTCGTTATGTATTAAAAGAAACTTTATACATACGTCATTCAGACGATCCAGGAAATAAAAGTTATATTTTTTATTCTGGGTGGACAAATGGAGGCTACATATATATATGGAAAGGCGAAAACATTGGAACGTCAGAGGGCTTTCCTCCTGTTTTGCAATACGATGAAACAACACAATTTAGAGGAGGAGAGGTAAAATACAGTGGTTGGAGGCGTAGTTATCGTACTATTGAAAGATATACATTAGAACCTGGACCAGCTGCACCTGTAGCTACTTTTAATAATGTTGAATTAACAGGAGGAGAAACAGATTTACCTGGTTTTAGCAGAGCTAAAGTTCAAATTAAACTATATGATAATGAAGTCGCATCATGGACCGTAACAGATGGCGGTGGACCTTATAGAAAAGGAACCACGCTAAACATACCAAGTGTTAGTGGAGGAGGGAAAACATTTAGTGGGCTTTCTAATGTAGTACCTGTTTTGGGACTTGATAAAGATAATCCAGTTGATGTTTTAAATGATGATAATAACGAAGTCATAACAAGTATAGTAAGACCTTGGCCTGGAGGAAGTACAGATGGTTCTGCTAGAACAAGGTCTAGAAATTTAAGACCTTTAGATGCTGTTGCTGATTTTATTTCTTATGAAGCCGAAGTACCAAGCCATATGGAAAATCCAGAACACGAAATTGTATATGTAAATGAGATGATGTCTAACACACCTATGCCATATTCAAATTTAGCGATGGGTGGTGTTAGGTTAAATAGTTCAAAAGAATTTGCAAGTTTTACACAATTTTCCGCATATTTTAAAGAGGGCATATCTGTTAGAAGGCTTATTGATGGTGGAACTGGACCTACAAATTTATTTCCAGAAATTGCTTTTGCATTGTTAACTGATCCACAAATAGGTGCTGGTGATTTAATTGGTGTTAATTCAGTTGACGAAGAACGAATGACTATAGCTGCTAAGTTTTGTAGGGCTAACAGATTATTCTGGGACGGTGTAATAGTTGATGAAAAAAATCTACGAGAATTTATTTTTCAAAATGCTTCTTATTGTTTATTAGATTTTACAATTTTAGGTGGAAGATTTGCATTATATCCTTCTGTACCTTTTGATCCAGTTACTTTTAGAATAGATGCAAACCAAAGGATTCAAATAAAGGCATTGTTCACTGATGGTAATATTAAAAATTTAAAAGCTAGTTTTTTAAGTCCAGAAGAACGTCAAAACTTTCAAGGATTTGCAACTTACAGAAAAGAAAAATTAAATGGTTTTGCTGAACCAAAAACTTTAGGTTTAAGAGTAAAAGATGCTAAAGACGAAGATCCAAGAGAAGGTTTTGACTTGTCATTATTCTGCACATCTTTTGAACACGCTGATACATTTTTAAAATATGCTTTAAAAACAAGAGAACTTATAGATCATGGTATTTCATTTCAAACTACACCACAATCTGCAATGCACTTAGCACCTGGAGATTATATAAGATTACATTCAGAAGCTACTCATACCAGTAGATTTGCTAATGGTGTTATTACAGAAAACGGTGTTATACAAAGCCAAAAAGAAATTACAAATGGAACACAAATTATTTTTTGGAAACCTGGTGATTCAGACGTATCAGAACCAACAGCTATTACAATAAGAAATAATTTAGCTACCAGTAGATTTAGAGGATGTGTATTTACGGTTCCTGATACAAGCACAACTGATAGAGTTTATAAGGTTGAATCTATGACTTATGCAGAAGATGGTCTGATTGAAATATCAGGAAGTCATACACCTTTGACAGCAAATAAAACTTTGGCAATATTAGATCATTATAATGATAATGATGAACCATCTTTCCATACAATTAGAGAATAATGACATCTGAAATACCGTTTCCAAATATCAAACCTTCTTCAAGAAGTTATACCCCTGGAAATTACCCACAAACAGAATTTGTTGCACAAAATGGTGCAAAAACTGTAATTAGGTATGGAAATAAACAGGTAGATGCAAAACTTACATTAAATTTTACAAATATTTTAGATTCACAAGCTTTTCAAATTCTAGAAAGTTATAGACGGGTAAATTCTGTATATGACTATGTAACTTTTAATCAAAACTCAGGGTTAGCAGGTATTGGTGGAGATGGAAATACTATGCCTGATGGAGCATTAGGAAATCTTGCTGCATACGTTGATGCAGTTCCTTTGGGTTTAAGATATAGATTTGACGGTCCTCCAACAGTTACAAGTGTCAGACCTAATCGGTCAAATGTACAATGTAAATTTGTCGCTTGCCTCGATGGGGATTAGAATGTACTTAAAATTAAACTAAAACGATGTCTAAGTTTTATTCGGGTCAAGATGGTAAGTTATTTGTAGATGAACAAAATAAC
>VTLG01012841.1_pt1 | contig 39567 bp, 44 predicted proteins | sample 4694571 | NCBI WGS metagenome assembly VTLG01 (sample SAMN12604809, study PRJNA352737) | marine metagenome | biome: ENVO:00000447; feature: ENVO:00000209|ENVO:00000569|ENVO:01000036; material: ENVO:00002151; isolation source: viral sequences binned using virsorter ... | reverse complement strand
AGCAGCCTCTACTTGCATTTGCCCTTGAGTTATCATCTCTTCTTGCGTAGGCGTACTATACGCATTCTCCCACAACTTAGCTCTTGCCTTCGGGTCCATAAGCCTATACTCTTCAGGAGAAATGCCCAGTATTGCCGCAGCATTAGCGTTATCCAAAGCAGTTTGCTTTTGTTTCTGAGCTGCAGCCGCAGCAGCCGCCGCACGTGCCCTACGTTCTTTTTCTTCTTGTATATACATGCTTGCTCTAGCAGCTTCAATCTTTTGCAAAGACTGAGCCAAAGCCATATCCTGCGCATATCCCTGTTGAGCTAGGCGTCTAGCCTCATCAAGTACCTGCTGTCGTTCTTGAGCATTTAACTGTCGCAAAGCATCATTCGTAGCCATACGAATCTGATTCTCTAACTGAAACTTCTCATCACCCACAGCCATCTGCGATTGAGCCACAAGTTTCGCAGGCATAGCAAGACGCTCTTGCGAAGCCATGCGAGACACAGTACGTAACCTATCCATAGCAGCAGCATTAGACTCATCAGTACTAGCAAGCAAACCAGATGTAAGCGCAGCAACTTCCTCAAACTCAGAACTTACTTGTTCACCCAACGCCTCACGAGCCTCACCTCGTTCAGCAGTTTGTCTTTGAGCAGCCTCTCGCTGACGTTTACTAGCATCAGCAGCTATAGCATCAATCTCACGCTGTCCAGTTATATCCAAAGCACGAAGCGAACTAGATAACTCATTACCAATATCAGATATTTGCGTCATTCTTCTATCAAAAGCATCTTGCAAAAACTGCAACTGCTCTTGAGACATATCCTCAATATCAACACGACCTTGCTCCGCAAGTTCCTCAATTTGAGAAGTAAAATCAGTGCTCGTAACGTTATTAAACAAATCTTTTGTAGATTGCGCTAAATTATCGTAAATAGCGTCAAAAGTGGTACCAGTGCTTCCACCAGTTTGCGTATTGCTAATACGCATCTTGTTCTGATCAACAGGAAAATTTGTTTGTTGAGCATTAACAATCATGTCTGCCATTGGACCTGTCGTAGGAGATGCAGTTGGACTGATAAACCTAGAAGCATCAATAGCGCCTCTAATTAAATCGTTTTTTTCAACACCTGATATAGGACTAGGAGCATCAGTTGGAGCTATTTGTCCAGCTAAATTACCTAAACCTGTAAAAAATGCTTCATCAATGCTTTGAACCATTATGTAGCTCCTGTTAATCCACGCATAGTTTGCGCCAAAGTAAATCGCCTAACAGCATCAGCTATAGCCTGATCCATACTGCCAGCAGAAAATTGCTCTTCAATCATCAACTGTTGGCGATCTAACTGCGCTTGAGCTTCCATAATCTGTGATTCCAAATTGTAAGAAGCTAATTGTTTATCTCCTGCTTGTTCTTCACGTTGCCTTTTAGCAACGCCAGAATCCAGCATTCCACGTTGATTTAGATTGCGTGTTAGATCTTTAGCAGCTTTGTCATATTGTCTGCCCAGTTGAAAACGTTGCAAAGCACTTTGTCTTTGTAACCCTTGCCTAGCCAACGTAATGTCATTCATTCCGTAGCCAAATTCAGTTATTCTCTGGGCTTGAGAGCCAGATCCTGTATATGTAGAACTCATCTCATCTATAGGGTTTAACTGTCCCGATTCAAATTTTCTTCAATAGCCTTTATTTCAGCCTTTTTCATAGCAAGATCCCACTCCTTTTTGCCCCTTTCGGACATCTGTTCCATGACATCTTCTAATGATATTTCTATTTCTGGCACTGACATTGGTTATCCTCCAAATAAGTAATTCTTTCTTGCATATCCTGCAATACTTTTATTATAGGCGCAGTTAGGTATTCATAGTATATTGCTCTTGGGGTTTCTCCCCAATGACCCTCATCATAACGAACAGCGTACTCATAGCCAGCTTCGTGCAAGCTCTCAGCAGATAAACCAGCTTCAAGAGGCACTGAAGCATCATCTTCTATACCACGATACAAAATAGGTCTAGAATCCAGAATTTGATACGCTTCTTCTACAGGTAAATCTACAATGTCTTTCTTAAAACGCTCACTAGAGGTTAACTCCATAACCTGACGGTCAGAATCCCTTGAACGCAAAGTCCAATAACCACCTGAAGAAAACGTTGAGCCTTGATGCAACCATAATTTGTTCCATGCTTTACCTGACTTACCTAAATCAGTTGAATTGTTTACGTAAGGATAAAATTCGTTACTATCAAGCACTATCTCAGCAGTACTATTTACACCCCAATACATGTTTGCATTTTCAGCATAGAAGTGCGCTCCACTACTGTTCATAGACCCAATGTCTATAAAACCATCGCCAGTTTCTATTCGTAAAGTATCGGCAGAGCCTTCTTGTAACTTTGGACCGTTAGTAGTGTTGTCTCCAATAACTACAGAACCATCACTCAAAATGCTCATAGCCCTAGTAGGCGAACCATTATTAGGCGTGGTCATAAATACAAGACCTGTAGCCTCGTTAGCGTCTGTATCGCTACGTTTTTCAGCACCTATTTTTGCGCCAAGAAAGCTATAAGGAGAATCGTCAGAAGGAATCCAAAACTCAATACCGACACCATCACCAGTTACAAGGTTTACTGAATTATCAGTGTCTGTGCCTTTTAAGCGAAGGACGCTTTCAATAGCTCCTCCACCTGTTACTTCTTTATTTATCGTAACTAATGTGTCGTCCCACGTTAAATTAGCTGAAGCACCGAATGATCCACCATTGTTAAATTGTATCTGCGTATCAGAGCCAGCAGGACTGCCGCCCCCTCCACCTAAATCAGCTATTGACTGAGCCGTTACTTTTTTAACGTTAGCGCTATCCGAAGTGTCAGTAATTAAAACCAAATCATCTGCAGCTACGGTAACTGTAGACGCAGTTACGGTAGCAGGAGTAAAAGCACCGCTTACAGTCAAAGAACCAAGAGTACCAACGCTAGTCAAAGACGATGTGACAACAGTAGATTTAAGCTCTGTTCCAGTTAATGTGCCTGCCGCAGCAGCAACAGTTATATCTCCTGTTCCATCAAAATTGACACCATTAATAGCCCTAGCAGTAGCCAATGCAGTAGCTGTCGCAGCATTGCCAGACGTATTCTGGTTACCTGCAGTATTTACCCCAGCTAAATCAATGTTTGCTGTGCCGTTAAATGACACACCACCTATAGTTCTAGCTGTTTCTAACGCCGTAGCAGTTGCGGCATTACCAGATGTGTCCTGATTGCCTGCGGTGTTTACCCCTGCAAGGTTTATGTTGCCTGTGCCATCAAACGATACACCACCTATTGTGCGTGCAGTTTGCAACGCAGTTGCAGTAGCGGCGTTGCCACTTATGTTTGTAACTCCTGTTATATAACCATACGAAAGTATTTTGTCTTGTATAGCCGCACTAGTCATTAGGCTAGTGTCGTTATCTGCAAACGATTCGCCACTTGTTTGTAGCGAATCAGCAGCAAATTCAGAAACAGTCAAACCTGAAACGTCTAACTGCACACTACCTGCAGTGCCTCCACCTGTTAAGCCTGTGCCTGCAACAACTGCAGTAATATCTCCCTGCGGAGCCAAAGCAGCTATAGAAGAAGCAGTCACTGTCTTGGGATTATCACTATCGCTTGTGTCAGCGATAACAATTTTATCATCTGATGCGACAGTTACCGAACTTAGCTCAGATGGAGCAAAATTAACGGTTACAGCACCAGTAGTTCCACCACCTGAAATAGCAGTACCTGCAGTAACACCAGTAATTGTGCCACTGCCAGAACCAGTAGGCATCTGTATGGCTATTTGCCGTAACTCGTAGTCAATTGCGATAGCGTCATCTGTTACGAATTTACGAGTAGGTTTATATGCCATGACTACTCCTCTTCGTCACAAAGTTCTTGGATCTCCTCGTCCATAGCTACTACTTTTGCATTGAGACTATCAATGCGTATTTGTAACAACTCAAATTCGGCTTGAGTAACCGAATTAGTTATTAACGTTTCTACTTTGTCGCTAACACGATTAATCTTGTTTGAGTAGCTAGATACTGACCATACGATTGTTGCCACTATAATAATGACTGTCATTAAAAAACCAAGTGTCATTGATGATACTCGGTAGTTTTTAACGCTGTCCTCAGTTAGTGGCGTATCCATTATGGAGCCACGTAATCTAAAGTTATTACAAGTTTAGGAGGTGTTGTTTCGCTAGCACCATAAAACACAGCATATTCAGTGTCTGCGCTCCCTGAACCTATAGCTGTTTTGAGAGCAGTAACAGAAGTATCATTTGTTAAAACTAATGGTTTGGCGTCTGCATGATCCACGAACGTTTGCATTTTTGTGCGATTAGCGCCACTACCGTTCAAATCCCATTGTGCAGTATCGCCTCTGGCTAACGGTGACCCACTTGAAATTGTCTTTACAGCCGTAGTAGTAAAGCTAACTTTATCAGCGTCTGGGCTACCATCAGTTGTATCTCCTGTGTATGTGGCTATGTACCAACTTCCATACGCATTTCCAAGACCAGTCGCAGAATCTGATGTTGTCATTCTACGAAGTTCAATATAATTTTCTGCAGATCCTCCAGCAGTAGGTGCAGCATTAGTGATGTACGGTCTTTCTGCAAGAACTTGAGCTAATGTCTGTCCTCCAGATTCTGTGCTAAACCCAAATACACCAACGTAAGGAGTGTTAGTTGAGCCTGAGAAAACACCATTTCTAACAGCAGCCGCTGTTGGAGCAGTAGACCAAGATCCGTCATTGTGCCTAAAAGACTTTGACCTGTTTGCTACAAACGTGTATTTAACAGGATCAGATTTAGTCCATACTGTTTCCCACGAGTCACCGTCCCAGTACTTAACGTTAGTAGGGTTTACCCACGCACTACCGTTGTAATGCTTAAATGCAGTTCCATTAGGTACTTGTACCCATGCACTACCGTTGTACCGATGTAGCGTAGGCATTATGCTGTATTGACCCAGAGGTCACCAGTAAATAGACCACTGCTAGGTTCACTACTAGTTACATAAACATTGCGCAAATGCCCATAGTCTTGATCAGCTATAGTGACTGTTCTATCAGCAGTAGGATTAGTTACAGCAATAGTAGTTTCGTGATCGTCAGCGGAAGAACCTTCAAATGTTATTGCATCTTGACAAGTTATATCCCCACTAAATACAGCATTTACAGCAGTTACATCTCCAGTAGCTGTAATGTTTCTAAACGCAGTAATATCTGCGTTTGAATCAACGACAACAGCTTTAGAAGCAGATACTGTTCCAGCAGTTACACCAGCTACAGTATTTATTTCTGCTGTCGTAGCAGTAACGCCATCAAGTTTGTTTATTTCGGCTGTATCAGCCGTAACTCCGTCCATGATATTAAGTTCTGCGGCAGTAGCCGTAACAGCCGTAGAAGCAAGCACTAATTGTCCGTCAGGGATAACTATTCTTGCAGCACCAGCCAGAATTAAGTCATCAACTGACTGATCCCACAGCATGTAGGCGCCTGCAGTATCTCCAAAGAACTTTACGTCATACCCTGTTCCATCAGAACCTACCGTTATGGTGTTTGTCCATGTGCAAGCACCAGTAAAAGCAGCACCATCTAAACGTGCAACCTCATTTGACCAAGTAACAATGTTTGCAAAGTTACTGTTCATTTGGGAAGCAACTATCGTTGTTCCTGCTGTAAAACTTGTAAATGATCCTAAAGCCATTATCTCATCCTTCTAGGCACATACGTAAAGCCTATCGCATTTACCTGCCAATCGGAATTAGTAGCCGTTGGTCCAATAATCTTCATACTAATAGACCTAGCTGTCCCTAAAGTAGGCAATCTTTTAATATCTGTCACCTTAGATTGATCTTCTGAAGTCCAAACACCATCACCTGCACTACCTTCTGACAAAGCAGCCCCAGTATTAGGGTTATTTCCTGAAGGCTGTTGCCAAGTAGCAGTACCCCACACAGAAGCACTAGTACGACCAACAATCTCTACAGGAAACGTTTTGGCGTAGTCAGCAAAGTCATAATCTTTGAATATCTCTACAGTTAATTGCAAAGACGATTTAGCTAAAGTAACTACTTGTGGTTTACCCCACCGTTTTTTAACTATCGGATTCCTTGTGGAAATCCAAGAAGTAACAAAATACGATGGTATATTTTCTTCGTTCGTTGCATATTTATCAAACACCCTACTGTCATCGTCATCAATTGCTATCACTCTACCAGTATTTGCAACACAACCAGCAAATAACGTGTGTTCACTATTGGGTGGTTGATACGCATACATTGGACCAGCATCTATATCAGTCATAGTCCAAGCACCACGATCACCTAACGTAGGATCATAAACAAAGGTTCTTCTTGTTGTAGTACCGCTGTAATTCCAATCAACAGAAACATACAACAACTCATTAGCCCAAGCTAACTGTGGAGGATTCGCAAACGTTATGCGCCCATCATCAATAGCTGGTTTTAGTTTCTCAAAAATGTATGCAGTTCCGTTTTGCCCAAGCACATGCACACCAGAACGATCATGCCAGAAAAACACGCCATACGGTGTAGCAACAGGACTAGATAATGGGATAGATCCAACTGTTTTAGTTATATTGACAAGCTGGAAAGAGTCACTATCAAAACCAAAAATAGCATAAACGGAATTAGACTTAAACACCACCAAACGATCACCGTTAGGCACAATCCCAGTAATGTAATCGCCTGCTTCACCTTTATCAACATCCACATAATCAGCGGCAGTCCATTTCTCAGCTTCATTAGTATTAGACCATCTTACCCTAAATTTTGTGTCTCCACCTTCGTAAGTGTTAGCGACCCAAACATGGTTATTCCATTGCGCAATATATTGTGCTTGCGGAAAGTTACCTGCAGAGCCATCTAACGTTGTGCCCAAGTTTGCATCGGTAGTTCCGTCCCACTTAAAAGAAACTTGGTCATACGAAACGCCGTAAGTAACGTTGTTAAAAGTTAAGCCATATACCCTAGAACCATTTGTTCTGTCAGTAATGTTTGTTAAATTTGTAAAATCTCCAGAAGCTGAATGAGCAACTTTGGTTCCATAATTTACCATTAACCTATTTGTTCCACCATCTGTGTGGAATCCCCAAATGCCCTTAACATCGGCACTTAACGCAGTAGAGTTTCTGCGCATAACTCCGTTACGTAGTTGTACACCTCCACGAGGATCAACTGTTACATTGAGCAAGTCAGGTGATTCGTTAACAGCTAAATCAAATTGGTCAGCACGAAAATTAAGACCGCCAGAAAAAGATTCCAACATTTGAAGCTGGAAATCACGAGTAGCCATCTAAATCACCATCTAACTCCACCAGTGCTGGCGTATCGTAAACGCCCAAGCCCCATCAAATACCGTGTAGAATGCCTAGAGTTCATAATCATTGGTTGCGGAGCAGGAGTATCTACGAACCTGCGAGCAACGTTATCTAACTCCACAGCATACTGTTGCATATACTGGTTAGACATCACAGGATCTTCTTGTTGCAAATAGGCTTTTGCTATTGTATAAGTAGTCAATATAGGGTGAAATGCGTCTGGTAAATCAGGCGTTTCAGTCCCTGCAGCAGTCGTTGCGTTACTAGGAAAATCTGTAGGATACCGTACAGCACGTACATAAATAGTCTCCACCGTATCGGGAGTGGGATAGAACCTAACAACGTCATTCCAAAAACTCCATTCCCAAGCATCACCACTTGTTGAAACATTAATAGGGTTGTCACGATCACCTTCGTCACGACCTATGTAAGTCATTACATGGTCATCATTACGAATAGCAATAATGTCTCTAATCCCCTGCGTTATACCAGCACCTATTGTTGCTAAAGAATAATCAGAAGTTCCAGCAACAGTTTGAAAAGTAGTTGACGTTTCATAAAAACCCCAACGCTTTTCACTATACGCAATAGTGTCGTACCCCTGTGCAATAATGCGGTTAAGAACCGTATCGCTTATATCGCTAGTATCAATATCTATGACATCACGAGTTTGATTACGTATATCATCTAATGTCATGGCAGGCATTATTCAGCTCCATCTAACATTCTGTTGAATTGTTGTGTATGCCCTGCACATAACTGCGTTCCTTTAACTGGGTGTGCTTTGCACTCTGACCCAGCTTTTGTTGTCCCTGAACATGAAGGAGATTCTTCTTCCCACGCAGAAACACCAGCAACTTGACGTATATTGCCAGACTTGCCGTGCGCTGCTCCTCCAACCGCTCGCCCTTCTTGACCTGCAGGTCTTGCATTTGAATTGTAAGCGACTGCGTTTATCCTCATGTATCTCCAAACTGACTAGTGGGGGAACAACCTGTCCCCCCACCAATCGTATTAATTAGTCAGTCAAACCGTGTAGTAGCCCTTGTCGGGAACGGTTACTAGTTGTGAGGTTTCCGTAACACAAGATTTGCGCATAGCGTGCATCTTGGTTAGTTGGACGTACAAACGGTGTTGGCTTGAACCAAACATCGCTGTGCGCAACTAGACGGATGTACTTCGTGTTTAGGAAGTACATTTTACCTGCCAAGTTTGAGTCACCATCATAAGTGCATGGAGCACCTTTGAAGAGAAGGTTTTGGAACCCTGCATCTGCAACTGTTGCATCGGTGTACCGAAGTTGTGGTTGTAGAAGAGATTCGTACTTCTCGTACTCATCTTGATCGCTGATAATAATTGTAGGTTGGTCGTTACCAACTGAAACGTTATTGTACATTGTTGACATAGCAGCAAGTGTTAAAGCACCACCTACGTTTGTAACTGATGATCTCCACCAGTTGTTGTTAGAACCATCAGCAGGAATGTTACCTATAGCTGAAGCGCTAGGTCCATCGTTGCTTGTTCCAACAATACCGCCAATTCCCATCCAGTCTTTAGCGCTGTTACCAGAGCCATCTGCATAGAACATGGTGTTCATGTTTTCAATAACTGTTTCTTCGGCTTGCATAATCTTGCCCTCTAGGAGGTCAATGATTTCTGCTTCACCATTGTTTTTGGCTTCTTCTATACCTGTGATAGTCACCGTCACTGCGTACTGTTTCCAGTCATACTCAGCGGCAGTTATGCCAGTCTGAGCGTCAATGTTGATGCTATCTGATCCAGTATAAGAAGCAGCCGATGAGTTAGTTCCATAAATAATTGGGACTACGATCTTGGCACCGCCACTTATACGCCGAATGGTTTGTCCATTCGTTAATGCGTAGAACAGTGGTCGTGCAGAGAATACGTTGTCTGCCAATTTTGGAACATAGTTGTTGAGAGTCGTTGATAGAATCTCATTAAAATTTGCATTACCGCTCATTTTAGCTATTCCTTAAATTGTTAGTTGTTATTGTCTTGTATAGCCAACTGATATGCTTCACGTATTGAATTAACGGCATTAACTGCTTTGTCAATGTTCCCAGAAGGCGTACCTACTGAAGAATCTATGATTTGAGCATCACGCTTCTCTTGCACAATTGTTTCCTCACTCTGAGCCTCTTGCCTAGAAGCGACCATATCATCGTAGGTCATGTCTTTGTAAGCGGCTTTCAAATTCGGTATATTGTGCTTAATAGCATGTGTAAAAAGTTTTTGTTGATCAATCTCAACGCCATACTCTTCACCTAATTGCGCTATCTCACGTTGCATATTCTGTTGTCTCTGCGCCCGATTTTGTTCTTCAATGGCAGATTCAAGTCGCCTCAAGCGTACTTCATCGGGGTCCAAATCCTCTACATCTTCTGATGTTTCGGTATATTGGTTGCCCAGAGAAACCCCAAATGCGTTACCCAGAGCTTCAATAGCTCCTTGGGGGTCTGACTCTAATGCTTGGACGATTGCCTCTCCTTGAGCCAATCTCTCACGCTCAGTTGCCAACTCTTGCGTCTTACGTGTGTAATCAGCCTGTCGTTGATAACCGTTGCGAAGCTCATCTAGTGAAACACTTTGCTCCACTCCGTCAATTTTGACGGTATAAGCCTCTGAAGAAACTTCAGTGTTGCTGACATCAGTCAGTTCTGTTGTTTCGCTCATAATTGGAATCCCTTCGGTTGTTCCTATAAATAATAAAAATGTGTCCCATTACAAGTTAGGCAATTCAAGACCCATTTGACCTTGTAATTGACTTAGAAGCTCTGGTGGCACACCTCCAGTAGCTTCAAACACTCCTCCACCAGCACCTGCGGCAGGAGCACCGCCCATACCACCAGCTATTGAGGGTGGTTGAGCAGCGCCTGCCTCGGAGGGTGTAGCAGCACCTTGATTTTGTTCAACCATAAACTTTTCTGGATTTTTCACACCAAATCCGTAAGAAAGCACGTATTTAGCTAGTTCTGCAGGGTCTATAACCGTGCCAACTAGCGGAGCTACAGCGTTCATAAGCGAAATTGCTTGCTGTCTCCGTGCTGTTTCGTTTAATGGTTGCGTAGAGCCTCCTTGTACAGAGAAATCGTATTCTCCTACAATGTCGTTCCTTGTGTAAGCGATATAAAATCTTTCATCGTTTTTGCCTGTTATTCTCACCATTTGTGGGCGAGTCATAAATTGTTGCATCAACATAATTACTAGGCGAGCGACTTCCCCTATGTTCAGCTCAACCATTGCTAACTTATCTGATGCTCTGGCGTTGCCAGCATCAGCAATAATGCTTGCTTCTGTAGCTGTTCTTCGTGTTTCAGGCATTTGCCCACGTGCGTATTCAGATACACCGCTTACAGTGTTTATGTCGTTTTCAATAATGCTTGAATGATTGTACATTTCTGGAGCCAATGGTACTTGCGCCAAAGGTACAACCACGTCACCAAGATTCCTGTTTTCATCAACAACAGGAACAAAGCGACCATCTTCATCCGATTCCAACGCTTCTCTGCCTTCAGGTCCGAAAGAACGCTCGTGGTATAAGTATTTTCTTGCATATCGTTTCCTATGGTTTACCATCTGACTACGAGTTTTGTTTAACTCTTCCTGCAATGATTCTATAGCTTCTAAATCGCTCATAGGGTAAAAAATGTCAGGAACGTCATAGTTTCGTAACATAACGAATGGGTGTCCAAAGCTATACGGCATTGGAGTAGGGTCTAATAAGTATTCGTCACCTGATTCGGTGCAAACAGATATAGTTCCGTTTTCCAGATCGTAGTATTCGTACAATGTTACACGTTCTACGAGGTCAGCGTACTCATCTCGTTCGTAATCGTTATCCCATCTGGCTTTAACACCAGAATCTGCCTCTACTCTGCGCCTTGCACCTGCTTTGAAACGCTCATCTGCCTTTACTACGTCTAATGGGCGTACAATTCTTTGAGCAATCCACTTAGCATCGTCTAAACACGTTGCTTCAGGGTCTACAAACATGTCAAATGGAGAAATGCGCTCAACAAAAGGCTGATCTTCTACGATTACCATAGTTGTACTAGGTAAAGTCTCCATAATTTCATCATCTGACGGCAATTCCTCTGCCATTGCAGGGTTATCTGCCGCAAAATTGCGTATTTCGTCCACAGAACGGTCATATTCTTCTGTCATTTCTGTTTCAGTCAGTTGTCGTTCCTCTTCAACGAACTTCCAACCGACTTTTAACCACCCATGACCGCAAATTAGGAAATCTTTTACCATTCTCCTGAATGGTTTTCTATAATCGTGATGTCGCCAAAGATAATTTACGACAGACTCTACGAATATAGCCCTATCTTCATCTTCTTCTTTGTTAGCGGTAACCGTAATTTTAGGGTGATTAACACTTACTGAAGGAGCGATAACATTAACAGTGCTAAAAGCAAGATTGACAGATATGCGATCATTTGTAATTCCGTACTGATGATTATCCCAATAAGTTTTACCACGATACAGGTCTATCATTCGCTTCCACTTCATGTCATAACCTTCGTCATAACGCCAGCGTTTAGCTAAATGTAGCCTTTGTTTTACTTTATCGTATTCCTCTGATTTGTACGCCATCTTACACCCAACGGTTTCCTACATATTCTATTTCTCTGCCTTGTGCCTTAGCATCAGATATTACTTTACGTTCACGCTCTTTGAGCGTCATATCTTTTTCTTCTTTGGGCAGAATAGAACGTTCTCCCTCAAAGGAGTACATCTGTAGGCTTAAAGTTTTCTCACGAAATGCCCAACCTTTTATGAGTGCTTCTTCAGAGATATTGGGTTCCCTTGATCTCTTATCTTCGCAATACTCCTCAAAGGTAGCATCGTGTGGCAAATTTGCCATTAGCCTTTAACAGAGCCACTCGGTTGTTTAGCAGAAGGCTCAACATGACCACCAAGTCCATGCTGATTCTTAGGTGTTTGACGAGGTGACTTCTGGTTGCCGCCTTCCATAACGCCAGAGCCTGCGGCTTCTTCACGTTTATGAGCGGATTGACCTGCACCTTTACTACTCGCAGGGCGAGCAGGACCGTTGTACAGCATGGAAGTGTTGCCTAGTCGGGGTTTAGCCCCTGCGCCCACTTCGTTGTATTTGGCATTGTGTGCCATTAGGGATCTCCTTAAATTGTTTATCCTAGTTATAGTTTAAGCTGTCCCACGACCCAGATGCTGCCCTATAGTATCTGAGTCGGGAACTCCTGAAGGTATTTGTCGTACCCACCAGTCAAAAGTAAATGTATCATCAATTTGCTCCTGATACTCAGGAACATACGCAAATTTCCTCATTTGGTTAGCTAAAGCCAATGCCATAACACGGTCATCATGTGGAGAACCGCTCATTCCACCACGATCATTACGTGTATACGTGCGCAATTCAGCAATTGTGTACTCATCATATAACTTTAACTCATAGTTCTTTAACGCCATACCAAGATCATCAATCATCAATGGTTTAGACGTCCTTGTGGTTTTCCAACCATATTCTTGCGAAATGCGTTGAGACACAGCATTCAATGATCGCTTACGATACAGATTAGGGTATCCCAATTGTCGCAACTGCGTAATTGTAGTTAAACCATGATTGTTAGCCTCAACACAACACAAAGCATCTCTATACCACAAACCTATCTTATTCACTTCATGCGCTAGTTCGTCAGGCGGTATGCGCCCATGCCATATAGCTGCTTGTTCACCTGTTTTAACATCTAAAACCTGTATACAAGAATAGTCACCATGACCTAAACCCTCAGCAGTGTCTACACCTAGTACGTATCCACTATTGCGATTAGGCAGTACCCACACCTCTAAACTCATTTTCTAAACTCCACCGTGTTAGCGTACACCTGATGTAAATACCCACGCTCTCCTGAACGCACATTAAATGCCAAAGCATCTAGAACATCTAAATCAAATACAGGATTACCTGAACGGACAAACGCCTCTTCAGGCGAAGTAGGGTACTCTTGAGCCAACTGCCACGGCAACATAGATTGTTGTTTTGCCTCATACCAAGTCTCATCACGATCTTCTGACGCAGACCAAGCAAAAAACATAGGATCAAATTTGTTATTGCCAGTAGACGCACCAACCCACAAGTTATGAAAAAAGTTACCAGAACCATTAGCAGTAGACAGCCCAATAATGCGCCCACCTACGTCAGCCACAGGCTCAATAGAAGCCCACGCCTCTTCAGGGTTAGGCAAAAACGCCCACTCATCTACTACTATCAGCGTAGCTGATTCGCCACGTGCAGGATCAGATGCCGAAGGCATTGACGTTATTTGCGAGCTATTGCTAAAAGCCATACGTTGTTGATGCTCAACTTCCGACTTTGGACCACGAGCTACCATCCACGTAGGAAGATGTTTCATGCCATACTTGGTTTTGCGCAACAGCAACACAGCTTCACGTTCAGTCCTAGACAAATCAATAATGTTTTGATCAGGGTGAAAAAAGGCAAGCCAAAACTGATGGGCAGCTACGAGCGTAGACCACCCAATCTGTCTAGCTTTCAACGTAAGCGAATAACGATTATCAGCCCAACGATCCAGTGCTTGACTTTGCGCATCACGCAAATCAAACAAAATACGACCATAAGCAGGGTGCGCTATATGCCAGTAATTCCTAAGAAAATACTTTTCGTCATTAACACACTTACGCCACTCAGCTTCTTGTTTTAGCTCAGATAGCCTAGCACCTACCACTTGGTCTTATTAGCCCAATATGCAGCAGAACAAACCCCTCTAGATATGTTCTTTGCATGACGAGCCTTAAATGATTTACGCCTAGCCTTGTCCTTAGCTGTCTTAGGATTCTTACCAGCACCTTTAACACCTTGCTGACCAAACCTAATAACTTTGCCATTCTCGCAACCCTTACCCTTAGCCACAACAACATGCGACTTTGTAGGGTGATTAGGAGTACGTTTAGGCTTGTTATACCCAGACACACCAACCCTAGCCAAACGAGGATCTTTCTTCTTAGCCATTACTATTTCTTTTTTTTCTTAGCTGTTTTAGCAGCTTTTCTAAAAGCAGCGTCAGTAGGAGCACCTTTCTGACCTTTCTTACGCATCTTGGCACCACGCTTTCTTTTAGCGTGAATGTTAGCGTACAAGCCTTTCTTAGTAGCCACGTGCCCGACCCATACCTTTAGACTTGCTCTTTGTTTTCTTTTTAGCTTTGGACTTCTTGCCCATACCGCTATATCCACCTTTACCTTTAGGCATTATTCACCAACCTTAATGTTGCTATAGTCGCCTCAAGTTCATCAGCCAACTCAGAATCAGACATAGAAACTACATCTTTATCCTCAGCCACAGCCACTTTTCGCTTGGGCGTAAATTTATCAATATACTGTAAGTAAAGGCTTGCAGCCTTTACATCACCATCGGCAGCACGCTGCCAAAGAGCATCTATGACGCTCTGAACCCTTTCAGGGTTTATGTTGAGTTCGGCTGCACGCCGATCCCATTCTTTAATGAATCGGGCATCACGTTTGATTCGCCGTAACGAATCTTCGTGTATGCCGTTTTCTAGTGCCCACTCACGTTGTGTTCGTGGTTCACGTTCTGGTCCTAGTAGTAGCCATTCTAAAAGTTGCTTCCAATGATCTGGCATTACTTTCAATCCTGTTTCAGGATCTGTTTTCCAATTGTTCTTTCCCATATCTATACCTCACATGTTAGCGTAATCGTCCCATTCGTGCATTGCACATTTATATGTAAAATACTGGGACACTTTACACTAATAGGTACTAAGTACTTAGAACAAAATTTCGTTTCTCCCAAAGAAAAAGAAATTTTGGTACTGGGTAATCTTTATCGCTTACAGTTGCTTAGTAACAACCCAGAGTTCTAAAACCCAAACGCATCGCATATGGATTAACAATTATTATTAGGAGTCAGGGGGTAGGGGGGCGTAGGGGTGCCCCAGCCAGATGTGCGCAGTTCTGTGTGCGTCTGGCAGACTGTCCTGCACGTTCCTTCACGCAACAGTAAAAAAACGCTGTGACCAGCAGTTATTCGTCCTAGTCACACACAGTTTGGTGGGCATAATGCGTACGAAACCGTGCCACTAGAGCCAATTGCAACCCTTCGGGTATCTGTGGTTGGGGTCTGATTTGGGGTCTGGAAAAGTGTTAGAACGTAGTTCTAATTCGGTGTTATTTACTTACTTGAACAAGGTGAAAGTAAGTAAATAACACCGAGTCAAAACCAATCGGCTCGGAGAAAGAAGGCAACGATGATTGCAGTGAATATGTCCGACCAAGAGGCGAAGGCTGTCCTCTCTCTTGGATCAAAGATCAGGAGGGCGCAAGGGCTTCAAGAAGTCCCAGAGTCCACTGTCACGAAGAAACCACGCAGTAAAAAGCGCACAGTTTCAAAGTCAGCGAAAAAACACGCTAACAGCTTGCTGAATCGTAAAATCAACGGTCATAAAAGCCGTGCGACTCTAGCGCTAAGGAATGGCGAACGAGAGATAGCAATTGAAAATCTCCAAGCAGCCCTTGATCTTACACCTGCCAATTGGAATGGTGTACGAGACAATATCCAACGTAAACTAGCAACAATAGCTTAATCACTTGGGAAGTGCGCACGGTGATAATATCACTGTGTGCACTTCCTCTGTGTGAAAGGAAACCATGAAATTATTCAACATAATCATACGCAAACTAATGACGACTCCTGCGCATGTTCTTGTCAAAAGAATATACGCTTCACGAGTCGTAGACGTAGTAAGCGATTGGACTGTCGGTAGAAGAGCCGAAGTTTAGGAGGCAACGTGTTATTTACACTTGAATGATAATGAAAGTGTAAATAACACGGTAAGAGACTTGGAGGTCAGTTATGCCGTTTGAAACTATCAACCCTCTCACAGGGCGTCCCGAATCTTGGGGTGGTCGTGAGCACAGCGTACCAGCAGTGAATACACTGCCTAAACGGTACGAGATCAGCGATGATCCACAAATGCGTGAATTGCATCGCAATTACAAAAACCCAGCCATATTTGCCCCTGAGAAGTACAAACTCAGCGAGTATGACATACTCACTGCTCTTGGCGTAGATCCTCGTAGGGCACTTGACGAAGCCGATGCGTATGCTGATCCTCAGCAAGACGCCTCTATCGTCTGGGACGATATAGAGCAGGTGTTCGTACAAGATGGCTATCAGCGACATGAAGATGTGCTGTGGTCAGAGTTCGGATATGTGTACACAGTACATGTAGACAAGGGCTGGGAAGAAGATGGTTACGACCTGTATGTAAATACAGATGATGACCATATGGGATATGTAATATCAGCAGACGATTATCTGGGAGGTTAATCATGCACACATTCACAATAACCATAGGTTTGGTAGACGATTACGGTAACTCGTATGACGCTACCAAGCTGTTTAACTGGTTCCGATACACCAGTAATGACACCTGTTTCAGCTTTGCTGAGGGTGTTGGTGTAGATACGGACACCAATGAGGAAGAGCCTATAGCTATCATTCAGGGCTTTTCTGACGATCTTGATAGCACATACTATGGCGCCATGTATATGGCTGAGAGTATGAACCAGCGTGCTATTGGCTGGTTTGATAGCAAATCAGGGGGTGACTCATATGCACGAGTCATGGAAGATCCTCTCGCTTACATCAATCCTGATGCGTAAGAGGTTCTAGTAACACCAACGGTAATTCTTACTGAATGTAAATGAAGTAAGAATTACCTTGTTGGTGGTTCTTGTAAATTAAATTTGACTGAGGAGGTCAATCAATGAGTAAGGTAAACATAGACCCTAAAAGGGTTAAGGTGTCTAGGGCATCTAAGAAAGAAGCTAATAGGAAGCGTTATCGTCAGATAAATGCGCAGTTAGCTTTAGCAACGAAAGCAGAAAAAGCTGGTAAAGATCCTATGGCGCACTATGTTAGCGCTATGGAATTAACCAAGTCTCCACATTTCTGGGAGTCTGAGGCTTTTCGTGTAGCTAGCAAATGCTTTGCTTCTACAGGTGTAGTGCTTGGTGTTGAAAGCGTGTAAGCTACCAAGTCCCACGTATGTGGGGCTTGTGTAGAGGGTACAGTGTAATGTTCCCCCACTGTGCCTTCTACACAGGTATGAAAAGGAGGTTGCACAAATGATGTGTAGTAATTGTACCAATTATATGCCACCTGTAGATGTTAAGCAGGGTGAGTTCTGGGACGATGGTTCTGTGAACCAGCAAAGGGACAACGCTTTGCATGTAGCCATTACAGGTGGTTACGGCATGTTTGTAGATGATTGGGAGACTGGTCCTTTAGAGGTCTTGTTCTGCCATGATTGTGCAGTCAAGTTGTGTGATACGTTCCCTGTGTTTAGGGAATTTGCTACAGGGGGTCACCCCACAGATAATAGAGATAATTCATGCTGTTCATACGCATGGTAATACTGGAGGTATTATGAGTTTATATGAGATACTAATTGTAGTTTTATGTAGCCTGTCTATATTTTTATATATAGGCTGTGTACTGCATTATCGTGACCTTAAAAGCGCACAGGAAATAGTGCGTGAGGTCGCTTACAGTGGGTCTAGTGATGGCAATGCTCCATACGCTGATATGAAGGCTGTGCTGTGCTTTATAGCAGATGTGGTGTGTATACCAGATTTCCGTGTAAACATGGCTAAGAGTGCCGTCAATGTATTCTACGAGTACGGCATGGAGGCTGAGTTTCCACGCTACTTTGGACGTGCTTGCAAAGAGGATTTCTTGACGTATATATCAGAGGAACGCCCTGCGTATTGGGACGACCTTAGTGACATGGACGTGGGTATCTGGTTTGTTGAGACACTGCAAAAGGATAAGATCATACAAAAGTTTGTGACTGCTTATCTGGACGAGTTAATCCCTGTAGACAGGGACGATAATGTAATTGATTTTCCATCTGCATAGGAGGTAGATATGGAGGAAAAATATAACGGTTGGACTAACCGTGAAACGTGGGCATTTGTCCTGCATTTAGAGAATGACGAGCGTTTGTACAGCTACGCTTTAGACGTTATGTTGTACATGTTAGCTTCTTGCTATGAGCAAGTAGTTCAGCCTATTAGAGGTTTGAAACGTCATGAGTTAGAGGACACCAGCCTACGTCAGCTAGGTGAAGTGTTTGTTAAACACATAGAGCGCTTCTTTGATGAGGTGCCTGAGGCACTGCCTGAGTATTGGCACAAGGAAATAGGCTCTATGTGGCGTATAGATTACCTAGATATAGGTGAGTGGGTAGAGGAATACGGCTCAAACAGGCTGTTTGGTGGTCCTGATGTGCAGTTCCTGCCTTATAGTGAAATGGAGGGTCCATATTATCAAGCATTGGCGTATGATGTATCTTGATAAGTGGACAGAGGTGCCTGTGTTCAAGGTGGAGGGCAAACGCTTTCCCCTTGAGCGTGGGCGTTTGTTCAAGATCAAAGGACATAGGGGGTTGTTCAAGGTTATGCAGATATATGTAGAGAACGACAATCCAGAGAACGTAGAAATACACGCTTGGTGGCGTGATAGAAAGCTGTTTACAGGCGGACGTGCACTGATGAGGTATGTGCGCCCTGAGAGAATAAGTCGCATCTTGAAAGATGTTGAGTAATCATCACGTGATTTCTTACTGAATGTAATGAAGTAAGAAATCACTGTGATGGTGATTAAATAATTAGAACTGGGAGGTTCAATGAGTAATGAAATAGAAGTAAAGTTAGTGCTTGATAGCACGCAATTAAACGGTGGGTTTGACACACCTGAGTTTGGTGATGCTGTAGAGCAAGTGTTCCACGACAGGTCCAGCTTTGTAGCTGACCTTACAGGTTTGATGAATGTCGTACCTGCTGAAGATATAGCCGACTATGTGTTTGATAGCTACAGCTTTGACAGCAATGTAGAGTCAATCGTTGAGTCGTATATAGGTAACAGCGATCTCTACTATCTGCCTGACACTGTAAGCGAGTTACAGGACACAGTTGGAGAGTATGATTTTGACCAGATGCAAGATGACCTTAACCGTGACGAGGAAGCCATTGACGACCTCAAAGATCGTGTAGGTACGCTTGAAGAAGAAGCTGGTCTAGACTGGCGTACGGAGTTCGGAGATCGTTTAGACACGGTTGAGGACAAGCTGTGCATGGAGGACGGAAGTGTGTACAACAGCGTCAGAGACTTGATAAGTCGTGTAGAAAAGCTTGAGGAAATCAACAAGCGGTTGTTCCACATTATCCACAATGTGCAAGGAGTACCGCTAACGTAAGAGCGTTGGGGTGTGGCAGTTACCTTCTTTCCTGTCACACCCCTCGTATATAATATAAACCATGACGACCAGAGGAGGTCATATGTCATATGAAGATGCCGTAACAACTACGGTACAAACACAAGCAATGCTTGTAGGTGCTGATTTTGATGTCAGCTATATGCCTGCAGGTTTTATCAGGCAGTCAAATGCTTGGTCAGCTCCTGAGTTTTACACTCCTGTTTATGAGACAGGTGAGTATCAGGGTGAACCAAAGCAGATGTACATTGTTCGTGATGATACGAATGAGGTGGTCGGACTGCATTCCAGTAAATACCCAAAGCGTGAGGCATATACTCACAACTTTGACGTATTAGAGCAAGCGTTTCCTAACACTTGTGAGTCAGTAAAAGTATGGGATAACGGTGGCGTAGCCCTCGTTACCCAAAAGATAGGAACACCAGTTACGTTACCTATGGGTGACCAAGTGGTACAGTATGTTTACACAATGATGTCCTTGAATGGTACCAAACGTACAGCATCTATACCCAAAGCCCAACGTATCTCCTGCAGTAACGAGCTAGGTATACATCTAGCTATCATTTCATCAAAGGCTACTCGGAACCATGATGCACGCATCTCGTTCCAAGCAGAGGTATTTGATAAGTCAGAGGTACAGCTAAACAACCTTGTCCAACAAGCACACACCTTGACACGGCACAGCCTTACAGACAAGGAGTTTAGCGACATGGTACACAAACTAGTACCTGAGCCAGATAAAGATGCTAGCACTCGTGCTATCAACACATACAAAAAGACACTCGGTTCTATGCACCAAGCATGGAAGATGGAGGTGTCAGAGTATGGTGATCGTAACTTATGGGTCGCTTACAATGCGGTTCAAGGTGCAGAGCAACACAGGGTAAATGCTAACTTCAAGTGGGAAGATGACAAGGGCTATGACGCAGGTCAGCGCAAGTCTATCTTCAGAGCATTGGAGGGTGAGACACCTATAGCAGATGCGTGTGAACAATACCTTAAAGAGGTAGTGCAAGAGCGCACCAATGCGCTAGTATAGGAGGAGGTTTTGGGTGAGACTCGTTGCCCATTGACACTTATGTGTAGCGTCCAGACCTCCCTCGCTGGTAACAGAGTCTCACCCCTCTACAGGAGGTTAATATGTTCTTGGTAAATCAAGACGGTGCGTACTTTGTGACACACTACAAAGGTGGTGTCCTAGTCCGTGCAGAGGACTCCGACTCTTTACGCAATGCCCTGTTCAGGGTGTTCGGTGAGCAGTTGGGGCATGAACGTATGGCACGTAATCTTGCCGTATCTAATGGCGCTACGTTTCCGTATCGCATAGCTTTGACAAACAGTGAGTGGGCTAACTACTACGGTAAAGCTGTGCGTGCTATGAAATATGAGGACGTCATTCAACACGTCAGACAAACACATAGAGATGCTTTAGACGTGGAACGTAAAATAAAAGCACATCTCAAAATAGCTAGAGCTATCAAACAAGGTTGGGAGGAACCAAATGGCTAACAAATATGAAGTAGTGTTCTTGTACACATATGAGGACACAGAAACAGTGGAGGTTATCGCTGACAATGAGTGTGAAGCTCAAAGTAAAGCAGAGGACGAGCGCTGTGGACCAGACTATGCGTGGAACCACGCAGCTCTTATGATGGATCAGGTATGGTCTGTTGATGAGACAGAATCAGATATAGAACAGGAGGTTGAAGCGTAATGGCTGAAATACTAGAAAGTTTCCCTGATCACCTCGCTAACAGGCGAGGCAGGAAACGTGTATACAAAGAAGAGTGGTTTGATGGTAAACCACGCAAGTTTAGCTACAAAGAGGACTTGCACATGTACAAGAGTCTTGAAACGGCTCGTGTTTCCCTGCAAAAACAAGCAATCAAGCGAGGCTACAAAGTAAAAATCGCACAACATAATGGATATTTATATTTTCAGGTTGTAAGCGAAGAAGTATACCTATAGTTTAGATAGTACTTAGTATACATAATCCCCTGTAGGGGGATTATGGTACTTAGTACAGGAGGTCAGTATGAATATATTTTTCTTAGACAAAAGCCCTATCAAGTCTGCAAAGATGCAGTGCGATAAGCACGTACCTAAAATGTGTGTAGAGACTGTGCAAATGCTTGTTAGCGCATGTCGTAGACGCAACTGGGACGAGAAGTATCTGCCACTTACAAAGTCAGGCACAGTGCACAAAGGTGGTTACCACAATCACCCATCTACTGTGTGGGCAGGTGACTGCATAGATAACTTTGCATGGTTGTTAGAACACGGTCTAGCTCTTACACAGGAGTTCAAGTTTAGGTTTGGCAAGAAGCACGCTTGCCGTGAACAACTGCGCACTATTGCTAGACACACAGGTCTTAACGAGTATGGGCTGTGGGGTCCAGCATCTCTTGCAGAAGAATGTCACATGACTGATGTACCTTTGTGTATAGGTGAAGAACTGCAAGCCGTACACGGCATGACAGCACCACTAGAAGATGCGGTTGCAATTTACCGTGAGTTCTATATGATAGACAAAGCAGACTTTGCCCAATGGGACAAAGGTCGTGACGCACCAGAGTGGTGGGAGGTTGAGCATGAAATATCCTATGCACATAGATGAGAGTGGACGTATAGTTCACACTTGGGTCAGGCAGTCATCTATCAAGACTGCTGATATGTGTATGGAGCGACTGCGCAATGAGATCTTTGGTCTTGTTAGCGATCCTGTGAATGACGGTGCCGAGCTAGGCACTGCCTGTCATTCAGTCGTAGAGGACGTTATAGAGTCTCGTATGAAGGGCAACGACATGGTGCTTGAAGATATGTACATGGCACTTGACTACTACTGGGAAAAAGCGTCAGAACAGGTGGACAACTGGTATTCCTATGGCGACTCGTTACAAGCTCACATGATGGGGCGCAAGAAACTCAAAGACTGGTACGACAACGTGCTACCCATGATTGAAACGCCTGTCGCTGTAGAACAACAGTTCAACAAACTCTTGCACGAAGATACACAGCGAGTTGTGTATTTGCGTGGAACAGTTGATCTCGTAGAAGAGCATGTGCTTTGGGACTGGAAGTTTCCAAAGGGGGACTATACACGAGACAGATGGAAGTATGACCGTTGGGACGTGCAGTCAATCGCTTACACATGGGCACTTGATATACCGCACTTCAGGTACGGTGTCATGCACAACAACGGTTGGGGAACGATGGAGTTCCATCGCACAAGCCAGCATTATGAATGGCTTAAACAAAAGGTCGTTAATATCTGCCGATACATTGAAAGCCAAACAGGTCCATACCTGTTAGGTGACGATGGTTGGTGGTGTAGCGAGAAATGGTGTCCTTCATGGACACGGTGTAAAGGGGCAACCCTAGAAAGTGAGGAATAACATGGCATTTAAGCCCATGACTCCTAGAGAGAGAGCTTCAATTGAGGCTCAAGTCTGTATAAAAGCAGGCGCAGAGCTGGCAGTAGCCAGCGGAGGAGATGTAGGCACAGCGTTAGCTAATGCAGTATCGCTAGCTGAATCTCTTTCAGAGTTAAAAGATGTCCTTGTAGAGGACGGTGGTAACCAAACAGGTACACCTGTCCCTATGACGACAGAGGCTGACATAAAGCAAGCCTTCCCACAGGCACAAGTGCAACAAGGAAATGCACCACGAAGCGAATCACAATACATCTCTGATGGTGACTACGCTATGGTTCATAAACTTATCATGCACGAGAAGTCCTCAGGGATAGCGTATGGGTCTAAGGACTCCGCATTTATGGACAACCAAGCAATTAGGAAACTTTACGAGAATGGCGCAAGGCAATTCCCACCAGATTACTGGGCGGAAACCATGCGTGGTAAAGAAATACCTACTACGAAGAAAGGCAAATGCGCTCTTGGTGATTTCAAAATCAAGAAGGGCGTGAACCTGATGGAAGATGGTTCCCACAGTGTTGGGGCTGGAGATGGGAATCACCCACTTGCAAACAAATCAGGATACTTTGGTGGTTTAGTAAATCACACGCCTTTCAATTGGGCTGACAGACCTGCACCGATTGACCCACAGGGTTGGTTAGCAGGCGCTAATGCCTAATCAGCGTCTGACAATGCAAGATGCTATGGACTTGTTGGGGCAACACACTGCTGTTGCCCCAACAGTTCAACCCAAAACAGATGGCGTATCTGATGCCGATCTCAAACGCTTATTCACACCAAAGAATGAGCAGATGAAACGTATGCGTTCCGATCTCCGTGCAGGTGGAGAGTGGAAGTTCGGCATAGAAGCATTTGATAAAGCCACACTGGGAGGTGCAAGAGCAGGACAACTAGTCACACTCATAGGTAAAACACACACAGGTAAAACGATGGTAGCCATGAACATGGTTGCTAAAAACAGAAACCATCGCACCTTGTGGGTTAGCCCTGACGAGACAGAGACAATGTTCTGGGGTAGATACTCAGCTATGAAGTTGCAGATAAGTCAATCAGACTGGCTGTCAAGACTAATGCGACAAGACGAACAAGCATGGGAAAGAACTTCTCAAATCGTAGAAGCTGAGAACAACCTACACTTTGAATCAACAGGCATGTCAGTAGATGACCTAGACAAAGCCTTACGCATAGCATCAACAGAACTATGGGACGGTCAAAGACCACACGTACTCGTATACGATTATCTTGAGCTAATCAGGGGAGGCACAGGCGACGCACAAAGCGTGCAAGCCAAGATAGAATCTTTCAAACAACTTGTAAGCGACTGGAGGATCATAGGCGTGATGCTACATCAGTCTGGTCGTGGGTCAGGTAATCGTGGTAGCGCAGGAGGCATAGACTCTGGGCGCTTCGGTTCAACATCTGAAAGCCATTTCGTGATAGAAACATGGCGCAGATGGGACGACACCAACTTAGACGAAGAAACACGTTCATACTACGAGAACGAGATCAGTGTAGGTCTATGGAAGAACAAGGCTGGTGAGGGACAAAAAGCCGAAACCAACCTTATGATAGACCCCAGTGGTCGCCTGCTTGAGGCAGGTGTGACATGGGAGCAAAGGGAGCTTGATGTAAATGTCTGATTTCAAGAGTTTATTCACAGGTTTTCCTAATGCTTACGGCACAGATGAAGGTGGTTGCAAATGGGAAAAGGTGACTGCTGACCTGATTGACAGGCATTTAGCAGGAATTGAACGTATAGGTATTTACCCTATGGTGTATGATCCGCATTGCAAGCTAGACCTTTTAGGTCCAGAGGCTTACAACTCTGAGCGCAAATACGAGAACATGCAACCTGACATGTGGCACTGCAAGTGGGGAGCGATAGACATAGACGAAGGTGACGTTTCTCTAGACTATGCCTTCAATGCACAAATGTTACTACGAGCGTGTGACATTCCTAGCTGGGTAGAGCTGTCAAGGTCAAAAGGTTGCCACGTGTGGGTATTTCCCGAAACGTGGGTAACCGCTAAGACAATGCGACTAGCGTTAAGAGGTGTTATGCAAATCGCTAACATACCCTACGATGCTGTGTACCCAAAGCAAGACTCACTTGATGGACCTGTAGGCAACTACATGAGGTTACCGTATGGTGGTGGCAGACCTGAAGGACGACAAGAAATGGTCACCCCCACTGGTCAGCACTACCATCTAGACGCATTTCTGCTAGAAGCCTATACAGCCAAAGCATCAGTTGCGGCTATAGAAGCCGCTTCGCAACTCTACAAAGAGCCTGTGCCAGACATACCACCGCCACGTGAGTACAGTAAGGCACCGCTCATGCAAGTAGACGGAACACGTTTGCGAGGAGCTAGCAGGAGAATGTTTGAAGATGGTCCTGTGGACTTCTTCAAGAACGGTGCAGGTGCAGGTCGTGGACGACATGGTTTCTTACATAGATTTGCTAGAGCAATGTGGGAGTCAAACTACAACCAATCTGATATAGTTTCATGGACTACCGACCTAGACGCAAAACTTGGTCTATGGTGGGAAGAGGGTCCAAAGTTCTCAGGGAGGCGTGATGGGCAAAAGCAAATCCAAAAAATCGTTGACAACGCAAGATCAAGAAAGGTGCGTTGAGTTTGTCGTAGAGGGTCGCCCGACTCCCAAAGGGCGCCCTCGCATGACAAGACGTGGACGTGTCTACACGCCCAAAGAAACGATAGAAGCAGAAGAGCTGTATGTTAGCGCAGTACCAGAGGTAGAACCCTTTGACGGTCCTGTGCAGATAACCTTGTCGTTCCACAAAGACAAAACATACGTTAAGGTCGCTTCCGCAGGTGATTGGAAATCACCGTTGCGTGGCGACATAGACAATTACATTAAGCTAGCGCTGGACGGAATACAACGTGCAGGGTTGATCGCTAACGATAGACAAGTAATGCAAGTAGACGCAGTAAAGATATAGACATGCACCAATTCAAAGACAAAGCATTTGAGCACAGATTTAAGATGATGGGCGACCTAGCAGAACAAGCATTTGAGACAACGTTCAAAAAAGGTTTCATACGTTACGGTCTTAATAGACCGCCACTAAAGATGTCATCGTTACCCTTAACGATACGACACACACCCGACTATCTAACATCTTCACACCTTGTAGAAGTACAAGGCATAGGCAAAGACCAGAAACTAAAATTAAAACTAGACAAATACGATGCACTTGATTGGTGGCACAAAGTACACCCACTCTTGTTCTTCGTCTATGACTCATTCAACGACAGAGTAATAACACTTGAATGGGGAACCCTCAAAAAACTATGTAGAAATGCAAACATAGAAAAATTTCCAGAGGGCAAAGAGTACTATGAAGTTCCTGCTGATGTACTCTGGATAGATGGGACGCCGTGAATTTTATCTTGACCCAATAGAAGGTCAGTGGATATTTGACAGATGGTACTTAGATAAACGTACACAAATATCCTCAAAAATAGAAGCACTAATGATTGCCCGACCATTAGAGGAACCTAAGACTTCGCTAGAAGAGCAACACGCATTGAGAGAAGTGCTTGTTGGCGCCCTAGATGATTTAGAACCAATAGACGTATGGATAATTAATGCGTTACTATTTGAGAAGATGAGTTTACGAACAGCAGGTTGGGTACTAGGCATACCTAAAACATCGTTAGCGAGAAGAAGAGACAGAATACTGCAAGACATAAAGGCAAAGATAGAGAACGAACAGATAATTAAGGATTATTTAGATGACTGAAACCCCCGACATAATGCCAGAGTACTGGGAAGATGCGGCTGCGCTCATGGCGCTACGCATAGACAATGCTAGAGAACGTGGGCTACAACACCCCAACACAAAGCAAGGGTACATGGGTCTACTCAAAGCCATGCGTGACGAATACGATGGATTCTTAGAACGTGTGTGGGACTTAGACGATGACGAGTGGGACGGATTACTGATGGCTAATTGGTTCACCGCATACGCAACACTAGCCCTAGACCTAAGTGACCAACACCCAGAGATATACCTAGACGAAGCAATAGATACGCTAGAACTTATGATAGGCAAACAACACGACTACGGTCACAACAACATATCCCGATTCGGTATGCGTGGCATACTCGTGCGCCTGCACGACAAACTATCACGCCTAGAGAATCTAGGAATGAGAGAATACGAGATGGACACACAAGCTATCAACGAATCAACGGAAGATAGCGTATACGACATAGTAGGCTACTGCATCATAGCGTGTATGTTCTCGCTAGATTTGTGGCTACTGCCTCTGTCTATTGATTGCTAGCTGTCTTTTGAAAGCATCTTGCCCATAGGGTTCTTGAATAAACAACCACCTATAAACGCTATGGCTGCGTCACCACCAATAGCTCCTGTTATTGCAAGAGCTACAGCAGCGCAAACACCTACAATTGTTAGCAATTCGCTTTTAATTTCTTTCACACTGTCCACAAATATCTCCATGTCACTGGTCCTATAATCCCATCATCTGCGATGGGGTGTTGCTTCTGAAAGCGTATCACAGCTTTGCGTGTATTTCTCCCAAATATGCCATCAACTACAAGATTTACAGGCAAACGTGCATTAAGTTGTTTCTGTGCCATAGCCACGTATTTGCCTCTAGAGCCACGCTTAAGTGGTTTCCTAGTTAGCGTCCTGCTTATGTCAAGGAAGTATTGTTTAACTCCATACATGTCAATTCGTTTAGGATTGACAGACACATCTAGTGGCATACCCTGCTTCACCCATGCAGCTAATTGATCTGCAGGGCAGTAAGTTTTAGCAAAGTCTCTATGGCATTTCACCCACAGGTGATCGCCATATTTTTTTCGCACGCCCTCAACTGCTTTGACAAATGACTGCTTACCAATGTCAGTCAGTTCATCACCTGAGCCTATATAAGCTAAAGATATTGTTTTGTAATTCTGACCTCTAGTAGCTGCGCCTTGATGCCAGCCACGACCCTCAAATATAGAGCCTGTTTCCCCAGAGATCAGGAAGTTATAGCCAATAGACTTCCAACCTAAAGACTTAACATGATACCTGTCATGTGCTCTTACCCTGCTGGCAGGATCTTGTGAAGCACCAGTAGTGTGATGCACAACAATGCCGACAGGTTTAATACGAAACGGAGATAATCTTCTCCCTGATTCAATCGCCCCCCATTCTTTGCGTTTAATCATTTCCATATCTATTACTCCTTTTGTCCCTACTCTCCACCTACTATTTCTAGTATACGCAAACGATTGGCATCTGCCTGCTTTTGTCTATTTTCATAATACTTACCTACAGCCGCAGACTCTATCTCGTAAGGTGTAAGCGTTCTCAAGCCTATCCCCAAGAACCAGCTCATAATGCTACTGAAGTGACGTTGCCTGTATTTTTCTTCAACAGGGGCAATTCTACGTAGGTCATTTATTATAGGAACAAACTGTGCAACGCCATGAAGCCAATTGGACTTCATGGCATAGTTGCCATCACCTAATTTTTCCACTTCACCTATGTTCGTTGCGTGCATGAATGCAGCAATAGGTTTCATATATGTAGGCACGTACTCGTATCTGTTCTTGAAGCTGTAGTTTTTCCAGATGTTCCTATTCATGGCTACTTCAATGGGGGCTTTAACTAGTGGTGTTCCCATGCTTGCTACGCTTCTAGCTAATCCACCTATTACACCTGTAGGACTACCTTGCGCTAACGCCTCTGCAGGTTCTTGGAAGAAATCAAAGACGCCTCGTACAGGTAAGTCAGGAATAAAGTAAACAGGGTTACCTTCGTAGTCAAACTGTTCTGGCAACCTGACTCCACCTTGTCTCAGCATCCAGTCAGGCACAGGACCAACACGCCTGTTTTCTTTGTCTCTTATGCTTTCCATAGTCAGCATGTAACGATAAAACTTTCTTGGCTGTTGAAAGAACGCAGCTACCTGCAACGGTATGTTGTGCCTCGTAAATGTGTAAAAGGGGAACAAGCGCTTTACCACGTTGCGTTCAAAGTTGCTTAAATCTGTGTAATCAAAGTGGTATTTAACGATATTATTCCATGCGTCATCTATGTTTCCACCCTTGTCTAAAGTAGAGAATCCGACAGTGCCCCTGACTATATCTTCTACGCTTGTGTTCATTTTCCTGAAGCCCTTAAGCGCTACGTTTTGCGAACTAAATGGGTTAAATGCTCTAAGCACATCTATTTCTTTTTGTGACGCTAAAGGCAATCTGCCCTTAGCAAATGACAAGGGTCTGTACACTGTGTTGTATGTTTTCTTTCCTACTTTGAACGTGCGTTTTGTAGAAGGAATAAACTCTTGGGCATAGTAACCACTACCAGATTTACCTATATGCCCTCTGTCCATCATTTGTTTAACGATGTTAATGTCTCTAGGATTTGTCTTAGTCCTTGCCTTATCCCTTGTAGCTTCAATCTTCTTGATTTTCTTTCTCATTGCAGGAGTCATGTCTCTAGCAATTGTGTACATTCTTAAGTCTGCTACTTCTGCTTCTTTCTTCAAGTACTTAAATGCAGCTAGGAAACGACCATAGTCAGTAGGTACTACGCCTGCTAAATAGTTTTGCCACACAGCACCGTAGAAGTTTCTGGCAATAAAGCCAGTTTTCATAATCAAGTAACCTTTAGTGAAGTTATGCACTTGATCATAATGTCTCCAGAACTCTCCACCTGTTTGTTGAGGTTGCTTAAGTTGCCTAAAACCTACGTTACCTGTTTCTAGAATTGTTTCTTTCAGGGTGTCAGCGCTTTGAGATGCAAGACCTACAGGGCGTTTAGCAGCATTAAAGTTGTATTCAACTGCAGCTTCTAGCTGTACCTTTTCTCTTTGTGACATACTGTCTGGCATCTTTACGGTCACGCTATCAATTAAACCTTCTGCTGTATTCAGCCTGCGTATAATCTCATCAGCATTGTCCATGTCAGCGATACCAACTTGTTTAACTGCGCTAGCTATATCAAGTATTTCCTCTAACGTAGCTACATCAGTTACATCTGTTCTTTGGAAAAACCTTCTTCCTATGTTGTCCATCAGGTTGCGGACATTGTTTCTTGCATCTTCGTATTGAAGCATTCTTGCCTGTATCTGGTCTATAGCTTGTTGTTCATAAAGTATGCGTTTTTCTAATTCACCCAGTTCATCTAGCAATCCACTCTCTACGATCTCATCATCTCCCATAGCTTTGCGTAGGGCGAGAAGATCGTCAGAAACAGTTCTAGATTCTGGATTTAATCTATCTATTCTTTGAAGATCGCTTACAGTTTTAAGACGTTCAAGATAACTTTGTTTCAAGTTGTTATGAGTAAATTGTAACTGACGATGTTCATTTCTCATCTGTAGTAAATCACGTAGTAAAATGTCGTAGTTTCTATAACCAAGTTGTTTTGCTTTGTAATCCCTTAACGGAATGTTTTCAACATTCGTAAAGGGATCATGCCAAGCACTCTTTACTTGTTCTTCGTATTTACGTACTAATGCTTCTCTATTAGGTTCTATCTTTTGTAATTCGTCAGCGATCATTTTTTCTCGTGACGGTAAAGTTTCTGGTTCATCTAGCATTGCATTTCTGCGTATACGTGTGTCAACCATTTTTTCTATGTAGTCACGATCTGCCACTATCGCCATGTCATCTACCACGTTTATGTCCATCACAAATGGCATAGCTGCATTACCAGCACGAAGTGCATCGTCCATTTCATTTCCTACTCTTTGCTCCAAATCAATCAAAGCATTCTTAGTCTGCAAACTGTACGACCTGTTAGCGGTACTTACAGTGCGTGGTTGTGCAGTAGCAATAAAGCCCTCGCTGACAAGCGAGTCTTTATACTGCCTAGTTATCTGTTCAAGTATCTCCGTGCCTTTGCCAGTTTTGTTAATCCTATTAGACAAATAACTAAATATCCTATTCACATAGACATAGCTTTGTAACTTAGCCTTAACAACTTCCTGCCTATACGTTGGGTTACTTGGATCAGTTACGAAAGCGTATTCAGCAAAATCGTCCATCATCAAACGCAAGTTCTGATCGTTAGTCAAACCATCAGTAGCTGAGTCTATTTGCCTGTATTTGTTGTCTCTCCATGACAAGAACTCAAGCATTTCTTTTAACGACCCACCTTCAGGCATAGCCTGAGCTATCGGATTACCGTCCATAGTTATAGACAGGTTCTTTGCATTAAGTAAAGCACGTATAGCTTTAGAAGCGCCTTTGCGTTCTGCTTGTGAAACTGTATCAACACGGAACGGTAACGGTTCGTCACTCAAGCGTGCTGCATTGACATATACTTTACCTGCCCTAGCTTCAGGGGAAACACCTGCTAACGGTATCTCTACGTCAATAGTTCCGATTTGACCTGCTTTGAACGGATTAACAAGTTGCCGTTCAAGAGAAGCTACTTGCCTAGCACTTAAGGCATCTGCGCTAACAAAGCGTAACACCTCATCAAGCAACAACGGATCAATCCTTGCAATAACGTCAGTAAGCCTGTCACCCATAGCTATCATGTCTGCAGGCATCAAATCAACAGGACCGTTCCAACCAACCAACCTAAGTATTTGATTACCAAAATCAACAAGTTCATTTCCTGTAGGTTTACGCCCAGCAGGATTAGCTAAACTCATCTGTGTAAACAACTCACCCAGTTGCATTTGGTATTCGCTCATACTTACAAACTGGTTCATATCTAAACGATCCCAATTTATTTCAGACAAACCAAGCATAGCTTCAAGTACTGGTTGCACTTCTCCTTGCAGTTGCGGATCAGCGCCATATATCTTCAAGCGACCTTTAGTGGTATCAAGCGTTACACCTTTGTAATTTACATCTCTGTACGCAAATGGTGCCAACGTTCTGCGTTGCCCAGAGTCTAAGAACTGTGGCACACCGTCTATAACGTTTGTATCCATAATGTCGTCCCTGTAATAACCAGACGGCATATTGTCTAACAACCTTAACAACCCTTGACGTCCATCTCTATTAAAGGCTTCCAGTACAGCTTCTTCAGGTAACAACTCAGCCGCAAATGCCTTAAGCATTGCGTCTTGATCAGATGCAAGTATGTACGGTTTCTGCATGTACTCAGCCAAATACATTGTGCGTACTTCTAAAAACTCAGCAAGATCTCTACGAGTAGCATCGTCAGCGTAGGGCAAAACATTGTCCACAAAATTATCCCAACCGCCAACAGACAAACGTGCATTTAACAATTCATCTAATTGTGATGACAAATAATCAGCTCCACCTGCAGAAGTTAAGAAACTATCAGCTAAACCAGCACCACTATAAAGTTCCAGACCTAGACCCAACTCCATAACCTGTGTGTAATCGTAAGTTATATCAGGCTGTCTAGGCGAACCATCTGCTCGTATTGGAGGTCTAGCCTGAGTAGAACTTCTTCTAGTTATGTCATCAACAGAAGCAAATATCACATCAAGCTCTTCATACAAATCAGCAATCACCCTGTCAACCAAAGGTTGAGACTCTGAGTCTATTTCACCTATTTTCTTTATTTTCTTATTTGCCCTACGTTCAGCAGCTTGAGCACGCCTCCACATGTTTGCGGTAGTTCCATACACACGGTCCTTAGTGCCGAACCCTTTAGAATCTAGCCACGTTTGCACACCAGAACCTTTGCGTGCCTCAGTTTCAATCTTGCTTGGCTTACGAGCTGCACGAACCCTAACGGTTCCGTCAGCTTCAGTATACGTAACCTGACCACGCTCAACTTTAGGCTTAACACCTTTAGGTTTTTCAGGAGCTTTAGGCGGTCTACGAGTAGGCTCAGGCATACTCGGTCTCGGAGGCTCAGGAGTTTGAACCTTAGCAACAGATATTTGATTTAGAACACGGTCATTTATTTCCTCAACCTTAGTTTCAAAACGTGCAGGATAATCAATCACCACATCTTCAGGAAATACATGCAACCCATCTTGAGCAGTTATTTCATTAGCCAACTCAACCTTTGCAAGGTTGTAAACATCTTCGTCACTCATGTCGTTTTGCAAAACAAATGTTTCGTTATCTTTATCCCATTTGCGTTTTGCCCTACGGTAAACACGCCACTCTTCAGTAGCTTTCTCCCATTGCTTCAAATCTCTTTCATGCTTAATAAGTGACGCTTCATACTTTTGTTGAGCCTTAACAGCATCATCAGCAAGAGTATCAGGCACAAATGTTTGTATTTGCCCAGTGTCAGGATCAATTGACACAGCTTCAGGTAACTTAGGAGTAAGAACGATGTCTCCCTCATCGTTATACTCCAATACAAGGTATTCTCTGTTTACGTCTAATTGTTTCTCAGATCCACCAAATGTGTAAAAAGTGTCATCTAACCCATACCTAACTACTTCATCAGGTTCACCCAACAACTTTGTAGTTAAACCTAGATTTGTTTTAGCACCTTGACCCATAGCGCCCCAGTTACCCAACAACACGTCAGCGACAAACCCCAAAGAAACCTTATTCATAATATCTTCGCTAACATCACCAGAAGCTATAAGAGGGGCATTTGGATTAACACGAGTAACCGTATAAGCCACATCGTTAAGCATTCTTGCTTCAACTCTTGGAGCACGAATGCCAAGTAATTGATAAACCTTAGATGCAAGCACAGCTTGATCACGCTGTTGCCTATCTAACCGTTTACCGTTAGGAGTTTCCCCACTCTTCGTGTATCCCTTAACCAAATAGTATTGCTCATCTGGACCTTGATAAATTCCATCAAGCGTTTCAGTATCTAAACCAGTACTCCTAAATGCCTCAGAATCTTCGTACCCTAAAGTTATCGGATCTATCTTTTCGTCAGGCGACAACGTAGCCAAATCAATTGGCAACTTCTCTTCTTGGACAGGCACATCAATGCCATCGTCCATAGCCCTTGCAGTTTTCTTCTGCATCAAATCCAAGTTCGTAATTGTTTCCCTAGTTACACGTATACCATCGTGCGTAGCTTCCAACTGATGCAACGGATTAGCAGACAACCTAGCCGTAACCTCAGCTTCAGCAGATCTTAATTTCTGCTTATACTTAACAACTACCTCAACAAGATCTTCCGCACTTTCTATAGACGCAAGCCTTGTCTTACCCATCAACAAGTAATAACGCCTAATAGCGTTAGTCAGTTCTTCAGACGCAACGGCTGTGCTAAGTATCCTTGACTTCTCTTCAATACCTGCGTCCATGTAGCCAACAATAATTTTTCTCCAACTTTCATAATTATCAACTGTAGGCAATCCGTAGAAATCTATAGGACCAAGATCAGCAGCACTGTACTCTGGAAAATCAAAACGTTTAGCTATATTTTCCAACGTTTCAATATGCCCATTGATTGTGTAATCAATCAACTCCATTTCCTTAAACACTGTACCCCCAGCGTTATACACAACCTCTTCAAACTCGTCTACGTATGTCCTTGCAAGCCAAGGACCAATGCTTACATCATCTACTTCCGCTAGTAGCGAATCAAAAAACAAACGAACTTCTTTGAAGCTCATTGTCCTGTCGCCAACCTTAAGTATTGACCCAGCAGTACCAGTAACAGGATTACCATTAGTAGCGAAATACAAGATTTGCTCAGGGGTCAAAGTCATATTGTCAATAGCATCTTCAATGCCCCCCTCCCCAACACCAATAACCGCTCGTTCTTTTTTCTGTATATCTCTAAGAACTCGCTCTGTTGGTATGTCAGTTACATCATCGTCAGCGAGTTGCCTTGCAACTGCATCTTCCGAACCTAGAACAGTATCTGTAACTTCATCTAACGCCTGTGGTGATCGTGGATCAATGCCACGTATTTCCTTCTGCCTTAAATCAACTAATCTTTGGTATTCGTCTTGCAGAGTTTGTTCAATGTTGTCACCTATTAATTCGTCAGGCAATTCACCTTCAGTTGCTCTAATAGAATACTTATCCACTATCTCTGCTTGTTTCGGCAAATTACGTTGAGCTTGCCTAATAGCAAAACCTTGCGCCTCTTCAGGAGTCAAATTCTTCAAATTTATTGAAAGTAATTCAGGCATTTCGCTTGGAGCCAAAATATCATCACTACTTACCAGTTTGGCTAACCTCATTACTTCAACAGTTAAATCATCTAAAGCATCGTAATACTCTTTAACTATTGTTGCCTTAGTCGGATTGTTCTCAAAAACATTTCTTAAATCATTTGATATTGCTTCCCAGTTAATTACTCCATCAACTATGTAACTTTTTTCTGCAGGCAACATACCTGTTGCCAAAGAATACAAAGCCGCTTCTAAGTCAGTTCCGTAAACCTCATTAGAAAAAGCATCATTACCCCAGTCCGAAAGCAATTTAGGTAGATCTTGTTTAGTTTCTTCAGGAATCGCAATCCATACATCCAAAGCATCTTGATCAACGAAAGTAACACCGCCTACACCTGAACCTGCTTGCGCTCTAGCTTGCTGAGTTATCAAAGCCAACTCGTTAGTGTAGGCAAGTGCCCACTGTTTAGCTTCTTCCAAACTTCCAAAATGTTCAATCAAACGTTCTTCCATTAACGCTTTAGATTGGACACCATTAGCTGTCTTTGTAAAAATGTGATAATAAACAGTGTCAGTAAAGTTCGGGTCATCACCTACTAAGAATAATTGCCGTATTTCTTCTTGGATTTCCTGTAAGCGAGCATTGTCATTTAGTAGTGCTTGGAACTCAGGCAATTCCTCAATGTTTAATTCACCTAATCTAAATTGTCTAGTTCGTTCAAAAGCTGCAGCCTCTGTCTCAATGATTTCCATTATTTCTTCTTGCAACGTCACAAGTTTTTGATTGGCTTCAATCATTTGCTTTTCAGCCGCAAGCATATAATTTTGATGCTCATTCGCTAACGTTAACTCACGTTCATACCTTGCATTCAAAGCATCTTTCTGGCGAGTCAAATTATCTATGTTTCTTTGCAAAGTTTCTAACGCTTCTTTGTCAGCGCCTATTTGAGCAATTATTAACTCATCTATTTCAGATTGATTCGCATGTATTTCTCTAATTAGTTTTGTTAACTTTGCAGTATTGGCAACTGACTTAGCGTCAGGCAAAAGCACGCCAGTCATCCAGTCACTAGCGTTAGGATTCCAACCACCGTTAATCATCTGTTGTTCAACCCAATGGGAACCAGTCTTATTTGCTAAACCTGTTTTATAAGCATCTAACACATTGTTTATGTCGTAACTAAAGAAATTAGGCTCAATCCCTAAACTGTCCATAATAGCGACTATCTGTTCAGGGACAGTTCCTGTAAAACCGTCACTATTAAAATCAACGCCAAAAAAATCTTTTCTAATTTTTTCTTCAGCCTCAAACTGTCTACGCACAGTACGACTAGTTATGTCACCCTCTATATTGTTCTTCTTTGCCCACTCAGCTATACGTCTGTCATATTCTTCAGTACTCACATAGCCACGCCGCCTATCCATGTCAGGAGTAGACTTAGGATTTTTGCCTTTCTTGGTTTTGCGCAAATGATCTAAAACATCAGCATCTAACTGATGCGGAAAGTAATTCTCTCTTGCATATATAAACTGCACACCTGCCATCTCATTAGCAGTCATGCGCAAACGTTCCAAAGTAAGTCTGCCCTGCTCAACCAAATCAACTTGTGCAGTTTGCGAAACACGTGTAAACAATTCTTGAGCTTGTTCATCACCTTCAATTGCACTCATCAACAATCTGTCAAAAGCACGATCAACTGACGTTGCATAAGCATCAGGTTCCGCACCTATTGTTTTGCCAAGCTGTTCAGTCACATGCACTTTAATTAATCGTTGTACGTTGCCATCTTTCCTAGAGTCTCCAAGTAAACGCTTGTAAGCATCAACAGACTTGCTAAATACGGTATTTGCTGATTCTTTACGTGCACGTCCTTGACCTACATACGAAATCCATTCTTTAGCTGCAATTACTTCCCAAGGATTATCAGAAACCCTAACAATGGATTTAGCTTTTGCTGTTGCTCCATCAATTGACTTAAATGGCATACCCTGCACGTATCTGCTTGCATTCATTGCACGCAAACCACGACCCCAAGTACCCTTAAACGCTTGAGGTATAGCCCTAAATGCTTTATCTGCGTAACGGTTATTGAACTGGAATATTGTAAGACCATATTGCCTGTCAGCCATTTTCAAAGTTGACGGCAAACGTGTCTGATCTAACAATTGATTCCATATCTCACGCATTGTTTTGCCACCACGTTGCACGACTAGCTTTCCATCTATCCTTTGCAACGAAGGAAACCGCCAGTATCTAGCTATATCCCCAGTAAACGGAGTTTTGATTCCATACTGAGCTTTCACACCATCTGGTCCTACAGGAACAAAATCACTAGCGTTTCTATTAAAAGCACCAGCAATTGGGTTGCCTGCATCATCTAAACGCACACCGCCTGCAGCTAACCAATCAGCCTGAGAAAGACCATCAGCGTTGTACCCATGCTTGTAAAACCAATTTTTAAGTTTGTTTATATCGCCAACACTCAACGAAGATCTGCCAAGCCTTTTAGAATCTGCACGAACAATAATGTCAGCGATTTCTACCAACTCATCAAAATAATCTGCAGATTCATTAAAAATGAATTTAGTTTTGCCTGCCTTAAAAGCAGGGTTCATGAATCCACTAATAACCTCTTCGCTAGCGTTAGTAAACACACGACCATAGCCAGTAAGCGGAGCTTCTCTGGCTTGGTTCATAATAGCTTGCTCTATGTTGAACTCTTTAAGAACTCTTGTAAGCGCTTCTTGCACACTTTTGCCGTCATTAATTGCAGCACTTGCAGCAACTTGCATTTGTCCTACTAAGTCATCAACAACGCTTTCAGGTATAAGATCTACTAATTCTGCTCTCGCTATCTTGTCTAATGGTTGCCCACTTTCTCTAACCAAGTTCTTAGCCAGAGCATTCTCTAAAGTCTCCCTAGTAGCGTTTTTAATTATAGTTGCCCCATTTTTGGTAGCAGCAGTACCTATTTGTCTGTAAACTCCTAAGCCACCAAAGTAAGTCCAAGGATCTAGAACTATGTTCATGCCAGTAGCTATAAGCCCAGAAGTAGAAACCGTCAAGCCCATTCGTGGACCCACACCTGCATAATACAATGGATTCAAAGGAACAGAAGTGCTCCACCCATTCTGTTTCCAGTTCTCTTTTTGCAACCACTTACCAAAATCAAAGTACTCTTCACCAGCTAATATCCTGCCGAATTGTTTTGTGCGCTCCCAAGTAAATGGATTATTCTCGTCCCAATTAGGATCTTGACCACGAAGTTTAGCAACACCTGCTTGCACCAAATCAACACCATCGCTAACACCGACAGCAATCAGCGAAGGCGGAATAGCAACAGTATTAATTACCCTTCCAAGAGCTTCTAAACCTGTTGCCCACCAAGGCTTATCTTGATTCAATTCGTCCTGTGTACGATAATCAGGATTAGCAGTCATCTTCCAAACTGTTTCCATAGTTGGAGTAGCTACCCAGTTGTCTGTAGTTAAGTTAAAACCGCTTGGATTAAGTTTTGCGTTCTGAATAGCAAAATCCACAAGCGGATTCTTAATCTTTTCTTCTTCTGGTATTTCAAAAAAGTTTTGCAACGAAGGAATCGTAGTTTTAATCTTTACACGATTTTTGGCGTTAGGTTTGACTTTTATGCCTTGTATTGACTCAAAAGCCTTTTCAATGTTTGTTGCCATATTTGCCTATTACTGTGAAAACGACCCATCATACAATAGTCTAAAGAAATCCGATATAGGTGTGTTTGCGGTAAACGTAGGTAGTTGAGTGTAGCCATCAGTGATGTAAGAATCTCTTGACCCACCTTGAGAAACTCGCCCATATGGGTTCTGCCCTGCAGACATTGAATTAACGGTAGGAACATACGGAGCAAGAACATCTTGCGTAGCTACTGCATTTAATATGCGCTCACCTGTTCTTGTATAGCCTCCTCCTCTGTCTCCTCCGCCTGTTGAAAATTGTGCAATGTAATTAGCGTAATCCTCTTGTGCTTGTTTTTCTTTGTCACTTCCTTCACCATGAAGGCTTGTAGCGTCAGCTATAGCGTTCTTCTTTGAAACAGCTTCCATAACAAAACCAGCTATATCCTCTCCATGTGTTTCACTAATAGCTTCCAAAGAATTTGGAGCAGGTTGACCAGCCGCTGTCACAGTATTCTGGAACTCGTCACGAATAATTTTCTTGTCATTTTCTGGAGTCAGCATCCACTGATCAAGAGTAAAACCATACTTAGCAGCCTCTACTTGATTCTGCCCTTGAGTTATCATTTCTTCTTCCGTAGGTGTACGGTACGCATTCTCCCACAACTTAGCTCTTGCCTTCGGGTCCATAAGCCTATACTCTTCAGGAGAAATGCCCAGTATTGCCGCAGCATTAGCGTTATCCAAAGCAGTTTGCTTTTGTTTCTGAGC
>VTLG01009352.1_pt1 | contig 39570 bp, 48 predicted proteins | sample 4694571 | NCBI WGS metagenome assembly VTLG01 (sample SAMN12604809, study PRJNA352737) | marine metagenome | biome: ENVO:00000447; feature: ENVO:00000209|ENVO:00000569|ENVO:01000036; material: ENVO:00002151; isolation source: viral sequences binned using virsorter ... | reverse complement strand
TACTGCATCAAAAATGCCCATGAAACTAACAGGGCCACTAGCGGAACTATCAAGACTAACAATCCTGTCACCGCTAGGGCGTATCCTAGAAAAATCAAAACCAATCCCACCACCTCTTCGCATTGTTTCAGCGGCTTGGGTAGCTCGTTCCATGATGCTTTCCATGGAGTCTTCGATTGCTCCTGAGACAAAACAATTGTAGGCTGTAACATCCCTTGGTGAACCCATTGCCGCTTGGACTCTACCGGCTGGCATGAATCTCTGGTTAAGTAAGATGTCTTTGTAACTTTGGCGGTGTTCTTCATCGTCTGACATTGCCGCCGTCTGTCTCGAGCAAGCTTCACTGAACGATTCATTTGTTAACCTATATTTCTGTGCATGTAACTCATCACATACATTAATTTGTGGACCATAATCAGACATGGATCAAATCTCCAAGTTTAGGCTCTTTATAATTAGGACCTTTAGTAACCTTACCGTCTTGACGGTATACTGGTTTACCATCATAACCAAGCTTCGACATATTAGAATCATGTACCCTATTAAAAGCGGGAGTAAAACTATTAGCAATGGGATTAAAGCTAACGATAGTGCCTGATAAAACATATTGTAAATCAGCAAGCTCTTTTAATAGGTTTGCCCACTGCTCCTTGGTTCCTTTCTTACCTCTAATTATTTCCATTTCAATAACATCCAATGCTTCTACAACTTCATCAAACTCTTCACGTAGTAGACTTCTACGTAGTTTAATTAAAGAAGTACGAGGCTGACTCTCAACATCTAACCCCATAGCATTATGGAATCTAGCTACTAACTGTTCTCTAGTGGTATGTTTCATCTGTATCCTCAACTTCCTCTATAACTAAATCACATGCTTGTTTAACGGATTCAATAATAATTGCAGCTGCAGCTATTAAGAAGTTTCTTAATTCTGGTGACTGTACTGTATCCGCAGTTTGTATTAAAGGGATTAATAAGCTAAACCTATTAACAACTAGATCAGGATTAAATGTCGTTATACTCTTGTTTGTTGGCATATCTAATCCGTTCTTTTCTAATAACTCGTTTACTTTCTTGTCTATTGTAGACATTTTTCTTGTCTTTTACAATACGTTTATGATACTTTGGAGTGTGTAAATCCCTAGCAATATCATTACGTTTCCTCCTCATATCCTGTCTCATGTATGTACGTTTCATTTTCTTTAAACTCTATACCTAAATCTGCACAAAGCTCATCGAATCTTTCTAGATTATTATACACTTGTTCTGAGAAATTGTCAAGGATATCTTCTATGGATAATTCTAATCTTTCTACAACTTCAACAGCAGTATATCTATCAACGATGAGTAGCCTTAGTTCTTCTGGTAGTTCCTCTTGACTTATCATTGGCATACTCCTTTCTTAAAGACTCAAGAGAAACAAATTGAAGATCATATGTTCCCTTTTCTACTTGTCTTTTTATTATAACCCCTGACCACCAGAGATTTTCAGATTGTGGATTGTTCCATCCACTTGCGTAGTCTAGATAACACCCACCTACTAGGCTCATGATCCTATCACCAGCTGCATTGGTATCACTAGCAAAGTCTAAAGTATGTGTATGCCCTGCAGTACAAGACATGTGTTGTTTATTAAGTAAAGACTTAGCTGGATTTTCACCACCAACAGGACGACCCATAACACCACTTGTAAAGTAGTGAGAGTAAGCTATCCCATCTATAACTACAGGCTGTAGAAAATTGTACACTTCCCATTTATAATCTTTTAATTTAAAATCATCTATACTTATTGTTCCATCTAGTATAGCATCAGAACTAATAGCCCTATTAACTCTTTCTTCATGATTACCTAGAGTAAATACAAACCTAGGTTTCTTTTTCTTAGCTTTTTGAATAGGCGTAAACATACGTTCTTGAGCATCTAAGGCAGCTTCGATATCCTTCTTATACCGCCGTCCTTCAAAACCCTTTGTGCCTTTATCATATGTACAAAGACTAGGCATGTCTGCCATGTCACCTAGATTAATAACTGTATCAGGTTTAAGGTCTACAATCAATTTACCTAACCATTCAAACCTATTGTTGTTATAATCAGGATGAGCATGTTGATCTGGTATAACTAAATGCGTTGTCATGTCTCTTCCTTTATCCACTCTTGAGGAATATCTTTATCAGCGTAAAGAAATCCATGTTTAATACACCAATCTCTATATGTTGATTTACTTTTCTTATATAGTTTTGATTTAGAATTACTAAATACAAATCTAATATCAAGATCAGGGTGCTGATCTTTAACTAGTATATGTTTCTTTCTATCTGAACTATTAAACAATCCTTTCACTTCAATTATTATACCATTAGGTAGAATAAAATCTGGTGTATACATATGAGGAGTAGCTGGTTTAATATATTTTATTTTAAGAGTTTCATATTTAGCTTTAATTTTTTGTTGCTTTAAAGAATCTCCTACTTTCTTTTCTAAACCACTCCGATATTTACCCCAAGATTTTAATCGTTTGTATTGCACTGGTCTGTCTCCTTAATCAATTGATTTAAGTACCATTGTGCTTTCTCTAAGTCTTGTTTAGGATGCCCTTTATACCTATATCTCCACATGTATTTTAAAGTATTTCCTTTAAGATACCCTTGGTATTCTTCATCAGTCATACTAGCTTTAATTGCTTCAATACATTCAATACCATGTTTATTATAATGTGGTGGGTTATTAACTATATCTTCAATAGATTTAGGTAAAGGTATAGGGTTATTTTTCATACTATTTCCTTTACATCTGGTGTACGTTCAACATGTGTCAACCATCTTGGCCCATTAGAATAAATAAACAAACGTAAACCTTTCCCATCATTTGCATCAGACCAACATGTATCTTTATAAGGACAATAAGAACAGTTAATATCTAGTTTCATATTACCACTCTTACCGTCAGGTATAGCATCAAAACATCTAACAGGTGTATCAGCTTCTACAATTTTCTTTAGTTCTTTTATCCTTTTAGGTACATCAATCATATCCATTTCATGCACTGGCATATAAGTGACCTTACCTAATTGTTTATCCATTACTAAGAAACCAGCTTCATTATCTTCTTCTGCATGTGCATACCCACTGACTTGAGCAATGTAACCAAACGGATCATTGTTCGATAGAGTACCCTCTTTAAACTTCTTAAACGAATAAGAAGATGCACTTTTAATGTCAATTGTAACATCATCAATCTTGCAATCAAGATGTCCTTTAATACCATCAACTTTAACTTCATGTTGTTCATGTGTTACTTTATGTCCTGCTTCTTTAGTTAAGAAAATTAACAGAGCTTCAACTATATCCCCGAATAAAAATTTAATTCTAGTATCAGGGGTTAGTGGCTCTTTACTAGACTTATTAATTTCATGCCATGTCTGACATGAAGGCTTACCTATATTAGACATACGTAATGTATTACGATCTTCTCTTAACTTAGGTGAGAACTGTCTTTGTATTGAATATGTGACAGTTTTAATTAAATCTTCTACTGCTTTAGAAGATGGTTCAAAGCCTTTGTCTATGATATCATAGATGTCTTCTACTAATGTTTCAATAGTCTTCATCGTTTCTCTCCTGATGATAGAGCCAGCCTACCACCTCTCACTGGCACCCAAGGACATTTGTGCTAGGTATATAGCTACCTTGGCCCATAATATTTATTTACTCGTCATCAAAGTCTTCATCTAATACTTCATCTAACTCTGAGACTTCTTCATCATCCCAATCTTCATTGTCTTCAGCAATATAACGAGTAAGATCAGTAACTTGAAGCTTATTTACTCCAAGACTAATACCAGTTTTACCTTTGAATTTCCATTCATAGGAATTAACTTTAACTTTAGCCTTAGTTCCATTACCTACTTCACCCGGATCAACAGAATCTATACCAGATTTAAAGACAACTTTAATAGGGTAGTTAGACTTACCAGTAACAAAAGACTTACGATCAGGATAGTCTTCATTCTTACGTGGATCAGTCTTAACATTAATCCCCATACTCTCAAGGGTTTTTACTGCTTGCTTATCTAGCAAACCTAAATCAACCTGATACTTGCCAGACATATCATTCTTAGTAGCAAGGTTAGGCCAGAAGAGGGTTGCTTCGACAATAGCTGATTTGATAGTAGCCATATTTTTACTCCTCATAATGGATGTTATCAAATGTTACAAATATTATATATGATACTGAATTTCTTGTCAAGTATATTAATGAGTCTCTGCCCAATTTATACCTGTCCTATACTCAGCATCAAGAGGAACGTTAAGATTCAACCGTTCCCCTGCCTCTATGATAGATTGTTTAACTAATTCTCCTACTTCATCCGCATGTTCCTTTCTAACTTCTATTTGAAATTCATCGTGTACTACAGCTACTTGTTTAGCATCCAGTTTCTTTTTCTTAATCCAACTGTGCCATAGTACCATAGCATACTTCATTATGACAGCTTCACCACCTTGAAGATAACAACTTAAGGCGAAGTGTTCTGATTTGATTTCGATGTGTCTTCCATCGAGTCCAACCATGTAACCAAGTCTAGCTGCTCTGGCTGCTTGTTGTTTGAGCTTGGAAAGGGCAGGGAGAGAAGATAAGAAAGTCTCTTTAACTCTACGTCCATCTGATGCATCTCCTCCTGTAATAAGCCCAACCTTCTCATCGCCAGCACCAAGTAACCACGCATAGATGAAAGTCTTTGCGATGTCTCTGTTACTCCATTGTCTTCTTTCATCGTTCCATACTCCTTTATCTATACCCATTGCTTCTAAATTTTTAGAATGGATATCACCATTAACAACTTCATGAGTATACTCTGGATCATTCATATAATGGGAGAGTATACGTAACTGGATACCTGATGCATCACAACCTAACAATAGGTGAGTGTCTGGATTACTTACCGTAAAACACGAACGACATACTTCACCATACGCCGAATTAATTGAGGGTATATTAGCCATGTTAGGGGAATTGTGAGACATCCTATGAGTAACAGCACCAACACTAAAACAAGAGCCATGTACTCTGTTATCAGTTCCAAGAGCATCTAACCATCCTTCTATTTCTTTTGCTCTAGATACGAGCATTGCATATGTACCAAGATGCCTCAGTTCTTGAGGAGCATCTGGTTTAATAGTCTCTAAATTCTCTTCGCATAATTTCCAAGAGAATCTAGAGCGTTCATCTAACTCTTCTTGAGTTATTAAACCTTTAATCTTTTTCTCTAAAAGTTTTCTATACGTCTGTGTACGTATGACAGGCGACCAGTGTGGTTCAAGTCTACGTACTTTTTGTTTAGGTGATTTAAGATTAAACTCTTCCCATTCTATAGAAGAAAAGCAACCACCTATAGTAGATAGATCATACTGTTTTAACCCAACAGTAGATATATCTCCATTCTTTTTATACTTAGGTGTGACTACCTTAATAAATCTAGGTAAAGGTGGGGCAGACCGTAGTATAATTTGTTCTAACTTATTAGCTTTACCTGTGATATGGGCGAGAAGCTTATGTGCCTTCTCAACATTAAGAGCAAAACCAAATTCATTCTGATTCTCTAGCAAGTGTTGCGAGATATGCTCTAGCTTCTTTGCTTGTTCTGCTCCTTGCTTCCCGCCTTCTAACTTTAAAGCAACAGCTACCTTATATGTTAACTCAACATCATTAATACAATACTCTAACATATCCTCACTGTATTCAGTAAAGTCTTTATGAGGTAGCTTGGGAAAACCTAGACGTTCTCCCCATGCCTTAAGTGAGTGACCCCCTTGACGCCCATACTTTTGTAGTCTGGATAACAAGAGAGTATCAGTAACACGAGATGGTTTAATACGTATGCCAAGAACTTTCTTTAGGACACGTAGATCATAACCTACAAAGTTATGTCCAATCCAATGATCTACTGTTTCACTAAACTCTTTGAACTCTTCGATAGTATCTGGTGTCCATTGGTATATCTCACCAGTATTCCAATCCTTACATACGATGCACCAAATCGTATCCACATTAGGTAGTAAGCCATCTGTTTCTATATCACAGATAACAGTGCGTTTAGGCATCATCAATCTCCTTAATCTCTATGTCCATACATTTCTGCATTAGCACCATGTCTTACACGACAACCTAATCCTCCTTCATCACAGTTAGGGTAGGATGCACAACCAAGATGTTCATCATAGTCATCGTCATCATCATCATCAACAAGAACAAGATCATCACCATCGTAACGTTCCCAAGGTTTGCCTAGTTCTATCCACTTTCCAAATAAACAAATGGCATATCCTCTAGGATTATCGTAGACAATACTGAAGAGCGCACTACGGAAACCATATTCACTCCATGCAAATAGGTAAAAGCCATAGTCAATCTCATCATAATCATCACCCATAAATACAATATGGATCGGTGAAATATTTTTAATCATCATTAATCTCCTTATATCTTACACAATTCACAAGAGCCTTGATCTGTATCATACATCTCATACTTAGTACCCGTATCTTTTTCAAGCTGTTGTATGATCTTTAAACGTTCTTGCCCTACTTCAGTAGCTAACATACGTGTCTGTACTTTCTTATTAGCTAACATACAAGGGTAACAACCTACTCTATCATTGGTACCTTCATCATATAAAGGATTTCTTTTAACTTTATTATCTTTTAAGTATTGAAAGACTTCATCTTCAGACCAATCTACAATAGGTAGTCTTACTTTAATAGTAGCTTTAAGCTTCTTGTTATACCTTCTAGGAAAGACATCTTCCATATCATAAACATCTAACCCTGTCATATCTCCATACTTCTTAGCCCTCTGTCCACTCTCTTGAGTTCTCATACCAAACCAAAACTCATAGATAGTTTCACCATCATATACATTATCTTTATAAAAATCTTTTAAAGCATATTGTTTAAGGTGAGTAGTACAAAACCTACCTAACCCAAAAGGAAATCTTCCTTGTGCTTTAATTAGTTCAGGTAAAGTGGTAGCTTTCTTACCATCTCTACGTTTACCACCTTGTGTATGATGTATCTTTATCTTTAATCTTTTCTCTAAGTATTCTAAATACTCATAAGTTAGAGGGTGTTCCCATCCTGTATCATTAAAGACAGGAACAATATTACTCTTAGGATTACTATTCAAAGCTAAAACTAAAGAAGCTGTGCTATCTTTACCACCACTCATAGGTACTAAGATACTATTAGTAGTCTTAATATCAGTTAATAATCCCATCATCAATCTCCGTTTCTATTTCACTTAAGCGACCAGTGAGTTCATCATAGTAGACTTGACATGCAACTCCTGTTCTCCCACAAAAACGGTTCTTAACCACCCGAATCGTTGTGGTATTGGCTTCGATTGCATCGTCTGCTTGTCCATTCCTTTCCAATCCAATGACGATGTTGGATAGCTGTCCGATTCCAGCAGTGCCTCGTATGTCAGAGAGGCTTGTCGTACCTCCTTCTTCGAGAGGTTTACCGGCTTGTCTCTTTGTGTGTGCAACCATACAAAGGTGGATGTCGAGTTCAACAGTAAGGGCTTTGAGTTTGTGAGCGATCTCATCTAACATTTTCCTTTCATCACCACTCTGATCCGATACCATAAAGCTAATGTGATCCAAGATTATAATCTTACAGTCACATCCTTTAGCAAAGTATGTTATCTTATCACATATATAATCTACTGAATTATCTTTCCATGAATCAGATAAGGTATGTAATCTACCACTACCCCATACTCTGTCATTACTATCAGACATCTCTTGTTCTGTATAGTGTGTATCAGGTAGGTGTATAGGTTTCCTAAGATCAAGACTAATCATACCTCTACCTGTTTCCCAACCTGTCTCTTCAAGAAACAATAACCCAATGTTAAGATCAGTAGTCTTTAAGGTATGGTAAGCTATCTCTCTAGCTATGCTAGTCTTACCTGAACCGGAGCCAGCGATTAAAGTAATCATCTCACTCATTCTGATACCATATGTTTTCTTATTAAGACCTTCCCAAGGAAACATAACAGCAGCTTCAGCCCTAGGTTTCTTAATAATCTCCCACATAGTAGCAGCATCAGAGATAACATCGTCTGGTTTGTATTGCTCTGCTCTCCACCATAGAGCAACAAACTTTTCATGTTCATTATTCTCTAGGTATTCACCAACATCATTACGTTTTAAGTTAACAATCTTAGCTTTCTTAGGGAACAAAGAAGCTACAGCTTTAGCTGCTTTCTTCCCTGATTCATCATTATCAAAGGCGATGATGATATTCTCATAGCTATCAAGCCATTCAAACTCACGCTTACAGTCCTTATAAGCGGCAGTAGATGAGCGTACCCCTACTGTAGGCCACTTAGAACCCATCATTTGATACGCAGCCATCGTATCAATTTCACCTTCACATAATGTAATGTACTTACCTTTACTAGAGAACTCAGACTGTCCAAAGAGAGAAGCTTTAGCTATAGGTCCTCTAGTTTCAAAAGATTTAGTACCTTTACGTATCTTAAACGCTATCACATCACCATCCCTACTGGTATAGGGATAGTAATGCTCATCAATGATACCTCTCTCCAATTTAAATCGTACTTTGTAATGCCTTACTGTTTCAGCATCTATATTACGTTCTTTAATTGGGCCAACTTTAGTATCATTAAGGTCAACGTCTAATTTGGTAGATGTTTTTAATGCTACCACGTTAGATTCCTTTCCTGTTCTACTGCCATGATCATAGGTTTCACAAGAGAAACAAAAGAAATGCCCATCATCGAACTCAGTATATGCATCACTGCTGTCACAATGTGGGCAAGGTCCTCGTCCTATTGCTTTACTATTATTATGGGTGTTACTCCAAGACATACTGTTCAAACTCCCCTAATTGAGAGTCAAGAAGGGCATCCTCTTGAACAATATCATTTACTACTGATGTACATTTAGTACATGGTTCAAGCTGACTATCCTTAAGCACAACTTCATGTGCTTCCAAGATTGTATCACAGATATAACATCTAGCCATAGTAATATACTCCTTTAGTTACAACTGTTATCATTGATAGCATCTTCATACCCTTGTTCCCACTCAGAATGATTATGTTCATCATGCTCAGAGAAACATGAGTAAGGATTATCATCTCCTTCATCGTTTAAGTAAGCATCATAACCTTCCTCGTATGGTGTCTTTATGTGAACACTTTTATTGGACAAGGTATCTTCTGTCCCATCTTTATGTTCACCAATGACAACATATTTACAGCATCTACCTTTACTATTGTCATAGTCCACTGGTATAGATACCACATCAGCAGGATTAATCTTAATAATCATAGTGTGTCCATCATGGCCCCACATCTCATTAAGATAATTGATAGAACAAAAGTGCAACCCTGCTGAACAAGTCTGATTAGGATCATCCATCACTTGATTACGTGCCATCTCACAGGTAGCACCAATCGAATTATCAAACTTATTACTATGCTTATCACGATAGTTCTCATTAACATTCTTATATGCTAAGAAGAATCCATCAGGTGTAATAGGTAGGTTGTTACACTCTAGGAAACGATACAACTCTTGGATTGCACGGCTACTAGGATTCTCCATAAGGTTCTCTAAGAATTTAACCATAGGATTAACATCGAATCCATCACGAATCATAGCTGATATACGTTTAGTCAATGAGTTATGTAAAGGTGTATCGTTCCAATATACAACACCACCCTTAACATAAACATGTCCTTCACCAAAAGTATTAACAACAACAGCAGCATCAGCTAGCTTAATAGCTTCAACATAATCCCCTTCTTTCAAAGCTTGCTTTACTTTATCAAAAGCAAGATGAGAAACAGGAACAGTTAGTGTATCAGTATCAGTAACAATAGTGATAACACTGGATGTCACCAAGTGACCTTGATAGTTACGAGACATTACAATACTCCTTTAATTTAATGTACTCTTCTACGTGTTTGACCATCTCGTTTGAATCACGTGTATCAATTAGATTCAAGAGAGGGTATCTATGGAAGAACTTAGATGTAAGTTCCTCTTCCTTAGATTCATAATAAGAATAGTGCAGTTTATTACTTACTAAACTTTGTATCTCTCTACATCCTTGGAATGACATGAAGATATCTTTATTATAAAGTTTATAATACTGATCTATTCTCTTCTTAATAACATTATAGTAACTCATTTCTATGTCAATGTCAAGCTCTAATAATTTTCTTTCTTTAGAATATAACTCATTACAAATAGAAAGATAATTATACTTAGCTTTGTCAAGCATAGATGTGCCTTCATCTACAGTTTTAAATATTAATTCAATGGCTTCATCTATATGCATAAAGTTAGGATGGTCTTTCATTAAGTTTTTATGTGATCCCGGTGCACCATATACTCTAGTATCTTTAGGGATTACTTCCCATCTAAGTAATGCTTGGTGAATCTTATATAAACCTTCTGATTTATGTACATATTTACTTGAATCAAATGATCTACTCCTTACATCAACCCAGATACCTCGTGTAGTATTCAAGTCTACATCTGGGCAATCATTCCACCACATATACTCTTCCCATACTAAACGGTCAGATAAGATTAAAGCTTTGGCTAACTTACGTGTACTTACACTGGCACTCCGTTGTATCTTATAATCAGGGACAACATCATCAAACAAATCTACATCTGTATACCCATAGATATCTAACAACCAATCTCTTAACTCTTGTTCAGTATCATCTGTACACCACCATAACTTTAAATCATAGTTAGAATAATTATCATCCATATATTTAAGACAACGAGAAGGTACTTTCTTAGTTCCTTCTTTAATAATTAAAGTTAGTTCTTCATTAGTATTTAATCCAACTTTTAGTTTATTATAATAAATACTAGTGTTATTTGTTGTCTTTATTTCTGTATAATCTTTTATAATTATTGACTTGTATCTCCATCTATAACGAGGAATAGTAGTAACTTTATCCGCAGGACAATCAATCATTAATTGAGTATTTAATTCTACTCTTCCTATTGTATTATCAACTGTATAATAATACTCAGAATTATCAGAACCTATTGATCTCATTAGGTTTTTTAATTCACTATACTTTTTTATAGCATCATATAAAGTAGGTTGTTCATCTAATAATTCTTGGAAATCTTGAACCATAATTTCTATAATCTCATCAATACAACTGCGTATTAATTGTATAGATTTCTCATTATATATTAATGCTTCTCTTGATAAAGGTAATGGAATACTTCCAATAGGAAGATGAATATGTAATTCATTATTTAACATAGAACTATATGAATCACTATATGATTCTTGTATTTGATTGGAATCAATAGGATACCAAAGATTACCCATGATTATTTTAGCTGTAGTTTTATTATACCCGGAATCCTTATTCATTTCTAATCCCCAAGTATCTCCACTAAATGAGTAATCAAACTCATCCCAATCAACAGGAACATTACACTCAGGTTTAGGATTAAAAAACATTAGAGCTTGAGGTAGTTTCTCATGTACTAAAGTAAAGTCTTTAGACTCTACTGGTACACGTATTTCAAATCCATTACATACACTGGTATCAAGAAGACGCTCAGATAATAGAACTAACTGTGCACTATCATCCTCATCTTTAAAGGCACTGAATGAATACTCCGTACCATTCCACCTACTAATCAAAGTATACTGATCAGTAACAGTAAAGGGTACCTTCATACCTATACCCATACCACCTACTGCATCGTTGTTGTGATCCTTAGTACTGCTACCAATACCAGCAGCATAAGTGATAACATCTTCCTTCGATAAACCTATGCCGTCATCAATGATTGACATCCAAGGTTCTATATCAGTAGGACAATGCACTCTAAAGTTAGGGTCAACATCACTAGCATTTTGTGCTAGCTCTCTCCACACTGCTAAGTATGGGTCTTGATAAGCTTTATTCAAGATGAGTGCAATAAGTTTACCACCATCATCAATACGAAAACTCTGCTTTTCCAATAGGTTAGCAGAGTCTACTTCATTTGAGTTATCAAGTAGTACCTTCATACTTTACCTCCATTTATTAAATCAAAGGTTAGATTCTGAATCTTAGATAACTGATTAACATCACATAACTTCAGGTGTGCTATAATAAATTCAAATCTAAGCTCATGTTTAAACTCACTAGACATTGTATCATCTAATGCTATCTGTTGTTGATAGCAAGCATGATCCACTGCATTGTCCAGTGTAACATCCATGTTATCTTCCATAAATATTATGGCTGTGTTGTCTAAATCTTCCCACTGATCTAGATATAATGCTTTGTTACTCATACTAACTCCTTCAATTCCACTTCTTGAATGTCTGTTTCAATGTCGATGAATAAATCATCATTCTTCCATCTTACATTAGCATCTTTTACAGAGATATTAAATTTCTGAGAGATAGAAGCTAATACTATTCTTACTATTGCTTCCTGATCAAGGACTATATGGTTAACAGTAGTCGAACGCATAGATACATAATCATTCATTGTCATCATCCTTCATTAAGATCATTACAAATTTAAAACTCACCCATACTGCATAAGCAAAGGCAAGATACACAACGATAGTAACACTAGCAAGGATTAAGTCAAGCATTATTGTAGACACACTCACCTCCAATCAATCAAGAGTAACGTCATAAACACACCGACTAGAAGCAAGACTAGCTTCAAGTCCTCCTCAAATTTATCATTAGGATACTCATCCATAATAATTTTCCTTAATTAATCTCATCATACCACAGGAATCTATTTCCCATAGCATTACCTCTACATCTCCTCGTTCTACTCTCTCTTGGAATACAGAGAGAGCCTTTTCACGGGCAACCATACGATCCTCTCCATAAGTAGGTTCAGTCGTAAAAGGAGAGGTTGCGGTGTTGTTATCTATGAAACCCTCAACCGAATAACTATATACATACATGATACACCTCACTTATATCAAGATCAAAGAGTAGATGCCGCCTTTAATTCTTTGCAGTCAGGTCTGCCATGCACTTCGGGAAGCAACGGACTCTGTCTTCCCTGCATCTCTCACTATGCTTCACCATAGACAAAGTAGGGAGCATACTCTGTCACTTTTTACGGTGTTACAGTTACAACAATATTAATTCTCCTTACCTGTGGTGATAGCGTTTCTGTACCAATCAGAGATGTTGCTTCTAATCGCCCTATATAGAATCAAGAGGTCCATGCGTTGTTGCCAAAGGACATGCGCTCACCTTATTCAGGCTCCCCTTTACAACACCTCAAATTGATACAGACTCACTTAGTTGCACTGGTTCATACTCTCAATGAGACTGTGACGTGGATTAAAACTAACTTAAGCTGCTAACACCACACGTGGTGCTTTAGCTCTCACAAACGCCAACGTATCCTCAACGGCCTTAGTAGCTGTTGGATCACTAGCTTTCTTACGGTTCTCATTCTGATACCGCTTAACAATCTTATGAATGTCGGTGAAGAACTCATCCTCACCAAACAGTTCAGCTTCCTGCTCAATCTTCACAGTATTCCAGAAGTTCTCAGAAAATGCTGCCTCAAGATCGACACTAGGCTTACCTTGTGCCTCACTATGGCGAACAAGCTTAAGAGCTTCCTTATCCCACACTTGGTCAGTGTACTTCTCAACCCATTTCACAAAGGCACTAGCACCAACGCCAGCTTGAGTACGCAATGCACCCAACACCTCATTCAATGGACCATGATCACCACACTTGTCATAGTGGAAGATACCAAACTTAGCAGCATCCCACACATTAGCCTTACCTTGGCGTAATTGCTTAACACCCGTGGCTAACGTCTTACGAAACTGCTCAAGGGTTTTAACTTTCATTTTAGCCATGACGATTATCTCCTATCAGGCAAACGTCACAGCCTCATTGAAAGTATGAGGGGTATATAGATATAAGCCTTACCATCGTACTTATTATGCAACATTATCACATCATCGTAGCTCACTCAGTTTACACTGGTCGCGTGAACATTCTCAGCCGACGTGAACCGTAACTACCAAAAGGTAATCGTAGTCACAAAAGTAACTACCACACAAGCCAATCAGAACCTCACTCACAGAGAGGTTGGCAAGTTTACCACAGTCGCGCGGTGCTTTGCAGGGTTGTCAATCCCGCTCACACTCACTCATTGCTTGGATTTACACGGCATATTGCAGCCGTCACCAGCTTATATCAATTCATCACGGGCATAAGTAGCCCACAAATACCCCTAGCAGAACTAAGGGTATTTAGGTGTTACTTACTTACGCGCTTAGATACACGTTGCTCACGACGTATGCGAGCGTTAGTTTTCCAGTCCCATTCCCACAAGCGCGAGGGTTTACCTACAGGCAAAACTAGCCTGCTAGGATGTATGCAGGACAGCACATTATGTGCCATGCCTAGCTCATCCTTACGACGGGCAACAATAGCACCGTCTGGCATTAGCCACAACCCATTCTTACGAATTAGGCGCAGCTGTTCCCGTTCGCGCTTGCCATAGCGTTTTCTTGCCATAACAAGCCCTTTCATAAATGGCGGCGTATAATCACGCATCTGCCATGATGCACATTAGCATGGGGATAACTTTTTATCTACAAAAAAAACACTTTTTAGATATTTTTTATTCTTTAATGATATCAATAACTTATGAGGTATTTTAGAATTATTCTAATGTATCTGTGGATAACTTTGTGGATAAGTATAAAGAATAAATGGCATGGTTATTGCATAGGATTTGAAAGGGATATTTGTTGGCATGATTATTGCATAAGATAATCTTGGCATAATTCTTGCATATCAAATAGTTGGGGTAATGTTGGCATAGTTCTTGCATGAGATCGGGACAATCTATCGAGACATAATGTTGGCATGGTGTTTGCATTATGCAATTTTCATGCCAGCAATCTAAATAGTTCTAGGCTATGGCTTGATAGCTAATGTCTATGTGTAATGTTATAACATAACAGACAGGGGAGGTATAGGGGTGTGGCCCCTCTGACGTCCTTCTTCTTTTACCCTGAAAATATCTCATAGAAATTCGGCCTATATAGATTAATCTTGACAAGGTAAATATTATATGATATTATATTATAATTATATAGATAACAGTATATTTATTCTTTTTTATATTTAAAATAAATAATAACTTTAGAGTTATCTACATAGTCGGCAGATGTAGACCTTGTTCTCGCTCTACATAGAAACTTATTGACATTTAAAGGTATTTCTGATATAATAGGGGTATAATAATTACTTTTATTTAAGGAGCTATCTTATGAAGAAGATTTTTGTTTTTCTTCTATTAATAGGTGTTCTTCTATACCCGACTACTATTAACGCAGAAAATAAAAACAAAGATTATTATAAAGTAGGAGATATTATACCAGCTGCTTATGTTTGCAGAGACTTGGACCGAATGTTAAAGATTGCAGAGGTAGATGTCCAGAACTCTGCTAAAGTTAAAAACATTATGCGTTTAATGTTTCAAACCAATATCTGTATTATGTTCCCTAAGATTATAAATAGTAAAATTAAAGCAATTGTGTTATCTTATAGAGATTCAGAAAAAAGAAAATCATATCTTCTTGAACTTGAAAGTACATTAGATATTCCTGTTTATATCTGGTATATGGACCCAATAGGTAAATCAAAGGTAAAAGTATGACCCTACGTTACCCTCATTTAAAATCTGAATTTAAAGATGCAATGAATAGGTATAAGACTCAATCTCTATTTAGAGAATTCTATATAGCAGATATAGAACCTGTTTATTGTCTATCTGAAGAAGACCCTAAAGGAAAACTACCTAGTCTAAAAAAACTATACATGGAGATAGCTGATCCAACTGAATATGAATTTGCTATGCAAGCTTTTGGTTCTTGGAAACATTGGCTTAAGATTAAATCAGCTAAAGTAATACAGCCTTGGATAGAAGATTGGCCTATGGAGTTAGAAGTTAAGATACGCTCTGAAGGTATAAGGAAAGTTATTCAAGAATCCAGTTCAGGTAAATCTACATTTAATGCAGCAAAGTACTTAGCTAATGGAGAGTGGAACAAAGCATCTAAACGTGGTAGGCCATCAAAAGAGGAGATAGAACGTGAACGTAAGATAGCTGCCAAGCTTGATGCTGAGTTCTCTGAAGATGCACAACGTATTGGTCTTAGAGTAATCAAAGGAGATAAAGAAGATGGCGGGTGATGCTAAAGGAAATATAAATAAAAAAGGATACGGTAAGACTTCTAAAAAAATTAAAAAGAAAAAGAAAAAGTAAGGATGTCTTCAATAGATGAGATACGTGAAGCAGCTGAATCTGATTTAATTTCTTTTATTCGTCTGATAGCACCACAGACTGTACTAGGTTCAGTACACACAGAACTTTGTAGGTGGTGGACTAGACAAGAAGCTAAACAGTTTCAATTAACTCTTCTTCCTCGGGACCATCAAAAGTCTCGTATGGTAGCGTATAGAGTTGCTTGGTATCTTACTAAACATCCTGATCATAGAGTCTTATACATTTCTAGTACAGCTAACTTAGCAGAGAAACAATTAAAGTTTATTAAAGATATACTTACTTCAAAAATATACAGGAGGTATTGGCCTGATCATGTTATCCCTGAAGAAGGCAAAAGAGAGAAGTGGACAAATACTGAAATCTCATTGGACCATCCTCTCAGAAAAATGGAAGGAGTCCGTGACCCTTCTGTATTCACTGCTGGTCTTACAACTTCTATTACCGGTCTTCATTGTGATGTGGCTGTTATGGACGACGTGGTGGTATACGAGAACGCATATACTGAAGAAGGGAGAGCCAAAGTCAAATCCCAATATTCCCTCTTAAGTTCTATTGAAGGAGCAGATGCTCAAGAGTGGGTTGTAGGAACACGTTACCATGCTAAAGATTTGTATAATGATCTAACAGAAATGCAAGAAGAACTATATGATGAAGCAGGAAATGTAACTGATTATGAACCTATTTATGAGAAGTTTGAGAAACAAGTAGAAGATAGTGGAGATGGTACAGGAGAGTTCTGTTGGCCTAGGCAAAGACGAGATGATGGTAAATGGTTTGGGTTTGATCGTAAGATACTGTCACAGAAACGTGGTAAGTATTTAGATAAGACTCAGTTCTTTGCACAGTACTACAACAATCCTAATAATCCAGATGGTCTTGGGATATCTTCTGACAAGTTTCAATACTACGATAAATCATATTTAACTAGAAGTAATGGAGTATGGTACTTTAGAGGTGAAAGGTTAAATGTTTTTGCAGCTATTGACTTTGCATTTTCATTAACTAAAAAAGCTGACAGTACTGCTATAGTGGTTATAGGTATAGATAGTAATGGAAACTACTATGTCTTGGATATTGAACGTTTTAAGACAGATCGTATTAGAGACTACTACGATGCTATTCTTCGACAGCATGTTAAGTGGGACTTCCGTAAGCTTAGAGCAGAAGTCACAGCAGCACAGAAAGCAATTGTACAAGAATTAAAAACTTCGTATATTCGACCAAATGGATTGGCGTTAGCAATAGATGAACACAGTCCTACAAGACACAGTGGTTCTAAAGAAGAAAGGATAAGGGCTGTTCTTGAACCACGGTATGACAACCTGAGTATCTGGCATTACCACGGAGGTAACTGTCAAATATTAGAAGATGAATTAATGCAAGAGTTTCCACCGCATGATGATATAAAAGATGCTCTTGCATGTGCTATTGACATTGCTGTAATGCCTAGCAAATCATTAGCTAACTCTAGAACAAATGTTAATAATATTATTTACAATACTAGATTTGGAGGGGTGGCAGCACGTTATGGCTAAAAGACAATACGAAGAAGTACAAGCAGGACCTCAGAGTACTAACAGGTTCATTCAGAAACCAACAATACCTACAACTGTAGTTACAGGTGCAACTACTGCTCCTGCAAAAGCACAACCTAATCTTACAGGTAAACGTAAACTTCCTGTACCAGCACCAGACGGAGATAGTCAAACTGCTGTTGATTCTACTCCATTAGATGTTACTGCTTTATCTGATAAAGAGTTAACTAATGTGGCTAAATCTGGGTTTACTGGAGGGTTTTTTGGCCCCGGAGCAATAATGACAGGAATAGCTAGTGCTGCTATTCCCGGTGCAGCTTTGCTTGTTGCGGCTGGACGTGGAGTTAATATGTATAACGCTAGACAAGAAATTAAAGCTAGATTAACAACTCCCGGTCTTAGAGAAGATGAAACGTATGCAATTGATCCTCCTGATCCCGGACCATTAAATTATGACCGTAACCCAAATATTACAGAAGCTCAAAATTTACGTGATGCAAAAAATAGACAACAATTAGAAACTTTAAATCAAGGTCCAAGTGGGGATTATGACGATAGTGTAGCTAGTACTACTATGGGAGATACTCCCGGTTCAGAATCAGGGACATACTAAATCATGGCTGGTCGTACACAAGACTTCTCAGAGTTCATAGGTACTCCTGATGCTTTAGCTGTAGCTATCTCTAATAAGTATTTAGATTATGATAAGTATCGAAGGGTATGGGTAGAAGAGAAAAAAGAATTACGTAACTATCTGTTTGCTACGGATACATCTAAGACTACCAATGCTACGTTACCTTGGAAGAATTCTACTACAACTCCAAAGTTAACACAACTACGTGATAACCTTCATGCTAACTACATGGCTGCACTATTCCCTAATGATGATTGGATGTTGTGGGAAGGTGATGATGAAGATGCTGAAGCAGAAGATAAACGTAAAGTTATAGCTGCCTATATGAAGAATAAACTACGCACTAGTAACTTCATTAATATTATTAGTGCTATGGTTTATGATTTCATTGATTACGGTAATGTGTTTGGTACTTCTGAATACGTTAATGAAACACGTACAGATGAAGAGACAGGAGAAGTATACCCGGGCTATGTAGGACCTAAAGCTGTACGTATTAGTCCTTACGATATTCTAATTAATCCTACAGCCTCTTCTATTGAATACTCTCCTAAAATTATTAGAACAATTAAATCAATAGGAGAAGTTGCAGCTGATATAAAAGATCATCCTGAGTGGGGGTACTTAGACAAAGTTTTTGATGGAGTAGTTAATACTCGTAGAAACTTTTCAGGTATGTCTGTTAATGATTTTAATAAAACAGAAGGATATCAAATTGATGGTTTTGGGAATATTGTTGACTATTATAATTCCGGTTATATTGAGCTTCTAGAACTACAAGGTGATATATACGATATGGAGAAAGGAGAACTCCTTAAGAATCGTATTATAACTATTTGTGATAGACAAAAGATTATTCGTAATATCCCTAATCCTAGTTGGCGTGGGAATAGTATACGTCATGCAGGATGGAGACTACGTCCTGATAATCTATACGCTATGGGACCACTGGATAACCTAGTAGGTATGCAGTATAGGATTGATCATCTTGAGAATCTTAAGGCTGATGTCTTTGATTTGATTGCCCATCCAGTAATGAAAGTTAAAGGATTTGTTGAAGACTTTAACTATGGTCCGGGAGAGAAAGTATTTGTAGGTGAAGACGGTGACGTTGATATGATCCGTCCAGATGGTACTGCTCTTAATGCTGATATGCAAATACAACTCTTAGAAAATAAAATGGAAGAGATGGCTGGTGCACCCCGTCAAGCTATGGGTATACGTACACCGGGAGAGAAAACTGCATTTGAAGTTCAGACGTTAGATAACGCAGCTTCCCGTGTCTTCCATAATAAAGTTGCTTACTTTGAAAGAAACTTCCTTGAGCCTCTTCTAAACGATATGTTAGAACTATCTAGAAGAAATATGGAGATAAGTGATGTTGTACGAGTTGTTGATGATGAGTTTGGAGCCGCTTTATTTGAAACCATTACTCCTGAAGACTTGTCTGCTAGAGGTAAGATTAGACCAGTAGGTGCTAGACACTTTGCTGCTAGAGCTAATCAATTCCAGAATCTACTTAACTTAATGAACTCTGCTGTAGGTCAAGACACTGCAGTTAATGTTCATATCTCAGGAGTAAAAACAGCACAAGTCATAGAAGAACTATTAGACATTGAGAAGTTTAATTTAGTTCAACCTAATATACGTATAGCTGAACAGTTAGATACACAACGTATGATGAACGCTGGTCAACAACAGATGCAACAAGAAGCTGCTTCGATGCAAGAAACTCAACCAACTGAAGAAGAGATAGCTTTAGCTCCTCCTGAAGAAGAAGAAGTAATTTGACAAATACCTAAAAATATGTTATAATATATGTAATTAATAAGAAAGGAAAACGAGTATATGATTACCCGTTGGTCTTCACATATTAAAGATAAAGAAAAAAGAAAAACCTTTGAAGCACAAGTTAGAAGTGCTTCAACTGTATTAGGTAGATTAACAGAAATTATTGATAGTAAAATAGATACCCTTGATTGCCCTAGTCAAACAGATTATACTGAAGCATCTTGGGCTTATCTCCAAGCAGATCGGAATGGACAACTACGATCTCTCTTGGAATTACGTAAGTTGACCGACTTATCACAGGAGGACAGTGACCATGTCTGATGTATTTGAAACTAAAGAAGTAGAAACTACAGAAGTAAAAGAACCGGGCTATCTAGAAAAAATTGTAGGAGAAGGCCAAAAGTATGCTAACGTAGAAGAGTTAGCTAAAGGGGCAATTCACGGAAACGATTATATAAATAAATTAGAAGGTGAACTTGCTGAGTTACGTGGTGAACTTGACAAAAGACTTACTGCAGAAGAAGTAGCACAGCAAATAAAAAGAGAAACGCAGGAACAACAGGCACAACTTCAAATGGCTAGGGAGAATACCACTTCTCAGTTAGACGAAGAAAGTCTATCCAAGCTTATCTCTAATACTATTGAACAGAAAGACGTTCAAAAACAAGCTGACAGTAATATTCAAGCTGTCGATAAACGTATGAAGGAACTGTATGGGGCTGACAAAGCCAAGGACATAGTACAACAGAAGGCTCAACAATTAGGAGTTCCTGTTGATAAACTTGCAGAGATTGCAGCTACTTCACCTGAAATGTTTTTTAATTCAATAGGTATATCTCAAAGTCAGAGTCAACCTACTCCGACTACTACAGTGAGTACGACAAATACTGAAGCTGTACAGACTATGAATAGTGCAACGCAAGCTGAAGAAGGAACTTGGGATTACTTTGAACAACTACGTAGAGCAAACCCAAAGGAATACTTTAAGCCAGCAACGCAACAAAAGCTATTCAAAATGAGACAAGAGAAAGGCCACGATGGCTTTTATCAAAAATAACTAACTAAGGAGTAACTACTATGGCTATGGAAACTGGTAACTCAGGGCATCTAATTCGCTCTGAGGTATGGTCTAGCCAGTTGAAGGAAGTCCTTGAGGATGAACTTCAGGCTACGACATACGTTAACTGGATGAGTGAATTCCCTGATGGGGATACTTTCACGATTCCTTCCATTGGTCAAGCGGTAACTGATAACTACAGTGAAAACTCTGCCGTTAAGTATCGTGCACTTGATACCGGTGAGTTTCAGTTCTCGATTGATCAATACAAATCTTCGGGCCACTATATTACGAACAAAGCAAAACAGGATGGTTTCTATATGAACCAACTGGTTTCTTCGTTTGTACCAAAGCAAGCTCGTGCAATTCTTGAAGCGGTTGAAGTCAAAATCATGGGGCTTGAATCGGAGCAAACTTCTGGTAATCTTAACAACATTAATGGTGCACCACACCGTTTTGTTGCTTCAGGTACGAATGAAGTCTTCACGGTTGCAGACTTTGCTAAAGCACGGTATAGCTTGAAGAAGGCTAACGTTCCTGATACGGACTTGGTTGCTATCGTTGATCCTTCGGTTGAGTACACGCTTAATACTCTTTCGAATATTACCAACGTAAGTAACAACCCACGTTGGGAAGGTATCGTCAGTGACGGTATCGCAACTGGTATGAAGTTTGTAAAGAATGTTTATGGTTTCGATGTTTACACCAGCAACTATCTCGCTGATGCAAACGAGACTGTGGACTCTGTTACAACTGCTGCTGGTAAAGCTAACATGTTCTTTTCTGCTTCAGCAGATGTACTTCCGTTTGTAGGTGCTTGGAGACAAATGCCTCAAGTTGATTCGGAGTATAACAAAGACTTCCAACGTGAAGAGTATGTTACCACGGCTCGTTACGGTGTCAAGCTATACCGTCCTGAAAACCTCGTCTGTATCCTTAGTGATACTGACCAAGTTTAAGGGAGGAACTTGATATGTCTGCTAACGAATATTGGACTAACTCCGATGGTCTCAATGTAAGGTTTGGTCTTGAAAAGGCTACGCCAAGTGTTGAGGGTATTTTGTCAACTATGGGTGATGAGCATACTGTAGTAGTCAATCTTGACTATGCTAATATTACTAGCTCAGATGCTTTGGTTTCCACCCATCCTTCAGCAGGGATACCCGATAATGTTCATATTACTTCGGCTACCCTGTACGTTAAAACTGCCTTTACGTCTGGCGGTTCTGCAACTCTAAGTATTGGCTTGTGGAACGATGATGGTGATGGTACCTTCTCAGTTAATGATGCTGATGGTATTGACGCTACTATCGCTCTCTCTGCTATTAACGCTATCGGTGAACACGTTGAGTGCGATGGTGCTTTAGTAGGAAGCAATGCAGCCTTTACTGCTGGAACTGGTGATCGTCCGTTGTTTGTTTCTGTTTCATATGGAACAGCTGCTTTCACGGCTGGTAACGCTGATCTGGTGATTAAGTATCGTCGGGCTGGTCCATAAGTCTAAAGTAATTTGGGGGGAGTTCCACGCTCTCCCCAAATTCTCTAATTACATAGGTTTCATATGACAGTTAATCACAAGGATTTAACAGGTGCATCTCTTCATGAACCTAAAGGAGTTGCCAGTGCTTCTGCTCACAATGTCTATGTAGCTAATGGTTCTGGTTCAGGTACATGGGAAAAAGTTGACAAAGACGCAATCAACACTTCAAGTATTAAAAATTTAAATCAAATAGTTCTTACCACAGATTTCAATGATATTGATAGCGCCCATTCTCATTGGGTTGTTTGTCCTTTAGCTGGTAATATAACAAAAATATATACAGTAATACATCAAGCTTTAGCTGGTTCAGATACAACAATTAGTGCTAAGATAGGGAGTACACTTGTTACAAATGGTGTTGCTACTATTACTCAATCTGGTTCAGCTATAGGGGATGTTGATGTTGCTACTCCTTCAGGGAATAATACAGTAACAGCTGGACAAGCTATTGAACTTATCAGTAATGGTGGTACTAGTACATCAAATGCAATGGCTACTGTAACTCTCTTAATGGATGTAAGCTAATGGCAAAACTTACTCTTACTGATCTTACACAACTAAGTAGTAATGAAACTAGTGCTGTTAATGCTATTAATGCTAACGGTGCATTAATTGAAACTGCACTAGAGAATACTTTAAGTAGGGACGGTACTTCTCCAAATAGCATGTCTGCTAATTTGGATATGAATAGTAAGAAACTTCTTAATGTTGCTGCTGGTACATCAAACTCAGATGGTGTTAATCTTTCTCAATTAACTGCCGCTACTGGTCAAGTTCCCGGTCTGTCTATGACAATGGAAACGACTACGACTGATGCTGATCAAGGTGCAGGAAAAGTCTGGTTCAATGCAGCAGTAGCTTCTGCTACCGTTCTATACATGGATGATGCAGATACAAATGGTGCAGATATCTCTACGTTTGTTCAGACATGGGATAACAGTAGTAATAGTTCTAGTCGAGGTTATATCTATGTAATTCAGAAAGCATCAGCAGTAAACTACGCTATCTATGAGATTGATGGTGCAGTAACAGATGCTAGTGGGTATACTAAGATACCTGTAAACTATATGATTGGTGCAGGAACTTTAGCTGATGCTGATCCTGTGACTGTTAACTTTATCAGGACAGGTGATCAACCAGCCGTACCTTCTCTAAAAATGACATGGGATAATGCTACAGCCGATTCAGATCAAGGGGCTGGTACTGTTTGGTTTAATGATGGTACAGTAAGTTCAGCTACAGTTCTTTATATAGATGATGTAGATGCTGCTGCTGGTACGTCTATTAACAGTCAAGTTGATTCATGGGATGATTCAACGAGTACGATTAAAGGAACTATCACAGTTACCAAGTCTGCTAATGCTGCTGTCTTTGCTACCTTTAACGTAACAGGTTCAGTAACATCTGCGTCCACGTATTCCAAAGTAGCAGTTACACACGTTACCAGTTCAGGATCATTTACTAATGGTGATGTAGTTTATGTACAGTTTGTACGTGCTGGTAATATAGGCAGTACAGGTGCTACAGGTAGTGGTGAAGGATTAGAATTAACATTTGAGTCTAATACTGCTGATTCTAGTCAAGGTGCTGGTAAAGTCTGGTACAATAATTCAGCAGGAAGTGCTACAGTATTTTATATAGATGATGCTGATGCAAACTCTGCTGATATTAATAGTTTTGTAGCTTCATGGGATGACTCAGGAAGTACAGTTAAAGGAAGGTTAACAGTTAAAAAACAAACCGCACCAGAAAACTTTCATATGTTTAATGTTACTGGAAGTATAACTGATGCAAGTACATATTACAAAATACCTGTATCTCATGTAACAAGTACAGGTACTATATCAGATGGGGATGCTGTATTCGTATCCTTCTCAAGAACAGGTGACAAGGGCGATACTGGTGCTACTGGTGGGGTTGGCCCTGTTGGAATCGGTCTTGCCCTAGCATTAGGAGGTTAATATGGCAGACACATTAACAGGTAAAAGTTATGTAATCACTACAACTGATGCTGCTGTATTAACAGCAGGAGGATCAGAAACTATAACTTTAATTGGAATAACTGTAGCTAATATCCATGCTACAGACGCATCTTGGGTTACAGCTAGAATTGTCAGAAATACAGGTAGCCCCGTAAGTCGGCTAGTAAGTCAAATATCTATACCTGTAAACGATAGCCTTGATCTTTTACAAGGTAAAGTTGTTTTAAACTCAGGGGATGCTTTGTGGTTAGATGCACAAGCTAATAGTACATTAGAAGCAACTCTAAGTTATCTAGTACAAACATAACGGAGTAGGTAATGGCTTTTCTTAACGGCACTGATCCCGGTTTAAGACAGACACGCACACCTACGGTTGACACGTTTGCCGCTGGCGTAGGCTTTACGGCTGGCTCATCCACCTACGTTACTCTCTCCGTAGACTGTGGAACGGAAGCCAGCTTAATCACAACCTTCGATGGTATTACCCAACATAGGGATACCTACAGCTACGACACTTCTAACCGTAGAGTAACCTTTGATGCTGCTATCCCCACAGGTGTAAGCAAGATCGAGTGTACTTACACCACAACCATCCCTGCTACGACACCAACAGATGGGAGTGTTACCCAAGCCAAGCTAGGTGGCGAGGCTGTTAATGAATCCAAATTGCAAGTTAGTAATGCACCTACTAATGGGTACTTTCTCTCGGCTCAATCTGGAAACACAGGCGGTTTGACATGGGCTGAAGCTGGTGGGGGTAAGCTTTTGCAAATCGTTCACGGAAGTAATGCATCAGTCTCTACAACAACGACTACTTTACCAAACGACGATACCAAACCCCAAAATACTGAGGGTGGGGAAGTTGTTACGGTTGCAATCACGCCAGCAAACGCAAGCAATAAACTTTTTATCACGTCCAATATCCAAATGACTAAGAATAGTGGCTCTCACGCTGGTTACATTGCTCTCTTCCAAGACACCACCGCAGATGCGTTGGCTTGTGCATGGGGTACAAGCGACACCGCTAACAACGGCAACAGTCATTCTCTAACACATGTTATGACCGCTGGAACCACAAGCGCGACAACTTTCAAGATGCGTGGCGGTTATGTAAACGCTGGAACAGTCACGTTTAATGGGGAGAGTGGGGGAGCAAAATTGAATGGCACTCTATTTTCAACAATAACAATTATGGAGATAGAAGCATGACCGTGAAACTTGAAAATATGGGAGCCATTATTGGGTGGAAACATAACCATCAAGCAGGAATGACAACCGTTGATGGTGAGATAACTGAGTTCCCCGGTGGGATACCTTCCGACAGCGACATCAATACTTGGAAAGAAGAGTATGACGCTCATGTTGCTGCAACAGAGTACCAAGGAAAACGTGCCGCTGAATATCCAAGTTTTGCAGATCAGTTTGATAAGATTTATCACGATGGCATTGATGAGTGGAAGAAGGTCATCAAAGCTGTCAAAGACAAGTACCCCAAGGGAGATTAAGAGATGGCAGCAACTAAACCCAGTGCGTCTGCACTTATCAACGCCTCTGGTACAGCCTCGTCTAGCACTTATCTAAGGGGAGACAATGCGTGGGCTGAAGCTGGTGGTGGGAAGCTGATTTCAAGAAAATATGCATCCTATGCAACATATACGAGTACGACGAGTGTGATTCCGATGGACGACACCATTCCACAAATCACCGAAGGTGTGCAGATAATGACCGTTACCACGGATACACTAGCCAGTTCCAGTAATAGGCTCCGCATTGCCTATGGGGGGATGTTTAATTCATCGACAACGGGATCACGTCCATCACTTGCAATTTTTGATGGGGCATCAAACGCTCTTCACGCGATTATGAAGGCTGTTACCGCCAACAACACTTACGGATTTTTCTTCCACGGAGAACACGAATACGCCCCCGGCGCAACGACAGCGAAAACCATCACTTGTCGGGCTGGAACGGACAACGCGAGCTACACTCTTTATTTTAACGGATCGAATGGAGCGAGATATTTAGGTGGCGCACAATCGTATTATTTAATTGTTGATGAGATAGAACCATGACCCATGAAGCCGTAAGAGCAGTCCATGCCAATGCCGTCACCGTTGAGACAAATGAAGACGGCAGTTTCAAAGCCTATGACAAGGATCATAAAGAGATCACCCTCGATGCTAACGCGATAGCATCAAAGGCTTCTGATCTTGCTGCCACAAATGCAATCCTTGACAAGATTATTGCGCTTGAAGCTGAGATCACACAACGGCGACAGCGCGAAGCTGGTTCTGATGATGCTGGTGGTAGTCAATCTGGGCGTGATTGGATGAAAGCACAGGAAGCTAAGATTGCTACAGAGCGAGGTAAACTATGAGTAACTTTTTAAATTTTGCTGGTAACTCTGGCGTAACCTTCAAAAACCACGGTACAGGGGGTGGCACAAGTTTCACGCTGGATAAGTCAGCTTCAACTAATTCAGTGCTACTGAGTATCGGAGGGATCATCCAGAAGCCTTCTACAGATTACACTGTCTCAGGCACAGCTATTACGACAACCTCCAGCGTTACATCAGGTGTAGAAGTCTTTAGCCTGATTATCCACGATGCTGGCAATGCCCCTGTGATTGAGGATAACAGCATTGTCACGGCTAAGATTGCTGACAATCAAGTTACTGGTGCTAAGATCGCAATGGGGTCTGATGCTGCTGGTGACATACTTTATTACAACGGCACGGACTATGTTAGATTAGCTAAAGGCACGGCTTTACAACAATTAAGAATTAACAGCGGTGCATCGGCTCCTGAGTGGGCAACGATTACAGCTTCAAATGATTACGAGTTTGTCAGTTCTGATTCTGCAAGTGGTGGGGCAAGCATCGACTTTACAAATATGGCTGACGGCTACGATTATATTTATGTGCTTCAACATATTTCAGCGGCGACAAATGCTACAGAATTTCGCATGGAAGTCGGCGTTAGCGGTCCATCATACCGCACAAGTAGCTATAAATGTCAGACGTACCATGTAACTCACTCTGATACTATTTCGTCTTATGAAGATACACACGCTCTGTTGATGGTGAATGACCAAGCCGAGGGTATGGGCGATCAAAGTGATGAAGCTATAAAAGCTGGTGAGGTTGTCCTTTACAATCCTGCCAATGCTTCAACACAGACTGCGTTTGATTTCAAATGTACGAATTATGGTGCGACTCCTCAGATTAAACAAACGTGGGGCGGCGGCTATTATACGACAGCCGAGGCCAATATTGCTTGTCGGTTTAAAACTAGCAGCGGTAACTGCACAGGGACTATACTTCAATTCAGACGCAAGCGGAGTTAAAGATGGCACAGACAACACTCGACCAACGGATGCTTGGTGTAGGCACAGCCCTAACCGACCACACAATTACTGCTTCGGATGTCATCACCTTTGCCGATGTGGGGGATTCAAATTTAACCAAAAAGGATACTGTACAAGGTGTTCTTGATTTGGCTGGTGGAGCTTGGGAATACGTTGATTCCACAAACATTACGGCAGTGTCGAATATAGCATGGACTGATATGGCATCAGGCTACGACTATCTATATGAAGTCACAAATTGTGATATAGCTTCTGACAGTCAGGGCATCTATTTTGAGTTAGGCGTAGCTGGGCCGACATATCGCACATCAGGATATCATATTATGGTTTGTGGGTTGAGAGGTCCAAGCTCATCCTCAAGCACAACGGCAGCTTCCTTAACAGATAAAGGCAATGTTCTCTATACAGGAGAAGGCACACAGTCGGACGAGCATTTATTTTTCGCGGAGATAATTTTATTAGACCCTGCAAACGCCTCCACAAAGACAACCGTCTACAGCCATAATATGTATAAAAACTATCAGGCTTATGCCTGTGCTGATTTTTCAGCAGGGTTATATGATAATGCTGCGGAAGCCCATACATCAGTAAAAATTTATCCGGGTTCTGGTAACTTTGACTCTGGCGGCACAATCCGGCGTTACCGCAGGACTAGATCATGATAGGAGACTAAAAATGGCAAGATCAGACTATACACATAAAATGGTAGACGGTAAGAGAGTTGATCTTACAGATGCTGAAATAGACGAGTGCGTTAAGCGTGAAGAAGCATGGGAAGCTGGCAAGGCAGATCGTGCTTGGGCGGCTATTCGAGAGGAACGCGATAGACGCTTAGTTGCTACAGATTTTTATGCACTGTCAGATGTAACCTTGGCAGATAATATGAAAACGTATCGGCAAGCACTACGAGATGTACCTAAAGATAACTCTGACTCCGTAAAGTTTCAGACGCAATGGTATGACTTCAATGCAAAGAAATCTGGCGTTAGTGATCCTTGGCCTACTAAACCATAACTGAGGATATATAAACTGTGGACCCAATTACAATCGGTGCTGCCATCGGAGCTTGTAAAGCTGCCGTGGGTACGGCTAAGTCGATACAAGAACTCTCACACAGTTTACAAGACTTATGGACAGCAGAGACAGACTATCAGAGTAACAAGTCCAAGAAGAAAGAACCTGTCAAAGCTACTTCCCGTATGCAACAGATCATACGGAGAAGGGCAAGAGAGGACGAAGATGCCTATGGAGATGACACATCCATAGCTAATGTTGCTACTGCTGTACTAGCAGAAAAAGAAAACCAGATGGCATTAGAAGAACTTGCCATTGAGATAGATAAGAAGTGGGGGAAAGGTACTTGGGAGAAGATACGCTTAGAAAGGGCTAAACGTCTTAAAGCTAGGCATGAAGCTAAAAGAGAAGCAGCTTTAAAAGCACAGCAGAAGAAAGAACATGATGATGCTATGCTTAAAAAAGTTTTAATCGAAGGTGGTAAAGCTGTACTCTTAATTGCGTTTGTGTTAGGATTAGTATATACCTTAATGTGGGCTAAAGATAGAGACAAATCTAATAGGTTTCCAATTAAGTCAGAAGTAGAGAAGTCATGGAATTTGGTGTAAGAGAATTAGTCCAGTTTGGTACATTACTAGCAAGTTTAGCAGGAGCTTTTGCTGTAGTAAAGTCTCAATTAGCTAGAGTTATCCAAGATATTAAAGGTATGCAAACAGAACTACATGAATTAAATACTAGGTTAGACAGGGCTGAAGCAGAATCAGCCGTGACTAAACATCAAAATAAAGTCTTTGGAAATATTCTATCACCTGAAAATTTAAAACAATTAAACAGTAGTATTGCAGAATTAAAAACAGAGATGAGAGTAGTACATAAAAATTTAGATCAAGTTCATTCTATGCATAATGGTAAACACCCACCAGTAGGATAAATAATGTTTGGTTTAGTATGTGTGAGGGCTATGGAAATGATGAGTGCTTATCGATTTGAAATGGAAGATGATGAGCCTACTATCTGTGTAAAATGTGGGCGAGAAGGCTGTGAATGTGGTCCCGATTGTGAATGTGGTACTACATTTGATAAGACTTTACCCCCACAAGAAAAACTAGTACAAGATTTTGAGGAGTAAGTGTTATGCCTAAGTTAACATTATTAGATATGACTCAACGTGTCTTGAGTTCTATGGATGCTGATTCTGTTAACTCATATGCAGAAACAATAGAGTCTGAACAAGTAGCTTTTATAATTCGTGATGCTTATTATGATTTAATAAATGATATTGAAATCCCTGAACATAGGAAGCTAATTGCATTAACAGCATTGGGGGATACAGCTAAACCTACAACTATGTTAATACCTAATGGCATACATAGAATAGAGGAGGTAAGATACAATAAAATTAAATCGGGAGATACAGATAAAGATTATGAAGTTATCCCGTATATGGAACCTAATGATTTTTTGAATATGACTTTATCTCGTAGTTCTTCAGATTCTACAGTAGTGACAGTTGCAGTAGATAATGGAGAAGTGTTAGTTAAAAATGATAAGGCACCAGATTATTATACAACTTTTGATGACGCTTATTTAATTTTTGACTCATATGATAGTACTGTGGACAGCACATTACAAACTAGTAAGTTTATGGTATGGGCTATTCAAGAGCCTACTTTTACTATGTCTGATACTTTTGTACCTGATATAGATGTTAATCTGTTTCCACTACTATTGAATGAAGCAAAATCTGTGGCACATGTAGAAATAAATCAAAGAGCTAATCCTAAAGCTGAACAAGTGTCACTAAGACAAAAGATACGTTGGCAATCTGATAGGCACAACGTAGCTGCATCACGTAGTAATTATTATGGAAGGGCGAACTATGGAAGGACATCTCGTAGACGGGCTTGAGTGGCAGACACAAAACAAAACACTTCAAGTTATTAGTAAAAATCCATATGGGTTTATGCATTTTAGATTTAAAGAAGGTGGAGCTTTACCTGAAGAATTAAGTGGAGCATATACCAATGTATCTGATGTAGAAGCTGCTGGTAATAAATATATTTCATCTGTATTTATTAGTAGTAATGCACATAAAGAGCGTCCTGTGTTAAAAACTAAAAAGGTTTCTACTAAAGTCAAAGAAGAGGAATAGATGCCTAAACAAGACGCATTAAAGGTTTACAATACATTTGTAGGTGGCTTAGTTACTGAGTCTACTCCTTTAACTTTTCCTGAAAATGGGGTAAAGGATACTGTTAATTGTATCTTTGATAAGAAAGGAGATATACGTAGACGTTTAGGTATTAATTATGAGAGTAGTTCTTCATTAACAAATAAAAATGTAACAGAAAGTGAATGGCAAACTAAAGCTGTAGGGTGTTTTGAATGGAGTGAAGTAGCTGGTGATGGTAGTAGACACTTTCTAGTTGTTCAAGTTAATGCAACTTTATATTATTTTGATATAGGAAGTCAACCAGTATCAGGGAATCTTAAATCTTTTACAACTAGTTTATCTTCTTTTGCAGCCCCCGGAGCTACTGATGTAGGTTCTGAATTAGTATCTGTATCTCATGGAAAAGGATATTTGTTCGTAGCCTCTAAAAAAATTAAACCTTTCTATGTAACTTATAATGCTAGTGGAGACTCTATTACTAATACTGAAATAGGTATACGTATTAGAGACTTTGATGGGGTAGACGATTCATTAGATATTGATGAAGAGCCTTCAAGTCTTAGTACAGAACATAGTTATAACTTAAAGAACCAAGGATGGGTATCCCCGGGTGGGTCAGTAAGTGATCCAGTTGCTACTTATTATTCTAGTCAATCCAAGTATCCCGGTAATAATAAACAATGGTGGGTAGCTAAAGATAGTTCAGATGATTTTGATCCTGCTGAATTAACTAAAATATTCTTTGGTAATACATTAGCACCAAGAGGGCACTTTATCCTAGACCCTTTCAATAAAGATAGAGATACTGCATCAGGTCTATCAGGAATAGCTGCTGAAGCAACAACAACTAGACCACAAGCTGTAGCTTTTTATGCAGGGCGTTCATGGTTTGGTGGACCACCTGAGTCTACTATATCAGGTCATGTATACTTTAGTCAGATTATTGAAGATGAAACTAATATATCTAGATGTTACCAAGAAGCTGACCCTACTTCTGAAAAGATTAGTGATCTAGTAGCTACTGATGGAGGAGTAGTTGTTATACCAGACGCAGGGAATATCCTAGCTTTTAAAGTTACAGGAGAATCATTACTAGTTTTTGCTGATAATGGATTATGGGAGATTAGTGGTAATGCTGGATCGGCTTTTACGCCTACAGATTATAGTGTCTCTAAAGTCAGTTCGGTGGGTATTATTGGTAAGCGTACTATTGTTGATGTTGAAGGTACTCCTATTTGGTGGAGTGATAGGGGAGTATATAGTATAGGACGTAACCAAGTTACTGACCGTATTGAAGCACAATCATTAAGTAAACAAACTATACAAGGATACTATGATGATACTATTCCTGCTGCATCTAAAACTTATGCTCAAGGATCATATGATGCTGTAACAGGTAGAATTATATGGGGATGGAACTCTGGTGGTAATGATACTAACTATAGGTATAAGTTTAATAGAGCTTTAATATTTGATACAAACATTGGAGGTTTCTATCCTTGGTCTATAGGAGAACTTGCTAGTAACTCCCCTTATATTTTTGGTATATTTACTTTACCAACAGTTAGTAGAGTGAGTACAACTGATACTGTTATTCAAGCATCATCAGGTAGTACCGTAGTTCAAGCATCATCAGGTCAAACTGTTATTGCAGATGTAGATGTTATTCGTGGTGGTCAAACAACTACACTATTTATTACAGCAGTTCCCGGAACTGGTGAAAGTGAAATGACTTTCTCTCAGTTAAACGATAGTACGTTTGTAGATTGGAAAGGTAAGGATGGTACAGGGGTTAACTTCGATAGTTACTTTGAAACAGGGTATCTCTTAGAAGGTAATGTAACTAAACGTAGACAAACTCCACATATCTTTGTTTACTCTAAACGTACTGAAACAGGGTATGTTGCTAGTGGAGATGATCATATACTACAGAATCCTTCCAGTTGTTATATGCAAGCACGATGGGATTTTTCAGATCATAGTAACTCTAGTAAATTTGGACGTAGACAACAAGTATATAAAATATTAAAAGATTATGATAAGACTCCTACCTCTTTAGATTTTGATAATGGTTTTCCTGTAACTATGACACGTAATAAAGTACGAGGAAGTGGTAAAGCTTTACATTTATACTTTGATAGTGAAGAAGGAAAAGATTTTGATATCTATGGGTGGGCTATTCATTTCTCAGATAATGCAGGAATGTAAATAATGTTTGGTTTAGGTTCAATATTAGGTATTATCGGCATTGGTATTACTGCCGTTAGTACTTTTATGGGATTTAGGGCTGCTGAAGATCGTGCTGACGCATTAAATAGACAAGCAGAAGAACAAAATAGAGTTAGAGAATTAGAATTAAAGAAGCAAAAGATTAAGGCAAGACGTGAAAAGTTTAAATTAATACGTGAAGCAAGGATAAAGAGGGCTGCAGCAGTTGCAGCTGCTAGTTTCCAAGGTGCACAAGGGTCAGTAAGAGGTGGATTTGGCTCTATTCTATCACAACAAAGTTCTGGTTTACAGTATATTAACCAAGCAGTATCTATAGCTGATCAACAGAATATCTTTTATAATCGAGCAGCTATGTTTGCTACCCAAGCTAGAGATGCAGGAACTAATATGGCTATGTGGCAAGGTATGGGTAAACTTGGTAGTACTATCTTTTCTAATAGAACTGATATAGCGGATATATTCTCCTAATGATTAATGATATTGTAAATTTACAGACTGATGGTGAAATTAATGATGTAGTTAATTTGAAAGAATCAGGTAATCCTATATCTATACCTACTGCAGAACTAACTGCTGCTATTTCTACATTAGCTGTAAAAAGATTAGGAGGATTATCTCCTGAAGCAGCTAAAGAAAAGTATGGTTTGTACTATGACTTAGCTATACAGAATGAAGAAGAGTCGATTCAAGCTGAGTTAATTAATTTAAAGTATCAACGTATGGAAGAATTAGGTCAGTTAACTATTGAAGATGCAGCTGCAAGAGGAGATAGTGAAACAGTTAAAGATGTTTCTGAGTTTGTATACACATATGATCGTGAAAAAGATGAGTTAGGTATAGCAGAAGTTGAAGCTGCTAATGAAATAGTTGAATCTGGTGCTGCTGATTCTGATAGAGAAATACAATTAAATGAAGAGGTTAATGCTGTAGACGATACTACAACTGATCTACCTTCTGTTTTGTATTCTGATGCTGTAGCCGATGTTACAGCTGAAAAGATGATGTTAACCAAAGTTATCCGTAAGTATGCGGATAGATTAGGTTTAAGAACTATTCCTGAATTATTACAGACAATGATTCCCTTGTATACAATGAATACTTTTTCTCAGAAGATTAAAACTGAGGATGAGTTTAATGATTTCTGGCAAGGTAACGACATAAGAGAACAAATAGATAAATTTAGAAGTTTATCTACAGAAGAAAAAGCTAAACTAATTAAAAGTTTAGATGATTTCTTTGATGCTAAAGGTGGTTTTGATTTTGCAAAGTATCCTATAAAGGATATAGAAGAGATGTCACAAGGTCAAGGTAATAACTTAATGGCTTTGACTTATTTCTCTTATCTTATGGATTTTGCTGGTTGGGAACAAGGTTTAGAAAATGTAGTACATGGTCTTGATATGACTCTTATTGGTGGGCCAGTGGCTAAAGCTACTAAAGCTACTGTACTTCTAGCTAATGTAGGACGTAAAATAGCTGCTGCTACTATTCAAGGTAAGATTGCATTAGCTGGTATTGCTAATGGTAATAGGGCTTCTGCTGTAGAGCAAGCTTTACATGTTCATAATGGTGTAAAAACAGGAGGAGTAACTACAGATTCAAATGCAGCTTTAGATGCTGCTGAGTTAACTGTAACTAAATCAATTAATCCTTTAACTGAAATAGGAGATACAGCAGGGATATCTGGTAGGGTAGTAAATCAGTTACATCAACAAGAAAAAATAGCTGATGAAATAGTTAATACAAGTCAAGTAAAGTATTTGGATGAGATTGATGTCCAAGGAACATTGGAAGCTTTAAGTCCAGTTGTTAAACAAGTCGCTTTAGTTACTGACAATTTAGATACAGGGCTACCTCATGTAGATATTATTAGAGTTCTTGATGATAAAGCTACTCTAACTGAAGGAATAGATGGTATTAACTATACTATTGTATTTGGTAACAAAGACGGACAAGGTTTTGCTACAGCAGAGATTGCTGAAAACTTTGCTAAACAATTAAAATTAGAAGGGGCTGTTGTTACTACAATAGAAGAACAGGGTACACACTTTATAAAATTAACTAGACCCGTAGATGAAGCTACTGGTTTTATTACACCTTACAAAGATATTAGTGATCTTAAAATACTAGGAGGTATAAGAGGATGGTTGAGTTCTCCTACTAACCTTGTTGATAATTCAACTAGATTAGCAGGACATGCAACAGCTGGTGTAAGAGAGAATGTTCTTAGGTTAGGAAGTGAATTAGTTAAACATATTAATAAACTTTCTTCTGCAGAAAAGGTTGGACTGAGTGAAGTCCTAGAACAGGGGAGAAACTTGGAAGGTTGGTTCCCTCTACATGATTTAAAATACAAATTTAGTTTAACTGATAACCAAATTCTTGCTTATAACTCTGTTAAATTAATGGATGATATTAACTGGAAAGTTATGAATAGCTCCGAGTATTCTCGTAAGCAACGTCTAGGATTTAAAACTTTCCAGATAGACGCAGCTAAAGCTGAAGCTATTGGTATTGATACAACCTTTGATGCTATACCTTTAAGTACTATTCCTAATGCTAAAAATAAAACTATTTATGATATTACTTCAGGTAAATATTTAGATATATCTAATATGAAAGAATTAGAAGAACTGCAAAAGAAAGGATATGTCTTTGCATCTTTAGAAGGTACAAGAGATGCTGAGAAAATGAGTGCAGTTCAGTATATTGTAGGTAGCTCTACTCATATGAAAGTTAAACCTCTTTCATTTGATCAAGTACCTTACATAGCAGGAGGACGTATTGAATACACTGGTACTCATTTTGTTAAACAAGGACGTATAAGAAGGACTGAAGCAAATGTTCCTATTCTTTTAAAGTCACGTACACATGGAGTAAGTACTAAAGCTGAAGCTACAGCATGGGCTGCAAAAATGGAAGCAGGAAGAAAGATTGCTTTAGATGCTCTTGGCCCTACAGGAAAAATTGTAGCTACAGTAGATCAAGATAAAGCAATACAACAAGCTACTGGTGGATTGTACTCAAGTGTAGATGACTATGTAGAATACGTAGGTACAAAAGATTTACATATGCCTTTTGAAGTTGTAACAGATAATCAAGAGCTACGTTCTGTACTACAAGAAGTTGCAAAAGGAATTAACAAACACCCTGCTGATTTATCTGAAGCTAACTCTATCCAACGTATGATGAGTTATAGAAGGTTTGGCGATCATAAATCTAAACGTGGTAAAAGAAAGTATGGGTTCGATGGTAATCCTGCTCCAGTAGTAAACCCTAGACAGACAGCTATTAACTCTCTTTCCAGAGCTTTAGAAATAGTTACTCTAGATAAATGGAAAGCAAGACATATAGATAAATTTTATATGACTTTTGGAGAGGTCTTACAAGACTCATCAAACAGAACTCCAGCATCACACTTTTTTGATACAGTATTTATTAAAAATCCTACTAAAGAACAACAAGTTCTTATTAACCAAGCTGAGTTAATGAAAAATCATTTTAATGCAATACTAAATACTCCTACAGTGTGGGATCAAAGAATAAAAAATTGGTTTGTCTCTCCTTTAGCAGATGTTTTTAATTCTGTTTCAACTAAAATAGGTAAACCTTTAAGCCATGAAACAATAGTAAACCTAGAAAAAGCTGATCCAATTAAGTTTGCTAGAAATTTAGCTTATCATGCACACTTAGGTCTGTTTAACTTAAAACAACCAGTTGTACAATTACAAGCTACTCTATTAATGATGTCAGCTAACCCTAAAAATGGGGCTAAAGCTGCATGGTTAACTGCTCCTATGAGGTTAATGCTTATGTCTAGTAATCCTGAAACTTTAGGAGGATTAGCTAGGGCTGCTGGTAAAGTTATAGGTATGTCAGGTGATGATGTAAAAGACCTTTATGATATTTTACAAAAGTCTGGTACTTGGCGTATGAAAGGTGGGTCACTTGTAGAACAAGAAGAAAAACTATTGAGTTCACAAGGGATAGTTCAAAGACTTTTAGACTATGGAACAGTACCTTTCTTGGAATCAGAACGAATGAATAAAATTGCAGCTACTATGTCTGCAGCAATGGATTGGAAAGCAGCTAATCCCGGAGCTAAAATAACAGATGAAGCAATTGATACTATTAGGTCACAAGGAGAATTGTATGTAGCTAACATGAACCGTGTAGATCGTGCTGCATGGCAGCATGGAATAGCTGCTTTACCTACACAGTTTTGGAGTTATCAAGCTAGAGCCTTGGAAATGATGCTACCTGAGATGTTAGGTGGTAGTAAACATTTTACATGGGGTCAAAAGTTAAGGATGCAAGTAGCTCAACTAGGTTTGTATGGTATAGGTGGAGCAGCATCACCTAGGTATGGTCTAAGAATTAGAGAAACTTTAGATGAATTATATCGAGAAAGATATGGAGATGAGCTTCCTAAAGCTATAGGAGATACTGTAGAAAGCGGTATGATTGAATCTCTTATAGCTAATGCTTTAGATACTGAAGTATCATTTGCTAATAGGGCTGGACTAGGTCTTACTGAATCAGGATGGGGGCAAATTCTTACAAAAATAGTTAGTAGAGATATTACTGAACTTATGAAATTCGATGCAGTTGGTTTAGGAGTTCTTGCGAAAGTAGGTGATGGATTTTTAGAGTCTATGATAAGTATAGTTAATCCAAGAGGACTTGGCTTTGGTTCTGTAGAACATGCTAGAGTAGCTTGGGCTACTATAGATCATAGCCTACAACAAGCTATATCTTCTTATGATGTCTATAGTAGAGCAGCATGGGCTGTAGAAACTGGTAAATGGATGAATAAACAAGGTCAAATAACAGATCGTAATGTAACAAACTTAGAGATAGCAATGGGTGTTATGGGTCTTGACCCGGGTGATGCTGTAACAGTAAGAGCAATGAAGCAAGCTCTTTCTGGAGAAAAAGGTAAGTGGAAAATGCAAGTTGATCTATTAACTAAACACCTAAACTATGCATTAAATTCTGATAGTCCTGATAAATGGGATACATACATGAACCTTAGACAAGCATTACTTGGGTCTTTATCTGAAGAAGATAAACTAGAGATTAATAAACAAATTCTAAGAAAAGCTAAAAGAAATGACAATACTATTATGTTAAATTATGCTAGAAAATACCCCGGAAATAATCCACTAAGTAGGGAAGATTAAGATGGCTGATAATTATCAAACTATATTTGGAACAACTCCTATATCAGAACCAAGTACAAAAGGGTTTGATTCAGGTACCCCTGTTTCTGTTAATACAGAAGTAAACCAAGGGATAGGGAATCTTCTTACAGGTATTGCTCAAACTATCAAACAAACTACTGAGTTTGGCACTGAAATAGCTATGCAATCTGCAGAAGATGATGCCAATGATGTTCTTGTTAAAGAGCTTGAAGCAATGGGTCCGGGTGGTGGAGCTTATTTAAATGAACTTAGAAAAAAACATAATTGGGCTAATAATTTAAGTAATGAAACTGTACGTAACCTACGTCTTTCAAAGCTAAGAACTGAATTACGTGCTAAACATAGAGGTTCAAAAGCTAGAGCTATAATTGACGGAGTATTTAAGAATACTATAGGTACTGCTAGTCCTGCTGGCTCAATTATGGATGAAGCTACTAGAACTGAAAGAGCAGCTACGGCTGCAAGGATAGCAAAACATAAAGAGGACCTTGCCACAGCTGAAAGAATGAATTTAACAGTATTTAATAATGGTAAAGTAGACGAAGCAGCAACTATAAAAACTCTTAGGAGTATTCAAGCTACTACTGGTACATATTTAGCAGCTAAAAATTCTCTTAAAGGTGGAGGAGGAGGTTCAGTAGCAGCTACTACTAAATTTAGAGGAAAACTTCTTTCTACTTTT
>VTLG01007614.1_pt1 | contig 39575 bp, 45 predicted proteins | sample 4694571 | NCBI WGS metagenome assembly VTLG01 (sample SAMN12604809, study PRJNA352737) | marine metagenome | biome: ENVO:00000447; feature: ENVO:00000209|ENVO:00000569|ENVO:01000036; material: ENVO:00002151; isolation source: viral sequences binned using virsorter ... | reverse complement strand
AAGCAGGTCTTTTTCCTAGCAAGTCCTCATTCCACCAATATAGATGTTTACCTGCTACAGGTATATGATTGTATACACGAAGTCCTGATTCTCTAATGTGCTTACGAACCTCAGGCATACCACCTTTGTTATACTTCTCTCCTAATGTGTAGACATCTTTGATTGCTATATCATTTACAATACCTGTAATTGGTGGCATTATCATTTTTAATAACGCACTATCAAGACCCTCTCTCTTAGCTGTCCAAAATGTAAACTTACTTAGACCAACCATTTTCAATAAGTTCTGTACAGCCTTGTCAGACAGGTCAGTTTCCCTGCCTGCTAATTGGTCTTTAATTTCATCTGTTCCCATCTCAGCTAATACAAACAATGCAATCAATCCAACAATACGTGCGTAATACTGACGTGATAAACCTCGCATTTTTGCTTTGTCTCCGGTTCTTTCAGCCTCTGCATATTGTGCGTTTATATACATCACTTCATCTCTGTATACATCAAACCTTTTTAGAAAGAATGTTTTTAACTGATAAAAGATTCTACCGTTTGGCATCTCTAAATATCCAACAGGAACTTCAGATTTTCCTATTGGTTGAACCTTGAGTAACTCCGTATACGACAACAGAAGTACCAATTCACTTCTTGTGCCATCCTGCAAGTCTTTAAGTATCTGACTTATTTCTTCTGCACTAAAACTCTGCTGTAGTCTATATATAAAATCATTGTACTCAGGTTTGTTTGGGTTCTTTGCTAATGCTCTAAACTTAGCTAATGTTGCATTTACAGTTGTGTCTTTACCTACTTGGTCTAATCTTTCTAACTGTACTACTTTAAAAACTTTTTGTAATAGGTTTAATAACATACCACCATCAGGTTTTAATTCTTCAGCTATGGCATCTACACCATACTCCTCACGACCTATAAAAGATTCATTGAACCTACGCTGACCAAAAGAGTATACAAGAGATTCAGTTAATGCCCGTATTGTTCTATAAGCACCTGTTGGTATTCGTGTTAAACCTCTATCGCCTGAACGCCACACAGCTAGACCAACGTCAGCAATCTGAGTAATAGCACTAAAGATACTTCCCATAGAAGTAATGTATCCTGTTGTCTTTAGAGCCATAGTCATAGGATTGCCTTTTTCTCTGTTAAAGTATGCCTGTAACAGCTTTCTTAATCTATCCTCTTGCTTTACATCTAGCTTATATTCTTCCATAGCTTTTAATATAAAAGAGTCTATAGTATACTCCATACCTGTTAGTGGGATACCCTGTGCATCAAGGTTTACTTTAACTAACTCTTTCATCTTGTTAAAAGCATCACGCCTGTTTTTAAATTTCATACCTGTCGCATCTTTACCTGAGTGTTTATGTGCAACAATAAAGTTTGAACCTTGTTTTCTAACGCTATACTTACTTTGCCCTAAGAATCGTTTACCTGCTATAGCCTCAGTTACCTGTGCCATATAAATACCAAGGGCATCATAAGTAGGAGCATAAAACTGATTAGCGTTATCATTAAGAGTTTTAATCTTTCTTTCTTTTAAATTGTCAGGCGTACCCACCTGTGCCCCTTGTGCTCTACCAAGTATAACTCGTTGCATTACTTCTACTTGTTCTTCTAATTCTAGCGTTCTTCCTATCTCTGCACTACGTGCCTCAATCTCTTCAGCTATAGCATCTTTGTCTCCTTGGTCAGCAACGTATTCTAATAGGTAGTCTTTTAACATAAGATGGTCGGTTACCACCCTTGGGAAATAATCTTCTAAGAAACCTGAGTCAAACCCGACAGCCTCTTTGTCTTTTGCAATTTTGTCTAACTGCTTACGTGCTTTTAACACAGCCTCAAACAAACCATACTTTCTTAACAAAGGTTCTATCTCTTTGTATTTTTGATTTTTTAAACCTAAGTCAATATCTAAGTAATCGTTTTTAAGTTCTTCTGTTGCTCGTTTTTTTGTAGCCCTTTTATGCAAATCTTTTAAACCAATGATTAAAGGTTCTACTTCAGCCATAGATTCATTATAGTATTTTAAACTATAAAATTGAAAACGCCTGAACAGCCCCGGCAACTTAGGATGTAGTTTTCCTATCTGCGTACTAAAGGTAACTAAGTAATCACGCCAATTTCTAGGGGCGTAATTCTTGTCGTATTCTTTTTGTTTTGCTTTTGACTCTTTGCTTTGCTTATCTCTAAAGCCAACAAAGGGTCTAACTCCATCCCTGTCTTCTTCCTGATTAAGGTCTATTCGTCCAAGGCTTGCTCCTTGACTATCTTCGGCATACGTGCTTTCAAATGCTCTTTTGCCACTTCCTCGAATATACGCTCCTTGGTTTCGTTCAGGTTCAATTCCTTCAATAGTTTGAAGATTGACATTGGGGTCACGTCTAAGTTCTTGTCTGATTTCTGAGTATGAGCCATAATCACTTTCTCCTAATTCCTTTTGAGACCTTGCATTTTGATTAAGGTATAATGCCTTCTCCATATACCACAACAAAGCCTGTACTTCCATTGGTGTTACTTTTCTACCAAAGTGTTTTGTTATTCTTTTATCATTAGCTATACCTTTAACAACATCTCTAAATAATAAAAAGTTTTGTCTTGCTCCTGCCTCGTCACGCATTTTTGTAACGGTACTATTTGGAGCAAAGAAGTTGTCGCCAAACATTCTACCAACATCTTTGTTTGTTGCTATATAAGGCTCGCCTAACCATCTATTTATCTGCCTAGACATCCATAGGTCAATAGTTGATATATCTGTTACGCCTAATAAGTTGGCAACAAATGCACCTACCTTAAAATTAAAAACCTCTGCACCGTACACCTTACCCTCGCTAGTAAAAAACCCGTCTACCGTATCTACATTTTTTACTTTTCTACCAATACTGTTTAGTACATAGTTTATATCATTAGGTAAATGTTTTGTTTTTAACCAATCTATTGTCTTATCCATTCTACCGTCAAAATGTAAATCTTTTAAATCGTAGAATAACTCAATATTAAGAGCAACACTATTTGGCATTTTTAATTCTTGTCCATCTGTTTTAGTAAAAAACTTAAAACCTGCACTAGCATCTTTAAACTCAGGTCGCATTTGTTTTTCTTCTATATGTTTATATATCTCAACAGCGTAATTAAAATTATTATCAACAGCTTGATTAGGAGAGGTTAGACCAAGGAGTGTTCTAAATATATTCCTATTGATTTCGCCCTCTCTTCCCTTGACTAACAAAGATGGTATTTCTGTGCTACCTGTGACCTGTATAGATTTGTCTACTGCTGTTGTATACCAACCTAATGATATGTCTATAAACTTTAAACCGTCAGTATCTTTTATTGCACCTAGTGTTTCAAAAACATCTTGGCTTTCTTCTACTACTTCAGTTACGCCTGTCTCAACTGCACGGTCTATATAATCTTGATATTCTTTTGAACTAAACACACGATTGTCAACACCCCAAGACATTGTATTAGGATTCCATTGTCTTCTAAGACCTCTACCTATACCACCCTTGCCCTCTAACGTAGGGTCAACAGACATAAAGTTTACAAGGCTTGGTGGTACTTGACCTTTGCCTTTAAAAATTAATTTAGTAGGCGTTGAGTTTTTCTTGTCATAATTAGCCTGAGCAAATAAACCTGAAAAACTTTTCTGTATAGATTGTTTATTAATAGAAACCATACCACGCTTAGGCATTTTAAATTCTTTTCTATTAGTACCTGTAAGTAAGGTATATATTTTTTCCCTAGCTTTAGGGGTAGTACCCTCAGGTAAATTGACAACAAAAGTACCATCAGGAAGTAATCTTTTATAAGCATCCAAAATAACATTAGTAAGGTTTTGCCTAACATTAGGTATGTCTATTTCTTGTATTGTTTCAGATGGTAGCCAAGCACCTATATAAGAACCTTGACTTGCATTATCTTTACCTTTTGCATCTTCAAAAAAATTCTGTATTGCAATTAATTGGTCTACTTTTTTGCGACCCTGTACAGGTATGTTTAAGTCTTTTGTTATTTCTCTTAATACACTCATAGAAACAACAGGTGCTAGGCTCTCTGCTACTTCAGGGTGCTGACTTAAAATATTAAGAATCCTCTCTCTATTAAAGTCCTCTTTCTTAACATCTTTAAGATTATCAGGTATTTCCCTTATACTTTTAATATTTTTACTATTAGACTTATCTATCTCATTTATTGTTTTGACAGCATCCTCTATTGTTAGCTGTTCCCCAAACAGCTTATCAATACCCTTGATGGTTACTTCACGTTTTACAACAGGTTGTTGAACCTCTTCTGTTTGATTAGGGTCTGCCTCAGGCATTTTAAACAGTTCGCCTTGATTGTTGTCTATAGTAATAAACACATCATTGGTTGATGCAGGAGCACTTCTAATTTCTAATTGGTCATAAGGTATACCTGTATTTGTACCCTCAATAAAAGCAAACATCCGACCACTTGTCGGGTCTCTTTCTATTCCTAAAACTTTTCTTGGTGTTTCAAATTGGTCTGCACCTTGATTTGTCCATTGTACAAAATCTCCAACCTCTACTGTTTGCCCTGATTCTACCTGTGAACCGACCTTGTCTATTACAACAGTAGGCTTTGTTTTATACACTCTAAACATTGGAGTTTCCGAACCTTCTTCATAGCTAGTTTGTTCCGGAATTGCCAATATTTCGCTTTGTTCTCCTCGGTCAGTTCGTCTTTCTTGCACCCCCATTAAAGTCGAAATAATGTTCTCGCCATCCTCATTTACAAAGTAATTATCAAATGACTCTGCTATATCAGGTGGTAACGGTATAGAGCCTGTATTGTTCTCAGATATTTTGGATTCTATACCTAAATAGTTGTAGACAAAGGATTTACTAAAAAGTTCCCTGCCCTGAAAATTACTGCTTTTTTCTTGGTTTCTTTGTTCCCAAGCCTTGATATTATTATACAGGACAGGGTCAAGCTGTTCTAGTCTTCTATAAACTGCCTCAACAACGTCTTCTAATACTGCCTCGTTACTTGCATTATCACCGAATATTACATTGACCACTCCGTCTCCATCAATGTAATTAAACGCCTCAGGCTCTAATAAGAACTGCTCTCCACCTTGTTCCTTATCGTATCTTGGATTATTTTCATCAATTCGTGCATCAGCATAATCGGCAGGATTATAACCAATGCTAATTAATTCTTCGGCTGTATATACATCACGTAAAGTTCTATTGCTAAAACGTATACGTAATTTGTCTTTTAATGCACGTAAACCTGTAGCCTCAGCTAGGAACTGACTAAACTCGCTGTCTAAATCTTCCTGAGCGTTTGCTTGTGCCTCTTTCCTGTCTTCATACTTTACATATATATCATTTAATAATTCATCTATTTCTTTGTCTGTTGCATTATTAGTAACTAACCTACCCATACCCTCAAATGCACCACCACCAATAACACCAATAGCAAAAGCCTTTTTGTCTTCAGGCTTTAACTTGCGTATATCTAATATTAACTCAGGGTCTTCTATTGTGTCATCTGCAACAGCTTGTCCTAGTTCAGTAAAGTAACTTTGCAATACTTCTTCATACCCCTCAGCTACAACACCAAGACCAATACCTGTTGCTCTAAACCAATTACCAAAATTATTAGACAACTTAAATGGCAACCTGCCATAGATACCGTATAGCTGAGTAACATCCGATGCTAATAGTTTTTGATTTTGCTTATAAACTTCCCATCCTGCTATACCTGCTTGCTCATCTGTATAGCCTTGGTCTTTCATATGATTCCATACGCCACCTGCCTCAATCAAAGATTCTACCTGACGACCACCTACAGCACCTGCTATACTTGCTGAGATTGCCTCGCCCTTTCTCATTGCTTTCAAAGCCTCTTTACCTTTTTCAGTACCTCTATATGCTTTTTCAATATTGGCAAATCTCTTTGCATAAGGTATACTTCTGTAAATGCTTTGTCCAACACGACCTGCACCAAAATAAGGAATCATAAGTGACAACATTGACGGTAAAGCCCTAGGAGCATCAACCATCCAAAATTCTTTACTACCTAAATGTTCGTAATCAAATTCATACTCAGGAACGTCTATAGCGTTATTTTTTTGTACGGTGTCTCCCCAATCTTTTATAGAGCCACCAATGTCTTCCATACCCCACCACTCAAACATACCACCTAAGTCAGATGCCATACCACCTACTCCCGAATCAAAAGCATCTTTCATAATGCCTAAGTTGTTCATAGTAAAAACATCATTGTCTAACTGTGCAGGCACTTTAGGTGCGTTTGCATCTAAGTCATACATCAGGTCATCTACGCTTAAACTACCTGACGTAATGGCATTGTCTATTCTTTGTTTTTGCTCAGGATACATTTCATACAAAGACTCTTTGTAAAACTCAAGTTCTACGCTGTTTTCTATATCTTTAACAACAGTTTGTAGTTCGCTTTTTTGGTTAGCGTGATTACGGTATGTTTCTAAATGCCCTGCGTAATTACGTAGCTTTTGTTGTTCTTCAGGGATTATATCATCAAAAGATTTATTATTGCCATACACATAATTCTTAACAAATGTTAAGTAGTCTCCACCTGACATTTCCCATTGATTGTCTATAATAACCTGACCAACTGCCTTACCACTATCTAAAGTTGGGAAAGCAGGTCTAGGCATAACTTCGCCCCCTGCGTTTTCTATATCAGGAGAAACACCACTACGAACAGCACCATAATCTGCCATCCAATCGGTGTAGACAGAAACTCCATAAGGGTTGTTATAAAATAGTGAGTCAGGAGATTCAAAGTCGGGATTCTCAAAACTCATTACTCCATCGTATAGCCATTGGTTACTCATTTATTTTTGTAATCGTTTGCTCAATTCTTCTTTGTATCTATCTCTTAAACCTGTTTTCATATCAGGTAAATTCATTCCTGCTGTATTGCTTACATTAGCACCTGCGTTTATACCACCTTTACCCTGAATGATTCCCATTCCCTCTTGTGTTGTCATAGGCTTGCCTGCTTGGTTCATCATAACCCCTGACGTACTTGTACTAGAGGCAGGGTCAGTATATAAAGTACCAAATCTGTCAGTAGTGTCAGCAACTGCACTTCCCGAACCACTACCACCCGGCTCTCCTTTATCACCAAAAAACTTGTCTATTGTATATGCAGGGGATGTTGGGTCTTGCAAATCTCTTTCTATACCACCCTTGATTCCCTGAAAGAATCCACCTGTATCTCCCTCTAGGTCTATGTTTTCATCTGCTAAGTCTTCATCTGTTTTTTGTTTAATATCCTTATCAAGACCATCATTGCCATCTCTTATCACTACTCTTCCATCAGGTGCTGTCTTAACTCCACTAGGTGGATTATTAGGATTTCTCTTTAACATATTCTCTGCTCTTGCAATAGCATCAGGGTCGTATTCGCTCATATGCTTGATACCTGTCATATATCCACCCATTACTAAGTTTCTTAATTTCATAGTATTAAGATTTTCTGTATTGTATTGCATATATGCTTTAGCAGATATTTCCTGCCTGTCGTCTCCAACGCCAATAAAATACTTAGCATCCTTACCCTGTCCTTCTTTTTCAATTTGATGTAAAGGGTTCTTGCCATCAAACTCAGACATCTTGCCCATAGCATCTACAAATATTTTATAATACTCTCTTTTGTTCTGAGCCTTTATTTTATCTTGCTCTGTTTTGTTTCTATCTGCATATGCTTTTGCACGTTGATTTATTTCATATGTTTTTATAGCATCCTTTTGTAACTGCTTAGATGCCTCTATCTTTGCATCCATCAATGCTTTATGATACTGATTATATAATTCTCTTGGGTTGCTCATAATATCCTCTACGTTATATCTGTTGGGTTCTCTTCTATTAAACTAACCTTGGGTAAATTTTTAGGGTCTACAAAGCCTAGATTTTCTGTACCTATTGGGTCTTTCGGTGGTGTTAAACCTGTGCCCATACCTGACATTTTTTGTTGTGCACCTAGGGTAAGTAAATCTAATCCACCTGAGAAGAAGTTTGACCTACCTTGTTCCATTACAGCTTTTCTTCTATCAGCTAATGCTTGTCTGTAATTATCTAAATTAGCCTCTGCTCTTTCTTTATATGCTCTATTAGCTTGGTCTTGCCTTTCACGTAATGCAATACCCTGTGTTGTTTGTGCATCAGCTAGTTGCTGTGCCTCTTTTAATCCTACTTGACTAGCTAAACCACTACTGCCTAAGCCTTGAAAGGCTAACTGTTGTCTGCCTCTATCTACTGCTTGATTCATTGTTGAAGTTGCTTGCCTTGTCCCAAGTTGTTCTGCACGTGCTACATCTGCATCCGTTACTGCCTCTGCGTTCAACCTTTCTCTTAGTTTCTTTAGTCTTGCCATTTCCTCGGGCGATGCCTTGCCACCATCTAACCAATCAAGTCCCCCTTTTATCATTTTACCACCTGCTTGTAAAGCAGAGGCTATTGCTAATACTTCTAAACCTGTCATTTAACTAACCTCACTTAAAGATACTTTATAAATTCTTCCACCGAATTTCGCATATAAACCTATTTCGTCATTAGATGGATTTCCACTACTTATTCCATTTGCCTCAGTAACAACAAACATAAAGCTACCGTTACTTAGATTAGATACTTTATTAAAATCTTTTGTAAAGGTAATAGCATCTTGTTTTCCTAAAACTTCCTGCTGTATAAATCTTTGGTCGTCTTGTTTACTCATCAGCTATGTCTATCTCCATACCATAAATATCAACACCACCTGTAACCCAAGTCGCTGTTTTTATTTTTATCATTATACATTTTGCTTTAGCAGTTGCTTTTACAGAAGTAATACCACGTCTAGTTAATTTTTTAAATGTTAAAACGTGGCAAGGTAACTCCTCAAAATCTTTATAAACTTGAACCTGTATTGGTTTTTGACTTCTATAACTCATAGATATTCTGCGTATTTTTACAGAAGTATCATAGCCTACTAACTTAAACCATTTTGTTTTTCTTACTGACTCAAATTGTTCCCCACCAACGCTGTTGCCATTCAAAGCCCTTAGTCTCCATACAGCAGAACCACCTTGAGTTCTGTAATTATATATAGGCTGACTAACAATGTTTTGTGCAGGTGGTGTATATACTTGATGTTGTGGTGCTTGTGCCATTACTGTTCTAATCCCATTTCTAACCATCCACCTACAGGCACAATAGCTTGTTCAGGTTGCACCACATTAGATGGATAATATTTTGTTAATTCTACTTCTTCTTCTTCCATTGGGTCAAAACCATTGAAATCGTGGGCTATTAATTGTTGTGGATAAGGAGATTGTAGACTAGGTTCGTATTCATCCCCATCAGCACCGTCTATATTAATAAGCCTATATATCATAGCATATGCAACCTGACCGTAATATTCTTGAATTGCTACGTTTTTAATTGGTCTATACCTTTGAAATGCACCGTTGCTATTTTCGTCTAATTGATAGATATGAAAAAATTCAAATGTATAAGTAGTGTTCTGTTGAAACTTTACAACTTGATTTTCTATTTGTCCCATATATCTAGCAATTTTATAAGGCTGTCCACTTATCGCCATATGATTATCCAATAGACCGTATGTATTGTCATTGCTAAAACTAAATTCATTACCGTGATGCGACAGCCTACTCCAATATGGAAAATGGTCATCAGAATCCCCTGAGCCATTAGCATCTGCTGTAGCTGTGCTAGTATTAACTACCTGTATTGTAGGCTGTACATAGTTAGGAGATTCTTCGCCCTCGTCTTGGTCTGAGTTAGGGTCAGGTTTTATATCAACCCATTTTCTGTAATTATATATATCAGGAACAAATAACGCAATCGTTCCCTCGTTTATTAGCTGTATGTTTTGCTGTGTGTAAGATGAGTTTTTCCATTTAACAACAACAATACTTTCTGTATGTAATCCCTCTCCTGCACCCCACGTTGTAAAATCTCCACTTTGATAACTGTAGCTTTCTCCAAATTCCACATTTATATCAAATTGGTTTTGAAATAAATAAACAAAAATAGGTTGGGCTATTATTTCACTTTCTTTATGAACTCTTGAAAATTTAAACTCCTGAGGTGTTGCATTAAAACCCTCAAGGTCAAGTCTTAGCAACTCACACTTTACAAGTTTTCTTGTAAGACTTAAACTGTTCATAGTTATGTTATCAGCTATAACTCTTAGGAATAGGTAGTCTTCATCACAAAAATAACCTGAATTAAATTTAGAATTAGAGTTAGAAAAATCATCTGTATTTAGATGGTATCTAAACATATTAGAGTTTTGATTAAATTCTTTATGACCAAAAAATGTATTTACTCCATCGTGTCCCTCTATTGTATATGATGCAAAGCCCGGTGGAACAGGGCTATCTTGCGTTGCATTTACACTAACATCTATATTATTATTACTTGCGTTTGTAGACGTTACGGTTGTTCCACTAGGTAAGCCATAACCTGAAATTCTCTGACTTGCCACTATTCCTGTTGCAGGATTCCAACCTGTTAAAATATTACTACCTGACGAACTTGTCAGATTTCTAAATGTAGTACCTGCAAAAAAAGCTGTGTTTGTATTGTGCTCTGTCATTATATCAGCAGTAGAGTCAAACGTATTGTCAAATAAATCAGCAAAGGTATCGGGATCTTCATCGTCTATGTCGTCATTAGGGTTTTCAGGGTCATCTCCATCAGGTAAGTCAGGGTTATCAGCATCGTCTTGACTATTGTCATTACCGTCACTTCTAGTAATATCCAAAAAAGAATTGTCGCCAAAATGCAGATACCCCTCTTCGCCTACTGCCATAGAACTTACATTGCCTTGTGTTTGTATCTTATTCCACTCGCCCGTCCTAATGTTATACTCGTATAAGTCAGGCTTAACCCTGCCAAACCTAAACAACACAACCTCTTTTATAGGGTCATACATTGCAATAGTTTTACTTTTTTCTGTTTCCTTTATCCACTTGTCTAAAATTGCACTACCAATAGATTTTATATTAAAACCTGCATCTATGCTGTATATATTATTATTACCACAAAAGTATACACTATCTTCTACCTTGACTACAGACCTAGGTGCAATACAACCTATAAACTCATTGCTCTCTAAAACGCTATACGTTGAGGGGTCTATGCTAGGAACTCTTAAACGATAGATACCGTATTCCATAAAAACAATAAGGCTGTCGCCCATACTTTTTAAACCCTGTACGCCACCACCCTCAGGGTCTCTTATTCTTATAAAATTACCAATAGGTATTATTGCAGGCATACCCATCTCAGAGAAGTTTATCATATCAGGAAAAGACTCATTCATACCACTAGGGTCTAATAAGACATTACCTACAAACATTCTACCACCGTGATTTTCACTATGCAACCATCTTAAATCAGTAATCGTACCCTGAGGCACAGATGGCAAAGCACCGTCTGCCTCTCCTTTGTCTGCAAAAGTTATAGTAGCTTGTTTGTTGGTGCTATTATATGATTGACCTACATTACCTGAACCTGTAATTGAAAAATTAGTAATGTCATTCTCTTGTACTAAGTTATTACTATTATTACCTGTTGCGTTGTAATCTAATGTAAGAGCATCAATATCATTTGACGGGTCTCCATTGCTATCTAAGCCAAACATCACTACTTTCCTATGATGCAAATATATGTTTTCATTTATATCTTTAGCTGTACCACTTTTGTTTGTGTATTGCAATCTAGCAGTTGAATTATTGTGTGTGCTTGGTGCTAAGAATATATTATCGTGAGAGTAGATTTTATCTTTACCCATATAGCAATTTCGTATAAATATATTTAAAAATAGCTGTTGGTGAACAGCATTACCACCACTACCACCTGTTACTAATACAAGTATCCTCATAAGAATAGTATCGCCTGTAAGAGCAGTCCAACCGTTTCCATAACCATCTTCATCTATATTACCGTCGTCGTTGTTAGGATAATAGAGATGTCTTAAAGGTAAGTGTAAAAATTCGCCATCTGCATCCTTTCTAACATTGTCATAGTTCGATAAGTCAAATCCACTTGTGCCCGGATTTATGTCAGAGGCTTGCAACATACTACCACCAAAGAATCCTGTAGCATCCGTCCTATCGCAGGTTTTCTCTGTATAAGCTGTATTACTAGAACCATAAGAGTCTCCCTGCGAACCCATTTTTAAAATGTCAATCTTAAATTCATCATCATTATCAACCACGTCTGTCATTTGAGTAATAGTATATTGATTGTTAGGAAACTTGCTATTCCATAATGTATTAATTTCCTGAATACTAGGGAATCCCTCAGGGCTATGTATAATATGTCTACCTGCAAAACAAGAGGTAGACTCGATTAGTTGGTCTGTTGCCCCGGCAGGTGTTAATAAATTTACTGTCTTAATTGCACGAAAAGCAGGCTTTGCATTACCTACTATTGTCGCTCTATAAACTCTATAACCTGTAAGGCTACAAGGTAAATCGTCTGTATTGTTTATAAGGCTTAGGTTTACACTAGCCACTCCGTTTGCAGGAGTTACACTAACTTCCTGAGACTTGGTATTGTCAATAGGTATTTCATTAACACCATCATATATTGGTACAAAGTTGTATCTATAAGTACCTGCACTTAGCGAACCTAAACTTGTTGTTGCAGTAGCACTTAATGTATATGTCTCAGGATAACCTCTGTGAAAATCCTCAATATAAACACCTGTTGGCTTAGTATACTGACCTGTAAATTGTTTTCTAGCATCAATAGCCTGTATAATTTTAGGAATAAAATCGTGTCCCATACCAACCAAGACGTAGTCTCCAAAGGGTTGGAAGTTGATAAACTCAGGTACTGTTTGCTGTTCGTTTGGTATAAAATATAAAAAATCATTACCCGGTGGATTGTTATTAGAATTATACTGCAAGGTATTATCATCATAACTATCTAATAATAGTTCATTGTAAAACCTATCCATTCTAAATATTATTCCACGTTGAGAACAATATATTAGCCACTCCATCCCACTACCTGTCGTTAGTTTTTGATTTCTAAATAAGAACATAGAATCAAAACCTCTGTCGGTTTGCTGAGTTACTTTAGTGGATATATCTCTTCTTCTTAGAGTACCTACTTCACTTGTATCAAAATTGTGAGTACCGGGGGTAAATTGTTTTTGTAGGTCTTCGGAGTCTGCGTTAGTAACTAGACCACCGAATATTGGAACTTTTACTGAACTCATACAAGGTTACCACGAAAACTTAGGTCTGCAACGACCATTGTGCCTGAACCTGTGCCTTTACCACTTAATTGACTCCTGACAGACTCCCTGTTTCCGATGTACTTTGCCATATACCTATCTGCTAATTGATACTCTTTTTCTTGTTCTGCCAAGCAGGATTTTGCGTAATCACATAAATATAAGTGATATATATCAGGAATTACAGGGCTTAATATGTCGTTATCTGTCCAATCTATTGCAACACTAGATGACGTAGCCCTTGCCCCTAAACCAAATTCATCCCAAGATGACATAAGTTGGTCAAAGGTATAACTACCTGAAACCTGTGCTAAATTGTAAGAATCGTCTATGGTAAACAATGTTTCATTCTGTACAAAATCTTTTGATACTGAGAACGTAGCACCTGTTGCTATTACACTAGGTATTTGTGCACCTGTAATGCTAACAGAGTTTCCCTGTATAGTTCTTCCTGTAAAGGTTACATCTACTGTAGTATTACCTAACTGTAGTGTTATTGTACCTGATGCAGGAAACCACTCTGCATTTCCATTAGTAGAAAAGCCCATTTGTGTAGAACTAGGATTTACAGGATATGCACTTGTATAAGTATGCACACCTGAGTGAGATCCCTCTATAACTAACGTACCTGTTTTGAGGTCGTTTATATCGCTATGAACATATGCTTTTCTTAAACTTCTTGAGCCCTGTACTAATGCACCTTGTTGGAAAAAACCATTGTCTAAATCTTTGTAATTTATTTTTCTATATACCTCATCACTTTCTACAGCCTTAGGCTGTGCAACATATTGAAAGTTTATCACTTGGTCACTATCAGGATGAGGTATTAATATAATCTGCTCTGATGTAAGCAAATAATATCTAGGTGCACCTTTTACCTGACTACCGTCTACTTTCACTCTATTAATTTGGTCTCTATAAGGTTGTAACTGATGCTCGTTGGACGTTATGCCCGATTTTAGCTCTAAGAAATCATTAGGCATCTCAAAAAAGTTGTCATCAGGATTAGCTACTATTGTCTTGTCTTTTAAAAAACATTTAGTATAGAAAGCCATATCACGCTCTGCCTCTTCAAGAAACTTACGTGCCATTGCTTTATTATGTGGGTTTGTACCAAACTGTAGAACAACCCTATCTACTAATTCTGTCCACTTCATTATATGTTACTCTGCTGTTTTGTTATGTCCATATTGCTAACCTTAGCATTTAAAGACTCTATTATCTGTAAACCTTTTGTGTGCATATCTGATGAGCGTTGTAATTCCCCGTCACTACTTAGTAATTCAGCACAGGCAAAAAACACTATAGCATCGTGTGCAACACTAGCTATCTCTAGTTCCTGAGAACTAATATTGCTTATCGTACTTGGCTTTCTGTAGTATAGTAATTGTATATTGCCAAACATAGGTAGGTCAGCAGGCAACAATAGGTACTTTACTTCTTGGCTACCTAGCCTAGTGGTTTCTGCTGTGCGAACCATAACAGGGCTACTACCTGATGGCGTATACATATAACTATTTTCTAATTCATACCTGCCTAATTGGTCAGTAATATGAATCCAAACAACACTTTCAGATACCTTAGCACCATAATTAGTATGAGAGTTAGGTATTAAGTAAGCTGACTCTATTTGGTCAAACAACAGTTCATACCCTGATTGATTTTTTTGGGTATGGTCTGTAAGGTCACTTAATAAAAAACTGCCTTTCCATATGCTTGATTTTTGAGCACTTGTTAAAGTAATCGTTGTGTCAGTTGCCATTTGCACAGTATTGTTAGTAACAAAGTCATATTGATAGTTAGTTAAAAACTGATTATCAGCGTGCAATGTGCCCTCTGATAAAGCATTGCCATTGTTGTCAAAAAACGTATTTAATGATTGTTCGTGTAATAGCCTAGATAAATACTTCTTATCTAAGTATGCACCAATACGCTGATTAGCTGAGTCTATACCTTTAGCAATATCAGCTTGAGAAAATATTACACCGTCTTTATCTTCTACCCTTAACTGAACTTGCTGTGCTATTTGTGCTACTGTCATTTATATCTTTTTTTCTTCTTCTTCATATAGAATCCGGCTTTCTTTGTAGAATCGGATGGTGCTGTTCCTCCACGTTTAGTATCTTTCATAACACCTGTTTGCCTACGCCCTCTCTTTGTTCTAAAGTGAGCGTAATCTATACCATCTATTTTACCGTCATTATTAACATCAGGAATACTTGAGCCACTACTTTTAGGCTTTTTCTTTTTCATCATACCCTTTAAGAACATACCTGATTTCTTTTTCATAGCGTGCATATACGCACCCTTAGTAACTCCACGACCTTTTAGAATATCAGCCATTGTTACTTTGCCATCTCCTGTAAGGTCAGGAAAACTTTTCTTCTTCTTTTTCATAGCATAGCCCATATCCTTCTTCTGCATATAAGCACCCTTACTGTGAGTAAAACCTTTTTTCTTCATACGTAGGTGGTCTTCCATCTTTTCAGCCTTGTATGCTTTTCCATTTTTGTCGTACATCATATGAGGTTTAAAGCCTTTCTTTTTCTTCATATAAGAACCACGATTCTTTTTAGAATTAGGAAAGCCCTCTTGCATATTCTTGTATGCCTCAGGGCTTATAGTAGACTTACTTTTAGGTCTGCTTATTCCTTTCTCTTTTCTTTTGTTTATATTATAGTATAATCCTTTTTTAGCCACAGTTACATCTCCATTTTCTTAATGCTTTGTTGATTCTGCTGTTGGGGTCTCTCTTTGCTTTTTCCCCTGTTAATCTTTTTTTCATACCACACATCCTTGCACAAAAACTTTTACGTCTTGATTTTGCTCTACCTGTCGGATTCTTTTGAGTTACAGGTGCTTTTAAATTACCACCTGTTGCTCTATTATAGCTTGCTCTACCCTTAGCATTAAGTCCACCTGACTTAGACTTACCTGCTTTTCTTTGCCAAGCAGGAGACTTAGCCATTGCAGTAAAGGGGCTGAAATAAATCAGCCCCTTTTATCTTCATACTAATTATCAAAGAACTAAACCGGGTTTAAGAAGAACCACCACTCGCAGGTATTGCTGTATCATAATCACTAGCAAGACCTGTGATTTCACCAACAGCTTTTGCTCTGTTGGAGCATACTAACTGTCCCATCCAAAGGATATGACCTGTTTTAGCATCTTGCTTGACAGGTGCTTTAAATCCACTAAATGTGAAATTAGCTTTTCTTGAGTGTACCATTCTTAGATATTCTTCATTGATGAAATACGCTTTCCCGGCAGGACAAGAGGGGTCAACCACTAAATCCACGCCTCTATATTTCATTCCAATGAATCCTGCATCTGCAACTTCACCTGATGCCATAGTTGGTGTTCTCTTCTTGTCTGATAAGAATTGTTCATACATATCAAATACAATCTGAGGAACAACTATAAGTGAGGGCTTATCGCCTGAATCCTTACTCATAGCTTCCCAACCTTTACGGAAAATCTCATCAATTACCGTAGACTGTCCATCGAACTTACTTGTAGAACCCGGTGTTACGCCCGGAATCGCTCTATCGGTTGCATCTGTGTGAGCATCTACAAAAGCACCTTTCCACCAAGGATTAGCACTACTTGCGTTTGTGATTCCACCTAATGCACCGGAAGACGGGTTGCTCTGCTTTGCAATGTCTTGTAGAGAAACCAAGTCAGATGATTGCTCTCCATACAATGCGTTAGAGAAATGCTTTGCTAAAGACTTCTCAGCATTTTTCATTTTTGCAGTTAAGAGGTCAACCAACTTTTCAGGATTGTCGTTTACACGCTCTTCAAATCCTGAGATTGATACACTTGCATATGCCTGTGCCCAATCATACTTGGCACTCTTTGCAAATTCCCCGGGGTCTACATCTAACTCAGCATACTTAGAGTAAAAGCCTCTTGCTGAACTATCTGCGAACTCTACAGGTTGCACGATTTGATTACCCGATGCGTTAGGTCGTGACTTTCCTAACATACGGTCAAGAAGAACAGACTTCTTCTTTATATTGTCAACTAACTTCGGAATAAATTGGTCTTTTGTAAGAGCACCTAACGAAGTATAATCGACACTTCCACCATCAATTTGAGCCATTTTATCGCTCCTTTATCATAGTTATTTCATTAAGTTGTACCTAGACAAAGCTATATCTGCAATCTCGTCATAAGATTGACCAACAGGAATAGGTTCTTCAACCTGTCCTTTACCTGATGGTCTAGCCTCAGGCTGAGACTTTAGAGACTTTGCCTCTTCTACTGTTTTAATTGCTTTCAAAAGGGCAGATTCCCCGTTAGATGTGGCTGTTGCAAACACATAGGCATCTTCTAAAGATAAGTTTTTAGTTATTGCAATTTCTAGGACATCATTCAATGCCTCTGTACTACCCTGCAATTCAGGATGTGCAATAATCAGGTCTCCAATATCTTTGTCAACCTGCTTTTCGGCTTCCATCTGCATTATCTTATCTTCTAATAAAGTTACTCTATCGTCCTCAACAGGTTCATCAATAGTTTTCTGTTCCTGTTCCGGCAACCCCTTGTAGTCCTCAACGCTCTTGAACAGTTCGTGGTCTGAGCCAAAATATTCTTTTACCTCATCAGATTGCAAAGCATTGTTTACCCTAGACATTAAACTGTCTAACTGTTTCCTCTCTTCGGCTATCTGTTGAGACTTCTGAGTATTTGACTTTTGCCATTCGTCCCTATTCTGTAGAGCCTCAATCGCAAGAGTTAGGTCATCATTGCTATATTCGGTATCATTATGTACGAATACCAAATCTTCAAGATTATCCTCTTCAGTAGAAACACTTTCCTCTTCACTCGGTTGCTCAGTTGCCTGAGTCTCTGTTTCAGCAGTAGCAGTTTCCTCGCTATTTTTGACAGCAGGTTCGGGAGCAGACATCTGATTCGGGGTTTCACTTTCGTCTGAAGTGAACAGCGAATCTACTTGGTCGCTCGTTAGTTTGATACCGTACTCGCTATCTTCTAATACTATATCTTTATTTTCATCTGACATAATAAACTCTCCTATATTATTATTATAAACACTTTTGTCATATTAGTTTTCAATCTGTTGTTTAGCTTGAGCCAACATACCCGGATTATTGCGTAAGTTTTTCATCATCTCATCTCTATTACTACCAAACGCACTTAAATCAGGTGGCATACGTTGCTCCTCTTGTATTGCTTGCTTTTGAGCATCTACCATTTTCTGTTTATCTTCTTCCATTTTTCTCATAAGCATTTCTTTATCAGGCATATTTAAGTTCTGAATTATATACTCAGGGTCTGTAATGATACCCATTTGTGCTAATTGCATAATCTTATTTTCTGCAAACTGCCTGTTCTCAGGTAATGTAGAACCAACTCTACACCTGACCATAATGTCTTTTTCTTTAAACAACATACCCACAACACTACGAAACTCCATACGACCTGAAGAATGTTGATAAGGTATATTAACAAATTTTGTGCCAAGCTGTTTAAACATAGTTAGCCACATCTGACCTAAGGTCTGTAACGCACCCTCTACTGTTCTAGCTTTGTAATCAATCTTGCTACTACTTGCTTTTTGATATAACTGTGCCTGTACACCTGACGTTACATTTGTGTCTGCTTTACCCTGCGTTGATTTATTTACACCTGATACAGTTTCAAACATATCTAACAATATGCTGTATAAATTGAATACATAGCTAGGCATACTAGCAGGAGATTGCATACTTACCTGACCTGCACCTCTTTTTCTAATTATCTGACCCGGCTGATTGCTTATTTGGTCTTGTACGTCTGCTGTTTGGTCTACTACCCACATTGGATTAGCCATTAGATGTACATTGTCCATTACTTGGCTCGATATACGGTCAAGAGCGAGGTTTAAATGCTTTAGCCTACGTGGCTCAGGTCTACCCCAAAACTGATGAGCAGAGCCCATATTTTTCATTGTTACAAATGGGAACGGATGGGATAGATGATTTTGCTGATTAAAGAATGGATATTTAGTATCTCCATCCATTAATAATACGTTACCTGCCATACAAACCTTACGCACGCCAACACGCTCTTTGTTAGGGTCTCTGTCTTCTTCTACGTCCTCATTATTAGCTACGTAATCTTTTGTATTGTCCCTGAAGTAAGCCTCTATATACAATACGCTTTCTTCTTGGTCTCTGTATGCTTGCGACCTAGACCTATAAAGTTCAGACTCGCCATCATTGTTCATAGCTACTACAGTTTGATTATCATTGTCACGCCTTACAGTTCTGTGTGCCTTAAACTTTTCTAACTCTCTGTCGCTTTTAACATACTGTCCTAACTTGGGGTACATCTTTCTAACTTCGTATAGAGGCATAGGGGATGCGTAAATAACCCATTCTGCATTTTCTAACTTAGTTGCTGATGGGTTTACAAAAAATGTGTATGGGTCTACAATATCACAATCGGGCAAATCATCGTATTGATTATAATTCAGCTTTAGTATTCCCGTCCCATACACTAAATAATCTAGCAACAGTTCAGATGTTAGGTTTTGCATATCTCTTAACTGCCAAAACTCATCCATAACTGCTTGCAACGTATCAGCCATTTTATAATCAACGGGGTCGTTACCTACAGCAAGTATATCTAACTTAGGTGCTTGTGAATTTAGTATGGGTATCATAGTGTCTATTGCACTACCGATAAGGTCTATAGTCATCTTATTTCTAAACTGAGGCATATTAACGCCTTCCCAATGATGACCGTGATATAACGCCTCTGCCTCACGCCACTCATTGTACATTTCTGACTTACTTTGTCGTGACAGTTCAAACATTGCCATTACTTTGTCCATTACTGCCTGTTGTTCGGTAGTAGCTGTGTAATCGCCTTTTGGTTGTGAGGGTGTATACATATTATGCCCTTGCGAAGTTTATTCCTGTTTCAAGGATGGTTAAGGGGTCAAAATCTGTAGACTCACAGGTTGCCCGTAATAAAAATATCTCATTCCAAGAGTTCTCAAACTGCACGCAAGCATCCTCTCCGGCATCAATCATCTCATCTTGTAACCTATGTATCTCTTTTACCTCATCACTTGTAGGTTCTAAGTTTAAATCCCACTCCTGTTTATCAGGATTCCACGTATAAGTTTCTTTAGCCACTACGCTAAACCCCTATAAAGGTTTTCATCTTGCTGTAATAATTCAATCTCTTTTTCAATCCAAGTTTTCTTCTTTTCTAAGTGAGGTTTACCGAGGTGCATAAGCCCATAACGCAAAGCATCAAGAGCGTGGTCATCTCCCTCTGTATCTAAGTCCTCAACTTTAGATTTTGAATAGATAGCTGTTGCAAATTCTTCAATTAAGTTAGTACAATTCTTAAAGATTTTAATATCGCCACCCTTTTTGTCCTTAGAATTATTTTCCTGTAGATATTCACGCACTAAATTCCATCCTGACATACGATTATTATTAGCCCTAAGTGTAGGTATACCCCCAAATAGCATTATATCAGCTATACTTTGATTGGTCGGGGCTATTATATCCGACCTATTTGTATTTTGGGGGTTACTTATGTATGTAGAGGGGTCAATTATTGTAGCCATATAGTCCTCGTCCCCTGACAGTTCTTTTATTTTAGCTATATGGTAGTGTAATTCTTTGCCTGCCTCATAATGTTCCCTATAAACGTGGACATTTTGGTCGTAATCTACTGCAAACCAAAGGCAAGCGAATGGAGCACGCATACCATAGTCAATACAACGATAACGATACCAAGAATCGGGGATTTCATAGGGCTCAACAACGTGGTCTGCACGTTTAAATGTGCTAAAAAACTGACCTTGGAAGACATCCCAATCTCCCTCAAGCCACATACGCCTTAACTCGTCAGGCAAAGTTTCTAATTGTTTTACATAGTCAGGGTCAGACTCTACTAATGTAGGATTGTCATAGATAGTAGATGGTATAAAAACTTGTGTACGCTCGTTATTACCTTTAATTACATTATTAGGCTCTTTTACAAATCGTTTTTTTACCCAATTATGTCCCTGCCCCCCGGGATTAGTCGTGAGAAATATCCTAGGGGGCATTTCGGGGTGGGGTGAACGCACGGATGATGTAACACGCTCGTAATCTAATTCGTTAGGTATTAGTGTAACCTCTTCAATAAGTAGTTTATGGTATTGGTGTCCTAGGTATTTCTGAAACGCTGTATCTTCCGATAGATGCCCCGTCCTAAATTTTGCACCACTTGGAAAACGAAACTCGGTAGGGTTACCAATAGCTTGAACATCAAGGAAACGATAAAAAAACTTAGCCCTATCAATCCAATCACGTAAGTCGTCATAATTACGTCTAAGAACCAACGCACGATATTGGGGATTGTCAAGGTATTGGGGTTCAATAAGCCACGCCAAGCCTGCCTCAGTTTTTCCACCCCCTCGTGCACCACCGTATAATACGGTATGAGCATCGACAGACAACGCTCTAGTCTGTTGTCCCTCGTGTGGTTTCCATATGACATTGTCGCTCATTTCTTTTTACGCCACTTAGATAGTGGATTAAGGTTTAATTCTTTCTGATACCACTTTAATTGTTCCTCTAGTTCCTGCATTTTAGCATTTTCCTCTATAATATGCTTGGATATAAGTTCTTCAATTTGGGTATTAGCAAGTTCCATTCTTGACTCAAGGTCTGCAATTCTATTTTCAATTTGTAGGTATCCATAGACAACAAAACCAATGGCAGTAAAAATTTGTAAAAGCCACTTAATATTAATATGGAAACTAAGATTATCGTCAACCAATCCTGACTTGAAACTTCTCGCTGTTTGTGGATTGTAATCACTACCCAATGTTAACCATTACTGCTAATAAACCGACCATAGATAAGAAACCTGCCAATATAACCCACGCCCATATCTCTTCATCAAAATCCCTACGCATATATATACCTGACAATTAGGGGGTAGCTATAATTTGTATTTTCCGGGTTGGGGGTGTTACCCCTGACAAAAACTGCCTTTGGATAAAAAAACGTAGACTTAGGGGATACGCACGCACGGTGTCCCTCGGTTGGGGGTCTCATTTTAATCTTTTTGCCTGTGCTCATTTATTTTTTTCTCCTCGGGCTACCTCTTCAATTATACATAATATATGTTATACGAACTTTTAGCTGTAGACGGGGCAAGGTCAGTTCCTAACTTTTTTATTGACAGGTGGCAGGGTCTCCCCTACCCTTTTCTTAGACGGTAAAACAATAACGCCCTGAGTCCCTGTGCTCTCTAGCTTAACGTCGGTAGCTTTTAATTGTGGGGCTATTCTATCCATTAATATAGACATTGCACGCATTTGGTTTTTATGCTCGCCATCGAGGGCAATATCAAAGACTTTCTGCACTAAGTCCAATGTTTTAGGGTGTTTACGAATCATTTCGCCAAAGTTGGATGCGTTCTTTCCTGTTGGATTCCCTGATTTACCTTTTTTAAACCTGCTCATAACAAAAAAATTCCTGCCCCGGTGGGCTCTGTTTCGGTTAGTTATTACTATATATAATAACGATATTAAGACAATTTTCTACTTTGTCTAAATATTTTTTCTCGAGGAGAAACGCATTTATTTTGTACTTTATTAATAATAATACTTGTTTAATTAATTTAACTTGTTTAATATTAACCATCGCCCAAGCCAATACGATATGAATTTGGCAGGCTTTCAAGAGTTTTTGACAATTAGATTTTGCACTTCTCTCTCGAGACATCCCGAGGGTCGGTAACGAGCATACAAGAATTGACGAGTTACCAACGACCACTAAGATTGACGGTAACTCCGAGTACGGGAGAGAACAGCTTAATCAACGAGTGTCCCGAGGGGTAGCACATCGAATAGAGATAGACGAGTCCATTGGCAATATGTCGAGGGTTCTCTCAACAGCACTATCTACGCATAGGAAATTGCTATGCTAGGGTGGTAGGTGGGATAGTTGCGAGAGGTAGCCTGACGGTATAAGGACGAGTCAAATTATTTCTTCCCGACGACAGTAACAAATTTCAGCCTAGGATACTACGAGTATTTTCAGAGGTTCGCAACCTTACCTAGGCTCTATGCTCAAGACGAGCATTTAACAAACACACAATAACCGACCCGAGAGGGTCATTAGCAGTAGAAAAGGAGTCTCATTATGGGATACAAAAAGAAGTTCAAACCACTTACAGAAGAACAGCATCTAGAGAGAATCGTTAAGCCAATCTTCAACGAGATGGACAACGGTAACATACCTTGGCACAAGCCTTGGGAAACATCACAGAACGCACAAGGCGAGATTGTCGCAGGTGTTCAGCGTTCTCTATCATCCGGCAATCTTTACGAGGGTATCAATGCCTTAGTAACACAAATGGTTGCTGACGAGCAGGGTTTCAAAAATCGCTATTGGGGAACTTATGCAGGCATCAAGAAAATTGGTGGTCAAGTCAAGAAAGGTCAGCGAGCAATGTATGTTGTAAAGTGGGATTTTACCAAGGTTGTCGTTGGCGATTCTAATTGCAGAAAATGTCAGGGTAAGCGTGTCTTCTTAAAAGGCAAAGCTAAAGCCTGTACAGCTTGTGAGCCTGTTAGAACGTATAATAGCATCAAGCTATACAGCAACGCAGTTTGGAATTTAGACCAAGCAGAATTTGCCAAGGGTCTTCCTGAGCAGTATCAACCACCAAAGCCCAAGAAAGTCAAAAAGCTAACCAAAAAGCAGGAGCAAGCTAGAGTAAACAAAGTTATCAAATCTGCTCAAGCTGTTGTGGATGCTTATGTTCCAAATCTTGCAGGTGGTATGTCTGACGAGAAAATAGAGAGCAACCGTGCCTATTATAGTCCATCTAGGGATGCAGTTGTAGTACCTGCTAGAAAGCAGTTCCCTAGACCCGAGGCTTATTACAGAGTTGCTTTCCACGAACTTGTTCACAGCACAGGTCATAAGTCAAGACTAGACAGATTCTCAAATTGGACAAGTCATATGTTCGGTTCTCACGACTATTCCAAAGAAGAGTTTGTCGCAGAAATTGGTGCGTGTGCATTGGCTAGTTTCTTAGGATGTGATACAACAGTAGACATCAAAAACTCAGGTGCTTATCTCAGGTCTTGGAAGAAGTCTCTCAAGAACAACAAGAAAGACGTTGTTTTCGCTATCGGTGCAAGTATGAAAGCTATCAATCTCATAATGGCAGGTGGCAAGAAGTAACTCGGAAGAGTACGCCAAGGGTCAATGGTTCAAGAGGGGGGTTCGATTCCCCCCTGACCCTCTACGCATATGCGTATATATAATAATAATACAAAAACCCTACAGAAGGAGTCATAAGATGACAAAAGCAAAACAAGCTAAGAGATTAGCACGGTCTAAAAGCAAGAGAAAGCAAGCTAATATAATTGCTAATAATCTTCGCAAAGACAAGACTACAAAAAACAGAATAACCATTGGCAAAATGAACAAGCTAGGAAGTGGTGTTGCTCAAGGTAATACACAAAGCTATGCCTTAAAAGCCAAATACGAGCAACGTGAAGAGTACGAACAAAAGCAAGTTGCTAAGGTAGGTTTTCTTTCAAAACTTTCTAACTTGATACGAGGTGTCAAGTGAGATGGTTGGAACGTGCGATGTTTATATATATAATAATAACATTCGCAGTAGTCGTAATTCAATTCTTTTTGCTATTGTTTACAAGGTTAAACTTGTTTAACTTATAGCATTTAACACAACAACCTAGGAGTCAATATGGAAAGAGCACAGCAATGGGTCAAGTGTCTTCCTGATTACTTGCTAGGGTTTCCTGAGCCTATCGAGCAATACGGTATGCTTATTAAGAAACCTAATGCCAAGTACAGGGAGTTCCTGCCTATTGTCAAAGTTAATCCTATAGACGAGAAAGTGTCTTTCGGTAAGCCACATCAGGATAGTGGTTTGCGAGAGATACAAGTTCTCAAGGTCTATGATAATCCTCTTGATTGCTGTAGAGATTGGGTCGGGTCAAAGCCTGAACGCATAGAGCAATACAAAAAGCAAGTCAAGCAGAAGAAGAGGATGGTTAGCTATGGCAGATAGGAATAAATACCCACCTACGAAGACAGCCAAAGCGTTAGCTTATGAATACGCAAAGGCACATCCTCGTAAGGTCATTAACAAGGATGGTACAATCCAACAGAAAGGCAAGTGGTACAGCCCACCAAGAAATCCTGTAGACCTTTGCAGGACATTAGTGGACATAGGCTACCTTTACAAACGAGTCAAGGGTTCGCCTTGGAAGTGGGTCGAAGAGTATCGTGTTATGAATACTATTCGCACCTTTCCCTACGAGAAAGAGAACGTCATTCGTGAGTTGGATTAATAATATAACCCTTACCCTTGAGCAGGTAGTTCACTTGCTCAGGGGTAAGATAACCCTAAAGCAGGCAAAGGAGAGAATAGTTCTACTATGGCAGTTATAGACGGTAGCAAGGAATGGAAACCTAAAACCGAGTACGGTAAGGAAAAAGTTCTTGAGACCAAGATGGTTAAAATAGCTATTACCGAAATGGATTGGCGTTATTTAAAATCCAAAGCTAGTCTAGTTGGCGTTAAGTCACAAGACTATGCCGGACAAGTTCTTAGAGAACATTTACACAAGCACTAGGTAATACAAGCCCTGTTTGGAATTACGAGAGTTCGATTCTCTCGCAGGGCTCTATGGCAACAACGCCATAACAACACACAAAATCACAGGAGTAAAACCGTGAGTACAGAAAAGAAAACTCTTAGCAGAGAGTTAAAACTTGCTACTCAAAACGCCCTGAAGTTTTTACCATTGCTACGCAATCACAAAGACTTCAAGTCAGGCGAGTTAATGATAGATAAGATAAGCAGACCAACAACAGACAAGTATCAGTTTGGCGAGATAGTATTATATAAAAACTATCTATCCTCAAATGGATACCTTGAGAAATGCAAAGTACCTATGAACTTTGGCAAGAGAACAGAGTCTTGGTACAGTAGCAACGAGCTTAGTTACAATTACAGATTCAAGCGTAATTGGGAAAACAAGAAGTTGCTCAAGAAAGCTGACAAGGCATTAGAATATGCTTTGCTATCTATCGACAGGCAAATCGACAATCTAAGGTATGCAGAGAAAGCAGACAAGATACGAGCCTTTCAAATACAGAGCCTTATTAATTGTTTCTCTATGTGGGGTCAGTATGCCAAAGGCGACATTGATGAAATGATGGATTATGCAGGAAATGCAGTTAAGTTTCATTTCCCTGAGACAAAGCAGACGAGTTACGAACACGGTACTTGGGTCATCAGTTGTATGCGACCTGCTACTGTAGGTAATACTACAAAGTTCGAGGTTAAAGCTAAGAGGTTCAGCAGAGCAACAACGCTTTACACTAAGTTATCTAAAGAGCAGTTGCATAGTTTGCTTAACAGCGAGATAAGACGTAGACAGAATCTTGTTCAGGCATCCGATAGTACAAGAGATTATTTCGTAGACAACATCGAACTGTCTGACTACAGATACGAGAAGTGTAGATTCTCATATATGCACTTAGAAGAAAGTACCATTAGCAAAGGTAATTTAATTAAACCCGTTAAATCAAAGGAGCACACAAATGGCTAGGAAGTTGGCAAGTAGTTTTGTCAGAAAGGGTACAGAGCGTACCGTTAATCTCAAGTGGGAGAGCAAGGATACTAAACCTATAGCACGAGTACACATCAGGTACGACAAGGACGGTAACCTTGAAATTCACAAAGGCTTTGGTAATTACGACAAAGACTATTGGGAGTTAATCTATCACGGGAAGATAGTTAAGTCCAAACCCTACGGTGGGTCATTGGATGTTAAAGTAAACAAGTAACTATCTTATAAACAAAAAAGCCCCTGCCATTACGGTGGGGGCTTTTTTTATCTTTTATTCATTCGTCATTCTGACTCAGTTAATCGAGTCCCTTCTTTTTCTATCAGGTTACCTAACGCCAACCAAGCAACCTAATTCTTTTGAGGTTCTATCTTACCTCTCTTTACAAGTTCAGCATATTTATCACGCAGTAAAGATAGTAATTTATTATACCTATCAGGATGAAGACAAGACAATGATTTCTTCCAACCAAAGTCATACCTAAGCACCCAAAGGGTTTGTTTAATTCCCATTACTTCCTGTGCTTTATTCCATTTCAAAATAAAACCTTTCCATTGAGGATAGTCTGTATAATCCTCTCCATCAAAGTATTCTTTAAACCATTGAGTATCTTTTATTTTTTTGCTCTGCAATTCGGACATAGCTTTCTTATTTTACCCAAGGTAGGGAAGTCTTTATAATAGTTAATCCTCTTAATGGCATCTGTCCAAACCTCTTCCCAACATACACCACACGAGCAGACGTAGACTCTGTCATCAACGGGTACTTTTTTTGGATTACGACTTCCCCTTTGTCGTATCTGCTTGTCTTTACTTTTCTCAAGACTATCTAAAATCCAATCAATCGACTTCAGACTTAGACTCGGTCTCGCTACCCTGTCTAGTTGTATCTATCTTATTTATAATAGCACGAGCAGTTTGCTTGTCTTCGTGCGTAATGTCTAATTCCCTATACCTATCACTAAGTAAACATTTTAAAGCCTTATAGATGGTATTTACGCCCTCTTGACCTACTGTATAAACTTTAGTCTTTTCCATTGAACACATCCTCTAGTTTTTGAATTACAAAAATATCTCCCCTATCCTGCTTAAACAAAACCATATCACAGTTCCCAAGTTCAAGCCATTTAGGTGTACTCTTCCTGACCTTGCATTGAATTTTAATACCATCTGCGAGTACATCAACATCTTCTGTATAACCCAATGCAAGACCATTAGAACCCCAAGCCCTCTTAACATCCTTACAACCAAGGTCTTTAAGTTTGTCTACACATTCGTGTTCAAACCTGTTGCCCTTAGCCTTGGATTTACTAGCCACTATTTACCCCATTTCTGTTCTTTGACAAGTGTAGCCATAATACCATAATTAGATAAATCTAAAAAGGCATCTTCCATAGGTTCATCAACAGCAGATTCTCTCTTCTTCATTAAAAGATTCTTTAACCTCTGTATCTTATCATTCATCCTGAACCATAGACCTGTAAGTGACAAGGTTATTTCTTCAGGGGTTTCTAGGTTAGTACCTACTGAGATATTACCTGAACCGTAGTCGTGTTGCTTACGACAGAACAATTCGTATTGTTCCCTTTGCAGTTCTTTAAAACGAGTTGTCATCTCAGGGTATTCTTTCTCCATCAAGGAGACGGTATCATTTTTTATTAACTTCATTGTGAACTATTCTCCTGTCTCTTTTGTTAAGGTAGTATAACGTAACAAGAATTAATCCAACAAGGATGTCATCAAAGATTCCTGTTATTGCTATTTCCCATAAGTAGTACCAAGTCATATTGTTACTCCTCTATTGGTGATTTAAGAAATGATTTATAATAATTAATTTTTTCCACCTGATTGTTTTTAGGTGTATACAAAGCAAAGGCTACCTGATAATTTTCGTTAGGACGAGTGTTCTCGTACCAAATAATATAAGTCTCTTCATCAACGTGACAAGGTGTAGCAATCCATTGTGCATCGGTACTAGCAACCCTGACAGTAACAGAAGTCTGATTGCTAGGTTTCATAGCTGTATGATATTTGACCTGTAAGGTTATATAATTATTGTTGTGATGAATAAGATAATCAATACCAAAGTCATCGACAACAGGGGCATATAGGCGAGCACCTTTTTTAAGAAGATAGTCTTCTACTATGTTCTGTCCTATATACCCCTTACGAGCAGTTGAAAGATTCTTATGCTTTGTTTGCACGATACCTATCTAGTTTATTAAGACCGTGTATAAACGCAACAAAAGAAACGCTTAGTAATAACATTGCCCAAGCAAACAATATAAATACTGAAAGCCAATAGGGCATATCAAATATAATCATACCTTACCTCTTACTTGCGAATTTACTAAGAAATGCCTCAACATTTCCTTTGTGAAATTCTTGTTCTTCTGTTAATACCTCTTCCTGTTTTACTTCAGGCTTTGGTTGTGGAAACCTGACACTCCACTCCATTGATGTGAGTAACTGACCCTCATTGCACAAAGGACATATAGGTGGTACTTTATCAGGGTCAAAACTCTGAGTAGTTTTACAAGCCTCGCATCTACGTTTTGTTTTCTTCTCAGCAGGTTTAACAGCCTGACCTTTATTAGCCCAAGCATATATCCCTGACTTCCACCAATAAGCTGAAGACTTAATAGGAGTCTCTTCTTTATGTACCCGGCTACCGTAATACTCAGTAACATTCTTAGCCTTGTCGTAACCTAGACTCTTTATCACAGCACTCACTAGATACCTCTCACTTTCGGGCTGATATGGCAACCAACTCTTACTCACATTTATTAACTCAGTTGTTAGCTTTCCTAAGTTCTTCTTATCTTCACTTACCACCTCTACATATTCTTGCCTTTGGTTGTCATACTCATAACTGCTAACAGAAGTTTTAACAGCAGAATAGTCTTTATCTTTTATAGAGTCTATATCTTTTTCTTTCTTATTATTGTTGTTATTCTTTTCATTCTTTTGATATAGTTCGGGTTTGTTGCTTGTTTCATTGTGTTGGTCAGACCGTTGCCCACGTCTCTTTACGGTGCGTGCATCATAGTTATCAGGATTCTGATAAGTGTCGTAGTTACAGACAGTTACGTGAAGTCCCCGTGTGGTCTTCGCTGTGTGTATCATATCGTGGCTCACTAAGTTGTTCAATGCAGTACGTATCTGATTGTCAGAGTATTGATGTTTACGAAAACCTACATACCAAGCAAGTTCCTCACGAATCTTACCTATAGATGTAAACATCTGACCCCTCTTAAATCTTTTACCATCTACAAAGTTCACACTTAATAGTAACCACAAGTATACTTCACGACAGCAAGGAGTAAACTTAAAAAAGTCAGACTCCATCATCTGCCTAGCTAGTAGGATATACCCACCCCTTATGTGGTCGCTCATACATCCACCTGTCCAACGTAAAAGCAATCCCAATGAACTTCGTGAACGTGCACCATAGGCTCTATATCGCCTGCATATCCCCGGTCTAATCTGCCACCCATAGTAACAGTAGCCCTAGATAAAAGATGGCGTGTAGGCATCCAATAATAAAACCCATCTCGCATCCTAACTGCAAAGAAAGGTTTGGTCTTTGTAAGTTCAGCCCAATTAAGCAGGTCTTTAACCTTTAACAAAGACAGCTTGATAGTTTGGTCGGGTATTGTAGTCCATCCTTTCATATACCACTTACATTCAACAAAGGCTAACTGTTTACCAAAGTCTGTTGTAATTAAATAGTCTATCTTGTACTTATCAGGTAACTTGTTAGGTAGCAAAGTGTGCTTACCTCTTTTTTCTGAAACAATATTATTCGGTAAATCGCTGTGTTGCATCATAGAGGTACACAAAGTATCGACTAATTTAGCCTGCCTTTGTAAGTCTATGTCTTTTTCAAGCCTCACATTGACCTTACCGATTTGTTCTTGTCTAAACGGTACGGGTGTCATTTAATTTATCCTTATCGGTTTTTTTGTTGGTTTATGTGTATCGTCACATCTATAACAAGATGCAACAGGTAAACCAAGTTTGGGAAAATCTTTATAGTATGAGATTACAAGATAATCCCCATTGATTAGATAGTCCCAAACCTGATTACATTGTGAGCAAATGGAGACTCTGAAAACGTGGAGTCCCCACTTCTCACTATGAGAGCGTTTAACAACTTTGTTCTTACGTCTCCCATCAGGAGTCATCGTGTCGGTTGCATCAACAACCCATTGAATCCCCCTGTCTTTTGGCATTATTAAAATGGCAAGTCGCCTTTGTTGGATTCTAATGCCACAAGCCTAGCCTCAATTTGAGTAAGCCTAGACTCGATGTCCGAGGTAGCAGGCTGATGTGGAGCATTACCTGCTGTTGTAGGTGGTACGCCAACGGGCTGTGTAGTTGTGGGTGGTACAGTAGCAGGTGGAGTTTGCGAAGTCCCTTGTTGCTGTGGCTGTACCTGTTGTTGGCTAACACCATTTCTTAGGTCATCAAGACATAGATTGTTCACGTAGAATCTACCGTAGTCTTGCTGTCCGGGTTTTGTGTTAGGATTAGGGCGTTTCTCAATCGTTACTTGAGTATTCATAGCTAGGTTCATTTCCTGTAGCAAGTCGGTCAATCCTTTACTTGCATCGAAGAAACGTCCATCGGCTGTGTTATACTTCATACCGAACTGAGTCTGCTCCCAATTTGCAATAGTGAAAGTCTGAGATGAACCCATCGCAAACTTAATCTTATTGCTTGTATCGAAGTTAGACATATAGTCTCCTATTCTGTTTTGTTATTAAGAAAGTTATGGTCTACACTATTTAGTTTAAGCTGTGTCTTTGGTTTGTACCAAGGCTTAATAGTATAACTACCATCAGCATTGGCGTAGCGTGCTCTAAATAGTTCCATCATTTGCATCCACTCCTTACGAAGTCTTCTGCCTTTGATAGAGTCTAGTTCTACGGTTGTAAAACTATATGTAGGTTTTGTGTGGTAATCTGCATTTATATATAATATACCTACAGATGTCGCTTTGTACGCCTTAGGGAATATTGCATCCCATAGCGTTGCGTATGCTACCCCTTGAAGTAAATGACTATCGTTCTTAGTCCCTGTTTTTATATCGCTAATCATAACACTACCATTAGCAAACTGTAACGGGTCGTCACAACATCCTGCCCAATCATAGTCTCTATGGTAAAGCATTACTTCAGTACCTAAAAAGGTAGGCGAGTAATCATCAGCCCATACGATATATGATTCAACATACTTCATCACACGCTCCACACAAGCACCAATACCTTTGTAGTATTCGATGCTTACGTGCGATAGGTTTTGTTTTATAAAGTCCTCAACAAATTCCCAATCAAGTACAAAGCTAGGGTCAGCTTTCATCATATCTAAAATGTCGTGTACTATTGTTCCTAGCCCTGCCTTTGCTCTAACGATTGTCTCGCTATAGTGTCCATAGTTTTTGAGCCAATTATCAAAGCCAAAGCCTTTAGGGTTTATTTTGTTGAGGATAGTGGTAACACTATAATAGGCTTTATCAAGACCACGTCCATTGTGGTACATCCTGCCTAGCTTAGTGTCTATTCTACTTACTCCCATTTATCCTCCGACAGTAATGAGAGCAATGCCCTTTGGTATGTGGTTAAGGGTAGCGTTATTTAACCTACCTACTGTAAGACATTGCCCCCAAGTTAGTAACTTGTCTACTGTCTATATAAGACAACAGACTCTCCTGCTTAACTAAAAGGGTTTTGTATGTCGGGCGTGACCCAATAACTTTTCCCTCTTTGATAAGTTTTTTGATTGACCTTATAGGCAATCCTGAAATTTCACTAGCCTTAGCTAGATTTATATATACGCTATATGTCATATTATGTACTAATTAGTATCAATAATTTATATATAATATTTGAAAAAGAAAAGCCCCAAACTATTGAGGCTTTTCAGACGACAGGAGAGTCGTAGACGTTGTCAGAGGGGTAACTTAATACCCATATCGTCAGCATAATTTATGCCTAAACGTCTATTCATCCCTTTGATTAAATGGTATATGGTTGAAATTTAAAGTATGTTAAAAGTATTAATTACAGCCATTTTGATAACCACTTATTCAAGTGTCCAAGATGGTACAAAGGTACTGCAAGGCAACCCTAGAATCCTAGAACTAAAAGACAGAGATGGACACCTGCATTGGTATACAGAATGGCAAGATAGTTTAAGGATTCAAGAAGACTTGTGGTGTCAGTATCATTTAAGATATGAGAGAGTGGAAAGATTACAAAAGTAGAAACAGAAAACCCTGCTTAATTCTAACCACAGAACTGATTATAGCAGGGCTTTCACACACAAAAACCTAACAGTTTTAACCGTTAAATCTTGCCTTCGGTTATCTAAAAATTAGCTATAATATATTTAAACTGCAAGGGCTCTTCTGTACCAACCGAAATAATATTTCTCTAGCTTAGGCTTTCTACTTACAAGGTCAGCGTAATACTTAACCCTATAAGCACGCAACCTATCAGCCTCAGGCTTATACTTTCTTGTTTGCCTGATGGTATTTTTACCTATTCGTCCATCGACTTTGAGAGTCCCACCCTTAACATTAACCACCGTTTGAAGTATTCGCACAATCCTAGAGCCCCCCATATTAACTGCACCATCAAAGACGATATGCCTGATGTTACTAGGTAAATCGCCACAACGATATTTAAGCCAATAATCTTTATGGTAGATTTTAACAGCCTCGTGTTTCGTGAGATTTTTAATGTCAAGTTTCGGGTATGCTCGTTTAGAGATTCCAAAATGAGTTTCTCCACCCGGGTCATCTTCGTCCCAAACGTAGCCACCCTCGTGGTCTAAAGTATCGTATACTATCTCTAAGAATTGTGCCATCTCCTCTTCGTTTATAAAATCAATCCCACTTTTAGATGGCATTTATACACCTAATCTCTTCATTAGAACTGTTCTAATGACTTTCCACAACGCCTCTAATATAGCTTTTTCTGTTTTCTCGCTAATGATAGGTATGTCTATTGCTCGGTTCAACTCAGAAATAATCTCATCTTTTGTTGAATCGCCTAGTACCTCATCAGCTATCATTTTCATTAACATATGATTCTCCTATTTGCTTATTCTACTATTACCATTCAGGCGACCTTGGATGTATTTTACATCATCGCTGATGTCATCTATGCTATCCACTAATTTCTCGTGTCGCCTGTCTAATTTATCATTGACATCTTTTTTAAATTCATTAATAGCATCAATCAACTTAACTGTTATTTGATACGTAGAATTTAGTTCTGTCTTTTGTACAGCAATACTTTGCTTAATTAATTCTAAATCTTCAGATTGTTCTTTATTGGTCGTCATCAAACTTTTAATCATAAAAGCAAAAAGGGCGACCACCACGCCCGTAACGCCAACGGTTGTATATAATTCTACTGCCTCGGATGCACCCATCATTACTCTTTAATCTTTCTTACTTTTAAATATAAATAATAAATTTGAAAAGCAAACATCAGGCACATAAGAATACCTGAAACTATATCTGTCCAATATAGAACACCAAACCCTGTAGTCATACCTGTTGTACGTAGGCTATCCATTATGCTATCCTTGTTACTAATCCATTTGATACTGTAATTGTTCTAGTTCTACCTCTTGTGTCTATAAGAAACGCTTGAGTTCCTGTAAACCCACTTACTACGGCATCACTTCCGTCATCTCCTTTGTCTCCTTTATCCCCTTTTGCTCCTGTTGCTCCGGTATCTCCTTTGACTCCCTGTATACCCTGAGCACCCGTAGCACCTGTATCTCCTTTATCTCCTTTATCTCCCTTTGCTCCATCACTTCCATTAGTTCCATTAGTTCCATTAGTTCCCGGGTCGCCTTTATCTCCCTTTGCTCCCGTTGCTCCCGTTGCTCCTGTAGCACCTCTTAAATTTGCACTAGATGTCCCACTAGCTGACGTTACTCTTAATGTGTATCCACTAAAAGAATGAGTTACACTTACACCATTACTACCGTTGCTACCTGCACTACCTGTATCTCCCTTGTCTCCTTTTAAGCCTTGTATACCTTGTATACCCTGTGACCCGGTGTCACCCTTGTCACCTTTAGCACCTGTTGCACCTGTTGCACCTCTGTCTCCGGGGTCACCTTTGTCTCCTTTAGCACCTGCCGAGCCTGTTGCACCTGTCGCTCCTCTATCCCCTGTGTCTCCTTTAACACCTTGTATACCTTGTGCACCCGTTGCACCTTTTAAACCTGCTAATTGAGAACTTGTAAAATCAGAATAAACAAAAGCATCGCCCTTATCGCCCTTATCGCCTTTAGCACCCTGAGCACCTGTCGCTCCCCTCGCTCCTGTACTTCCGGTTGCACCTCTATCTCCTGTGTCTCCTTTCGCCCCTTTAAGACCTGCAAGCTGTGTAGAAGTAAAGTCGCTATATACAAACGCATCTCCTTTATCGCCTTTCGCCCCTGTTGCTCCTGTCGCACCTTGGATTCCTTGAGCACCTCTTGCTCCTGCACTTCCGGTTGCACCTGTGTCCCCCTTATCTCCTTTAGCACCTTGTATTCCTTGTATTCCTTGGTCTCCTTTGTCGCCCTTGTCTCCTTTCTCTCCTTGGCTTGAGGCTTGACTAGAGTCTCTACCGAAAGCACTTATTAGATACTTTTGTATCTCGTCTATTTCTTCGTGTATTGTTCTCTGTTGTTCTTCAAGGGCTTTGAACCTTTCGATAACAGACCTCATTACAATGTCTTCAGTATTTACTACACCGTGTATATCAGTAATCTTTTTTAACTGAGGTGCATCTTCTAGTTTGCTACCACTCTTGCTTGCTCTTAAATCGTTTGCCATTTTATGCCCTTGTTATACTTATGTACCCACCATAAAACCTATCATTGGTAGATGCTAGGTCAATTCTAATTGAAAGATAATTAGTGGTTGTTGCAGTTACATCTGTTATGTTGCTAGTCCCCCCACTTGTAGACATTGTACCTGTTCCTTTTGATGTAGCAGTAGTATTAGTTATGTTACATTCATATACTGCGAAACTTCTAGAAGTACCATAAAGAGTAACAGATGTTGCTTTAAATCCTTTAGGTATATTCCAATTACCAATAATCTCTAATAAGCTACTCATTATCCTACCCGTACCACCATTGTTAGCCGATGTTAATGCGTAGTTTGCAGTTGAGTTATCAGAGTCAGGCATAAAGTCGCTAGGTAAAATCTTTATCCTATCAACATAGCCAAGATGTCCGGCTTGATTAACGTCAAGATTATTCTTGCCTCTTGCTGTTGCTGAAGAACTTGCTCCTGTACCACCGTTAGCAACTGATAAATCTGTTCCTGACCAATAGTTGTTATTAATATAATTCCAAAATAACCCGTCCCCTGTTGGTGCGTGAGACAATACTTGGTATTGACTAGGAGAACTTGTTGTCGATATAGAACCTGCAACAACAGAGTTAGAGTCTAACTTAGCTTTAGTAACTGAGTCGTCTGCAAGCTGTGTTGTATCTATGCCCCCACTAGCAACAGAGACAGTTACACTACCTGAACTACCACCACCTGTTAAACCTGTCCCTGTGCTTACGTTAGTTATATCCCCTACATTAGTAGTAAAGCCTCTACCATTAGTTAGCTGATTATTGTTAGTAGGTATCGTAGGCGTTCCCGATATATCACTATACTGAATACCATTAGTAGCCTCATCAAACTGAACTTCGTCTTTAAATGTAGATGAGCCCTCAACCTCTAAATCTTGGGCTATCTCAACATCTTCAAATTCGTGCTTTACCCGTGACACTATCTTAGTATGGTCTCCGTGTATTTCCATCATTCTATACCAAGTCCCTGAGGAATTGTTTGTCCAAAATGACATATAGCTTTGACCCACGTCTATTGCACTATATGGCTTGTTACCACTACCATACCAAGTAGATACAGAACTTGTTCCTGCTGACCCTGTAAAATAAACAGACCTTGTACTACTAGCAGGTGCTATAAAAGCGTTATTAAACTGTGTCCCGGCAGGCGTACTATCTGCACCTGTTTGTCTAACGCTTGTTAAATGGTTGTTATCAGTAGGCAGGGTAATAGAATTACCACTACTTACTGAAAGAGTTTTACCACTTATACTTAGTGTTTGTGCACTTACATTGCTGTTTTTATAGTTAGCATCATCTGCTGTTGTTATTATTCTTTTCCAAGTCGCAGGCATATTAAACCTTTGCTTTTAATTGTCCATCTTTATCTAAGATTAAATCTGAATCTTTTGTTGGTGCGAACATTCTCTTTTCTGCTTTTTGTATTTTGCCTAAACAATCGGCTACTACCTTTGCATCTTTACCCTGTATTTGCACTTGTTCTACAGCACTCCTTATTAGATTCAAATCTGTTTCATTTAATCTTATTGATACTGTTTTATTCACTTACGTTTCTCCTGTGTAATGTTACTAATTTAGTTAAGACACTATGTGCCTTATCTATTTGCTCTCCTTTAAAGGAAGAGTCCATAAAGAGTTTGAGCAAAAAGTCAGTATCACTTGCTGTAAATTTTACCTCAGGTGTTTTCTGACTCTTTGCTTTAACTTTCTCTTTTTTGGCACTCTCCACTAGGGTGGTTACACCACCTTTACTGACAAGTCCCATAATGTTACCCTGCTAACATTACGTACATTTGGTTGTTAGTTGTGTCTAACCAAAAGTTACCTTTACCTGCTACCGTAGAATCGTTTGAACCGGGTGCACTTGAATTGTTAACAGTAACAGTTATGTTTGCTTTGTTTGAGGCATAGTCAAGCATCCATCTATCGTCACTTTCAGACCATACAATCTTAGCATTATCTCCTGTACCTCTTTCTAATTCGATACCACCATTTTGAGATGGAGTACCTGTTACGTCAGAGTTAAGGGTAATGATATTATCTGACACATTTAACGTAGCTGTGTTTACAGTAGTCGTTGTACCTGTGACGTTTAAATTACCTCTAATGTTAATAGTAGCATCATTACCACCGTCTCCAATGTGTAGAGTATCGCTTTGGTCTAAACCTGCTAAAATGTTTTTAACATTAGTTTCAGTACAGGATACCTTAGCATTGTTTGTACTAACATTATTAAACAATGTCGTAGACATAACACCTGCTTGAGATGCTGTTGCAGTCCCGATTTGAGCGTTTGTACCGTCTGAACTTGTAACTGTAACTTTAGAAGTTGATGTAGTTACACCAAGGTTTGTTGTTACGTTACTTACCTTAGCACTATTAGCAGTAATCGCAGTTGCTTGTGCATTTGTAATACCTGTTTTTAAAGTATTAGTTGCTATGTCAGATTCCATTGAATCTAGGTTTACAGCTTGAGTAACTGAGATAAAGTCTACCTTGTTTTTTCTAGCTGTTGTGAAGTCATTAGATGAACTTGCAGGAACAGATACGCTACCCCCATTTGTCAAACTAATTGTTCTTCCACTAATTGATAAGTCCTGAGTATCTAAATCAGGTACTGTAACAGACCCACCACTATCTGACAATGTAATTGTATTGCCTGAGATAGATAGGGTTTGTACCGTTCCTGATTGTGAGTCAGCACTTAGTACCCCCGAACCGTTGACACTCAAACCTGAACCAATGCTCACGCCCCCTACTGCTGATGTAGTGGCTAATGGTAAGTCTGAGGCAACTAAGTTGGAGTTTTTGTAAGTTGAATTATCACCTGTTGTGATAAGTCGTTTCCACGTTGCCGGCATATTATTTCTCCTTTGCCTTTTTTGTTATTGCATATAGCACAGTAGGTTCGTGCCATTCCATAATAACGTCCCCTCACTAGGAGACGCAATATTATTTTCGTCCTGTTCTTCAAAATCCAAAGTGTTTACGTTGACTTCTCCTTTACCTGTAATAGCAAAGACATCTGCGTTACCTACTCTAACCTTGAATACTGTTCCTGTCGTTCCGGATTCTACGTTAAACAGGTATTGGTCAATAGAATCCAAATTGATTGTATTACCAATGTGTAAATCATTGACCTTTAAATCTCCATCGACAGATACCTCTGTCCTACTTATTTGAATAGGAAGAGGAAAACCTGCACCGTCCCTAATATATTTTAAAGTATCTGTTGCCCCTGAGTTATTCGCATTAGCATCATTAACAGTTAATAAATCTTTGTATACCTCACTAATCGCTACAGAACCTAGGTCTGTTCCTAATGTTCCTGAATATGTAAAACCCGATGGTTGGTTAGTATCGGGATTAGGTGCAATTCCTGAATCTGCCATATCTTATATTACCTCTTTTATCATTTTTGTCATTAGATTTTATCGTTGCCTTTGTTTACGACCACGCTTACGCCTTTTGCGTTTATCCTTATTATACTTCTCTGAAACTATATTACCTCTACCAACACCAAGGTAAGCAGGTCTTTTTCCTAGCAAGTCCTCATTCCACCAATATAGATGTTTACCTGCTACGGGTATATGATTGTATACACGAAGTCCTGATTCTCTAATGTGCTTACGAACCTCAGGCATACCACCTTTGTTATACTTCTCTCCTAATGTGTAGACATCTTTAATTGCTATATCATTTACAATACCTGTAATTGGTGGCATTATCATTTTTAATAACGCACTATCAAGACCCTCTCTCTTAGCTGTCCAA